>SDBT01001131.1_pt1 | contig 45943 bp, 87 predicted proteins | sample 2277101 | NCBI WGS metagenome assembly SDBT01 (sample SAMN10404973, study PRJNA504765) | marine sediment metagenome | isolation source: marine sediment core GS10_PC15, 103 cmbsf | place: Arctic Ocean: Southern Knipovich Ridge | collected 2010 | reverse complement strand
GATTTCCTTCACAGTACCTTTTGTTTCAATGCGTTATACATTACATATACATCTAACTGACATACTTTCATGTCTATTTGTCATACCTTATGTCCTTAATTCTATACACTTTCTTGGTATATTATGTCTTAATTTCTATACACTTCTTTGGCATTAGCCTGATCTGCAGATCCTCAGTCCATTCACTTATATCTCCACCATGTCTATCTTTTAATTGTAATTGTTCTGCTATATATGTTCCTAGCTGTTTTACAAAAACCTTTGTTAACACACATTGATCTAATATATCATGAAACCAATCTAACTGACAAGCCCTATATTTATATTTACCAACTTTGTTGCCACTCTCTCCACCTATAATTACCCAATCTATTATTTGATTCCATCCATCCCACTGATGATTGTAACCACATAACTTTATTCGATCCAATAATGGCTCTAAAGAGATGAATTTTAATACAGCAGGTATAGGAATTATTTCAACATATCTTCTATCATATTGCTCTTGATTCTCTGCACTGATGCCTAACCACACATTAGGATAACCATTACCCCAATCACTAGGTAAGCACTGTTTAATGCGTTCTGGACGCTTTGTGAGTATTTGGTACGTATGTTGTGGGGTAGCCTTTATTATAGCCCAAGCCTCCTTTCTCCATGCATCAGCTTCTTTTATAAAGAAATCTGACCAACTACACGTGAATATAAGCCTTGGCTCATTCCATTTAAGTGGTATAAGAAAGTTACCCTTAGACCGCAACACATTAGTAGGATCTTGACCATAACGTTCTTTATCCCTATACATGTAGCAGTATTTGCACCCATCACTGACCTTCTTACATCCATGCCAGGGATTCCAAGTTGCATCAGTCCATTGTATTTTGCTTATTTCTCCCATATTAATTATTTATACAATTCCTTTTCTTTTTTTAACCAATATTCAAAATTTTCTATTACCCTACTCTTCATTACTGTCAATTCCCCAGTAGTATGATTCTGAATTATACAATCTCTCAAAGTACTTAATCTAGCTCCTATTAATTCTTTTTCTTTACTTTTATACTTTATCATATTTATTTTCTTGAATAAGTGTCATACTAGTAATTTCAGGAATGCGTTCATCATCCAACTTACCAATAGGATTTGTTTTACCAGTCCAATTACAAGGAGCAATCCATCTTGTGCCATCATGAAGACTACCTATAGCAGCAAGTGAGCTACCACCAGAAAACCAATAGATTTTATATAATCCATGCTTACAATCTTTCATTGCTTTACCTATGTACACTTCCATTTCCCCTAATCCTGATTCTGTAGGTGGCTCACTTGATAAATTCTTTATTTTCCCTCTAGTAAGCCATTCACGATCTAAGGGACCATATAAATCAGCTATTTTAACGTAATCCCTTTTCCCACACCAAGTACATTCCATATATTGATATACCCCTTTTTGGTGCATCTCTCTCCATCTATGAACTCCTATAAAATGGAGTATGTTTTTAATTATATTTTTCATAGTATTTTATTTATTAATTACTTCTTCATTTGGAGTACTTGATTCATTAATATACAGAATAACGCTATTGGTAATAGATATTTCCACGTATCACTATTTGTTATCCATAATGATGGTGTTATACCACCAGCACAAAATAATCCAATATATATCATTATTTTTTTCATATTATATTATTTTAAGTTCTTGATTTGTCTTTTCAGTATATTTAGTATGTAATTCATGTAGAAATTCTATCTTAACATTGCCATTATCTATATACCATACTTTTCCGGATCTTGTATTAGCTAATCTAAATCCATTTTTGGTATAAATACATAAAGGACCGTTTTGATGGGTTAAAATGAACCCAAATTCCTCTAAATGCTTGTCTGTTAAGGTAACAAGGCTATTTTCTGACTTAATTACCTCCATTCTTCTAGTCTTTTTATTCTATCTATTAACAGGGAATCAACATCAGTCCCCTTGTCTATCAGCATTGTTACATTTTTTATTAATTCAAGATTTCCCTCAATTAATTTAAACGTGTTCTTATCTCCTTTATATGATATATATGCATTAAAAACAATAGCTATCCATATTAGTGTAGATGTAAATGAGTTCATATATTTGATTTAAAGTTTTTGAAATTTAATTACCCATACATATTCATCACCAATTATTCCACCGTTAATATCAAGCCAAATTCCCAAAAATCCTTCTTTATAGCTTTTCATTCCAAGTCTACCAAATGGCTTTAGCCTGTCTAATTGTGCTCCTTCAGCTTTAGCATCTTTTTCTGATATATCAGTTAATTTTTCAATTGATATAGATTCGATCATTAATTTAATTCTTGAATCTTTCTTGAACATAAATATTGATGGTTTCCATTTTATTTCTAATGGATCATGCATTTTTTGTGTTGCTTTATAAATTATTTCTTTTTTTCCATCTTTCTGTTTATCGAAATCATATAGAGCAACATTAGCCCACGTTTCCCTAACCCATAAAACATCACCAGGTTGACCATATGGACACGCTGTGGTGAAATCAGGATCTGTTGCTTTAGGTCCTGCAAGCAATGAAGCTAAAATAAGTGGATGTTTCACTATTCTCCTACTCTGTGTTTTCTTTCCAGCAAGTATTGCTTGGACCATAGGAGTAGAAAATAAGATAGGACGTTCTTTCATTTATTCAATTTAATTATTCTTCACTTAAAATCACTACCTCATCTCTTGACATTGCCTTTCCATCAGGATCTTCCATAAAGTCAATTTCTTTCTGGCTTACTGAATTAACAGGTCCATAAGCAAAATCGGTTTGTCTTTCATCAACAAATACATCCATATTATCAGGATATTGTTCTAGTTTTTCTTTTAATTCTTTAACTGTCATATTATTGTTTTTTAATCAGTTTGAATAAATCTATAGCACCTAAACCGCTACCTATTTCATCATAATGTAAAAAAGGTAGTGATACAAAGTAATCAGTTTTTATTTTAGGTAGATGTTTTAATACACACTTCCAACTACAAAAATGTAAATTATCATAACCTTCACAATATTCATTTTTAGCTAGGCTTTTATCATGATAATGAATTGATAAACCAAGTTTAGGCTCTTTTTCTTTCAGCTCCTTTCTACACTCATCACACCCAAAAACATCTGGTGTGAATTCTTCATCTACTATTCTTTTAACTTTTTTATATACAGATTTCTTTATAATCATGCTGTTGGTGTTAATATTGATGTTTTAGTGTTTGTTGCTAGTATCTTTATTTTGGTCCAATCCTTTCCTACCTTGATCACTTCAGCTTCTAATCCACCTACCTTAGTCCGATTGATGTCTCTTAAATGCTCAGGCAATCTTATTATGTCTCCTTTTTCCAATTTATTTGATTTTAGCTATATAAAGTGAGTGTTTTTCTTTTACACCATTTTTCAATAGATGGTCCGAAACAACATTCCGGTAATTACCTTCATCATTCCTATAGGTTTTTGTGTCAAAGTCAAAGGTTCCTTCAACAAAATCACCTTCTTTAAACTTAACATGACCATTGACTACTGGCTTTTTCTTGTAGTAGCTATATTTGAGCTTGATTATCATTTGGTTGATTTATTATAGTCTTAAATAAATGTATTCGCTTTAAATAATCTTTGAATTCTGTTATATCTCCATAATCTTCATGATGTTTTCTACACATAGCCATTAGATTTTCTGGAACGTCTTTTGTTTTGCTTCCACCCATTCCCCTAGCTTCAATATGATGAATATCAACCCCTACACCACAAGGCTGTATTTCACAAGGTATAAAGTCGCTCTCATCATATCCATAGGCATGCATATAAACTTTAACATAGTGTTTCACTATCTTACCATTTCATTTTTAATAACCTCAAGTACCTTATTTCTACTGATAAAGCCGGTTGTAGTTGCTATATTCCTGATGTTATTCGTTAATTCAGTGAATATCCTGTTCTTTTCCTCTTTTATTGCAACCTTTGCTTGTCCTACTTGATCCCTAAGCTTAGTCACACCATTGTTTACGCTATGTATTTCGTAAACATCTGAATATATGTTATCAAGTATCAATTGTATTTTATCTTCAACTGAAGCCCCTATTTCGGTTAATAGCCAATGATGCTTACCGTCACCACATGAACATACTGTTTCATTGTCTGCCAATTCCTTAAGATCAACCGTTATGCCTTTCTTTTTTTCAATAGTATGTGTCTTACCGTATAATTTGAATACCTTATCGTAATTGTTTTTCATAATGTTATTTATTTAGTTTTTTGATTTTCTAATTCTTCCGATAGTATCTTTAATACCGTTCCCTTACCTACAATACCCCTAATACCATTTACTGATCCTAGTTTTTGTATCCTTTTAATACATCGGTCATGGTAGGCTTGCTCAATACTTCTGTTCTCTCTTAAATTTCTAATAAGCATTTTGACATTTCCTTCTTTTCTCATTACGTTTGTTTTATTAGTTCAATTATTTCATCATAGATTTTATGTAGGGGTGCTACATTGTAATGTACGGCTCCCATTGTCTTCAACTCCTTTATAAGTTTGTCCTTGAAAGATTTAACGGTAGTCCGCTTCTTTTTAATATCACATGCCTTTAAGCATTTCGCACATACATGGTATCTTGTTACAGAGTTTTTATTACCTCCAATACCTACGTCTGCATTACAACAATCGCTTTTATTCATGTTTCTTTTATTAACTGTATTGCATTAGACAGTGCTACATTGTAAGCTGCCATGTCGGAAGGCATATATTCTTCATAGGGATATTTATCCTCTTCAAGTTTCATTATTAAATTTTCTTTGTAAGATTCAATTTCATCTTTCTGCTCCGTCAATTCTCGCTTGTATTTTCTAGCTTTTTGTTCAGCGTTTTTTGCTTGTCGCTCTTCTTGCGACATTACAGCTCCTTTTATTCGTATACTCATATCATTCTTCTTTTTATTAGTTCTATTGCTTTTTGTAACCCGCCAGAGAACCCCCTTATCATTTCACTTTTTCTCATTGATGAATCAAAGCTATCTTCTTTCTCCAACTCTTTTATAAGCTTGGCTTTGTAGGATTTAGCTTTCTTCTTTTCAGCCCTAATGCCTTCAACTAAATCCTGACACTGTTCTCTCACAAAGTCATACTTCTTTTTACATAACCCCAATTCTTCTCCTATAGTTGCCTCTTTACTCATGCTTGTTTTTTAAGTTGTTCTAATTTTTCCTTATCCACAAAGCAACTACACTCTACACAAAATATACCACCTAATGGATCAGGTTCTGTTCTACCATCATGCTTACAAGTAAGTTGTTTTAATTTTCTATAAATTATCTTATCGCCTTGAATACCAGCAATCCCTTGCAGCTCTTTATATGCCCCAATCTTTGCTTCTATAATAGCTTTTTCTATGAAGGATTCTAACTCATATACATCAATAAATTTTGTCTTTCCATCTAGGCTTGAACGTATAAATGCTTTCTTCTTCAATTCCTTTTTCCAGTTATCCATTGTCTTTGGGTTTAGTTAATAAATCAGCTATCATCATAGCAAAATTAGCTACGTCTGCACACTCTTCAGTTATCTTTTTAATACCATCAGGCTCTACCCAAGATTCAATTCTCAACTTCTCTTTCAATTCATCAACTTCATCTTGTAGCCTATATATCAAATAACCGTCTATAGTGGAGTCGCCATCCCTCCATCCTCCTTTATGGTCATTCTTTTTTAACTTCTCTTCCATCAATTCCGAAAACCATTTAACTTCTTTTCTTACTTTCATTCGCTTATATGTTTTGAGATTATTTCTAATGATTTTTTTCTACTTATAAGATGCCTTCCACCAAGAGCACTAAACCAAGATTCTTTCCCTACCTCCTCTTTCACCTGCTTAAGCTTATCGTTGGCGTATTGTTCTCTAATTGCCTTAAGGCTTTTAGTCCAGCTATCTATCTCTGATAGAGACGGCTTCTTCCCTGATTGAAAGAAATTACCAATTCCTATAAGCACTGATGCTTCTTTTTCTTCTGCTGTCATTCTATTTCTATTTAATTAGGTTATCACAATCTCCTGGTTTATTGTTTTTCATTACAGCTGATTCTTCACACCCTAGTAATAAGATCAAATCTTTCTTTTCCTCAGTAGTCAAGCAAGTATTACATATATCTCCATAGTTACAAGTTTGTCTCTTGTCTGCATATTTCTTTAGCATAGAATAGGTTTTGGGATCATGGCACCTACTGCAAACTATTGGAACATCTATTCTTGTATAATCGTTTTTATCCATCTCTTTTGTTTTTTGGATCAATATTATTAAACATTTTTCCAAACAGCACTATGCCTACTAAAAACAGTATAAACAGGCAGATAATAGCCAACTTGATGTCTTCCCAGGTAATGTGCATTGTCATATTCAATTTAAGTGTCTTTTTTGACGACATTCCCTACAAAGCCATATTACCTCTAACGGCTTGGAATAATCATCATGATGCATTTGTGATTTTTCTGATCCACAATCAATGCAATTCTTTTTCTTAATCTTTCCCCTATTCAAATAAACATTAGCATAGGCCCTTGCATTAGCCTTTATCCTTTGTTCTTCTGTTAATTCAGAATGCTTTGGTCTGTTTTCTCTCATATATCTTGCATGACATTTTAGACAATATCCAGATCCCTTACGGCATTCTTCCTTTGGATTTCCACATAATGGACAAATGTATTCTCTTTTGAATACGATTTTCTTTTGTTTTCGTGACTGTTTCGGGTGGAACATTATACTATTTTTCTATTTTATTAATGTCCATTGCTAATCCTGCTTCTATTAAGCCAAATACATCGAAGTGCCATTCAAGGAGCTTGACGGTTGTTGAGTAATGCAATGTCATTGGGTTATGCCATACATTACCAAATAACATACGGTAATCCATGCCATTAACATATCTACTTGCTTCTTTTTCTGAACGCCATACATCCATGCCTATCTTTTTTGCTGGTATAAACTTTTCTCCATTATACTCAATCTCTTTTGTTAAATCTGATAAAGGGCGTAGGATGGGTTTACACGAATTTTCATCTTGAGGTAAGAAATGATATATTGTTACCAATTCTGCATCGTAATCTGGCTCTGTTATTAATGCGCTTAACGTCATAATTTCATTGTCATTATATACCCCCTTCAACCCATAAGGCAAATAGGGTGCTAAGTGTTTTAGTTCTAATTTCATATAAGTTGATTTAAATTAGCTTCAAAGTCAATATTCTTTTCTATCATTCCTTTAAAGAATTGATCTAATGCTATTGCCTGGCACTTGGTTTGAAAAATAGCCATATTATCACCTTTAAGCGTTCCCTTTTCAAAATCTGCTAATAAATTCTTGCTATTGAAATGTCCCAATTGGCTTTTTATTTTTGCTTTACTTGATTGCTTGGCCCTTTCTACTATCCAATCTGATTTATCATATCCCATCTCTATCAGTCCTTTCTGTTCTAACCAATGATAACAAAATCCTGGAGATAGACAATATGGTTTTCCTTCTTTAAGTTTATTGAATTCCCTAATTAAGGATTTTTTAAATTCTTCTTCTATTAAGTCCAAATCAGTAGGTGTAGGTGGTTTTCCCTTCTTTTTCTTCTTGGACGATGGCTGTCTGCTACTTGAATAAGCATTCATTACCCTCATTATTTCCTTTACACTGAATACTGTTTTTAACTCAATATCTATTTCATTACTTGCAGATGCTTTAAAAGCCAACGTGACCAACTCTTTATTCATTGCATAGGTTTTGTCTATATACCTAATGCATAGATTTAATGGACCTTCTTTGGGATCATGATATCCATAGCTTTCTACTATATCTTGTATTAAATTTATCGTTTCCTGTCCCATACAGATTTTTGTTTAGGGTTAAATTGTTCCTGTCGTTTTGCCCACGTTGTTAATCTTCCAGCCAATGACCATGTTGGTTGTGTTTCACATCTCATCTTAGTATTGGATCTAGTTGGTTCACTCCAATAATTAAAGAAATCTTGTATCATAGATTCATTATACTTAGGAATAAAAGGAAGAAGGGATTGTTTGAACTCTTTTATTCTTTCTTTTATTTTACTTTTCTTTACTATACTTTCCTTTACTTTACTTGCATTGCGTACGCTATGCGTAGGCAATGCGTACGCATTATCAATATTTCCCCATCTTAAATCAGCTAACTCCTTCATTTTCAACCGTTTTTGTTCCATTGGTTGCATCCTTCTAATTAAAGATTCACTCAAAAAGAAATCATCCTTCTTTATATTAAATAAATGAAAACTTTTTATAACTGATAAATATTTTTCTTCTGTACTTCCAAATCTTGATGCCAAAGCACGTGCAATTGACAAATGAGATTTATATCCAGGTTGCTCCCTTAAATGTTCTATTAAGGTCCAATAAATACCATATGCCTCTAATCCCCATTGTGCTATCATAACCATGACTTTCGGATCATTAGTTGAATTTGTATCGTGCGGAAAATAGTATGCGTCTTTCATAAATCGATATTAGGTGTGAAAAAATAGCCTACCCTTTTCGTAAGAAAATACAAAGTGGTGAGCTGAGACAAACCTACTGCCAGGGTAGACCAAGATATAAATTATAATTTCCACCACTTTGTAATATTTAAGTCTCAAAATAAAGTAATTTATTTTTAGTATCCAAATTTATTAAAACATTTTGCTTTGTACTGGTTCAAATTCATTGGCATTTCTTAATTCAAACATTTCTCCATATTCCGGATGCTCTTGCATAAACAATCTTGCATAATATGGAATATGGTTATTATTGATTTTATAGTCTGTATCATCTTCTGTTTCTATAAAAATATACCACCTGATAAATTCTATTATTGATCGTGCAGAAAGCTTCTTTTTACCGGACCGGATGGCCCTAAATACTTCCTTTTGGAATAATGCATAGATATGTGGATTATGTCGATGGAACTTATTGAACTCTGGTTGGGTGTTTTTCATTGCTTAACATTTTTGAATTGATAAATTGATGTTCTTAATTTTTTTTCTCCTTTTTAATAGTCGCTTGTCTTTACCCTGATCATCCCAAAACTCATTTAATGCCTTTCCCATACCAGCCCTAAAATTTGATGCCATTACTTGTCTCTTTTCTTCTATTGGATAAGGAGCATAAGCTATTATCTTTACTGTATATGGTTTCATATTTAAATAATTATATTTATTCCCCGAACTCACCTTCAGGGGGGCCACCTTTTGTTACGTCCTCTATTATTTCTTTTCCTGCAACATAATTGATAATAGGAACAATTAGCCATATCCACATTGCCGATATTATCACTAAAATCAATATTGTCATTATGATGGAAAGAGGAAATCCCATAATTATATATAAAAAGTGATCTGTATAGTCATTTTGGAAAACAAATTTCCCTGGATTAATTAATGACCATAAATAGCCCCATCCATAAAAATATAATATCAATAAACTAAAAATTGAAATGATAACTAACAACCTTTTTACTATACTATTTTGTAATTTCATGTTGTTTTGATTTGATATGTTTATTTTTAAATGCCAACTGCAATACATTACCTGTCTTTTTATCTACTAATTGAATTTGATCATAATACTTTTTATGAATTTCATAAGTCCAGGTTGTTCCTTCAACATACATTTTTACCTTTTTCATCATCGATTCAATATTATCATCAGACAAGATGAAATCATTCCATCCACCATTAGGAAAGCAATTGTTCCAGGCAAACAATAAATATCTACCCATTATTTTTTTCGGGATTTATTTTTCGATATCCTTGCTCTGTGTTCTTTGAGGACTGTCTCACAGTAGTTAGCAAGGCTTCTATTTACTTTCGTGGCTTGTTTTTTGAGCCATTCTATTAAGTCTTCGTCCCATCTAAAGGGTGATGTTGGTTTTTTCATTTCTTTACTCTCTTTTTATAGTTATCTAATACTTGTTTAGCATATTCCTTCATTGCTTTTATTACCATTGGTTGACAATTCTCATGCCAGTGATGCCACTCTTTGATGGTTTTTTTGGCTACTTTTTCTGCACTTAAAAGTCTGTTGTCCATGTTTTATCTTTTGAGAATTTGTCAAAATTTCTTTTCCCTTTGATGATTTCATTAGGTTTTTCGTTGTTCCAAACTATTGAATAATAAGTTCTATCTATTCCTACCAACCTGAAATCTACTGATTGTTTTTGAGTGTCAATTGAGTTTGTAATGTTTGTTTGTGCTTTGTTAATTATCATACAACAAATATACAATGTATATCTATTGTATTCAAGTATTTATACAAGAAAATGCAATTATTTCGATGAACGTCAAAACACCTATTGAGAATCAACGAGTTATGTAATAGTCCCGGCAATATCTATTTAGTGTAATTATCTACTAATCACACTAAAATGCCCTAATTATTCAAAAATTATGGAAATAAAAAAAGGGTAGAAGCCCCAAAGTATCTACCCTAATTCAGATTGATGTTGCATAAAGCTTTGTTGGAAGATTTATGCTGGACTTAATTTTACTATATAGCCAATCCTAAATAGATGGTATTTCGACCATGCCGGTTCATCAATCGTAAGTGTAAAAGTGAGTTATTTTCCCCCTAAAAGTTGCTTAATTTTCCACCAAATTATCTTGATAACTATTAGAATTATAATTATCCAAAATAAACCTTTTATCCACCAACTAAGTCTTTCCCAAAAGTTTAATTCCTTAATGATCACATCAGCATCTAATATTATCTTCTCACCTTGGTCTAAATCATAAAATATCCTTCCATTATGATCCCATATCTTGAATACATATACAACTCCATTTCTAAGAAACTTATGTGTAATAGTATCCCTAATCAGGTCCCGGGTCCGGATAGAATCCTTTAAGGTCATTATTGCCCACTTCCTAAGAGCTTCACGATCAATTCCGCTATATCCGGTGCTATTGTTTCCCCTATCATCCAAAGTGTATATAATCCTAGCAATAATGCTGTCAACAAAATTGATGCTATCACGTATGCTAAAGCTCGAATCAATGTGCGTACCAGGTACCAGAATGGTATCAGGATGTAATATAGAAGGATCGATCCTAACCGCTTTATTGACCAACTTTCTTGCTCTTTTACTTTTCCTCTCATCCTTTCTTTCTTGTTTTGTCTTTCCTAAATTCTTGAATGGATTGCAATCTGAAAAAAGAATCAGTGATCCTAATACTAATATTAGAAGCTTACTTTTCATTTGTCTGAATGTCCTTCTGGTGTTTCTTGTATTGAATTATCTTCTTTCTTTATAGATGGTCTATCTGATTCTTTCTTTACATACCACATTATCACGGCTGCTAATGCACCGGCAACCGCAACACCTACAGCTTCCATTTTTGAAGGGATACTCCATATACCCATAGTAGATAAGACAATAAATGCGAATATGACTAATGTAAATCGCTTGCTTTCAAATTTGTTTAATGCTTTCATAAATTTATTATTTAGGTTCATAAATATTTTGTTCTGGTATTCCTATTAATTTACACCAAAATGGTACATTGAAGCATGGACATTCTTTTTTAGTAGTAAATTGATAATGACCGGCAATCTTGATGTTTGGATGTCTTAAAACCATAAATCTAACATAATTCATCATTGCTTCCTTCTGTTGATATGTCCTGGTGTCTATGTCTTCTGTATAGTCTTTAGATTTGCCTCCTGCATACACAAGGTGCCTGGATATTCCATTGATGCCAGCAGCCCCATAAGTAAGCTCCCACGCCTCTACGTTATCATCCTGATCATATGGTGTTAAGTTCTCTAAAGAACCGTCCAAATGAATCATATCAGTATATCCCAACCTACTCCAGCCATTTCCTTTCAAATCTTTAATATACTTACCTCCTATGGATTTCCTGGGTAATTCACCTCTATTAGAATATGTTTTCCCCATATATCTAACGGTTCCATTAGACATATCTTTAGGACCTAAATGCCACTGTTTGATTTCATTTGCAGTAACTTTACGGCCCTGAGCAGTTGCCGTAGCATGAATACACAATATCTTTAGTTTACTCATAGGTTAATTTTTATTGGCAATATTTCCAACTATCATCCGGAAACTTAATATAATATCTATTAGCAGATTTCCACCAAATTGGTCTATAATCCTTTTCATCTTCATATCTATACATCAAATCTCCATTGACATCTTTCCAGAAATAATTAGTAGTTGGCCTATTTTTATGGTCACGAATAATGCCTATTAAATAGGTTGATGTTTCAGGTAGTGACATTTCAAGTCCACTTGCAATCTTTTTTTCTAATCTACCAGGCGTAATTCTCATTTCCTCCCTAACAGAATTACTGATATAGCCATCAAATTTGCCTTTTATGAAGTCAAAGCCCTTCCATCCAGCCGTTATTGTACTCATTAAGGCAAATACACCAAGTAAAGCAGAAAGTGTCTTATTCTTCTTAATCCAATCCATATTAGCCGTTTTTAGATACCCTCCAACGTTTAAATATATCAATAGCCTTTATTATTGATAATGAAACCATAGATATAGTCACAAACATATACCCATATTCCCCGAAAAAATCATTTATTAAATCTAACAATTCCATTGGTCCTAATTTGTTTTCAATTTTTTGTGCATAACATAAGATTGTACAAAATGTAGCACTCAATCCTATTGATAGATCCAACCAAACATTACCTGTTTTATGATCATCCATCTCTATCATAATACGCTATTTTTATTAAGTGGTTTCATTTTTATCATATCTGAATTGTTTTTCTATAGGCTTTAACTAATTTCCTGGCCTCCACTTGTGTCTTAACTTGATAGGGAGAAAATAAACGTGGTATCTTTTTGTTAAATCCCAACCAATAATATTCTTTCATATTAGGAGCTACATATTTTATTAAAGTATCCATACTTGTCTGTGTAGCTAAACCTATCATTTTTTTAGTAATCAAATCAACTGGAATTAATATATATTTCCTATTTATCATGGTGTATCTAATACAATGTCCCCTGCTACCATATTTATCATAGTACCATTATTTGATCCTTTATTATCTATTAATATTGGAAAGGTGTCGTTATCTCCATTTCTTAACCAGGTAATAAGATTGGCATAAGCTGAATGGGCAACGAGATTGTTAGGCTCACCAATACCAACTATTTCATCTACTTCTGGTTGATTTAAGTCCTTATCCCACCAAGTTGGTTCGTCAGTATTCCCGCCAAACGAAAACCCGCCTCCGGCTCTACTGGCTAATTCTACATCTGCTGAATTTAAAACACTTGCTGAAAGTCCGTTATTAATGATAGAAAGTGCTTCATCGTTGCCATCTACATAAATATGTACCCCTGATGCCAAACTAGATCCATCATAGGTAAGTACTACATTTCTCCATGTATCATCATTAAATAAATTATTTGTTCTCACAAAAATTCTATTAACTCCAGTAGAACCTATTATAAAATTTATCCTACTGTTAAAGAAAAAAAGCTGAATACCAGTTTCGGCTCCTGCAACTGAAAATTTACTCATTAACACGTCAAACGCTGTAGTAGTGGTTTTAAACCAAATTGATTTACTGAATGGATCGGTTCTTTCAAAAGAAAGATTGGCTGGAGTACCTAGAGTAACAAACTGATTAACACCAGGGAAAAGAATTGATTTCGCATTCACGAATGTAGGGTTGCTCTCATAATATGTCGTTATTTTACTCATGATCCTGTTAAGACAACTCTTGACAAGGTAGCTGCTACCGTCCTTGTTATTGTTACTTTTAACGCATCACCATCCACTACAGTAAAGGGAAGTATTTTTACAACAGAATTAACCTCATAGGCTACTGTAGCTATGTTAGTTAAAGCATTAGAAATATATGTTGCTGCTTGGTTAACTCCAATGTTACGTTCTATTTCATCATTCCCTAATGCACCAAATTCAAAATCTAATATTCTTGCATCATCTAATGGGATACAAACAATTGGATCTCCTGCTGATACGCTTTTAGCTGAATCATCACTATCTGTATATGCTTGATCAGGAATCTGCCATACATCTCCTACTTTTGATCCTAATTCATCACCATAAGTATTTACGACCTGTATATTTAAAGTTTCTCCTACCTCTACAACACCAAAAGCTTCATCATTAACTGTTACAGTGCCACCGGTAACTGGTGGTATCGGAATATTATCACCTGAATATATATATCCTTTATCTGTTAATCCTAATTTTACTTGTGTATCAAATCCAGCAATCAATTTAGGTGTTATTATATCATTGTTTTCCGGTACCCTAACTATAAATGAAAGCCTACCCATTACAATACTACTGCCATCTTTTGCATCTACTGGTGGTGCTATTTGTATGTTTTCAGCCTCTCTATGTTCAATAAATGGTGCAGCAAATCCAAGTGTAATATATTTAGGACTTTCTAATATAGCTCTACAGGCACCTATCAAAGTTTGCAGTTTGAACATTGCAAACGAATCACCATTTTCAGCTACTGTACTAGGGGCCTTATGATAACAATCAATATTAAATCTATAGGTCCCATCTGAATTTATTGCTGTTTGAATGTCATAATCACCCCTAGCAAGCGAAACATTGACTGCAGGTACTGCGGTTTTATCAAATGGAACAAAGCGTTCTATGAATACCGTAGCATCTAATTCAAGTTTATAAAACTTATCTACCTGATTTTCAAGCTCATCAATTAAGATTTCACCTATTCTATTACGAATAACTTCAAATGCTTGTGCCGGTATTGGATCTGTTATTTGAGGCATTATAAAAGTGGATTTTTCCAATCAGCAGTTAACTTAACTCCTGTATCTGAATGCCCAGTAGGAATTGGTAAGCTCCATTTAGAATCTGCATGATGTTTACTTATATTTTCTTTGGCCCAACAATCTGCATTATACCCTTGTACATTATCCTGCATATACTTATGATATTTAGCCTGATTAGTTTTAAAATCAGCAACTTTTGTATATATCTTAAAATCCATTAAGAAGGGTTATATTTATTCATTGAAAATGCATTTACAAATGATATTTGGGTTGCAGTCAAATCTGTTGTAATAATTATTTCTGCGATATCGCCAATCATACTTGGAACAGGAGTACCAAAAACTGTAATAGCCCCGATCATAAGGGGAGAAGGGGAATCAAAAAATTTAGTCATAGGATCATTACTTATTATAACTGATTCATCTATTCCATTTAAACTCATTTTAAGACTAGTCGAATCAAATTTAGTAGAAAATAAATAAGCTTTCGTAATGACTAATGCAGTAGAGTTGTCTGTAACTTTATCCACATTCGTTCCATCTTCACCTATTGTCATTCTCACTTTTGCTGTCGCAAGCGTAAACAAACTCCATGCATGTTCATTAACTAAATTAGAATGAGATACAATAGTACTTGAATCGGTAAAATCTGTAATCTTAGCAACTGCAAAAATATTTAGATTAGTATAATCTACATAATCAAAATCTGCAATATTCAGAAAGTGGGTAGGACCACTAAACCTTACTACTGGTCTTTTATTAAATGATTGTCCCCCATTGTTCCTAAGTTTAGGTTGTGCAGAGCCTGTTAATTGTATTGCATCACCTCCATTACCTGATTTGTCGTACATTATGGAAACATTGTTTCCCATATCAGCCTTAACTGAATCAGCTGCATACCACCTCTTTACATTAAACGATGGAATAATATCAAATAAATGATTTACAGAACTGCTTAATCCTGTTCCAAGTCCTAATTTCATATTAATTATTATTCAGGATCATTATATGCTATACAACCTCCATTAGCTAATTTGATTGCTGTAATTTTTCCGTACAATTCATATCCAGGTGGGAAAGTTTCTCCTACAAAACCAGCCATGTTTATAAAATCATTACCTCCTGCATCTTGTATGGTTATTTCTAAAATCTCTGAAAATTTATAAAAAGAAATCACATGCCAATTGCCTGTTTTCTTATTAGTATCATTTATTAATCTTCCACCTTTTCTTGCAAATTCTCTATTTTCTGCCATAATTTTATATTTTTTTATAGTTATTCAAAATCTCCTAATATACAAACGATTAATCCGATTGTTTCGTTTTGATGCCATTCCCTGATCACATAGGGTACATCAGTTCCGGTACTGTCTTTTACTACTACCTTATGTCCCTTTAAATTAACTTCCCCACTACTATCCCTAACTGGATAACCCTTATCCGTTAAAGCCTTTTCAGATACGGATACATGTGCATTTTCAGTATTTATTTCATTACCATTTGTATCAAATCCAAGATGATGCTTTGCGTGTAATCCATTAACAATAGCAGTCTTTACCGGTGCTATTGCTGAAGTAAATGTCATGACCTTAGCAAAGTCATTCAAATCACTTGTAATCCTTTCTATGTCTGCTTTCGCTGTTTCCATTAATCCCATAACATCACTTTAATAAAAAAGGGCAATCCGTTAGAATTGCCCTCTTCAGGATCGTACTGGTTATATTTTTCATAGCTTATTTAGCATTAACACCATATAATCTTTTATATAAGTCCTTTTTAGATTCATTAGATTTAACTTCTTCACCTTTTATAATTAATTGGGCCTTCATTTGTTTTCCTGTTACTTCTTCATAAGCTGGAATATCATCGGCTTCAGTATCATCATTGATTTCATCAACTTCAGGACCCTCATCATCTTTCTTTTTATCCTTTGGTTTGGGAGTTTCTTTCTTCTTTGGTGTTTCAACTTTCTTAGGAGCTTCCTTTTCTTTAGTTTTACCTACTACTTCAAGAAACCCCTCTTTTACTAAAGTATCAGCAACCTTTTCATCCCAAGCATCTTCAGTATAAACCTTATTATCTTCTTTTCTTAATACACGGTTGCCCTTTGCTGTACAATTAAGAGCTATGAGTTTGTATCTTTTCATTTGATTTTATTTTGTAGCGAGAGAAGGAATCGAACCTACTACCTTTGGGTTATGAGCCCAACGAGCTACCAATGCTCCATCTCGCAATATTTCTTTACTATGCAACTACCTGCAAAGTATATATTTGATCAACAGCAACCGGTATTGCTACACCAGCTGATTTAATTTCAAAATCGTGTGTGGTTTTTCTTTGATCAATGAAATCACCCATAACAAATGCACCTTTTTCAACTCTACGGCCATCTGTTAATAGTTGTGGAACTGCTGCAAAGCCTAAAGTAAATCTAGGAGTTTCAGGTAAGAAGAATACTTTCTTTGCATTAACATATGGAGTAGATACACCAGCAACAGTATCAAAGAATTCTGGATAAGTCCATATATTGAATCTAAAAGCTCCTGCAGATACTTGACCATGCAAAGAAGCACCAACTGAATTTCTTTGTGGAGCTGATACTAAGTCCAAAGAGAAATTTCGGATATCTGCTCTTTCTTTTACAATTGTGTTACTCAAAAAGTCAGCGAGTGCAGTAGATCCCATTATTACATTAATGACAGAACCCTGTGATTTACCGACTTGTCTTATAAATTTTGCAGCAGTCTCCATATCATTATATGGACTAACTGTTCCTGTTGCCCAATAATTACCTGCACCCTTATCAACTAATGATAAAGCTTTTCTTTTGAAATCAATGTTAATTCCTGCATTCAATTGAACCACCCCTGTTTCAAAAACTTCTGAGCATTGCTTTTCATACGAACGTTCAATTTTATCCTGAAGCACTCCAAGCTTTTCAGATACTTGATTCAAAAAGTCAGAGAATACACCATCTTCTATTGATGTATCACTAAATAACCTATCATATAAGGCTAATTGAGTTGCATCAAAATACTCCCTGTAAAAAGGTGGAATAAATATCTTTTCTGTTGATTTATCAAATTTATTTCTATTTCCGTCTGTTCCTCTTTCAATATCAACAGCTATCTTTTCTGTTCCCCTTTGAACTTCAATAGATAATTCTAAAGTCGAAGCTTCGAATATTTTAAAGAAAGATCGTAAAAAGGACATTGGTGCAATCCTTTCTCTGTAAATATCAACTAGTTTTTTTGTAAAAAGCCCTCTAGCGTCTGAAGTTTGAATTGATGGCATAATCGTTTATTTTATCTTTTATTAATTAATAATTTTTAGCTGTTATCAACACCTGTATTTTCTACACTTGTAATTAATTTAACACCTACTGTATCACCTCCTATCCTGTCTCTAAGACTTCTACCTGAAACAACAGTATCTAAATCATCACCTACTTTAGTGAAAACAAGTTTCTCTTCTGCTACATCACCAGAAACACAAATAGATACTTTTTGTGTTTCACCTGCCAATATAACCCAATCTTTATTCAAGATTCCAACAGGTATTTGGCTTCCATCTGCTGCATCAGACTGTAATGGAACTAGTTTTTGAGTTGCAGAAACACGTCCCATAAGTGTTCCGGCTATAAGATTTTCATCATCATAAGTTGAATTAGTACGGTCCCCACTTTCAAATCGATTATCCCAAAGAAAAATCTTTGCGGTATCAGTATTTAAAATCGCTTGCTGACCATTATTTAATACAACTGTTTGAGTACTCATCTTTTGGTATTTTTATTCTTTATGAATTAATCTTTTTTATCTTCTTTCTTTTCAATTCCAAGATTTTTATTTACTGCTTTATCAAATTCAGCAGTAGCCTTTTCCTTTTCAGTTTTTTCTTCATCTGTTACTTCCTTAGTTTCAACTTCACCTTTACTATCCTTTTTTACTTTTGCTAAAGCTTCTGCACTCATTCCCTTTACTGCAAATTCTGCTTTGGCAGTTTCAGATAATGTTCCTCCATCTTTTATACCCCTGGTTACAGCTTCTGGATCTATAGCATAATATGCCATCCATGCACCTACCCTATCTTTTTCTTGTGCTGAACCTTCTTCAATAGTTTCTTTGTATAATTCTGGATTCTCTGATTTTAAAGCTTCTATACTCATATCTTTATAATTTTGTTTACTATTTGATTCACTAGTTGTTGTTTGTTCTTTTTCAGGGTTTGGCTTTATATGTTTTTTAGATTCTTTATAATCAATTCCATTTGCTGCTGCTGCAATCTTCATTGTTTTTGATTCAATCTCTGCAGTTGCTTCTGGTGTTATTCTATTTATCTTATTAATGATTCCTATTTCTTTTGCTTCTTCTGCTGTGAATGTAACATCTACAACACCATCCATTGAAAACAACTCATCCATAGTAACACCACCTATTTTTTCAAACTTTGCAACATCTACCTTTGCTTCTAATGCTGCCCTTAAATCATCATTTATTTCCTTCAATCTTTCTTTACGCTCTTCAGTCATAAGGTCCGGATCTCTTTCTATGAAAGAAGGCAATGAAGCCCTATGATACGTAAGCGAAGTAACATCTAATGATTCTACCTCCTCTGCATATGATAAAAAGTGTGCAGCCATTGATCTAGCAACACCATCAACTTTAATTTTTTTTCCTTTAGAATGTTCTTTAAACTTAGCTATTACACCCCACGCATCTTCTACACTACCTCCATTAGAATTAATTCTAAGCACAATATCTTGTGCTTTAGCTTCTTCCATACTATTAATAAGTTCTTCTGCTGTGAAGTCGAATATAACGCTATATAGAAGTATTTCTTTCATTGACAGCAAAGAAGATACTTTTGTTTATATGTTTATAAAAATGTCCACATATTGTGGACTAAAAATATTATTATTGTGAAACCAAATTCATTATCATGGGTTCTAAAAAAAGTTCTAAGGAAGTAACCATAAAAAATGTTCCAACACAAATGAAAAGGGAATTAAAAAATATATCAGATTGGACAGGTGATTCAATGAGTGCGCTTCTACGTCCTAAAGTTAGGGAATTAATTGAAAGTTATCCTGAACAATATCGTGAAGATATGATTGATTAATGAAGATTAATCATCTTCAGTATCAGGATCAATAGGGTTTTCAGGAGGACTATCTGGTGCTAATATATCTAGCTTTTTTGATTCTTCTAATTCTTTAGCATACTGTTCCATATTAGAAGATAAATCACCTCCATTAAGATGTTCTGTTGCTGCCTCTGCTGTTGTCAATGGAATGCTTGCTCCTGAATCACCTAATTTTAGTCTTTCTGCTTTCACTTCTTTTTCCGGATCTATATGTGGAACTGATGCACCTACCCATCTTGCATTTCGATAAGCATCTAATACCATAATATCATTTTGTTGAACTGCTTTTAGATATCCAGGTGCTTCTATTTTATTTTGTAATATTTGAATTTGTAACCAGAAATCATAAACATTCTGATAAAATGTAGATGAAAAGTTAGCTCTACTTACATTTAAAGTATGTTCCCAATCTTTTAAGGCAGCCCTACTTGCTGAAAAGTTACTATCATATTTCGACATAGCTACTTCTGGTGGTATCTCTAAAGCTGCTGCAATTAAATCAACATTAACACCATAAAAATCTTTAAAGTGCAATTCATTCTTGCTTTCCAATGATTTCATCATTGAATCCTGGGGCATATTGAATACCATTTTATTGGTTGAAGCTGCAACTGTTTCTGCTAATTGAGTATTATTAACATCCCTTGGAAGATCAGAATCGCTTTCTGCACCGGCATCACTTGCTCTAGCTAACTGTTTTAGAAGTGGATTTTCACCTGTAGAATTAACACCATGTTCTATGAAATAGGCTATCTTTTGTCTTTCTTCAGCACTACCAACTGTTGCTTCCTTATATCTGTCCATCTTCTTTAAGGTTTCTAATACAACAGAAATAAGTGGCATCCCTCTATAATAATCTAATCTATATTTAAGTCCATAAACAAGAAATGCCATAGTCAGGTTTGATTCCTTGCCTTTAGCTTCTATGCGTTCAAATTTACTAAAGGAAGTTCTTATAAAGAATGCTATATGTTCACCTTTTTTATTTATTTCAATACCATTGCGAATACGTGTTCCATTTGCTTTAGAATCTTTCAAAAAATCATGCCCAAATCCTGGAGATTGAACGTGTCCACCATCTATTAATTGCACCTTTACTTGATCATCAATCAATCTTAATACTACCAATACATCACCACCAATGATCGCATTAAGAAAAGCAGAATTTGCTTTAGCATGAAGCCCTTCCATATTAGAATAATCAGAAGATTTTGATTTAGCAAAAAGTCCAAATCTTGATTCTACCTGATCATTAAATTGTTCTGGTTCTATAGTTATATTTTCAGATTTTAATACTTCTGCTGCTGGTTCAGATTGAAGTTTTAAACCACTACCAACTACCCATAATGCAAATTTCTTTACTATTGTTTGAGATATTTCACTCTCTAGATATGATTGCCAACTACGAAGTCTTAATAATGGAAAATTTGGTCTATAGTCTATTATAGGGCCTATTTCACCTAGATTCTTTTCACCATCATAAGACCATGAAAACAAATGTCTAAATTCCCTGGATCCATCTAGATGTGCTGTTGGTTTTGGTTTAGATGAAACGCTAAGTGCTGCAGGCCACCAATTAAATAGGGATTTTATTCCTTTTTTTATCTTATAATCTGCCATCTCTGCTTCCTGTGAAATTTTTACCATCTACCATTCTCATCATTCTGCCATTTAACCGGTTTACATATATTTGTCTAAGTTGTTCAAAAGCTTTAATAGATTTAAATACAGCATCTACACCACGATATTCAGTTTTTATTTTTACTTGACCATCATTGAGTTCATATTCCTGTATATTATCACTTGATGCTGCTGTAAGAGCTACATCTTCCAGTGCAACTATAATAGCATCCATTCGTGCTATTTTAGCTTTTAATGTAGCTGCTGATTGAATAAATATATCTGCACTATCGTAAGTAACGGACATGTCTAATTATTTTTTTGGCTTAATTTTAATTAATTTTTCCTTACAAAAATAATAAAGTCCACGCAAAATAGCTAATAAAAACCGTCCTATATATTTGGGTATTTGTTTCATGATAGTGTTTTTACTTCATCTATCTTAGCACCGGATATATCAGCTGTTGATGATGATCCACTTGATGGTGTAGGTGCAGTTGAAGCACCACCAGATGTTACACCTGGATGAACATGTGAATTATATGCAGTTACTAAACTATTAAAATCAGATTTTAATTCATCAAATGCACTTTTAAGTTCAGAAAAACGGACCATGTTATCATCATCACCATTTAATTCAAGATTACCATTCTTTCTAAGCCACATATAAGCTTGCTCAATTCCATCCGCATTAGTAGAAAATAAACGATATTCACCAGGTTCTGACTGTTGATTTTTATTTATATATCCTACAATTACCGTTTTCCCCTTTTCTCCTGTTTTTAGATAGACAGCAACAATATCTTCAATAGGGTTAGAATCTACACCATAAGGAGATGATTCTAATGAGGTTTGAATATCCTTCCTACCAAGCCTTAGAAACTTAGGTATCCTACGATTTAAACTATCTATTGATGTACTTAATATTTGTACTAGATTAATCATTATTCAAATATGTTCACCGGTGTTGATTTATCATAAACGGATGGCAATACACAACTCAATCTTGCAACCTGTCTTTTATTATCACCTGTTAATGATACCGATTCTATGAACCAATTAGTTTTAGTGTAAAGATAAACTTTAGGATTAATTACACTTATAATATTATTAGGTTGGATTACCTTATCATCAACAGTCCATCTATCTAATTCTATTGTTAATTTAAGATTCTTTAATTCAGCAGATAATGCACTTTTAGCTGCTTCACCTGTATCATTATCATCACCTGAATTTTGGCTAATTATCTTTGGTCTAAATACAAATGGAACATAAGGATTTTTAATAGTAGATTCTGATGCACTGCCACCATCTGCATCTGCTTGCTTTTGTACTGTGATATCAGAATGCATTGCTTGACCATTGAAAGACAATTCCATATTAGTAAAAAGTGAACCACCAGGTTCAAATTTCAGTATGGGATCTTTGTTGGTTTGGGCCTTAGTAAATAATAATTCTCCATCAACCGTATGTGATAATACAATATCCCTTTGGTTGGCTAATTCTGTTAAATATTGTTGGATGGTTTGGCTTTCACCAGCAGTTGAATTAGTATAAGTCTTATCCATCAATGAATCTACATCTGGATCAACTATTATTTCTAATTTAAATGCACTAACAAGCTTGTTAGCTATCTCACGTAGACTTAATCCATCAGATTGCAATGGATATAAGGATATTGGAATATTACAATCCTGTAATACACCAGGTGATGAATACCCTCCAATTTTAGCTAATTGATCTCTACTGGTATTTGTAAAGGTATTAGATAATATTGGTCCTGTTATTAATGTTTCATTTTCATGTTCTATTTTAACTATATGATAATGAGCTACATGTAGTAGTTCCCTTTGATCATCATTTTCAGGATTAAAATATGCTTGAAAAGAAAAAGTTGATGCAATAGAATCATACTTTAAATTGATCAAAACTCCATTAAAAAAGTCATACTTTCTATTTTTAATTTTTATGATCATATATAGTAAAGTATCCTTCTACCCTTTTTTATATTGATTAATTCATTTATACCAATATTATTATTATTGATAAGCTGATCAATCAATGTATCTTCAGCATCAAGTCCATAAATACGATGAGTTAGTAGGATAACATTACTATCTTTTTCAACAATAATACTACGTTCCTGCCTTGTATTTAATGCTATATCAAATAGATTTGATATGGCAAAATTAATAAGATCATTTAATGCAGTTAATGATTCTGCATCAGGAATATAACTTTCAGGAGTACCACCATTATCTGTTTGTAAAATATCAAGATTATCTATGTATCCGTTATATGAAGTTAATATTTCATCTATCCTTGATATTACGTCCGGTCTATTAGCAAAATCATCTTCAACAGGATTAGCTACAGCAAGTGCCATAGTAGATATTACAACACCGGCATTACTTTCATAAATCTTTTTCTTAGATGGTTCTGTGATTGTGTTAATAGAGGCACCTAATCTATTGACTTGATCCACAAATAAACCTATCCTATTTTTAACTGATTCAACAAACAATCCTGGTGCACTTATTACTGCATTCATGGCCCTTATAGCTGCCAAAGGTTCTGTTGTAGCATCTAATATTGCAGCTTCAGCAGCATTGAATAGATTAAAATATTCTTCTGATGCATCTCCTGCTAAACCCTTACCTGTTTCAAATAAAATAGATAAATTATCAGAAAGAGTATTCTTGTCTGTTGTAGAAGGTATTACATCAGTAGCAAATGATTCTTCAAATACAACATCTAATGCTTCTTTATCTACAGTTATTTTATCAACAGGATCTGTAGTACCCTGTGGACTATCTTCAACAATAGTTTCTATAACAGGAATTGTGAGTTTTGTAACGTTATGTTTAGTATCATCTAATGTCAATGATAAAGGCTGTACTATTAATGTTCCATATAAAGGGTGTAATATTGTCCATGCTCTAGAATCCCTGGCAGATATTTCAAAATCCTTAGCTATATCCAGATTATCATCTCCCTGGAAAAATATTTCAAGATTAAAACGCCTTCCCTTCGGCTTGCTTCTTTTTACTAAAGTGCCTTCTATTTCCGGAAATTCAAATTGAGCTATATTAAATTCAGTACCCCTAGTTGCATTCATCCATTCCGGCCTGAATTCCTTACCATCACCAGTTGTGATAATAAAATTACTATTTATTTGCTCTATCCAGCTCATTTTCTTTTAAATACTTTTACGTAATCTATATTAAGATAAGATGGAAATTGTGTGTTCTCATTTAGGGTTTCACCAAATACACCAGGATATGCTATTCCCAAATTTATGATGATATACCTTGGATATTTACAAATAAAGTTGCCTTTTATAATGCCAATAGGATACCCATCAAAATAATAAGTCAATTTATTAGGCTCCCAATCTACACCATATGTATGATATCCCTTTGATGCATCAGGAATATGAACTTTTATCCCTTTAACTTTATGATCTTTAGGCTTATAAGATTTTCCATAATGATAAGCTGAACGTAAACAATTGGTTTTGCTGCCACCTATTTCCATGATATCAATCTCTGGTAAATCAGCATATAACCAAAAAGCAGACCAAAATCCATTACCTTTAGGTACCTTACATCTTATCTCAAAATAACCATATAATTGTTCAAATAATCTAGGACCATCCCATTTATCATAAGGGCCGGTAGTAATCATTCCGGATCTAAATATTCTTTTATCTACACCTTCATGCTCTCTGGTTATTTTTAATCTGCATATACCTCTATCAATTAATATATGATCATCATCATACCATTGTAAGGCTTCCTTAGAAAGACCTTTTCCCCAATGGTGTTTTTTCCTCCATTTTTTTCTATTTAATTCATTGATTTCAAAATTATCGTGAAAAGTACATCTCCATAAGTCTAAATCAGATTCAGATTTAAATATTTGTCTTCCACCTCCATCATAATATCCAAATAATGTTCTAAAAAAGGATAATATTTTATACCATAGATTCATGCTAATCTTTGTATCTGTTTTTGAGCTTCTTTAATATAAAAATCATTCATCTTTTTAATACTCCTTAATGTAGCTGATTCCATAAACCCTGTTTTGGATACCTTTATAGATCGATTTTCTTCAAAAGAATATAAAGGTTTTTTCTTTATGATCATTTGATTTCCCCTCCTGGTAATAGATGTTATCTTGTATAATACTTTAGGTTCAAAATTACCTATTACATAACCATCCTTACCAGCACGTAATGCTGATCTTACAAACTTTTCCTTTTTTGTTCTACCCCTTGTTTTGGCTGCATTAATGATATTCTTAATCTTACTTAATCGATTACCTGGTCTGACTGCTTTCGTTTTGCTTCCACCCCTGGCAGTATCCATAGGAATAAAAGAACGACCTTTAATAGAACCTCCATATTCCTGTTGTTCTAGATCTTCTACTGCTTGATCACTACCCCTTAATCTTGACGTAACAAATCCAACAGTAGACTTCATGGTATCTACATCAAATCCTTTAGCCATATCAACACGGCTATTAGCTTTAAAGAAATTACGACTTCTATTTATGAATTTTCTTTCTGCACTTGCTGGCATTGTCTTTTGTTTTACATCAAAAGCAGCACTGTTTAATGTACTTCGTATAGCAACAGGCAACGCACTCCTATGAAGCTTTTCAAGCTTATTGGTTAGTTGTACTACCTCATCATTGTTTATGTTAATTGTATTAGCCATTAGATAGCTCTCATAACACGATTAGTTCCACCATCTGCTATAACAACATATTGACCACTACCATAAGTTATTTGCTCCCATGTAGCTACAGAGGGTGCTATTACTGCTGTCCAAGTGATTCCGTCAGGTGAGGTCATAATTCGGTTTGTACCATTTTCTGCAACGGCTACAAATAAACCATTTCCAAATATTATTGTAACCCAATCATTGGCTTCTGTTGCTGATGCTGCAGTCCAGGTGATTCCGTCAGGTGAAGTCATAACCCTATTCGTGCCATCTGATGATACGGCCACGAATACATTATTACCATAAGTTACCGATGTCCATGTATTAGCTTCTGATGCTGACCTTGATGTCCAATTAATTCCGTCAGGTGAAGTCATAACACGGTTTGTACCATCTGCTGAGACAGCTACAAATAAAGTTAAATCAAGGCTATAAGTTACTGACCTCCAAATATTAGCTTCTGCCTCTGATCTGGCAGTCCAGGTTTCCCCATCAGTTGATGTCATAACTTGATTTGTTCCATCTATCGAAACAGCAACAAATAAATCTAAATCACTACTATAAGTTACTGATCTCCATGCATTCTGTTCTGCTGCTGATCTGGCAGTCCAGGTTTCCCCATCAGTTGATGTCATAACTCGATTCGTTCCACTACTTGATACGGCTACAAAAAGACCATTTCCAAACGTGATACCACTCCAATTATTTTGTTCTGATGATGTCTCGGCAGTCCAATTTATTGCATCAGGAGAGGTCATAACACGATTAGCACCACTATCTGCAACGGCTACAAAAAGACCATTTCCAAACGTGATTGCTTCCCACGTATTGGCTGCTGCTGCAGATTCAGCAATAAATACTGTATTGATTCTTTTCACAATCATTTCAAGTAACCAATCAATAAATTGAAAACCATTGACTTGGTTTTCAGGTAAATTATTCAGGGTTTTATTTAAAAGCTTTGCACCCTTTTCAAAAAATTGATGCATGTCTCCATATGCGTCTTCATCAACTGCTGTACCAGGAGTTAAAGGAGCTACTTTATTTTTGATTCTTCCAAAAGGATAAGTAGAGCTTGCTGCTTCTACATTAGGTTTAAGTGCTAATATTCTTCCCATAAGTTTATTTTAATTCAAAGTTACACATAATTTATAAATAGATAAGCTACTGTTTGAGTAGGTTTCAATTTTAAAATCAATTGCCGGAATTCATCTTTCCTTTCTATATCAACATCAGCGAATTGCCCCACTTCTAACCCTCCAACAAAAAAGGTACTTCTCAAATTAACACCCACATCAAATATTGAATCTTTTGTTTCATCAATATTATTGACTACAAGCGTCAATCCATATTCCCCTATTTGTCCATGTGCTAATTCACCATGTTGAAAATTACCATGAACAGCAACGAAATCATCATTAGCCAAAGCAGCTAAATCAATTGGTGTATCAGTTACTGGATCTCCATATGGATAAGGATCAAATATATTTTCATGTAGAAAAACATTAAAGTCTGCTAACTGCATCTGAGTTTGTATGTATAGGAAATGTTGCCTGGCAGCAAGTTCACCAGGATGATTCATTTTCCTTACTATAGCAGCCTTTCTATCTACTAATGGAACAGCAACGTTGGTAATTAATCCTAATCTTCTTTCCCAATCACTTGCATCCTGTGATGTAAAATTATCATTATCAGGCAACGCACTATCTAAAATAGAAACAGCATCATCATATGCACGTTGTTCACTTAATGAAAGTCCATTATGTAATTGATCAAGCACACCACCCCTTGACATACGAAACACCCTACCAGTAGGATATAATTGCCTTGTGAGGTTTCTTATTTTAGTTAATATAGACATTAAGCACTAAATGATACGGTTCTTAAATTTGGTATTTCTCCACCTTCAAAGGTTTTTGAATCAACATATACATCATTGACTTCCAATGTTACGGTACCAAATATCGCACCTGGTTTAACAGCTAGAATGGTTGAAATAATTTTATTGGTATCTAATATATCATTCTTATTTGCCAATACATCAGCTGCTGCAACAAATGGACGTATATCAAAAATTAAGGCTTCTAATGCAGTTTCAATAGCTGTCTTTTCAGCAGCTGTTGCAGTTAAACTAGCTATATCAATATCCACTTCTGCTATTGTAATTGCTAAAAAATGAATATCAAATACCCCTAATGGTCTTCTACCCCTTTCATTAAGTGGCTTTGTATCATCAGGATTAAATTCAACTACTGCTTCAACAGCTAATAATATTGCTGCTGTGGGAGTTCCTTTACCATCTGTAGATGCTGCAAAAGTAGCTTCTACATGTAGATTAATTTCATTAGCTGCACCATCTTTTGCAAAGGGATATACAAGCCTTACACCTTGAGCATCAGCAGACCACAATCTATAATCTGCTGCTGCACCACCTTGAGGTTCGAGCCTATAAGAATTAATAGCTGCCAATCTATATGCTTCTATATCTTCTGCTGCCAATGGAGCAATGTTTTCAGCAGATACTGTAGCAGCCTTATCAACAGCAGCAATAGGAGCTGTTGCAGTTAAGGTATCACCAACTTCAAGCTTACTATCTAATCCGGCTTCTAATGCTCTAACTGTAATAGTATCAGGGCTTGATGTTAACTCAAATTCTACATCTAATATATATAGTTTGCCTGGATTCAATGCATCATCATCACTTTTAAAAGTTGTTCCAGAAGGAATAGTTGCACCAATAGTACCGGTTACATCTATATCATATTGGGCTGCTGTAGCAGGGAATGGATTTCTATTTAATTTTATCCTTCCAAATCGTTCAAGTGTACCACCGCTACTTTCAGGATCAGCTGTATCTACAAATATATTTTTCTGTAATTGACCAATAGTTAAATAATATAGCTTGAGTTTTGCAGCTTGTACAGCAGCTAAAGCACGTATAAATATCGGTCCAAATACAGGAATAGTAACTGTTAATTCTGATTCCAGATCAGCTACTATATCATCAAATAATTCTTTTAGTGTTGGGATTGTTATCATGATTCTATTGTTAATTCTTGGTTAGTTGCATCCCATAAAAATATAAATGCATTTCCTTCTAAATTATCCGGCTCTTGTATCCTTACTAATATCTCAATCCTATCAGTGCTAATTATAGAAGCCGATACTTCAACAGTTGAAAATTCAGACATAAATTCAAGGTCCTTTCTTATTGCTTCTTCAATCTGAATTCTTCCTGCACTGTTTAAAGATACTTCTAATAATCTCCTTTCTGTTTCTGAATTGAATTGAGCTGCAAGTTCATTAGGATGTAATAAACTATTTCCCCACCAATCAAAAGCCAATTCACTTTCAAGTCTTTCTGTAGGAGTAGAGGCTTCTACATTGCCACCAAATAATGCAATATAAACCATATTTTGAAGGCCCTCAATGGTTACAATATCCTTATCGGTCTTCACCAAATCACCACCATTACCACTTGATTCTATAACTTGTACATCCATTAACTTCCAAAGTTTACTGTAGATGTTTGAGCAATCTTAACGAAATCCTGATCACTTTCTACGTCTGTTATTCTATTCGGATCGTTTACATTAATATCTACTTGTGCATTATTAGTTCTTTCAAGTGTTTTTGATAATGCATCTTGTTTTCCTGCTTCTGGATTTATTACTTCCCTTCCTGTTTCTACCCCTAAATCTGCTCTAAAATTCTCTAATCCTGCTGCTAAATCTCCAGCAATTCCCAATCCAGGTATCTTAGAAACCAATTCTAATACCTGTTGTAATGGCATTAATATAGCATCTAAGATAGTTGCACCTATTGCTTTTAAGCCTCCCAATATACCTTCTGAAGCAAATGCCTTTTTAATCATATCCCAATTACGCCTGAATGACTGTATCAGGCTAATGATAAATCCAAGTGGTCCTAATAATAAGCTTAAAGCAGCACCCCATTCATCCCATTTTCTAATGATAATTGTAACAAGTGCAATGGTTGCTGCTATAGCTATTATAATTAATGTTATAGGCCCCAATGCAATAGCAGTAGTTACTCCAAATGCTGCCATTACACCACTCACTAAAGATATAACTGTTGATAATCCAGAAACCACAAAGGAAAGTGCAGCAATACCAGCAGCTACTTTAACAATAGTAGAAAGTGTTTTTGGATTTTCTCTGGCCCATTCTGAAAATCTTTTAATAATTGGTATGATTGTTTTTATAAGATCATTTACAACCGGAATCAATACAGTACCCACTGTAATAGATAAGGCTTTCATATTATTTTTAGCCAATTGTGCCTGTGATGAAGCTGTACTTAATTGTTTTTCAAATGCTTCTGTTACCTGATTACCACCATTGACCATATTATCAAGGGTATCAACATAGGCTTGATTGGCAGCTCCAACTATTGATGTTACTGCTGCACCTGCTTCAACACTACTCCATGCTTTAGCGGTATTAATTCCCATTTCACCAGCTGTCTTATTGATTACTTTAAATGATGCTCCAAGGCTACCAAATTTTCCAATTAATTCTTTTTCTGTGGTTACACCTATTCGTTTGAAGATTTTCTCCATATCTGATGTAGGCTTCTGTAGTGCCACTACCGCAGCACGTATTTGGGTTTGTGCTTGTGCAGCTGGTGTACCTCCCTTAGTTAAAGCAGCTGTAGCTGCAGAAAAATCAGCAAGTGTTACTCCTGCTGATTGTATAATAGACGCAGTAGCACCAAAAGCCTGAGCTAATTGAGAAACAGTATTCTTACCGGCAGCAGTTGTTTTAAATAATATATCAGCTATTTCTCCTGCTGATAGTCCTTCTGAGGCAAAGGTATTCATAGCAGAAGTCATAATATTTGTAGCCTCTGCTGTTGTTGATAATCCAGCTTGACCTAATTTGGCTGATGTTTCTAATACATTCATTGCCTCAGCAGCACCAATACCAGCAGAACGGACATCAAATAGACCAGCCGTTAAATCTTCTATAGCAACAGGCACACGTGTGGCTGTATCTAATACTGCTGCACTCATAGCTTGCATACTTTCTGTATTAGTATCTACCAGGGTTGCTACATTGGACATTTGTTTTTCAAAGTCAATAGCCTGTTTAGTTGCAATAACTAATGGAGCTGCTATAGCTAATCCTAATATTGCTGTCTTACGTGCAACATTTGCTGCTGTCTTTTGTACTTTCCTAAATTTCCTTTCAAGTCGTGCAACGGCTGCTGCACCCTTTTCCCCAAAACGTTCAACGCTTCTACTCATTTTTTTAACAGGAGATGAGAATTTATCAACTGCAGAAAAGATAGATGGGATGGTGAATTTCTTAGGCATTATTATTAGGTTCTATCTTTTAATTCTTTTTGTTCATCACTTAAGTCATTATATAACCATTCAATTCCCCAATGATCTTCTTCATCAAGAAATAATTCATCAACAACACTAGGGGAATAATGATGCCCTCGAATGATCGATTTCACCATGTTTGATATGCCCTCGTTGTCTACAAAAAAAACACAGCAATGGATTGTGCTATTGAAAAGTCCTCAGTATCTAAATCCGTTATTACGGCTCTTGGTTTAGAAGTGAGGGCAGCTACGTATGCACAAATACGACCATCAGCATCAGAAGTTTTTATCCCTTTCAAATGCGTATGTATTGTAGATACCTTTATTCTTGGTTTATATACGAGTTCTTTTACTGGTAATTCTCCTTTTAATGGGAAGATAAGATTGTGAACAAATGCATTATCTTCATTTAAAACAAGTATTCCGGCTGCTACAGCATCAATAAGAGTTTCAATATTATCTTCATAAGATTCCCTTTTCTTTTCATTAACACGTTTACAATCTAACCATTTATCAACTTCTTCTTTAGCTACATCCTTACTGATTTTAGCTTGATTTGGTAATTGTTTGACCTGTGTTTCTACCATGTTATCCTACGATTTTTTTGAATGATGCTCCTGCTACCTTTAATGTGAAAGTAGCTTGATTGATATTTCCTTGCAAATCTCCTACTGGAACTCCAGTTCCACCATATACGGTTCCATTAATTAAAGAAAAAGTCCATTCTGCCTCTACCGGATCAGCTGCTAATGCAATCATTTGTTCAAGTTCTTCATTCGTATTTTGGTCATTTGCAACAACGGCTTCAAAAAATCCCATAACCCTATTTTTTTGCCATATAGGATTACCTCCACCATCAATCATATTGGCATCATCACCTGTTCTTATTCCACCCTGATCATAGGTATTATCTTCAGCAGATTTTGGTCTTAAAATACCACTACCTAAAGTTGGGTGGTTATAAGTTATTTCTAATATATCGCCTCCTACTGCCATTTTATATTATTTAAATAGTTCCAAAATTAAATCCAGCTTCTGCAGTTGTACTTGCTATTCTGGCAATTCCACTTCTCTTATATCTGAAGAAAGTTTCTAATCGATCAGGATTAGTTGTACTGATTGTTACAAGAATTGAATCTTGCATGAATTCAGGTTGAACAATTAATGCTCTGGTAGATAAATCTATCGCATATTTATCAAGTATCTGTTTCCATATCTTAGGTTTGATTACATTAGAAGCTGTTACTGTGTCACCATCGGCTGCTATTGCATGGTCTACTACATTGATTTGTTCAAGTAAGAAATATCCAAATCTTATATTAAAGTCAAGCATTAGATTTCTGCTATACCTGAATTGAGGTGGATTTTCACCATCCGGATGATATGTAGTAACAAAATCTTGTACTTGATATCTTCCTGCAATTAGATCAACTGTAGAACTTCCTTTCTTAACGATACTATCACGATCATTATAAACAGATTGTACACCAATAACTCCATCAGATGGAATTGGCATATCAGGATATGATTGACCAGCTACATCTAAGTGAGGTGTATTTTGTGCCGTTGGTGCAAATAGGAATGCCATATTTGCTGCTGCTTCAAATGGGAAGCCTGGACTCAATGGTGCAGGACAAATAGATATTGTTACTTCTTCTTTCCTTGCAGTAGTAAATGATGAAGGATCAGCTGCTATAGATCCTGTAAGTGCAATGAAAGGTTTCATTATAATACCTGAATAACGTCCAGTAGGATTATTAGGATCAGGAATGCCGTTAAAATCTTCCAGTGCATCCATTATAGATGTTACGGTACCATATGAATTAACAACTTGTGTATTCCAATTAGATCCAAATAAATTAAGGGCAGCAGAAATACTTGGTGTTGCACTACCTGCTGCAGTTACAACTACACTATAAGTTATTCCCAATTCTACATCATTAGTATCAACCGTAATAGTTAAATCATTTGCCGTTAATCCTTTCCATTTAGTAGTTAATGTAGCTAGATAATCTGTTGACGTTGCACTAACTGGTGCACCTAAGATAGCATTGATAGCATCTTCAATCTTAGCAGTTATATCTGCTGTTGTATCATCCTTTAATATATTGATATCATAAAAGTCCCCATCTAGTCCACCTCGTCCAGCTACTTTAATTGTGTGTGTTCCATTTCCTGTTGCTACTCCTGTTGGCGTAACAGTCATTACCTTGGCTGCTGCACCAGCTGCTACAGCTTGTGGATATACAAAAGTAGGTATTCCACCTAGACCACCTCCTGAAAGGGGCCTCAATATTCTCATCATAGTATATATAGGAGAACCAAACCCATATAACTCACCAGCTTGTTTAGCTGATGTTATTTCTTTTTCTGCTAAATCTAATGTGCCTTGGTTAGCTGTATTCGCTTCTGCTAGTATAGCAAGTCTCTGTGGTAAATTAGGAGTGACTTGGCTAAAGTCACCTTTAACTATTTTGTAGCCTACAATCCTGGAAATCCTTTCTAAACCTACTGCATCACTCGCCATTTTTAATGTATTTATTTGATAAGATAGGCAAAAGACATATTTTAAAATGTTGATATCAAATAATGTCCACATAAAGTGGACTTATATTTATATATTTGTGTTTGTGGAATTACTTCAGGACATCTGGTTTTGGTACTATATATGTTTGTTTATACTATTACTTTTTTTGTTTCCCTTCATTCTATGAATCAATAAATCATACTCTTTTAATACTACTCTCATTTCATTTTCAAGTTTCAATACTTTTTCTTTAAGCTCTTTTTCTTTATTAATCCATTGAAAAGCAATACCATAATAAACATCATTCGTCCATTTTCTATTAGGATATTTCCATTCTGAATGAATCTGCAATCTATCAATTAGTGAATAAAAATTATTACTGACATCTTTTAAACCAAATTTGGCTGCATGTACAGTATCTATTTTTGTGATTTTTTTCATATGCATTTAAGTTTCAATGTTTCTTTTAATCCTTCTTTAAGAGCTTCTTCGTACATTTTGAAATTAGCCCCTCCTTTTATATCATCTTCGTTTGATAAAGAATCATAGGGTAATTTATTTATTGAATACCACCACGTTTTATATTGCATACCTATTTCGATGTTAAGTTTCTTATCCTCCCTTAACCATTTTTGTAATAAGACTAACTTACAAATATAAGGTAGCGAATGTTCCCAAATACCGTTGCCTATGGTATAACCAAATTGATTCTTTATCCATTCCTTAAACTCTGATATTTCAAATAATATTAATTGTTCTGTCATGTTATATTATTTAAATCAAATAAATCTTCTACTATTTTTACATCGATAATCCCAAATCAACTTCTTTACTTGCCCAAATTGGTGTACTTAATTGTCTTGCATTACATCCTTTTTGTTTGTGTAGTTTCATAAAATTAGATAAAAAATCTGTTATTAATTTAAGTTCAAAAGGATAGGTTGCCTCCAAGTTACTTGATTCATCACACCAAACACATCTTACAGTTGCTTTATATTGTCTATCTCTAAATGTATCTTTAACAAATAATTGATTACATATTTTTCCTTTCATAATTCAAATTGATTATCAACTATCTTTATCTTTCTTCCTCTAAAATATTCTACACCAGGATTGCTTTCTATATCATAGTTATTGTATTGCTCTATAAATCTTTCTACTGCATCTGGTTTCCATCTTATAGAAGCTGCTGCATTTCTGAACTTACTAAGCATATCTTTCCGGAACATAGAAAAGTGATGCAGCATGATTTTATCTTGATTGAATAGATACCAGTTATTACATGTGTTAATTTGAATGGATGGATCTACTCTTAATGGATAATTAGGAACAGATTGTACCCTTGTATCCGGATAAAGCTTGCATATAAATGGCATATAATAGTCTTCAATAGGAGTTAATTGCCAGGTAGGATGCTTATAATAGGTGTACATAGAGGTGAATGTTACATCATATATACTATTATCAACCTTATCTTTAGCTAAAACAAATTCATCCGGCTTATAAAAGTGGTCCTCAGCACTGGAAAAGAAGTGGGTACACCCTAATTTCTTAGCGTAATCAATCCTAAGTTGAAGCTTTGCCCTCTCATTATCTTTAGTATTTACATTAGGGTTGGGTTCAAATTTCAATATATGGAATTTAGAATCAACCTTAAATCTTTCCATGAATGATTCTATATCCGGATTGGGTTCACCCTTATTACTTACTGTTTGATAACAAAGAATTAGATAAGCTACGTATGGATATATTTGGTCAATGGATTTTTCTAGTAATTCTAATCCATTAAAACAACTATATAGAGCAGCTAAACGCATTTACCAGGATTTCCAATTACTGTTTGATATGGAGGAATATCTTTTATCACAACAGCACCCATACCAATTAATGAATTTCCATCTATGTTTATTCTATTACGTATAAGGGCACCTATTTTAATTTTTACGTTATCCCAAATTGTGCTAAAACCACCTATAATAACACCAGGTCCTATCTCACAATTGTTTCTAATTTTTACATCATGTCCTACATTAGCAAAATTCATGATCATATTGTCATTACCTATTATAGTCCGTCCTTTTTCACCAGACATAATACAAGCATGGCACCCTATTTTGTTATTATCACCAATAACAACACTTCCTTTATGGCTATCTGAATCTCTAATAAATCCGGTTTCCCCTATTACAGCGTAAGGCATAATCACATTACCCTTACCTAGCTTAACATTCTCCCCAATGATTGCTGTTTCATGTACATAATTTAATCCTACTTGGATATAACTAGAACTGTATAAATCTTTTGCTTTCATAATTAATATTTTCAATTATCTAATCCACATTGGTCATAGTGACTTAGTATGTATAATTTATTTTGTATTGACTTTTCAAATAATATCTTTTCACCTGGATAATCATGTCGCCACCAATGAACGCCCTGCCTCTTAATAGCTTCTACCATCATTAAATGCTTTTTGCTGATTCGTATTAAGTCTTTTAGGATACCATCAATATCTTGAATATGGCATAAAACAGAATTGGTAAAAACCAGATCAAATGAATTATCCGGAATATCTTTTAATGACAGTTCGTCTGCTACTTCTACATTTTCTAACTTATGAAGGAACCTTGCATAGAAGATGCTAGTGGAATTAATATCTATACCAAATGGCTTTATACCCATCTTTCTAAATTTAAGTAAATGCCTCCCTATATTACATCCGAATTCAAAAGCAGTCTTAACATCTAGTGATTTAATAAACTCATAAGTCTTCTTATTGATTGGACTCATTTTAATTTGTGGATGATATTGATCAGAATAATGTTCTTTTGCTTTATTCATAGATTATTGATTATCCTTGATTCAGGAAATTGATCTAATAATTTATTATCTACTACAGTATGATTGTCTCTTAATTTAAACTTACTCAAATTGACAGCTGTTTTAATATCAAGTATCATTAGATTATTCTCTTTTAACCAGTAATAACAAGGCTTTCTTACTATTCCATCCAATAAAGACTTACTACTTCCATCTAAACTTGTATTTCTTGTGCTATTCCACATTGTCCATTTTAATTTATTCAACACATCCCTGTGGATAACCCTACCTATTGCAAGCCTCTCACCTTTTCTATGGTTAGTATAACCACGTGAATAGACTAATCTTTTACTTTGGACATCATAAATATATAGATCCATTGGGGCTATTTCATCAAAGCCCTGTTTTATTTTATTTAATATAAATCTAAAGGTTGGGATGCTCATTATATCATCAGATCCTAGGAATAAAACATAATCCGGTTTTAATTTCTGACATGCCTTTAATCTTATGTTGGCTTTCAATCCCAATGGCTGATTAGGTGTTTCTAAATAATTCCACTTCCAAGCATCAACTATTTTTTTACTTACCATTCCTTCACTGCCGGCAATGAGAACTTCAAAATCTATTTTAGGAAATGTAGCTATGATCCTTTGTACTGCAACAGCCCAAATCTTAAATACTTCTGGACGTTTCCATATCATTGTTGTGATAACGATTTTCATTTCTCTACTAATTCTTCACCTGTTAATGCAAAGTAATAAAAGCAATTCTGTAATATATGAACATATTTTAAAGCCCTTAATGGAAATTGGTTTTCTATTTTTCCTTTATGTTTATATATCAACCTACTATAACAAACACCATTTAAAATTCTTATTTCTAAATATTCATCAAATGTTCCGTTTGTTAAGATTATATATTCATTGTTATCTGAATAATTAGTTTGTTTCTCAAACCCAAACTTCTCTAACCATTGTTCTGTGGTGGGGATTGGTTGAACTATTTTTTTACTCCAATGAGTACCCTGTCTTTCTATTAACATTACTAAATCGTCTATAGTTATTTGGACGGCTCTATTGTTTATTAACGCCCAATTCCCTATCCTTAATTCAGTTGCTTTCATTTCACTTTCTTTGCTGGATTACCTACATATGTTCCTGGACTAATGATTCTTTTCAGAAATGAATTAGCACCTAAGATAGTATCAGCAGGTATTTTTAATCCAGGTGCTACTAAAGCTTGACCTCCTATATAGGTACGATCACCAATATAAGTTCCTCCTATCTGCTCACCATCAACATCACTACCTAATGTAACAGCTCCAACACCTATAAATGCATCTTCACCTATGTATGCATCACTTGTAAGGATAGCATTGTATTTCATCTTCACACCATTTTCTAATGTACACCGTGAGCCTATTCTAACTCTGCCTTGTATGTTTATATTGTCTTGCAAATGGGAATCTTCTATTATAGAATAGTGTCCTATAAAGCAATTCTTACCTATTTTAGTGCCTTTTGTAATGGTAACAAATTCACCTACTACAGTGCCTTCACCTATTATTACATCATGATCTACGATGCAATATTTCCCTATTTTAACTGAACGGTGTATCAATTCAATTGCTGGTTTCTGTGAAGGTTGGATCATAATATTTGTTATAAAATTTGTAACTAATTGGATCTAATGTTTTTTTAAGTAATTCTTTACCATCAAATCTAAATCTACTTAATCTGTCTACGTGAGATCGCCCACCACATTTTCCTATGCCATGTTTCATACCAATTGAAATGACACTTCCTGGACCGTAAATATACTTATTAGTTATCTTATTTTTTAATCCTGTCCATAAATGTATATCAGTGTAAGGTTCATTGTCCGGACACCATGGGAAACTCATATCAGGTTTTATGAGAGTATTCATAGCACTTGATCTATCATCATGGTCCATAGTGAAAAATCTCTGTAATTTTATATGGAAATAGATTGTAGTATTAGTTCCAAATAGATCTGGCTTTCCATTAGCTATCCAGTTATTGACCATCTTTTGTAAGTAATTAGGGGAATACCAATCATCATTTTCTATAAAGGCAATAACATCAAGGCCCTTCCTCCTTAATCTGTCATAGCCTAATCTATATCTCCTGGTGATATCACACTGATCATTGATTGGGTTATCATTTACTAATTCAATGATGTGAGGTTTCAGGAGTTGGGCTTCCATCATCCTTAGACAATTAGCCAATAGTTCGGGCCTATCGTTTCTATCAGGTATTAATATTCCTACTTTAGTATCCATACTAGTCATAACTTGTATTTATGAATAAGATATTTTTCTATTTCTAATTTTTCTTTTTTTGTTATATCTGGTACTTCCCAATGCCATGCCTCAATCCCATATATTGTTTTTTTAATTCTTTTCTTAAATAATCTTTGTATCCAATTCATTCTATTTCATTTTAATGATTCTTTATAAGCGTTAAAGTTCTCAAACTTCTTGAATGTCATTCCAAATTCTTTCAAAGCCTTATTGAATAACCATACCCCAAGCTGCAATGAATCTTCTAGTTCTTTCTTATACCATTCCGGTAAATTATTGAAGTGTGGCATACCTGGTATCCACATCCGTTCTTTATAATATTGTTTAATCATAATGGTTTATATTTATTTTTACAAATGTCACTACAGAAATATGCTTCAGGATTTTCTTCATGTCCATCAGGACTTTCATGCCTTCCATACCATGAACATTTATCACTCCAATTAAATTGCTTATCACAAATAGTACATACATACTTTTTTGTTTTATCTTTTCTGAATACAATCTTCACTTTTTTGTTTAATTGGGAAATTAATATTATTAATCTTAGCAAATTCACATGCTTTATTATAAAGTTTTTTTCTTTTTCTAAATTGATACCATTTAGTATCCACTATTTGTTTGCAATAAATAGCAACTTGTAATTGATTTTTAGAAATGAAAGTTGTTTTTGATTCATCTGATAATCGCTCTTCAGTAGGACATGGAACTAAACAATGCTTAGTCACCTCTAGGTTATTCCTTATTTCGTAATCACATTGACAATATGGTTTTTTCATTCTATATTAGATTATGTATTTCTTTAAATTCTTCCTTTGCTAAGATAAAATCCCTAAGACCACTAGGTTTTATTATTGGTTTGCCTATTTTATCCAACTGATTAGCTACCAACTTCCAAATATTACATACCTGATCAATGGTTACAATTAATTTATTCAAATCAGTATTGCCTTCATTATCTTCTCTTATTTTAGTAAAGCACATATTAATACCTCCCCTTAAAACTTGCTTGAATTCATCTTCATTATTAGGATAGTTATCTACAAAGTGATTATATAAATCGTCTGAAAACATTATTTGGTTAATTGATTATTATATATTTCTTTACACCAATCACTACACAAATATGCTTTAGGCTTTTCATCATATTGACCATACCAACAACTGTGATCATTCCAATTAAATTGTCTATCACAACTAGTACAAACATATTTTCTATTTTCATGCTTTACCTGACATTATATTAACGTAGTCTGACCAAATTCCCTTTTGTATTTTCAATTCCTTACATACCATCCATACTAGAATATCTTTAAGGACCATATTATATACCCTGGTATCCCACATATGGTTCTGACTAGATGTACTTTTCTTGATCCACCTGGCAGCTACCCCTTGACCAGACTTTAATTCTGTTTGTCTTTTCTCTGATTCAAAATGTGAAAAGAAATTAGGATATAAATATAATCCTTTTGTGGGTGTTGGAAAATTCATAAAGCCAGCCGGTTGAACATCGTTATTTCCTTGGTCCCATTTTAATTCCATCATATTAGCAATATCATCTTTTAATAGATTGACTTCAACTAAATATAATTTACCACGTTCCCTTGCTGGTTTGAAGCTGGGTACATCGATACCAAAACGAATATACTTTTCTATATCCTTACCTTTTAATCCTACTATCTGGAAGTTCGATGCATCAATATAACTGTAGGCAAAGCTGGTATAATGTCCTGTATCAACACCAGTAATAAAGATTCTCATTTTTTTTCCGGTATCAGTTATATACATTTTATCAATGACTTTATCAAATTCAGGCCATACACTTTTATTTCTACCATGCTCATAAGTCCACCTTTCCCTATCTACCTTGTGTTTCTTTGCTCCTTCTCTAGGTATAAAGGTGCCTATGCTACCATGAATAACAGAATAACTTGCACCGGATTCACTCCATGCCACTATTTCATAATCCAATCTGGCATCTTCTTCTGTTCCATTTAAATCACAAGCACAAGTAAGTAATACGATTTTTCCGTTACCATCATTTTGAGAAAGCTTATCTGGAATAGTTCCAACGTTATAGTTCCTGATATTTTTTTGTAACTGATTAGCATTAAGTTCTTTCCCCTGTTGCTCATAGGTTTCTCCAAGTACAAGGTTGACAAAGGTCTGATGTAAGCTCTCATCTCTACCTTCCCCTGGTGGATTGGCTTCTAAAAACTGCCTGACATAATGTTCCCAATCATACATACCAGGTGGAGCATATAGACTAGAAATATGGTAAGAGAAAAAGCCTTCCATTGATGGTGTTGCCGTTGGTATCCATTGACCACTCAAATTAAGTTCATACTTATCACTATCATCAAAAAATCCTGAACACTTTTGGCATACATATCCAACACTTTCCTTGATTAATCTACTGGCATCATCAAGCTTCCAGACTATCCCACCCCTCTCTTTTCCATTAGTTCCATCAATAGGAACATCCCATGATAGGAATATTAATTCACCACAACACGGACAAGGGATATGATACTTTCTCTGATCACCTAAAAGGTATTGTGGTTCTATATTAGAGGTCTGTTTTAATTCAGGTGTGGAGATATAGAACAGCTTCATCTTATCATAGTAAGCTGCAAACCGTTGTTCAATCATCTTCGCTGTAGATCCAGATGATTTATCTACCTTTTTGACTGCATCAAAATCATCAATGAACCCATATTGTACTGATCGTTGCCTTAAAAGCTTATGATTATTAGCTGAACCGGATATAAGATTACCCCCTGGGAACTCTTTTTTAGTATCCGTGTCACCTGTTTTCTGGCTTTTCCTTCTTTTGACACTTGATCTTATTAGGTTTCTGATACCACAACTATCAATCATGTTATCTATTTTCACCATTGCTTCCTCTACCAGGTCAGCATGACCAACTAAAAATAGAATATTACTTGGATTCTGTGATATTATCCAGCCTACTCCACCCTCAATTACACCTACACTAAAGCCAATTTGAGCACCTTTCTTTACAGCAACAATTCTAGCTGGATGATCAGGACTTAAACAATCAACAATTTCTTTTGTGTATGGTGTAATGTCATAGCTGAACGGTCCCTTATATCTACTTACACTTGAATCCATAAATCTATTAGCCTCTATCCAATCACTAGGTTTGATTGTAGATAAATGGAACCTACCAGATTCTAAAATATTTTCAATCTGATTGGAATAATCTAAACCCTTTATGTCTATTTTTTCATCCATCTAAACAAGCTAATTGTTCTATTGCCTTAAATATTTCATAAGCTAAATAAGGATCTATGGTATTTCCTAATGCTTTTATTCTATTACTGTCCAGTTTTGAGGATACCCCATGAACCACTCTGCCCAATTTGGGTTCAGCTTCCCTTTGTATCCGTCTCTTTGTAATTGCTCCACCAAATTTACTCCCCTGGGGTGATCTTTTCTTTTGTTGAATGCATCCGAATTTTCTGCGTGTTGGCTCCTGTAATCCCTTGCACACAGTGTCGGTAACAATTTGATTGTTCTGGTTAGTCCTAAATTTCGACTGCCTTTTTTTGTCATTCTCCTGACCGTCTTTCCTTTTGTTAGATATGCACTTTCTACTATTTTGTCTGTTATTATCGAACCCATAATTACATCTGATGCTGTCAGTGTAGGCAATAATCCAGAGCCTATCCCTTCTGTGCCATGCCCCGACACCGCAAGCTGGAATAATAAACGATTCGACTTCATACCCTTCATCTTCCAGGTCAGCGAGTATCCTTTCAAGTGTTTTGCCATTTTCCATACTGAGGAGGCCAGCAACATTTTCGCCAACAACAAAGGACGGTTTAATTTCTGTGATAACTCTAAGCATTTCAGGCCAGAGATAACGATCATCTTTTGTTCCTTTTCTTTTGCCTGCCTGACTAAAGGGCTGGCATGGGAATCCACCGCTAATAATGTCAACTGACCCTTTATATTTTGATCCATTGAATTGCTTGATGTCTTCATATCGTTTTACTTTTGGAAAGTTTTTAGCCAATACTTTTTGACAATATTTATCCCATTCAACTTGAAAGATATTTTCCCACCCCATCCATTCAGATGCAAGATCAAAGCCTCCAATACCACTAAATAAACTTCCATGTCTCATATTAATGTTACCCAAAAGGAATCAAGTCCCCTTTTAAATATAACCTTAATGCATTATTACTTTTAGCACGTTTTTTTTTGAATTCTTTAAATCCCATATTTTCAGGACGAACTATTATTAATTCATTTGGATATTTTCTAACATATGGTATATTCATAATAGTATATTTTATTTAAACATATCAATTTGATTTTCATTTTGTTCTTCTGGTAATATCAATTCACCTTTATCAATCTCTATCTGTGAAATTGCTTCTATCCTACCCTTTGTAATATCACAATATTCTTTTTCTTTATCTATTCCTATAAAATCAAAGCCTTCTAATTTACAAGCCATGCCTGTTGTTCCTGAACCCATAAAAGGATCTACGCAAATACCGTTAGCTGGAGTTACTAATCGTACAAGATAACGCATAAGATCAAGAGGCTTTATAGTTGGATGAGAATTGGATTTGTCAGTCATTCCATAATTACGTTCTACTCCTGAAGCTTTAGCACAATAGAAAAAACGAGAAGCTGATCCGTAATCATTAGCGAATACAGTCTTTTCATTCCTTTCGCTTTTGCTCCCATAGATACTTGAAGCGTTTACTTGTTGATTCATATTTCCTTGTCTAACTTCAGGAAACAAACCCTCTACTTCTTCACTACCATCATGTATTAAGTTAGAAGGGAAACGACCCTGAGTAATACCAGTTTCTTTTGCGTGTATTGTTTCTCCACTTGTAGATTTTCCAGCATTATTATGTCCAAGACAATTACCTTCTGAATCTCTATTATCACAATGAGTACCACCACCCTCTGTACCAATCCTACACCCATCTATATTAATACCGCCTGTTCCCCACTTCAAAATGTTATTGGCTACTGTACCATCTAAAGGTTTTCTTGCAACTACAATAGGTTCATGTGCCGGCTTTAAAGCTGTTCCCCATCCATCCCATTGTTGGGCTTGGGGAGTTGATGGTTTAGTTATATCTATTTCTACCTTATCTAACTCTCCATCAGTTTGATATACATTATTGCCTTTATATTTATAGCTTTCTAATTTTTCCTTTTTCCCTATTACTTCACGCTTTGCTTCTGTAAGTTCTATTAGATTACCATATCGATCATCCATTTTTAAAATCTCCTTTAGCTTACGATACATTTCGAGTGTCGGTAATTCGTTTTGTTCTTTATCACCCATTACACAGCTGGCAAAACCTCCACCAGTTTCTGCAGTTCCCATCTTTTTATTTATATCAGATAAAGATAAACCCACCTCTTTCCGCTTCTCATTACAATAATCCTTAAAATCATCATCAAAAAATCTACCATTTCTTTTATCAATAGCCTTTCCAACATCTAAAGACTTAGGAAACCCACTACCATATACCCACATTATTTGATCACGTATTTCAAAACCAGCATCTTCTATTGCTACTGCCATTCTATGATACATCCTACTAGAATTACTAGCAAGTAAATGACCTCCTGGTTTTAATATCCTAATACATTCTAAGGCCCAAACATGACACCAATCTTGATATTGCCTTACTGATTTGAGTGAAAGATTATACTTTCCAGCTATCATTGAACCATTTTTTAATCTTGCATCACCTTCATATCCCTTCCAATTATCGGGCTTATATCCTGGTTTAAATGTATCCCATTCCTTACCCATAAATCCTATTCCATATGGTGGATCTGTTACAATAGAAGAAACAGAATTAGCTTTGATTTTTTTCATAGCCTCAATACAATCCATATTATATATTCCTGGGTTCATATTATTGTCTTTCACCAATACCTCTAACTTCAGTATATTCAAAAATCATTTTTCTTATATTGCTTTTACTTTCACCGATGGATCGATCAACTGCAGTATTCAATTCAGCTTTCAATTCACCGCTTAACTTTGACCGTTCTGCATTAGTCAACTTTTTAACCTTAGATATCTTGGTCAATATTTTATCAATGGAATTATCAAATGCAGTTAATATGCTTTTAGAATGTTGAATGAAAAGTATTTTTACCATCTCAGTAGGAATCAATGCACCAATAGTCTTTTGTTCCTTTAGTTCTAAAAGGTTAATTTCCTGTTTCTTCTTCTTAATCTCAACTCGTTTTAATTGAGACTCTAAACTTCCACTCTGCTCAGATCCTTCAATTTTCCTACGCCTTTCTTTTAAGAATTCGATGTTATCAATCAATTCTAAATCAATCTTCTTATCTGTTACAATAACCTTACCCCTGTTAATGTAGTTTGATAAATTACCAGGACTTAACCCACACCTTTTGCAGAATTCAGTTTTTGAAATAAGGTTGGATTTTTTTTGTTCAATTTTTTTACTTGTAGTTTTTTTCTTTTGTAAAAGTATAGCCTTAGAACCCTTACTATCAGTGCTTTTTGCTGGTTTTTTCATTTATACTACTACTTCAAAAACTACAAC
>SDBT01001130.1_pt1 | contig 45946 bp, 48 predicted proteins | sample 2277101 | NCBI WGS metagenome assembly SDBT01 (sample SAMN10404973, study PRJNA504765) | marine sediment metagenome | isolation source: marine sediment core GS10_PC15, 103 cmbsf | place: Arctic Ocean: Southern Knipovich Ridge | collected 2010 | reverse complement strand
ACTGCGTAATACCTTCTTCCCTCTGACCTCGGCAACCATTCCCTCCAGCTTCAATGTGCTGCCGTTTACCGTTCCCAGGGCAGCAATCGGCGCCCGGCAACCGCCGCCCAGGGCGCTGAGAAAAGCACGCTCGGCAGTGGCGCTCTGCCAGGTAGGCCGGTGGTTTAGGAGAGCAACAGTTTTGGCAAGCTCTTTATCATCCGAACGCGCCTCTATGGCCAGCGCCCCCTGCCCCACTGCCGGCAGGAAATAATCCAGTGGCAGGTATTCACTTATTTTCTCTTCCCAGCCAAGGCGTTGCATGGCCGCTGCCGCCAGTATTACACCGGCAAACTCACCATCGGCAACCTTGCGTAGCCGGGTATCCACGTTCCCCCTGATGTTACATGCCTCCAGGTCAGAACGGCAGATGCTAAGCTGAACGGCTCGTCTCAGGCTGCCGGTACCTATCCTGGCGCCGGAGGCAAGCTCAGCCAGTTTCTGTCCCTCGGAGATGAGCACGTCTCGGGGGTCGAACCTTTCCATTACAGCGGCCAGGCACAGTCCAGAAGGAATCTGCGTCGGCATATCCTTGAGGCTGTGCACTGCCAAATCAATCCGGCCGCTGAGCAAAGCTTCCTCCAGTTCCTTGATAAAAATGCCAATGCTGGACATATGGTCAAGCTGGATATGGCGATTGCGGTCACCTTTGGTTATTATTTTATCGATGACAACCTCAATATGAGGATTTGCTTCTCTGATTTGGGCCACCACTGACTCTGCCTGAATCAGGGCAAGCTTACTGCCCCGTGAACCGACGACGATTCTTCCCTTCACCTTACGACTCCATATCCAGTCGGAAAAGCTCGTTTATTATTTCAGCATGCTCTCCGTTAGTATCGGTGCTTTCCTTGAGATAACTTATCGGGTCCTGGAGAATTTTGGTGATAATCGACTTGGTCATCGCTGTCAGGTTAGCTTGCTCTTCATCAGACAGCGGGCGCAGTTTCTTCAATGTTTTATTCAATTGCGCAGTGCGTATATCTTCAGCTTTTTTCATAAGGGCAGTGATCACAGGTCTAACCTCAAGAGCTCGCCACCAGGCGGTAAATTCAGCCATCTCAGCAGCGATAATTTCGGCCGCTTGCTCAATCTCTCCTTCCCGTTGTCTCCGGTTTTTTTCTGACACCCGCGTAAGGTTGTCAATGTTATACAAGAAAACGTTGTTTATCTGCGCCACTGCTGGAGCCACATTCCGGGGTACGGCAATATCAATTATCACCAGGGGAAGCTCAGGGCGGTGCCTCATGGCTGTTTCAACGTGGCAAACATCCAGCAGCCAGTGAGGGGCACCGGCACAGGCGACCACCAGGTTACAGGTGTTCAGCTCTTCTACCAGGTCATTCATGCCAATTGGTAACCCGCCCAGTGCAGCGGCGAGAACTGAAGCTCTCTCCCGGGTACGGCTGGCAACGATAATTTGAGATACTCCTCTGTCCTTGGCCGCTTTCGCCGCCAATCTCCCCGCTTCGCCAGCACCGATGACCAGCATTTTACAGTTTCCCAAATCACCGATAGTCCTGACAGCCAGGTCCACAGCCACTGAGCTCACCGAGAGGGCATTTTTGCTGATTTCGGTTTCTTCACGAACCCGCCGGCCGGTTCTAATGGCATTCTGGAACAGGTGGCGTAGCGGTAAATTGACCATCTTTGCTTTCTCGGCAACTTCCAATGCCTGATTTACCTGCCCCAGGACCTCATATTCGCCAACTATCATTGAGTCAAGTCCGCAGGCAATACGGAACAGGTGCTCAACCGCTGCGTCACCCTCAAGAACATAAGTATATCGACGTAAAGTGGCATCCGGGATATCCAAATGAGTCTTCAAGAAATTGAGGCTTTCCGCCTTGGCATGGCTATCTTCACCGGCGACGGTATAAACTTCAGTGCGGTTGCAGGTGGACAGGATTACTCCCTGGGAGGCATAAGCGCGCAGCAATTGCAGAGAATTATCAAGCTTTGCCGTCCTGATAGCCGCCTTTTCACGGACGGCTACCGGTGCCGTGCGGTGATTTATCCCTACCAAACTTATCTGCATCTCAACCAGACTGCCTTAATCGTTACTTTTGCTTTTTTAGATTGCTGAGCAGGGTAGCCCTGGCTTTTTCCTCGTCTCCTCTTCTTAGTAACTCAAGAAGTAGGTCAAGGTCCAGGGCTTTCTGCCAGCCGTCACCGTCAATCTTAATCCCCTCTTTTTTTACTTCAGCACGGACTTCATTAATGAGAAGGGCAAGCGAGGCATACTCATCGCCCAATTCCTTCTCCAGCCTGGTACGGATTTTCCGAGCTAAGGCTGGACTCCTGCCAGAAGTAGAGACAGCAACGGTAACCTCCCCACGACGCAGGTAGGAAGGGACAATGAAATCGGAGTTTTCGGCATCATCCACCACGTTGACCAGAACTGCACCCTTTCGAGCTTCCGTCACCACTCGCTGGTTAATCTCACTATCATCGGTAGCAGCGATAGCAACGAAGGCTTTTTTCAAGTCTCCTGGCTGGTACTCTTTGGCGAGAACTCGTATTTCTCCGCTCCCAGCAAGTTGAACCAGCTCCGGGCAGGGGTCTGGACTGATGACCTTAACATCAGCGCCATGCTCAAGCAGTACCGTCACCTTACGCAGGGCGACTTGACCGCCACCAACCACGACGCATTTTCGGCCGCTTATATTCAGAAAAACCGGGTAATAGGCAGAAACTTGGCTTTCTTCTTTCATACCGGATACCTGACCCTTGTCTTCTTGAATTCTCTCGTGCTGAATAGCATTACGTAATCAGTAAGGTTGGTTTGTGCCGATACTTTAGCAGCTATTTCCCGGCACGTCTCTTCGGTGTGAGCGTGGATCATAGCAAAAAGGTTGTATCGCCAGAGCGGGTTTGTCTTCCTTTCGTAGCAATGGCTTACTTCACGTAGTGACGCTAGCTTCTGACCGGCAGCCACTATCTTCTCCGGAGGTGTTGCCCAGCAGGTCATGGCGTTGGCGACAAAACCAGCACGTCGGTGGTTCACTGCCGCGCCAAAGCGCCGCATAATGCTGCGTGACAAAAGAGACTGGCACTGGGCCAGAAAATTCTCTTCATCCATGCCTGACCGGACGGATATCTCAACAAAGGGTCGCGGAACCAGTGGCAAGTCCTGTTGCAGCTCGTTGATTATTCGCCTGTCTACGGGAGAGAGCTGAGCTTCTCGAGGAATAATGTCGCTGGGTGCCTCGGTGTCCATTGCCGACTGCCCATCTCCATCCGAGCCAAAATAGGCGCGCAGCTTGAATAATCTTAGTGCCGGCAAGGTAAAGACGGCTTCAGCCTTAATCGGTCCAGCCAAACGCTGCAATTCGGCCTCCATTTCAACCTTGGCGGGAACCGCCAGGGTAAACCAGAGGTTGAAGTGGTGGTCCCTTTCATAGGCATGGCTGACTCCGGGATGTTTGCTGAGGAGTTCGGCAGCTTTGTCCAACCGGGTATCCGCCACCCTCATCGCCACCAGCGTGGTCCGGTAGCCGAGACTTGCAGCGTCAAAAATCGGGCCAATCTGACGAATTAAGCCCTTTGCCTTCAATTGTTCAATGCGCCGGATAACCTCATCTTCAGCAATGCCCAGGCTCAGTCCCAGGTCAGCATAAGGCGCCCCGGTTAACGGAAATTTTGCCTGAAGCAAATTAAGCAACTTCTGGTCAATACCATTCAAACGCATCATAATCTTCTTATCCGGTGGCAATTCTTTGCCGTACCACGGGTTCGTAGATACAGTAGGGTTCAGCTTCAAGGTAGTCACCGGTGGCCTCATAGGCTCTCGCCCGGCAGCCGCCACATATTCTTTTATATTCACAAACGCCACATTTCCCCTTGAGATTGGAAAGGTCTCTTAGCTTAAGAAACAGAGCTGAATTAGACCAGACCTGGCCAAAGCTTTCTTTCCTGATGTCACCGGCTTCCACGTCAAGGTAGCCACAACCTTTCAACTTTCCCCGGTGAGAGACAAAGCAGAAGCCGATACCCGCCAGACAACCGCGGGTGATGGCATTCGCTGGGTGGTGACCGCCGGTCGGTTCCGGTTTAACTTGTTGGTCTTGCTTTTGTCTCTGTTTCACCACTCGCAGGTAGTGCGGGGCATCAGTAGGCTTGAAAAACATCCGGTCGCCCAGCTCAACCTGTTTATCATATATCCAGTGCAGCGTCTGCTCATATTGTTCAGGTGGTAGTTCTACTGATTCCAGTCCCTTGCCTCGGCCGGTCGGTACCAGCATAAACGGGTGAAAGGCAACCGCCCCGACTTCAAGCGCCAGCGCCAGCAGGTCGTCCAGATAATTTACGTTCAGTCTGGTGATGGTGCTGTTAATCTGGACCTCAATTCCGGCCTGGCGGGCGTTAACGATACCCGTCATGGCAGCGGAAAAGGCGCCAGTCCGGCCGCGAAAATCATCCTGAAGCTCGGCCACCGGAAAGTCCAGGCTTATCCCGAGGCGTGATATGGGCACCTCTTTGAGCTTCGCTGCCATTTCTTCCGTAATTAAGGTGCCATTAGTACCCATGACCACCCTTAACCCTTTATTTACTGCGTATCTGGCGATTTGCAGTACGTCCGGGCGGGCCAGTGGCTCGCCGCCGGTTAAAATGATAATTGGGCGACCCACTTCCAGTATCTGGTCGATGAGGTGAAAGCACTCCTCAGTTGATAATTCACCCTCATATGAACTGGGGGCAGCTGACCCCCGGCAATGGGCGCAAAACAGGTTACAGCTCCGGGTCAGTTCCCAGGCGACCAGATGCAATCTGGGAGTGAGTAATTCTCCTCTTTTTGGACTGCTTTCTATTTCAGTCGTCATGAGCTGATACCGATCTCCGTGTCAGTTAAATAACAGGCCGGGTCTTCCGCCCAGACATCACCAAATACTGCCTCAGCGCGCACCCGCAGGCTGCCATTACAGAGGTCAAGATACTGGCATCGGGCACAGCGGCCCTTGAGTAAACTTTTGCGATTCTTCAAGCCTCTCAGCAGCGGCTCGGAAGTATCCGTCCAGATATCACCGAATTTTCTCTGGCTAACGTTGCCCAGCGAATAATGCCACCAGAACTGGTCCGGGTGAACGTTACCCCGGTCATCAACGGCGCCGATTTTGATGCCTGAGTTATTGCCGCCATTTGCCTGCAGTAACCCGAGGACTCTATCGGCACGCTGCGGGTCGTGGTCTCTCAGTTTGAGATAGAGGTAAACACCATCAGCGTGATTACCCACGGTGAGGATTTCCTTGCTCAGGCCACGCCGATATAGGTCTAAGGTATGTTCGCAAATCGTGTCTACCACTGACCTAGTCTGGGTGTGAGTAATGTCTTCCTTTTGCAGACTACCGCCCCGCCCGGAATAAGCAAGGTGATAGAAACAGACACGGTCGATGCTTTCAGCCTCTACCAACCGGAAGATAGCCGGGATTTCTTGGTAGTTGAAACGAGTTATGGTCAGCCGCAGCGATACTCTCAAGCCCAAGGCAATACAGTTCCTGATGCCAGCCAGGGCAGCCTCAAACGCACCGTTTCGACCACGGAAGTGGTCATTGTTGGCTCCAATACCGTCCAGGCTTATTCCCACCTCAGCAAAATCGATTTGCTTAATTTCCCTGGCTACCTTGTCAGTAATCAGCGTGCCATTGGTGGAAAGGGCTACCCTTATTCCCAGCTCTCGTGCCAGACTTGCCAGCGGGAACAGGTCTTTCCTGAGCAGTGGTTCGCCTCCGGAGAACAGGATGACCGGTACGCCAAAATCAGCCAGGTCACGGATAAATGCTCTCCCTGCCGCAGTGTCCATTTCTTGCGGGGACCTCTGGCCATCGGCATTGGCGTAGCAATGGATACAACTCAAATTGCACTGTCGAGTGCAATTCCAGACTACCACCGGCCGCGATACATCCTTTTTCTCATAACGGAGATGGTCACCTGGCCCTGCTGCGTCACAGAGCAAGCGCGTCATTGATATCACCCGGCAGCACCTCCTTCAATCCTTCCCTGAATTCCATTGCGGAGCTGTTGATGTGCCGCCACCAGAGCGACCAGGGCTTCATCCATAACGTGGGCGACCAGCGGAATTGCCTCGACAACGCGCCCGGTGAAGGCTTCTCTTTTTCTCATCAGATGTGTTGCTGCATTCATAATCGGGTTACGGTGCAGCAAGAAAGCCTCAACCGAATCAGTAAGCGGAAGCTCCAGCTTGGCTAACGTTTCCCCGTGGTCATGACCGATATCGCGGATAAGCTGGATAGTTTCTACTCGGTGGGAGGGTTCAGTAATGTATTTGATAATCAGGTCAAGCAGCCGTCGACCGAGGTCAGCTAGATGCCCTTGTGCTTCTTCGTTGAGACGGCCATACCAGGCCGTGTTTTTGAGTGATGACCGGGCAATTTCCCGGTGCTGCCGGGTCGTTTCCTCTATCTCGACAACCAGGTCCTTAATGCCAAGCATCCTCGGATGCGAGCCCATGAACTTCTTCAACTCTACCTTTGAATAGCGGCGGTGACCACCGGGCGTAATGAAAGCTTTTATTTTCCCCTCATCTGTCCACTGACGAAGGGCCGCCTCACTAACTCCCAGCAATTGGCTGGCTTCACTGATGCTGATTAAAGGCTCTTCCGCCAAAATGGCCCTCCTGTGAATAACTCTAGGTTACAAAGGAAATAACGGCCAGCTTTCGACTTGACTGCCGAGATTACCTAAAACTACTTAATTCTACAAAATTCTACAAAAATCTACAATAGTATAAATAGATAGAGACATCTGTGTATATGAGTATAAATACCTATATTCTGAGAAAATATGCCCTATTTTTATGATTCTTGCCGGTGGACACTCATACTAAGGTTGAATCGGACACGATTCCTGGATGCACCCTGAGTGATTATGGAGTGTTTTTGGTATACCAGTAGATATGTCTGCGGCTGGAATTACCTGGATGGAGATTCATCGAGGTAAGTACTACATATGCCTAAACTGGACACGCCTTTGATTAGATGTTATCCAACAAAACATCATTTTGTGTAATTAGGCAATGGTGTTGACATGATTAACATGGCGCTTACTTCGGTGGCTAACGTGACCGGCCATCAGTTACTCAAGAGCACTCGCTGAATTAGTTGTCACCCCCACTTTTTTCCGGGATAAGATTTCCCCAATGAAAATGGTGGCTATCCCGCCTAAGAAGAGGAAACTCAAGATAATCAATTGAAGATTGCCGACAAATATGCACCCACTGGGTATGGCAAATAAAACAAGCAAACTCATAACTAAGCTGAAGATTGCAACGAAGCACCCTACGATGCGCCATCGATTGCTACCCGAAGAATTTTGCTTTATCATAATTCAACTTTCTTCATTACTTTTTTACTTAATAAGTTGACTTAGTAGAAGCTAAACTTTCTTCGCTCTGGTAGCTTTACCTCCTCCTGCCAGGGAGGAATTAAATAGATAATTACGGCTAAAACTATGAGTGGTAATACCATAAGCACTATAGCCGTAACTATTCCGTTTATACCGAAGATAGGCGGGACAAAGCTGATAAACCCCCTCAGGCTCTTAGATATTAATTGCCCCCCTATCACCACATTCCAGCGCATGGCAAAGACCCCTATAAGAACTAAAATAGAAGCCAGAAATCTTAAAGTCATTCTTCCCTGTGCTCCTAGCCTACTTACCTCGACACTGCCCAAAATCAAAATAGGCAGCAGGGAGCCAAAAACAAACTGGATACCAAAATAGCTGAAGCCTATTTTTTGGGTTATCAATTGTGAGACAATACCCCAACTCTCCTCAGATTCGTATAGCATTGTAAAAACTTCTAGGCCTTCCAACATTACATTCATACTAAGAAAACCCAATAACCAAAGGGCCAAGGAACGCAGGCAATCATGATCTAACGGTGTTTTTTTAATTCTCATTACGATGACATACAGGACAATTAATAGTGCGATACCGGAGACGGTAGCTGACATTAGAAAGATGATTGGCATTAATGGGGTAGACCACCAGGGATTGGCTTTAACCGCTCCAAAGATGAAGCCGACATAGCCGTGAAGGAGAAAAGCAGCGGGGATACCGATGAAGGCCAGTATTTTAATTATTTTCTTATCGAGGGCGAGAGATTCTTCTGACAGGTCATATACGCCTAAGGACAAAACGGAGTAGATATTTTTCCTGATGCCTTGGCTCGATTCGGCGTATCTCACAATATCTGCTCTAAAAATGAGCCAGACTTCCAGAAGTACCAGAAGCAAATATACAAACCATATGTAACCGAATGCGGCCATGGCTGAGGCAAGGTTCGGCGTTAAAAACATTTCAAGCGCTCTTTCCGGCCGTCCCAGGTGGATAGCTAAGGGTAATGGAGTAATCAGAAGGAAAGCCAGCGCGGTAACCAGGGAAAACCGGGCAACCGGCTTAAGTTTGGGCAAGCCAAAGACATGATATAGTGATGACACGATAAAAGCACCGGCCACTAATCCGGTGATATAGGGATAAATGACGATGAGCAGGTCCCACTCGATCACACCTTCGTTAGGATATACGAACCCAGTCACAGCTTAATGTACCCCCTTTTCGAAGCCAATATAATAGACCTTCGGTTCGGTGCCCAGCTCCGGTTTTAAGGTATAGACACGCTTCTCTCTCAGCATTTTTACTACTGGGCTCTCAGGGTCCCGCAGGTCGCCAAAAACCCTGGCTCCTACCGGACATGCTTCTACACAAGCCGGAATAAGTCCCCGACTAATTCTGTGGTAACACAAGGTACATTTATCGACAACTCCTTTTTCAGGGAGGAAAAATCTTGCCCCATAGGGACATGCCTGGATGCAATACCTGCAGCCAATGCAGTGTTCCCAATCGATCAGGATGACACCATCGTCTGTCTTGTAGGTAGCGCCAACCGGGCAAACAGTTACGCAGGGAGGATTATCGCACTGGTTACATAGCTTGGGAACAAAGAAGCTTTTTCTGATTTCCAAATCACGGTACTTCAAATTCATATACTCCGCGGCGAACCCGTCTCTGCCAGCGTTAGGAGAGTCCACGAAAATCTCCCCATCCTCAGTGAGGACGTACCTCTCCACCCAGGTACGGTTGTATTCCGGCTCCCAGGGAACATTGTTTTCCAGCTTGCAAGCCACAACGCATCTCCCACAGCCAATACATTTTTCATTGTCACAGATGAAGCCCCAGTAATGTTTTTCCCAGTCGGGCTCATCAAGATTGATGCCATCCTTCGCCTGGGCAAAGCTATGCAGCAGAGACGGAAGGCTATAAACAGTGACCGCCCCCAACAATCCCCTAGACCCTATTTTAAGAAAGTCCCGACGGGAAATCTTCATTTTCGTCCCTTTACTCGCTTTGATGACAACTTAAGCAAGTTTCACTGGTACGTCCAACGTGGTCAGTAGGAACCGAATAGTTACCATTAGCGTGGCATATCAGGCAGTCATCGCGCCCTTCCAGGGAGTGCGGTATTACTGTTGGGGTCTCAACTGGTGTTGGTGACGGAGCCGGAGCCGGTATCGAGGCAGGTGTTTCGGCTGGCCGATGGCAGGTAGTGCAGGTGATGCTAGTGCGCCCGGCGTGGTCTTCCGGAAAAGGCTTGATGGCACCAGTGTTATGACACGTCAGACAATTAGTACGTCCTTCTGAGGCATGTGGGATTCGCGGCAACTTGGCTCCTCTTAGTTCCTGCGAACCATGACATGATAGGCACTCAGTGCGCCCCTCTAACGTATGTGGAGTCTCAGGAGGCGGTTCAACCCAAGGTTCATGCGGACCATGACATGACTGGCACTCGGTACGTCCCTCTAATTCGTGTGGAACCTGGGGTGGCATCCCTGCCCGAGGTTCATGCGGATTATGGCAGGTTACACACTCCGCCTGTCCTCCCATTTTTCCCGTATCCACTTGCGGAAAGTCGCCAGGACGGGAAACAAGCTTGGCATGGCATAATCCGCAAAATTCTCTTGAGGTGTCCGCAGTGAGACGTGCCCCTGTTTCCAGATGCGCCCTTGCCGGGCCATGGCAATTCTCACAGTTAACTTTTCTATGGTTACCCTTCTCCCACATACTGAATTTATCCTGGTGGCAATCCACGCAAATAGAGGAGCTAGCAAACTGGACTGGTAAACTTGCCCATATCTCCGTATTCACCTCAGTATCCCTTGGGTGAAAGCCGTATTCGGCAAGAAACTCGGGGGCGGGCATTACTCTGAGCCCAATAAAAATGAACACGAATAAAGCCAATAGTATGATTCCGGCTCTAACCAAATGTTTCATTTTAAGCCCTTACCCTTACACGGCACGCAAACTTCTCCCTTCCGTCAACAAAAGCTACCTGTAGTTGTATCTCAACGCCCCGGGCAGCACTCTACCTATCGTTGACCTGGCTTCGGGATACTGGATAAGGCATTCTGGATATCCAACGTCAACGGGATAATGGTGCTATTTCTCTCACCGGCCATTTCGACTAGAGTTTGCAGGTATCGCAACTGTAGTGCCGCCGGCTGACTCTGGATAATCTCAGCCGCTTCCGCCAATGTCGAGGCAGCTTGACGCTCACCTTGAGCATGGATAATCTTGCCTCGCTTTTCCCGCTCGGCCTCAGCCTGCCTGGCCATAGCCCGCTGCATTACCTCAGGAAGGAGAACATCTTTAACTTCCACCAGCGTGGCTCTGATTCCCCACGGCTCCTCACTCTGCTCATCGATAATCTGCCGTATTCTCAGATTTATCTGGTCACGATGGGCGAGCAGTTCGTCCAGCTCCGACTGCCCGAGAACGCTTCGGAGGGTGGTTAAGGCAAGCTGGATAATAGCTTCCCGGTACCCCTCGACATTGATCACCGCCTTCACCGGGTCAATCACCATGAAGTAGACTACAGCATCCACCCTGACCGTTACATTGTCCCTGGTTATCACCTCTTGAGGTTCCAGGACGAATGGAACAATACGAAGGCTAACCTTGGTCATGCGGTCAACAAAAGGAATAATGACATTGAAGCCGGGAGACCTGGCTCTAACCAGCCGCCCAAAGCGAAGCACCACCCCCCGCTCATACTGTTTCACAATCCTGATGGCGGCAGCTAATAGCACCAAGGTTACTACAACGATAAGAAAGATAATCCAAGCATTCATATTATGTTTCTGTGTCCTCCTTTTCATCTAATAGTTTCTCTGCTTTGTTACTCAGTGACTCTCATAGGCACCCCCATCTCGTAAGCTTGCTGACGAGTCATTAATTAGGACTCCGGAACTGGTTACTTTTCTCACCCGCATCAGCAGGTCACGCATGTCAAAAGGTTTTTGAATATAATCATTGGGCCTGAGTCTCTTTATTAAAGCTGTGTCAGGCGGCTCAATCGAGGTCACAATTACAGGAAGGTTACGCAACGGCTCGGTCAGTCTGAGGAGACTCAGAATGCCCCAGCCATTGAAGTCTGGCAGCTTGATATCCAGTAGGATAAGGTCTACCTTCGTCTCATTCAGTATTCTAATGCCGTCAAGGCCAGTAGCGGCTTCAATAACCTTAGTGCTTTTATTTTCTAAGTTGTACTTAACCAGCTTACTTGTTTCCCAGTCGTCATCAACAACCAGAATCAAGAACCGCTTGGCACCAGTATTCGCTTTCATTCCTGGCCCTAGATTACCAGCTTGGGAATGAAAAAGGCATGAAAACCGTGATAATAAAATGAAAAATCTATGAAAACTTGAGGAAGGCTTCAATAAGAAAGGTACCCTTTTAGAGTACCCGTGAGCGGCAAGATACCCAGCAGTTTTTATTCTGGTTTAACGAAGATGTAACCAATTCCGGGTTTAGAGAGAATATATTTCGGCCGGTGTGGGTCAGGTTCTATTTTCTGACGAAGATGACGTATATAAGCTCTCAAATACTCAACTTCATCTTTATACTCAGGTCCCCATATTTTAGTCAGCAACTCCCCATGAAACAGCACTCTTCCTGCATTGGCTACCAAGTGAGACAACAGCTTGTACTCCGTAAGTGTTAACGGCACTTCCTGCCCTCGTACAGTTATCCTCCGCTGCACGAAGTCCACTGATAGGTCATCATAAGTAAAGCTGCGGAGGGTATTGGATTCCTCAGAGGGTCTTGCGCGCCGGAGCACTGCTTCAATTCTTGCCAGCAGTTCTTGGATATTAAATGGCTTAGTGATATAATCATCAGCGCCTAATTTTAGTCCTCTAACCTTATCGGCATCTTCTACCTTGGCAGTAAGCATGATAATTGGTATTTCCGCAAACTCCCTGATTCGCTGGCAAAGTTCATAGCCATCTATTCCAGGTAGCATGATATCCAGTATGATCATATCTGGTAGCTCCATCTCGAGAAGCTCAAGGGCAGAAGGGGTGTCTATAGCTAATAGAACTTTATAGCCTATCGATTTGAGATTAGCACTTACTAATTTGATTAATTGTGGATCATCATCGACCAATAATATTGAGGATTTTTTCATTATCTTTCTGCCCCTGCCTAAATCTTAATCACTACCGGTAGCGTTACTTAAGGGTAAACTAAAATAGAACTGGCTTCCCTTACCAACCTTGCTTTCAAGCCAAACGTTGCCACCATGAGCCTCAACATGTGCCTTTACAATCGAAAGTCCAAGCCCGCTTCCAGAGGTACCACGAGTTAAAATATTATCAACTCTATAAAATCTGTCAAAGATTTTCTCTCGATGTTCTGGGGGGATACCCATCCCGGCATCCATCACCCCGACGACAATATTATCTCGCATTGCCTCGCCAGATATTTTAATTTCTCCTCCATCTGGTGAATATTTTACAGCATTCTCTACAAGATTTCTTATGACCTGCTCTATACATCTGATGTCAGCTTCGATCACAGGAAAAGATTTAGTAAACTCCAGGCTGAATTTATGTTTCTTTGCACGGGGCGTAATATCTTCCACTACTTTCTTAGCCAGATGCGGGATGAGCAGTGGTTCCTTTTCCAGTTTTACGGCACCTGCCTCTAATTTGGCTGATTGTAAGAGCTTATCTATGAGGTCACGCAGCTCATCCGTCTTCTCATCGACGATTTGAAGGAATTCGCGCTGTGTCTTCTCATGCCAGTGCACATCTTGGCGGAGCAGTGAAGTAGAGTAGCCCTTAATGAGCGTAAGCGGAGTACGTAGCTCATGGGAGACCGAGGAGATAAACTGGGATCTTAAACGGTCCGCTTCGTACAGTGCTCTCGCCTCCTCTGCCTCCTTAGTCAGTTGAGCCCTCTCAATAGCTATGCCAATACCATCAGTTATCGCCTGAAGAAGGCGATGGTCTGATTCCGAAAAAACCTGACTTTCTTTGAAGCTTACAAGAATAAGGCTTCCCATTATTCGATTCCGCTCCAATACATCGCTACAAATAAAGTCTCGTATTTTCGACTGGAATTGTTCTGAGTTAGTAAAATTGGTAATCGCTTCCTTCACGATATTTTTTCCATTTGCGCTATCTACCTCTGGTATCGATTGGGTGTGAATCTGGTCATTAGAAGCGGCTATTATTTGGGGAAACACGTCTTTTTCTGGACCAATAGCACTCTGCACTATGAGACCACCATAGTCAACACTATATAAAAGCAGTGCTCCGCCATCCGTACCTGGGATAACTTCGACTGCTCTGGCCACCACAGCATCGAAAAGCCGCGACAAATCAATTGTAGAAGATAAAATATCAGAAACTGAAAGAAGCGAGGAGAGCTCTTGTGTCTTCTGCTGTAATTCACCGTAAGAGGCCTTCAACTTAAGCCTCATGTCGTCAAGGGTCTGACTTAATATGCCGACCTCATCTTTGCCTAAATAAGAAACTTGACTGTCCAAGTCTCCCTCTGCTATTTTCTGAGAGGCAAAAGTAAGCATCCGGATTCGATTTCCAACATCTCGCGTGGTTACAATAACGAACAGGATAGCGACAATGACTAACGCAAATCCAAAGAGAAGCAGATTCTGTAGCAGTTTACGACTGGGAGCAAGCGCCTCTTCCTCTGATTGACGTATGACCACCCCCCAGGAAGCTTTGGAGAGCGGTACGAAAGCCAGAACGTCTCTCTTCTCCACCCGCTGCTCTGGCTCATGACAGGTATGACAGACACCTTGTGTTGGCTCTCCCGCTCTTATGAGACTAGCAAAGCGACCACTGTGATCACTCTTCTCAAACGGAGCTAGCTCAGGTCCCGGTTGCGTTCTCGCAACCACCACACCATTCTGGTCGATAATCTCAATATAACCTGTGTCTCCTAGCCTGATGGGGCGTACAAAGCCACCAATGCTTGATTTAGCTGGGTCAATAGCCACAACCAGCGAACCATTGCTCCTCTGCGGTCCAGTTTTAGTTGGACTGATAAGAAAGACTACAGGAACTTTGGTTTGTGGCGCTGAAATAAGACCGGAAACATAGAGGTCGTCTATCTTTATATCTTGGATAATGCTGCTAAAGTAATCCGCTTCGCTACTCTCTGCTACCAGCGTTTCTGGCTTGCTCCAAGTGATTTCCCCCTTTTCATTGAGTAGATAGATACCGTGTATGGAGATAGACAAGCGCGAATAGATAGTTTCAAGTAAATTTATCTGAGCTTCAAGGCTTTCTCCAGTATCATTAAGTTCCAGTGCCTGTGCCGTTTTTTTTAGCTCTGAGAGGGCACGTTCTAGAGATTCATCGATGTAATCTGCTACAAGACGAGCCGTGGTCAATCGATCTTGAAGCATTGTCTCAGTGGCCCGGTTAACCGCCTGCATACCCAGGGAGCTAAAAACACCAACTCCGATAAGAAGCCCTGAAGCAGTCAGGATCGTAATCTTTTTACCTAAGCTTATGTCAGTCAGAAATTTCACTTCGCACTACTCAATAAGTGAGTCTCTTCGTTCCCTGAAGCGGAAAAAGGCGTAAATGACACGACCTTTCCTGGCAGCTATGGTTGATATTTATCGAAACATGGGATCGAGACTATTTCCTGTTTTATATTCACAATCATTGATTGCATAACAAGAAACGATGGAAACGTTCGATTGCTACCAACAGACCTCCACCCTGGCATATTACTTGCCCCAATCTAATCACCATCAGTAAGTAACAGCAATAGGCAAAGAAGCCCAATTCTGTGCCTAAATATTACCTGTTTTTAAATACCGGTCCGACTTTAAAACTAGCGAATTCCATATATCCCCAAATTTCGCCATATTATACAATATCAGCACATGAAACAGAGGAAAGCATCAGCCCGCCCGGTTTTACCGTGGATTCTGCTGCTGATTTTAGTTTTCATCTCTTATCAGCTAGATTCAGACGATTCTTTCAGTAATAATGCCATCACAAAAATTATCAGGCCCAGACCGGCAAGGAAAATTGCTCCTGCGAGGAAGGTCCCGGTCAAATCAGCGAGGATTCCCATTACCAGCGGTCCTGTAAACCCCCCAATCTCAGCAACACAAAAGAATATACCGCCCGCCAGTCCCATATGCCTCTCACCCACTTCGGGGGTTTCCATCAGTATGAGCATCACAATGGGAAACAAGGACGGGCCGGAAATACCGAACAAGATTAATCCCACAAAAAGGGTAAAGCCCTGTGTATTCACCGACATCAGAAGTGCCACGGCTACTACCAGAGCCAGGAGGGCTATAAGCCGTCCCCTCAGATGTGGTGGAACCAGCCTGGGAATAACCAAAACGGCTGGTATACCGGCAATAACAGGTATAGAAGCCATAAACCCTGCCGTTGCCGGCGACATACCGCCGCTTTCAATAATCCTGGGAAGCCAGTTAGTAAAGCCATGCATGATAGCGAATGATAAAAGTCCCATTATCAGAATGAGACGGACGTTTCGTATTTTGATGAGCCTGCTGAAGACCTTGCCGATACTTTCGCCTTCTGTAGCCCCGGTTGGTTCAATATCTCTGGACAGGAACCACCACACCAATGCGATGATTAAGACCAGAAAGCCATAGTAGACAAAAGTAAGTCTCCAGCTATATCCGGCTATAGGCATGACAAAACTATTTGTCGCAGCCAGAGCGAGCAGGCCTCCAATCCAGGGTCCAGTAGTATAGATGCCAACTGCTGTCCCACGCCCTTTTCCCCTGAACCAACTGAAAATCGTTTTAGGGGCACCTATAGATATCAGGGGACCGCCGATACCGAAGATGGCTACGACGGGCAACAAACTGCCAAATCCACTGGGGAAATAACGTAAAGCTGCCGATAGGCCAATGATGACGGTACCGATGAAAAGAGATTTCCGCACGCCCCATTTATCAATAACGGTGCCAGCTATTATAGCCACAACTATATAGGTCAGTTGCCAGGAACCCATGATAATGCCCATCTGACTGTAGGACATGTTAAGGTCTTTCAGGATTGGTGTAACGAGGGGAGATATCGAGCGATTGACCAGGCCAAAAGCAGCGTATAGAAGCCATACCAGGGCCAGGATGACCCATCGGTAAGGTTTCAGATAGGACTCTATTCCCTGCTTGTCAAGCAAAGGTGAACCCACCCCGGATGTACTCAGATTTCAGCATTTAATATCCTCAGATAAGCGAGGAGGTGTAAATCAGCGCATAAACCAGAACCAGATGTCCGCAGGCCATATTGTGTTACCTGAGCTAATGTCTCCTCTTAATGCTAATAGACCAGAAGACCCAAAGTACCGCCAGATAGCCACTAACCACGGCTATAAGGAGCAGGGTGGCAATTACTATGCTGAGGGGTGCGTCTGCCCCTGGTGAAGGGATAAAGCGAATGTAGTGGATAATAGAACCAGCAGCACCAGCGGTAAATATCGCTATTACCCATATTCCAATTGGCAGGCTCTTTACTTTTTTCATGCTGGGCGCAATAAGAAGATAAATGACAAGTGCATTAGTGCCAGCAATTACCACTATAACGGGAGTTATTACGGCCAGCGTGCCTACCAGCGGATTGACATATATCTCCCAGGCTAGACGGGCTATCACAGCACTTAGAGCAAGGGTACAGCTTACCATTAACCATACTCTGAGCAATAAATGACTCATATGTTATTCCAATGGCACCGTCTTGATTTGCCTGTTTCTAACTCAGTATTTACAGCGTTTAAACCTCCTCAGGATACGGGTGTGCTTACATGATAGCACTTGGCATTGGTAAGTGCACATTTTGACGGAACGTTGTTTGTAGCTATTTCGTCAATTTATTAATCTCCATATCCTCAGTGTCATAATGCAGTATTTTAAGGTAAAATAATCTTGTCTATGAAATCGGAGGTGCATGTATGGAAAAGTATGAAGGCGCAGAAGCTTTCATCGAGGTTTTAAATGCGCATGGCGTGGAGAATATCTTCTTTAACCCCGGCTCTGCTACCGTTCCTATTCAAGCAACGATATCCAAATATAGAGCCGCCGGCAAACGTGCCCCGAGGCTGATACTCTGCCTCGACGAATCGCTAACAATGACTGCAGCCCACGGACACTATATGGTTTCAGGGCGGCCACAAGTCATTATGGCACATTGTGAACTGGGTACCCAGCGGGTGGGTGGAGCGCTCCTTAATGCGCAGTTCGGACGAATCCCCGTCATTATGTGGGCCGGGTTACAACTTCCCAACTCCCCGCGCGTAAACTGGAAGCAGGAGCCTTACGACCAGGGCCTCATAGTGCGTAATTCCGTGAAGTGGGACCATCAGATAAGCAGCAACGAAAATATCCACGATGTCCTTCAAAAAGCCTTCCAGATCGCCTATACCGAGCCCTGCGGGCCGGTCTATCTGGCTTTTCCCCCTTCGATTCTTACCGAAAAGATTGACAAGGTGAAAATCCCACCAGCAGACGTAACTCCCGTATCCACAGTCGCGCCGCTTGATGTTGACAGCCTCGGTAAGGCCGCTGAGATATTGATTGAGGCGGAAAACCCTCTTATAGTAGCCGGCTACAGCGGCAGGTATCACCAATCGGTGTCTTCGCTGGTAGAATTGGCTGAGACCCTGTGCGCACCGGTTATTACCAGTCAAACATGGATGAATTTTCCTCACACGCATCCCCTCTGTGCCGGAGTTGAACAGTTCCGTGGGAGCAGGAAGACAAATCCCTTCGCAGATGCTGATGTTCTTCTGGTCATTGACTATGATATGCCGTACGCAGGGACAGAAACTTTACCCGGCCCGGAGGCCAAAATCATTCACATCGACCTTGACCCTTTTACACGGGGTCGACCTTTATGGAACAGGGGCTCTGATATCTACATCGAGGCCGACTCCAGAGAGGCCATACCGGCGCTAAAGAACATAATCAGTCAGAGATTAACCCCTGAAAAGCGCATACAATTCCAGGAGCGCTTTAAGCAGTTAGAAAGTAAACACAAGAAGCAGCGGGAAGGCTGGCATGCTCTGGCCATGAGCAAAGCCGACCAGAAACCGATCTCTGCCGACTGGCTCTGTCACTGTATATCCGAGGTTATAGACGAGGACGCGATAATAACGACTTTTATGATCAGCCCACAGGCGCCGGTGACGGAACAGATACCCCGCACCAAGCCGGGGACTTTTATCGGCAACGCCGGCGGTTCCGTCCAGTTTGCATTGGGGGCGGCATTCGGGGCAAAAATAGCGGCTCCCGATAGAACGGTGGTAAGCATAACGACGGATGGAGGCTTCGTATGGAGTTGCCCTGTTGCCACTCTCTGGACTGCCCGCGCCTACAACGCGCCGTTTCTCTCAATCATCCTGAACAACCAGGGATATAACGTAATCAGGAAGATGGTCCAGAGGGGTTATGGCGAGAATAAACTCACGGACGAGTCGGCATTCGAGGCGGGGGTAGACATCAAGCCGCCACCCGACTATGCCTTAATTGCTCAGGCCTGCGGTGCTTACGGGCGGATGGTGGAAGACCCGGCCGATGTTCTGCCGGCCCTGAGAGAAGCCCTTGAACAGGTTCGCCTCGGGAGACCCGCGGTGCTGGATGTCAGGATAGAGAGAGAGTAAACAGCGTTCGGGCCTCAACTAACCTGTCTATTAACGGCAATCCTGGTTATCAGACTTCCTGGTTTAGCCATTTGGCTATGAATGTGCTCAGCTCTTCTTCATAATGCTTCGTGATGAATCCCTCATTATGGGTACCGGTAATTTCCAGAAATGCTTTCGGCTCCTTTGCCTGCTCATAGAGTCTCAGCCCATGGTGGAATGGTATTATATCATCGTCACGACTGTGAGCAATCAGAACAGGGCAATTTACTCTACTCAGGAAGTCAGCAGTGTTGTATTTAAAACGTAAAAAAGCCTTCACCGGTATAAATGGGTGCTTCTCAGTAGCAATATCGGGAATAGACGTGAACGCAGATTGAAGGATAAGTGCTCCAGGTACGTGTTTTTGAGCCAGCCAAGACACTATTGCGCCGCCCAGTGACCAGCCGAAAGGGATAATCGCGTCTGGTTTGATTTTTCGTTCTTCGATTAAGTACCGCCAGGCAGCCTCAACATCATTATATGTACCTTTTTCGGAAGGCTTTCCTTCGCTGTGGCCGTAACCGCGGTAATCAAAGATGAAAACATTAAGTCCCAGTCTATAAAACAGTTGAATTAAATCTAAATTGCTGGAAATATTACCGCCGTTACCGTGACAGAACAAAATCGTGCCGCGGCCAATCTCGCCGGGAATAAACCACCCCCACAAATTAACCCCGTCTGAAGTCGAAAATGAAACGTTTTCAAAGAAAAGACCAATGCTGCTGGGGTCGTCCAAGATAGTGCGTTCGGGATAGTAAACATAGCGGGGCTGTATGATGTATAAAAAGCCGGCAAAAATGAGGAGCAAACCAAGAGCACCGATTACAAACCAGATACCCAGCATAGTATTTTTACTCCGGTCCTTTCACTTACTATCATATAAAGGTATGAATTAACAATTAGTCAAGTCGGTTCCAATAGATTGCACCACCTGGCCTTTTGTTGAATCTAAAAACTAAAATCGCTGTAATTACCTTACAAATATTCGCCCAATACCCGTATTAGAATCAACGGGTGGATTTGACATCCCCTGTCGTTCCTTTCTATCCTGTAACGGCGACATCCTTATATAATGAGATTATCAAGATTGACCCGTGGATAGAGCATGAGAATCGGCGTTCTGGAAATAATCGTCACAGTAATAGTCATCATCGCAATCGTCCTGATAGCGCGAATTACCCGGGCTAAGCCGCAGGACACCGCCCGGAACAAAGAGTCCCCGACTGATATTACGTCCTGGCGAGTAAAGGGCAGGGTAGGAAGGACAAAAAAACTGGGCATAGCCTTTGTTGTTGCTGGAATATTATTTGCCCTGGCTGGAATAAGTATGTTCAGGTGGGCGGTACAGGGCTATGTATGGGCATTCGTCGCTGTGGGTGTTGGACTTGTCCTTTTATTTCTATCTCGAAGGAAGTAGTCCATTCCTTAAACAGACAAACGAATAACTGGCAGCGGGTGGAGTCGAACGAACTCGGACTAACATCATGGTGTCTGGAAATTCTCCACGAGCCCCACGCCACGAAACGAAGCTCGCTGGGAACCATATTTACCCTCGGATAATTAACAAGTATCCACGATTTTACCAACTTTCCGGCCCTTTTTTCGTTATATAATGTAGAAAGCAGCCGACAAAGAGGTCAACATGAGTAAAACGAGATTATTTACTGGAATCGTTCTGTTGGGTCTGGTCACTCTTGTCATATCAGGATGTGCCGCATCTCAGCCAACCCCTTCACCAGTGCCAACCCCAGCGCCACCGCCTTCACCGGCTCCAACTCCTGAACCCATATCAGTGAATATACTTCAGTCAGAGAAGCCGCGAATAACTTCGCCTGAAGTGAATGAATCAGATTTGACCATGCTGGTCGAAGAAAACAGCGCTTTTGCTTTCGACCTTTATCAGTTGCTCAGACAGGAGAATGACAATGTCTTCTTTTCTCCATACAGCATCTCCCAGGCTCTGGCGATGGCTTACGCCGGTGCCCGCGGCGATACCGAGAAGCAGATGTCCGATACCCTGCACTTTGTCCTGTCCCAGGACCGCCTGCATCCGGTATTTAACGGCCTTGATATCGAACTCGGCAAACGCGGTGCCGGTGCCCGGGGGAAGGATGAAGAAGGCTTTCGCCTGAATATCGTGAACGCCATATGGGGTCAGGAAGACTACAGATTTCTTGCTGAATTTCTTGACGTCCTGGCCGAAAACTATGGTGCCGGGTTAAGGACCCTTGATTTCGTCAATGCTCCCGAGGCATCTCGAATCACCATCAATGACTGGATAAGCGAACAAACCGAGGACAGGATTGAAGACCTGATTCCAGAGGGTGCGCTCGATGCATTAACACGCCTTGTCCTGACCAATGCCATTTACTTTAACGCAGCATGGCAATTTCCGTTTAACGAGGACGCGACGGCAGACGGTCCCTTTTACCTGCTGGATGGCGGAGAGGTCATCGTGCCGATGATGACACAAACGGAATCGTTCGGCTATACCGCGGGAGACGATTACCAGGCGGTGGAACTCCCCTACGACGGCCATGAACTATCGATGGTTATTTTACTCCCCAGGGAAGGCCTGTTTGAGACCTTCGAAAGCTCAATGGATTATCAGGTGATAAAAGGCATCATTTCAGACCTTGGAAATCAGCAGGTTAACCTGACGATGCCCAAGTTTGAGTTCGAATCTCAATTCAGCCTGAAGAAGTCCCTGACAGCGATGGGCATGCCGGTTGCTTTCTCCGCAGACGCGGATTTCTCCGGCATGACGGGAACCCGGGACCTCGCCATAGATGACATCCTGCACAAGGCTTTTGTGTCCGTCGATGAGGCGGGCACCGAGGCAGCAGCCGCCACGGCGGTGATAATGACGCTCACGGCGGTGCCCGCTCCCCCGGTCGTGGTGACGGTTGATCGCCCGTTCATCTTCCTGCTCCGGGACATTGAGACCGGCGCGATACTGTTTGTCGGGCGCGTTGTTAATCCGAGCGGTTAAACCGGTTTTACAGGGAAACACTGGCCAAACGCCTGGTAGAGGCCCATGGCGGTAGCATTGAAGTCCAGAGTGAGTTGGGGAAAGGCAGCCGCTTTGCCTTTACACTGCCTATTTCATCTCTAATAAATTTATCGTCACTTGAGTCCAGCAATCCGGTATAACAGGTCCACATCCAGACTGCTGCGTACTGACCTGCACCACCACCTCCCCTTCAATTGTCGTAACCACATTCCGCACAAATCCTTCCTTTTTATCCCACATGTAACAAAAGTCCATTTTGTTATACTACCCAACAATAGTTCCTTATTTTCTTGGGCGAACCGACGGTTGTACACCGAATATCGGATTACTACTTCCAAAGGCATCAATCGCCGTCCCGGTAATAGCTTTGCTCTCATCAGAGGCTAGAAATACTGCCACGGCGGCGATGTCTTCCGGGGGCATAAGGTGCGCTGGCATTTCCCCACCGGTGATTTCGCGAAGCATATCCGTCTCCACCGCTCCGGGGCAAATAGCGTTTACATCGATGCCGAATTCTTTGACTTCAGCCGCAACACACTCTGTCAGGTTTATGATAGCTGCTTTGGTCGCCCGGTAGGGAGTCCTACCGGCGGCGCCATGCCTGCCACCGATTGAAGAAAGGTTGATTATTTTCCCCGAGCGCTGTGTAATCATTTCGGGAAGGACCGACCTGATACAGAGGAACGGACCAGTCAGGTTGACATTGAGTATCCAGTTCCATTCCTCCAATGTCAATTCATTGACCGTCCGGTAGGGCAGGTTCACCGCCGCATTGTTCACCAAAATGTCAATCCGCCCGTACTTGTCTCTGGTCTGCTTCGACATTCTGGCAACATCAGCTTCACTGGTGACATCAACCTGGATGTCGATTGCTTCCCCACCTTCTTCGATAATCTGGTCAGCCACTTCATTGCAACGAGATTTATTCCTGCCGACCACAACGACTTTAGCGCCCTCTCCGGCAAAAGCCAGAGAAATTGCTTTTCCTATGCCGCGGTTTCCCCCGGTAACTATGGCAACTTTATCAGATAGTCTCATTGACCCCTCCTTTGTGTTTAATGCTCGCATTACATTTAATTATGATAGAATAAAATGCATCCATAATGCCACAATGCTGACCATGCACATTTTAAGTTAAAGGGGAGTACTTGAGGCCGATATGAGAACCGGATTTGATATTAACAGGGCCAGAAAATTAATGAAAAAGGAAGGGTTTGAATGCATCATCGCCACCTCCCATGATAATGTGCTCTACAGTTCCGGTGCCGACTTGATGGCCATCAATGTGCTCAACAGGCTTGCCGCAATCATACTGCCTCTCGACAGTGACTCTGTATTCGGTGTTCATGCCAACGAGGAGATGCTGTCCCGTAATTCCACATGGATTAGAAATTTAAGGGTCTATGAAGGTGGTGAATGGGAACCACTCAAGCCGCTCGAATTCATTGCGGATGTTCTGAAGGAGAAAAGCCTGAACCGTACCAGAATCGGAATAGAGATGTTATACCTGCCCAGCATTTACCTGGCCCATCTTAAAGAGATACTTCCGTTAGTTGAGTTCGTCGATTGCCAAAATATCTTCGATAGAATGAGAGCCATAAAGTCCCAATATGAGTTAGAGCTGCTCAGTGAAGCCAACATGGTCACCGCGAAAGCAATAAGAGTTGCTTTTGAAATGGCAAGACCCGGAGACACGGAAAGAAAGATAGCGGAAAACCTGATAAGGATTGCCTACGAAAACGGTGCCGACCGGGTTGGTTTTATTACCCTGGGAGCGGGAGATAACACCTTTGAGATTCACCATATCCCCGGTAGCTATGAAATAAAACCGGGTGACTTGGTCCATGTTGACTTTGCCTGCTTCTTCCAGGGGTACATGTCTGACATCTCGAGAATGGCCGTCGTCGGTGAACCCGATGAGATGCAGTTGAAAACCTATGATATTGCCGTCAGGGCGGAGCGTGCCGTGGCCGATGCCATGAAAGAAGGGGTGAAAATCATAGACGTCCATAAGGCAGCAAAGCGGTTTTACGAGTCAGAGGGATTTGCCTACAATCGAGCGTTTATTGGACATAGCCTGGGCATAGGTTGCCACGAGTTTCCATTTCTAGGTCCGGCACATGGCGACTGGGTACTTGAATCGGGGATGTTCTTCCAGGTCGAACCCCGTGTCACTATAGGGCAGGCAACTGTACATACGGAGGACTCCTTTATCATATCCGGTAGTCAGGCTAAAAACGTCTCGGAATACAGGGATGTGAGCCAACTGCAGATTATAAAATAGAACGTATTAATTACCCCTGCGTTGTGTCCTTCATCTTATTATAAATTGCTCAGTATATTCAGTCAGTATATAATGAGGTGTTTGGTATGAGAGCAGCAGTAATTCAAGAAGACCTTAAAAGCATCGAAGTGCAGGAAATTCCAACGCCACGGGTGGAACCCGGGATCGTCCTCCTCAAGACCATATACTGTTCGATTTGCGGCACTGACATTGAATATCTTGACGGCGCACTTCAAGATATCCCCGGCTTTGAGTTGCATGCCGGGACCATACTGGGGCATGAATGGGTAGCCGAAGTTGCCGAAATCGGCAAAGGTGTTCAAGGGTGGTCGGTTGGCGACAGGGTAACGAGCTCTCAGGTAAAACAGCCCTGCGGGGAGTGTTATTTTTGCAAACGCCTGATGTACCACCTGTGTCTTGGTGGACCATCAAGAGGTTCCTATGTAGGGAGTCAGGAGTTCTGGAAAAGAGGCAGCGCCATGGCCGAATATTTCCTGAAACCTCAACATTCACTCCAATTGGTGCCCGAAAATATATCATCAGAAGAAGCTTGCCTAACAGAACCTCTGGCTACAGGAATAGGCTCAGTCAACGCCGCAGATTTAAGAATAGGGCAGTCAGCTGTTATCATTGGTGCCGGCAGAATTGGCCTGTGTGCGATGTTATGCGCAAGGGCTATGGGGGTAGCTCCTGTCATTGTTATCGATATAGTGAAATCGCGCCTGGATAAAGCATTGGAAATGGGAGCTGATGCAGTGCTCGATGCCAGCGAAGTGGATATTGTGGATGCAGTTATAGAGTTAACCGATGCGGGCCCTGACGCGGTCTTGGTTTGTGTGCGCGAAGGGAAAGTGTTAAATCAGGCAGTTCAGATGGTCAGACACGGTGGTACAATAGCCTTGACAGGATTCATCAGGCCTATGGAGGTAGACCCTGCCCACTGGGTGGCAAATAAGTTGACTATTCGAGGACATATCGGTGGGTCAATATTGGCTGCCCTTAATCTGATGGCCAACAAGCTCGTCAATATCCAACCGTTGATTTCCGAGATAATGCCACTTGAAGAAGCCAGCAGGGGCTTCGATTCCATACGGAGCGGGCAAAACTTGGCGGTCTTATTGAAACCTTAATAAGGAAATTTATCTTTTCCTATTTCTCTTCAATTATCGGTAATTCAGTCTACATTGAAATCGACCGATAATACCAATTTTTATTTTTTGAATTGTGGCTACATTCGGATGTTCAAACGCTACGGTCTTTTTATTTCATGGATAATTCGCCTGCGGCATGCCAGGTCGAATAGTTCATTAAAAATCGAGAGGCATTCCTCCTGTGGTGGAGGAGGTGACATTTTCAGGAAAATTGCCTGTTTTTCCGGGAAGACCAGGGTAGGAGTGCCGAAAACACCCAGCTCTTCCACGGCTAAAGTATGGTCGTCAACAAGCTTTGTCAGTAGCTGACGGTTGCTCAGGTCATTTTTAAATCGTTTCATCTCAAGGCCATTATTATCAGCCACTTCGATAAGGGTGTTTACGTCGGCAATATCACGCTTTTGTTCGTGCTTGGCTTTAAGTAAGGCAATATGAAAAGAATGAAAGGCACTTTCACCCTGTTGCCGGGCAGCTTCGGCGGCCTGGAAAGCGCGTAAACCGCGTGATTGGTAATCTTCAGGCTGTTCCCAGATTTTCCATTGCGGTCCCTGCTGGCTGTTAATCTGCTCAAGGCTGAAATACTTCCAGTTGATGATTAATTTATCTTTGATGTCCTCCTGCACTTTTTGCAGCCAAACTGCTGCATTGTAGACGTAGGGTCAAATATAGTCGAAGTGTACATCCAGGTTAATCACTTCCCTCATTTGTTCGCTTTTCATCATATTCTCCTTTTTCCAAAGTATCTAGTTTCATTATAGCGTCATTTTAATATATTCTCTTATAATATTATTCTTCCGCTTGCCCCAGCCTACTTCTAAGATGGCCCACAATTTACCCGTTTAGTTGTATAACCCGCTTGGAAAAAGGGATTTTTATATAACGATATGGATATCGTAAAAAACTGATTGCAGGCCTTGGGCTGGGGTGTCTCCTGGCGGGAACAGTGATAGCACTTGTGGGATTATATCTAAAGGGACTGGCATTAGCCATAATCGGGTTTGTCTTTATTGCGGTCGGCATAGTCATCATGGAATTATTGCATCGGAAGATTTAATACATTTTAGGATACTGACAATGGTGCATAGCAGGATGCGCAGAGTCCAGCAAGTGAAATTAGCAGGTTGATAAAGAAACAACTTCCAGTCCCAAACTAAGTCAATTTGAAATATCCAATCCAATGTGTTAATATTAATACTGGAATCTTAAGTGGGCTGGTGAGAGGGGCGGAGTTATCCTGCCAGAGTTCCCCAGTTTTTAGGTTTCTTTACTAACAATTGATTAGTACTTTGTTGTACAACTATGTCTGGAAAGGGGGTATATAAAGAAAGTCTTGGGAGAAAGATGGAATCAACTGCATATCGTCGGGAAAATTAGTACTGTGACAATAATTTCTCTCCTTCTCAGTGGTTTTGTCGCCATACTACTTGGAATCTAGGGCTAACACAGGCCTTAGGTTCCAATAAAAGCAATACAGATAAATCATAACCCTGAATTTTTCAGGGTTATATTATTTACAGGCAGGTTATATCTTTTGTCCGCTTTCGCAGATGCGCTAACACCACCTTCCTCTCAAGCGTCGTAACCACATACCGCACACCCGATGCCAAAAATTCTCTGACACTTCAGCCAGCAAGCAGACACTACCTCCCGATCCATCCCACTTCCTGCTATCTATTGAAAAATAGTAGTAAACGGAACCAATCGCTTCGCTTCTCTTCCATTACACCCAATTAGTCAGAACGTGCTAAAATATACGAATCAACTATATGGAGGTGAAACAAACATGCCGGTTATCACTATAAATCAATTTGAAGGCCGAACAATTGAGCAGAAGCGAAAATTGGCAAAGGAGATTACGGACTCGATTGTCAAAATCTACGAGATTGGTGCCGACAGGGTATCTATAACCTACTTCGACATACCGAAGCACAACGCGGCTAAAGGAGGGAAGCTATTTATCGACCAGTAACTTTAACTCACTTATAAAGGATAAATAGTGCCTTTAGCATACGGTAATTCATAGCCTTTAATGAATTTATTGGTAGAAGTGTTGCCTGTAACAGTCGCAACACGTGCCCTAGTCCATTTCTTAATAAATTAGAGCAGGGATGTAGCGATTAAAATGGTGCGCTGGTGACTGTCCGGAATAACGGCGGTTGCCGGCGCTCCTTTTTTTATTTAGGGGAAATTTTCTCAATTACTAGGCCAATTCCCTTTGGCTGTTGTGGTACATCTGAAAGCTCCCTTGATTGCTTGATGATGGGATGCTACTATTAAGAACCTTGTTTCTAATTAACAGTTTTGCCGGAACAAAGCAGGCGACTGGCCTACCACAGGAAGGAGGTTTTTGATTCCAATGAACGTTAAATCCACTCAATTTTTTAATCCGGAAGGGCTCAAGGAATTCTGCAGTGCCTTATTACAGAAAATGGAAATCGTGCCCAAGGATGCAGGCTTAATTGCCGGGTCATTAGTGACCGCTAATCTACGCGGTGTGGATTCGCACGGCGTTGCCAGAATGGCAGTCTATATGCAGAGACTGAAGGAAAAACTGGTTAACCCAAAACCTGAAATCACTGTTCTGCAAGAAACGTCGGCCATGGCTCTGGTGGACGGAGATAATGGCAGCGGACAGGTGGTAGCCAAAATGGCAATGGAATTAGCTATGAGCAAAGCCAAAGAAAGTGGCCTCAGCCTGATAGGGATTCGCAATTCCAATCATTTCGGTGCCACGGCCTTTTTCACAGTGATGGCTCTGGAAAAGGATATGATCGGGATTGCCTTGGCCAATTCATATGCGACTGTAGCCCCATGGGGTGCCAGAGTTCCCTATTTTGGAACCAACCCTCTTTCCGTTGCCGTTCCCACCGGACGAGAGTTACCCGTCATACTTGACATGGCAACCAGCGTCGCCGCCTGGGGGAAAATCATCCTGGCAGCGCAGAAGGGAGAGCCTATCCCAGCGGGATGGGCTATCGATGCAGACGGAGAGGTGACCACCGACGCTACCAAGGCTTTACATGGTGCGCTTATGCCCTTCGGCGGGCCAAAAGGCTCCGGCATTTCTTTGATAATCGATGTGCTTGTGGGCATACTGACCGGTGCCAGTTACGGACCTTATGTGGGGGACCTGTACAAAAACATGGACCGCCCGCAGAACGTGGGGCAAATGATGGGAGCAATCGATATCGGGCGATTTACCGACATCAATGAATTCAAAAAACGAATAGACACGATGATTCGAGAAATAAAGGCATTGCCCACCGCCAAAGGGGTGAATGAGGTGTTTCTCCCTGGAGAGATAGAAATACACAACCAGCAGCGAAGGGAGAAGGAAGGCATTCCCCTTCCTCCAACTACCGTAAGCGATTTACAGAAACTGTCATCGGAATACGGAGTGCCCTGGAGCGACAACCTTCTGAAATGAATTCGTTCCTGAACAGTGCGGATATTTTATTAACTGATGGTACGGAACAGGAATCAATTTAAGATATTTTACGGTTGGTGGGTCGTTGGTGCCTCTTTCCTTATCGCCCTATACGTAGGTGGAACGGTATTCTACGGGTTCACCGCCTTCTTCGAGCCCATAGCAAACGAGATGGGCTGGAGCTACACGCAAATCTCACTGGCGGCTTCCTTACGTGGTTTGGAGATAGGCCTTCTGTCACCAGTCGTGGGTATCCTCGCCGACCGCTGGGGCCCCAGGAGGCTTATTTTCGGCGGTGTGCTTATCACGGTAAGCGGTTTACTTCTCCTCAGTTCCACAAGCTCTCTAATCATGTTTTACGGGGCCTTTGCTCTGCTTTCAATAGGGGTGAGTGCCTGCACGGTAACCGTATTGCTGACGGCGCTCGCCAACTGGTTTCGCAGGAAGATAGGACTGGCGACCGGTATAGCAATCTGCGGTTTTGGCTTCAGCGGTCTGCTGATTCCGGTTATAGTGAGACTCATTGCGGTGTATGATTGGCGCACCGCGTTAAACATCCTTGCCGTGGGTATGGTGGTTACGATTTTGCCCCTGTCGCTCCTGTTTCGACACCGGCCTGAGCAATACGGTTACTTTCCGGATGGCCAGCAACAGGGCGAAGCAGCATACACCAACGAAGCAGGTCCCCGGCCGGTTGTCGAAACTGAGGTAAGGGTAAAGCAGGCACTTAAAAGTGGGGCATTCTGGCGTTTAGCCCTTTCACGAATGTATCATATGATGGTGGTGGCGGCGGTAATCACGCATATAATGCCCTCCCTCAGCACCATCGGCGTTAGCAGAGCGCAATCCAGCCTGGTGGCTACTGTAATCCCGCTGATGAGTGTTCCCGGTCGCCTCGGTTTTGGCTGGCTCGGGGACAAATTCGGCAGAAGGCTGGTGGCCGCAACGAGCTTCATTATGACAGGTGCCGGCGTACTCTGTTTCGCATATGCTTCCAGTAATAGTCTCTGGTTACTCGTTCCTTTCATTATCCTGATGGGCATCGGTTACGGAGGCAGCAATGCGCTCCTGCCATCACTGGCGAGAGAGCACTTCGGTAGAACCAATTTCGGAAGCATCTATGGCATAATGGAAGGCATCGGCACAATAGGAATGATGGTGGGGCCAGCCATAGCCGGGTTGGCCTATGATAATTGGGGCAGTTATCAAACAATCTGGCTATTGCTGGCCGGCCTTGCCCTTTTTGCCGTAATCTCGATTTCCACAATTGCTGCGGTGAGGAGTCCAACGGGGTTGGGTGATAAGGTTCAATAATGGGCAGCGGGGGTTAGATTCGACCCAACGACCCTCGGGTAGCGGACATGTTTCAATACAGTATATTTTATCCTTTGACAGGATAGAACAATATTTCCCTGCCTAGCTACTCTCTATTATGTCAGAAACTTTCGTATTATCCACGTCCGTAGATAAGTTTTCTATTTTAATCTGCTATAATAACAACATGGAAAGACTAAAGGCCTTTTCGGACATATTCGATTCTTTGACGGGAAGAGCCAAGCGTCATAACCAGGCACTACGCGATGTTCTGGACTGGTCAACAACCATACATGATTTCTTAACAAAATATGATGTAGAAGCAAGTCGTAACCTGGATTTAATTTTAGAACATATCGGTGAAGCCAAGTTTGACCTGACAACTATAGCGTATAAAGCTCGCGCTATAGTTCCAATTTCCAAAAACATAAAAGGCCCAAAGGTATCATCACTCATTGAGGAAATCATGAGAAACCTCGAAGAGCTCAGGAGACAATTGATAAGTCCTGATATAAATCGAACACGTTTAGTTCCAATGCTAGCCAAGGTTTGCGAGTTATTCAAAAATTTGCAGGAGTCAATACTGGAAACCAAGTATAAGTGAGCTGCTATAGTAAAGATTTTGTTTATCCCTGCCCCCGCTTCTTATCCTCGTCGGAAGCTGAACAGCAATGGAAGCAACCTGGAAGCCCATTGTAGCTGGAATCCTCAACATTATCACCGGGATTATCAACCTGTTCGGAATGTTCGTTGTAATCGGACTTTTAACTGCGTTTGGCGGTGGTATTTTGTCTATAGTTCGTATTGCCGATATGATGCCCATATGGTTGTCGGGGATGGTACACGGAGTCCTGATAATTATGGCTATATTGTTGGCAGTTCTGAGTTCGTTGCCCTTAATAGGTGGAGTTTACGCTATACAGAGAAAAGCGTGGAGTCTGGCCCTTACCGGTTCAGTCGTTGCGATACTGTCGATACCACCATTAGGTATTGTAGCTACAGTCCTGGTTTCCCTGTCCAGGAATGAATTTACAACATATGACAGATTTTAAGTCCGTTCTCAAGTCAGATAGATTAAGGCTACCCCACCGGCAATCATGGTAACCGCTATAAACCTTAATAACAATATGCCTTTGTTTGCCCGCTGCTCTAACAACAATTCTGAAAAGCGACTGATAATCAGTGCATAGATAAAAACAAAAACTGGACGTGTGCAGGAAACAGCGGAGACCAGCGATACCGGCCCCCTTTCCATGGCCCAATACAGTAATACTACCGATATAACGGCGATTGTTTCATTGAATATAATTATGATTATCGCTGAACTTCTTTTTTTGTGACGTGCCCATTCGCTGAGAATACGCGGTCGTAGTGAGATAAGCAGGAAAACAAAGGCCATGGAAAAATGCGAGAGCGCATACATTTGCCAGGGCGAGATTGCTGCCAGAGCATATTTCGCCATAACCTCGGACAGCGCCCAGAGTGCGCTGGCGGCAAGTAACAGACACAGGACTTTACCGGACCAGGTTATTTTACCGCCCGAAGCGCCCCTGAATGTAGCCAGTATTACTCCAAGTACCACAATAATAATCGCTATCCATTGTGATGTATCCAGGAATTCGCCCAAAATGGGCATAGCAAGTAGTGCCACCAATATGGGGTAAGAATTAACTATGGGAATCACCATCGATACTTCCTCTCGTTTCAGGGTATAGAACATAAGATACACCGACGCCGCACGAAGCACGCCGGAGAGTATTGCCACCAATAGTATCGTATTATCAAGATGACTGGGAAGGGGGAACAATATTATTATCACGGTACTGACGATAAGTATAATGAACCCTAAAACGAGCAGATAGGACTGGACACTGGGCAGCCTCTTGGCAATAAGATGACTGTCCACGACATGGACTATAGCCAGAATGGCCGCACTTACCAGAGACGCACTTACCCAATCAAATGTCATAATCTAGAGTATTATCTAGGAATACCACCAGATATTTCAACCGGGGCAGAGTTTGTTCTCAGGATTTAAAGAAATAGGAAGGCTGGGATGTAGTGCAAAGGTATAACAGGTCGGTGAGGTTCGAGGATAGTGCGCTGTCTGCCAAGCCCACCGGGAATTATCGGCTCCTTTACCTGGGGAGTCCTTTACTGGAAAGCAAAGCCGACGTCAGTATTATTATGATAATTCACCGGACCTGTTATGACTGATGGCAAACGAAAGAGTCCAGATATTTCTGAAAGTCCTCAAGGACATCCTGCCTGTCGCTGATGGTAGAGTTCATGGTCGACAATCGAAACAGCTTCTGACCGTCTTCACAATAAAAGACGCCGACGATTCCGTTCACCCTATCACCGCCAACAAAGTTGAAAGTATAGTATTTATAAAGCAGTTCCTGGCCTGCCTTGGTTGTTTCCACTAACTCGCTTGTATCAAAGCCGGCAATGTTTTCAACACTCTCTATGCCGGCAAAAGCATCTTCCAGCATTATTTGCAAATCATCGGTGGATTCAAGCTCACCCGGTCTGGTGTGAACCCAAATCGTCTGAAACATCTCGATTTCGTCATCTTCCCAAAAGGCTTCAACCACGCCTGAGATATCGTTGGCTACGTAGTCATACAGCCCTCTTTCGGTAACAGAGAACTTTCCGGGATATTCGAAAGAAAAACCGTGATTTGAAAATGTTTTGTTCTCAGGCTCCCGGCTGCAGCCAAGCGATAGCATAAGAAGTGAAGCCATGAGCAGCAGTATCATTGCCAGGAATACGGCCTTTTTGAGACTCATTCTGCGTTCCTTCCTCCCATCCTGTAATCGTTCCTACAATAAGCGGAGAAATAACAAGTATGGCCAAGATTATCCCCCCGATTATCAAGCCCGTCTTCAAGTTTCTATCCATTTACATCGCCCTCGGCATAGTAAACCAGCTGCACAATTAATTAATTTTAAAATAGATATCTCATCAAACATATGATTTATATCACATACCAGATAATAATGCGGAGAGGGAATCCGTTGCCTTGATTTAAGCCGGTAAACAAAAGGGGGGATGCCCGGATATTGGAGCAATCAATATTCTGTTAAATCCCCGGTACGCCCGTTTGTATGTACGTTTGAAACTGCTTAAGCGCTAACCGAACTGATTGTTACAGCGAGGCAATTTCAAATAAGACACCTTATACACCTTAAGATACAACTCTTCCCTGTGTCTTGGATAATCACAGATTTCATATCGATAAGCAGTAGCTTCTTTAGTGCACGGGTTTTCACCTGACAAATGGTTCTGCAATCTCGCTCTGATAGTATCTCCTTGCTCTGCCTTTCCGATATAAATCAACTCATTGCCTTGGTATAGCGCATAAACGCCCTCTCGTTCCGGGGCAGAGTCAATTGAATCCTCCGCGAATCTGAAGACATCCCCCATGAGCACCATCGTCAACACCCCCTATTTATTCGCGTACTGCTATTATAAGACTCCTGTGATCATATATAAGTACCTTAACCTCACCCTTTAGTACTGTCACAGCCACTTCTTTAGTAATGCCTGCAAATAATAGAATCCCAGTTAGATTTGTGTGAAAATTTCTCTGGCTACCTGTGACTATTAATCCATCCTCTGCCCTATTCCAGCTCGTTCCAGGGTATTGACATCTCACCAGATAAAGCTATAATTTAAGTCCACAGGGCAAATTAATTTTCAGTAAGGAGCCAAATCGTGAACATCCTCAAAATAATTTTCCTGACATGGCTGGTATCTTCTCTCTGTCTTTTTACACAACCTGAGCTTTCCGCACTCGCTCAAGAGGAAAGGGCAATATATGTATACCCCTCTGATGGAGGGATAGGAGATACCATCAGAGTCGCCGGTGAGGGCTTTAATAAGAGCACTGCCGACACTGATAAATATGCGGCTGTCTTCTTTTCCAGCGAAGAAGCGACCACAGATGATGATATAGACAGCGATGTTACCAGGTACGAGCTTGTTGCAGAAGGGGTCTGGTTAAATGAAGATGGCGAATTTGACATATCGTTTGAAGTGCCTGATGAATTAAATGACGGCTCCGACGAAGAAAAGATACACGCCGGCATTTATTACATATACGTTTCTCATTATATGGGCAATGTCCTGGCACCGAGAATCAGGGCAGTCGCGGAATTCGAAGTCGTCCTCGGCAATATTGCCATTGAGCCAGATGAAGGCACGGTGGGTACTTCAGTAGAAATCACAGGAACTGATTTTTTTCCCGATGAGGATATTTCTATCCACTATGATGGAATCGGTTTAGATATTGACAGTGGCGACACAGAGACCGATAGCTCGGGTGAATTTACCGCTTACCTTACTGTTCCGAAAAGCACTGCCGGAATACATACTATTACCGTTATTCAGGCCGAAAACGCAGTAGTTGCAGAATTCACCATAGAACCCGATGTCACCATCAACCCAACATCCGGAGCGGCAGATACATCTGTCACAGTTCTGGGCACCGGCTTTGGCAGAAGGAAAAACGTTGCCATATATTTTGATAAAGCCGAAGTGGCCAATAAACAAACTGATAGCGTGGGAGACTTTGTGGCTACATTTTCTATACCGGATTTGGATGCGGGACTTTATGAAATAGAAATCGATGACGGTGAAAATATACAAATAGCCAAATTTACCATAATTACCACTCCCAAGCCCTCCGCTCCGGAACTGCCCAAACCACCCGCTATCATCGAGATTAACCGGTTAAGCGGTCATGTTGGGGGGGAAGTGGTTATCAGCGGTACGGGGTTTGTTGAGAGTGGAACTGTGACCATTAAATACGACAATAAGCTAGTATCGTCGACGGCCATTAATACGAGAGGAGTATTCCTGACCTCTTTCAATATCCCAATCAGTGCGCACGGCGAACATATCATAACCATAAGCGATGGCCTCAATATCAAAGAATTAGTATTTGCCGTTGAAACGGAAGCTCCAGCAACACCGAATCTGTTGTTGGGTACCTCAATGGTGGTAAAAGAAGGAGCTGAAATTTTTATTGATTGGGAAGATGTCATTGACGAGAGTATGCCGGTAACTTACACCTTCCAATTAGCCAACGATGTCGGTTTCTCAGCAGAGGGCATCCTTCTGGAGAAGGACGGATTGACCGACTCTGAATACCAGGTGGATTCAAGCACAAACCAGTTGTTGCGACCAAGAAAGTCATATTACTGGAGATTACGCGCGGTGGATAGTGCTTCAAATGCTGGAGAATGGACCGAGACCGGCGAAATTAGAATAGCTCCCGTATCCCAGATGTCCGGCTGGCTGATGTATACATTGGCCGTAATCGGTGGCCTGTTTATACTGTTTATTTGGTACCTGATACGCAGAACAGAGAAAAGAGCGAGCAAAAATAGATAAGAAATTTTCTGGTAGTTCCGCCATCGAGCAATCCCAATCTCCCTGCCCCAGCTCACCTGTTTATCAGTTTAATAATCACTTTAATTGTTCTATAATTCTGTCACACGATTCTATATTTCAACATTGTTTATTGATAAGAGGTTCTGAGAAATGAAAAATCCACTGAAAGAGAAATTGCTGCGGGGAGAAGCCGTAATAGGTACTTTCGCGCAAATAGGCCACCCCGATATTACGGAATGGCTGGCAAAACTGGGGTTTGACTGGCTGTTACTTGACGCTGAACATTCCCCCGCAGATTTTCAATCTCTGCAACGAATGATGCAGAGCATGAATGGAACGGACTGTGTACCCATTGTCAGACCGCAATGGAATGAGCCTGTGGTGATAAAGCGTGTTCTTGACCTTGGTGCCTATGGGGTTCTTATCCCCTGGGTCAACTCGAAGGAAGAGGCTGAAAATGCCGTGAAATTCTGCAAATACCCGCCGGAAGGTATCCGGGGGTGGGGGCCAAGGCGTGCCGGCATGTTCGATGATGACTATTTCAAGACGGCCAACGATGAGCTTCTCATAGCGGTTCAGATAGAAACCGTTGCCGCATTAAAGAACCTGGATGATATCTTCTCGGTAGCCGGCATAGATGCCTGTTATATCGGACCCTGGGACCTTTCCGTATCAATGGGATTTGGTGTTCCTCCGAAATGGGATGAGCCTGAGTACTCAGCGGCTTTTGATAAGGTATTGGATGCCGCCAAACGATACGGCAAAGCGGCCGGTATGTTCGCCACGATAGACAACGTTGAATGGGCACTGGATAAAGGTTTCAAATTTGTATCCGTGGATGATGATGATACCTTTCTTATTCTGGGAGCGCAAATGGCTCTGGATAAAACACGCCGCCGATAATTGACCTTACGCGTGACTCCCGCAACATGTAGAAAGGCTTGAAACGAAAATTGGTGGTTGAATTCTATCACACCAGATATCAAATCGAAAACGGCTTATCAAGCTTTTACCCCTATTTTACCTGCGAAAAAACATTCAAACATGGCTTATTACGCACATAAACAGGATAAATAGAGCCATTTTAGTGCGTTAGCCTTGACACAGCTAGCAATAATGCTATAATGTTCCTTTATACATAATCACAATTAATAAAATGGAGGTGACGCCTTTAGAGATAAAATATTTCAAGACGACCATGTTGAATCTAGAAAATTCTCAAATAGAGGAGGTGAAAATATGCATAGACTAAAAGTGATTTTGCCAATGGTTATATCAATAGCAATCATCAGCACACTAATAGTGGGCGGATGTGCACCCAAAGCTGCGGAAGTTACACCATTGAAAATAGGCCAGCTTAACAGCTTCACCGGTGACCTCTCCGATTTTGGCGCAGCACACCGCAACGCAGGGCAGTTAGCATCGGACCACGTTAACCTGGCAGGCGGTGTACAGGGCATTCCTATTGCCCTTGTCGCCAGAGACACCGCTACCAATCCGGTACAGGGAGTCGATTCGGCGAGAGCGCTGGTTGATATAGATAGGGTTGCGGCTATTGTCGGTGCCCTTTCCAGCGGAGTGAGCATAGCCGTTGCGGAATCGGTAACCGGCCCAAGGCAAATATTGCAGATTTCGGCCGCATCCACTTCACCGGCCATTACGGTACTGGCGGACGGTGACTTTCTCTTCCGCACCACCGTTTCCGATGCAATCCAGGGTGTCATCATGGGACGCCTTGCCAAAGAGCTGGGCTATGACACAGCCTCTGCGCTGTACGTCAATAATGCTTACGGCCAGGGACTCGCTGAAGCATTCAAGGCAGCATTTGAGGCAGCGGGTGGAAAGATTCTTGAACTGGTACCACATGAGATGGTGCAACCCACTTACGCATCGGAACTGAGTAAAGCAACAGATGGCAATCCCGATGTTTTGGCGGCCATCAGCTATCCGGAAAGCGCCCAGATCTACCTGCGCGAAGCGCTTGAAGGTGGTTACATAGACACTTTTATATTATGTGATGGCACCAAATCCCCCGATATGAACGAAGCCGTGGGCGTGGACAAACTGGAAGGTACGCATGGTACGGCCCCTGGCTCAGCCATGACCGATGCCCGCAGAGCCTTTGAAGCTGGCTTTGAATCAGCCTTCGCTGTTGTGCCGCCACTACCCTATATGGACACAACCTACGATGCCGTGGTGCTGATTGCGCTGGCCGCTGAAAAAGCCGGTACCACCACCAACAGTGCGGCAATCCGTGACGCCCTTCGCGATATTGCGAACCCGCCAGGTGAAGTCGTGGGACCGGGTGTTGACGGAATCGCGAGAGCACTGCAACTTATCAGAGACGGTAAGGATATCAACTACGAGGGCGCAGGTGGCTCGCAGGACTTTGACGAGAATGGAGACGTAATCTCCACTATCGAGATATGGAAGATTACAGGCGGGGAAATCGTTTCCACCGGAAGGTATGAGCTCCCATAATTACGTATAGATAGCCCTAATCAGCCCAGGGGGTGTTTATCCTCACTATATTTCCGGGGAGGCATCCCCTGGCTGCGTTTCCGAGAGTCGCGATACGACCCGCTCCTCACCCAGTATGCCTCCCGGCCTTAATAGAATAACGACTAGGATTAACAGGCCAATCATAACGTAGCGGAAGTTGGGGTCTGACAGGAAACCTGGCAGGAATTGCGTTCCTGTCCAGATGCCCCAGACGACGAAAGCTCCAAGTATGGCCCCCTTGTTATTGCCGCTGCCTCCTACCATGAGCATCGCCCATATAATGAAAGTAGCCAGTAGCGGGTCAAAGGTAACCGGGTCTACAAACCTCACGTTATGGGCATACAACGCGCCGCCGATGCCCATTATGGCCGCACCGAAGATAAACGACTGCAGCTTGAAATTAAAGACATTCTTTCCGCTTGCTTGAGTCGTTAATTCATCCTCTCTTATCGCCTTCAGTACCCTGCCCCACGGTGATTTAATAGTCCTGTTGACCGCGATATATAGAACAATCAGTATGGCTACGACCACCCCCAGATACAGGTAATCGTAGTATTGAGGAGAAACCAGCTCACCCAGGAACTTGGGGATACGATATAATCCCTTGGAGCCATTGGCCAGCCATTTTTCATTTAAGAAGATAATCCGGATGCTCTCAGCAATGCCGAGAGTAGCTATGGCCAGATAATCTTCCCTGAGCCGCAGCGTAAGAAATCCAATGAACAGAGCCACAATACCGCATATTAGCGCTGCGCCCATTAAGGCTATGAAAAACCAGAGGTCTATTCCGAGGTTCCAAAAACCCAGGCGCGCAGGCAAATCGCCCCCGAAAATGTAATCTTCAAACATCAGCGGGTCCGGTGACGCCGTGGTGAGCAATGCGGAAGTATAGGCCCCGAGGGCAAAGAAACCGGCAATACCGATGTTGAATAAGCCGGTATATCCCCAATGCACATTGAGTCCCAGGCAAAAAATGGCATAGATTGCCGCCATTATGGCGAACCCGGTGATATAGCCTATTATGCCCGATAAATCCATCAGTCTCTCACCCCAAAAATTCCCCTGGGACGGATTAGGAGAGTGGCTATCATGATGATAAACACTATTACGACCTTGTAAGCAGGACTAAGCCATTGCGTTGAGACCTCGGCGGCAACCCCGATGATTAGAGCGCCAACAAGCGCCCCGTAAAGATTACCGATACCCCCCAAGACCACTGACGCAAATAGCAGAATAAGCATGCGCCATCCCATAATAGGAAGTAGCTGTGCCTGAAATATAGCCAGGAGGACGCCCGCAGTGGCCGCCAGTCCGGCACTCAATGCCCACGTCCATTTGATAATGTTCTCGGTATTTATGCCGCTCACCCTGGCAAGGTCCATGTTATCCGACGTAGCTCTCATCGCTTTCCCGAGCTTAGTACGTGTCAGGAATAAGTAGAGAACGACTACCAAAACGATGGCCAGTACGCCGATAAAGAGATTATCCGGCGGGATGCGAATTCCCATGGGCAGTTGATAGAAATCCTTTGACAGGCGTGGGTACTGGTAAGTATCCCCACCCCAAATCACCTGCACTACGCCTCGCAGGCCGATGGCCAGGCCCAGAGACGTCATGGCCAGGACCACCCGGCCAACTCCCCTGCGCCTGAGACGGCGGTATATCGTGACGTCCAGGCCAATTGCAATAGCTGCCATGGCCAGAATGGTGAGGGGTAAAGCGATGAAAACGGGATAACCGAAAGTGAATGGCCCCAGTCCGGCACCTTCCAGCCCCAGGCGGGGCAGAAGCGTTCCCAGCAGGAAGAGCGCAATGTAAGCTCCCAGCGTCATGAAGTCTCCCTGTGCCAGATGGGCGAAATTGAGAATCCCATATATGAGTGACAGACCGATTGCGCCAAGGGCGATTATCGCGCCGAGAAACAACCCATTGACCACCAATTCCATCTTTACTATGGAAAAGAGACCGAGGATGAGCAGGATAAGAAAGCCTGCTGCCACGGAGTAACCAGCGCTCCACCTCGGTATTAATCGTTGTGTCTGTGGGCCTGAAGCCGTCATACGTCTAGCCTCCGAGATAAAGGCGTGTAACATCGGGATTACTGAGAAGGTTTTCGCCCCGGTCCTCAAGCTGGTTCTGCCCCGATGCCAGAACATATCCCCAGCTTGATAGCTGCAGAGCCTCTCTAGCGTTCTGCTCCACGAGCAGGATAGCCACCCCGGCACGATTGATGCCCAGTATCTTCTCAAATACCGAGCCGACCAAGTTCGGGGCAAGCCCGGCAGACGGCTCATCCAGAAGCAGTAAAGCAGGGTCCAGCATAAGTGCCCTAGCCAGGGCCAGCATCTGTCTCTGGCCTCCGGATAGAGTTCCTGCTCTGTCCTTTCGTCTCCCTGCCAAGTCAGGGAAGAGAAGATACATCTCTTCTAGACGCTGGCGGAAGTCATCGGTTCGAATAAATGCACCCATCTCCAGGTTTTCGTTAATTGAAAGAGACGGGAAGATATTGCTGGACTGGGGAACATAGCAGAGTCCTCTGCGCACGACCGTTTCCGGTGCATGTCCGGTAATGTCTTTCCCCTGAAAGAGAACCTGTCCTTGCTTGGGTTTTACCAGACCGAAGATAGCTTTTAACAGCGTCGATTTTCCGGAGCCATTCGGGCCGATAATGGTAACAATATGGCCCTCCTCAATCGCAATGGATACGCCGTGAAGTATCTCCGTCTCGCCGTATCCAGCTACGATATTAGATACCGTCAGCAGGCTCATTACCAGAACCTCCCAGATAGGCTTCTATTACGCGTTGGTCACTCTGTACTTCATGAGGCTGGCCTTCCATGATGTTTTCCCCGTTGCACATCACAATAATGGGGTCACAGAGGCTCATCACCAGGTCCATATCATGCTCTATGAGCAAAAATGTAAGCCCTCGTTCATAACACGACCGACGGATGTCATCGGCCAACTGCTTCATCAGGGTAGGGTTCACTCCCGCCCCGGGCTCATCCAGTAACACCAGCTGAGGTTCAGCCATCAGGGTTCGAGCCAGTTCAAGGAGCTTTTTCTGACCGGAAGACAGGTTTCCAGCATATTCATTTTTCAGGTGTACCAGATTGACAAATCGCAGGACTTCCACGGCCCGTTCCTCGATACTTTCTTCTTGATGTTTAACGCGCCGAGGTAACAACCAGGAACTCCACAATTGCTCCCCAAGCTGGTCAGCAGGCACCAGCATAAGATTTTCCAGCACGGTCATGCGCTTCAGCTCCCTGGGAATCTGGAAGGTCCTGACAATGCCCTGACGAAATATTTCGTGAGGAGGAAGACCATCGATACGCCTATCACCGGATAAAATCTGGCCGCTGCTGCACTTCAGGAAACCGGTGATTAAATTGAAAAGGGTCGTTTTCCCCGCTCCGTTGGGACCTATGAGGCCGGTGATAGTTCCCTTCTGCACCTTGAAGGAGCAGCGGTTAACGGCACGGATTCCACCGAAATCTTTTACCACGTCTCTTATTTCGAGAATCGGCTTTTCCGAATTATTCATGATACTGCTGTTTCCCATTCATTCCCGTGATTGTATTCTATTATGGCACAAGCTACATTTTACCACAAAGCTATAATTTCGATTCAGTGACGGCTGCCAATGCGGAAGAGAAAAATATAAGGGGAGCATTTCTGCTCCCCTCGCTGATTCCGATAAAGGTTGGGATTAGAAGAGGGCGACTCGTTAATACAAATTTACTTCGAGGCCTGCAGCGAAATTTCGCTCAATAATCAATTCTCGACCCTCATTCTGCACAGGGTTTACTTCAGGTCAATACCTTCTAAATCTTCCTCCGCCTCCGCCTCCGCCTCCGCCTCCGCCAAAGCCACCTCCCCTTCTGCCTCCGTACGAGCCACCGCCACCCCTGTCCTCAGTACGAGGACGAGCCGCACTAACATTAAGTGTCCGCTCTTTGAGTGTTTTTCCGTTGAGTCCATTAATTGCGGCCTGGCCTTCCGATACTTTAGGCATTTCAATAAACGCGAACCCTCGTGGTCTGCCGCTATATCTGTCGGTTGGAACAGCTACGGATTCCACTTCTCCAAAAGCGGCGAATTCCTCCCGCAGCTCCTCTTCGGTCACCTCAAAGGATAAATTGCCTACATAGATTTTCATAGTCTACCCCCTCCTTTTCTTGAATTTGATTTCCTGTTCCACCTAATAACTCTGACGACGCTTTCTTCTGGCGCTATTTTTGGCCTTAATACGGATAGCGTCCCGCTTGGATACAAAATGACGATGAGCCTTCGCCTCCCGCAGGACACCACTCATCTGGATCATCCTTTGAAAGCGACGTAATAATGATTCCTGTGATTCACCTTCGCGTATTGATACTTTCAATGACAGCGCTCCTGCTTTCTAGTATCACATCCGGGTCAGTTGCCCAACCCGGACGTGACTCGAAGTTAAACCTTTCTTACCCGCTTTGTCTGACTTTCCGGTAGCAATCACTGCAATAAACCGGCTTATCCCCTCGCGGTTCAAAGGGAACTTCAGTGTCTTTACCGCACTCGGCACATACCGCAGGGAACATCTGGCGCCGCTGGTCATACTGGGACCCGCCACTTCCATAGCGCTCTTGTTTCCTGGCCTGGCGGCACGAAGGGCAGCGCTTGGGCTCATTAGTATAGCCCCTGGATTGGAAGAACTCCTGTTCTTCAACGCTGAAGGTGAATGTGGTGCCACAATCGGAACACTGGAGAGACTTTTCTTGAAAAGCCATGGGATGACCTCCTCTCTTCATACTTTTAGTTAGAGTTCCGGTCATCCATCACTAAAGTGGTTGAATGTGCTTAAAATGCTGTAATAACCTAAACTTAAACTAAACAATAAATTTTACACTGGAGGGGGCCTCTTTGTCAAATGAGTTCCAGCCTCCGCTGCATCGGACATTGGTATTAACGAGGTTTAGTTTTCCTTGACAAAGGGAGAAATTAGTCATTATCATAGCACACGATTGTCCAACATATAAATAAAAGAGTAAAAGAAGAAATGGGAGGTACATACCATGTTCGCACGAATAGTAACATTTCAATGGAAGAGCGATATGATAGATGAAGCAGTCAGGATTTACAGAGAGAATGTTACACCAGCTCGCCAGACCAAGAAGGGTTCTCGTACAGGCTATTTCCTGACTGACCGGAAAACAGGTAAAGGCATTGTCATTACCTTGTGGGATAATGAAGAGGATATAATTGCCACCGAAGAGAGCGGTTTCTTTCAAGAGCAATTGGCCAAATTCAACGATTGTCTGACAGCGCCACCTGTTCGGGAAATATATGAAGTAAGTGCCCAGGGTTAGGAACTGCCTGCGACAGGTGCACGATATGATTTACGGTAAACCTGTTGGATATGGGCGTTAATCTTAATTAATACACTGGAAAGGAGCGGAGACTTGCAAGTTGAGCAAATCTTGGCGGATTTGGTACGAATACAATCGGTGAATCCCCCTGGTGGAGAGACCGAGGTAGCCATGTACCTCAAGCGCCTTTTTGACCAGCATGGTATACCCAATGAAGTTATCGAGCCCCAGAAAGGACGCGGTAGTTTTCTGGCATACACAGGAGGGGGCGAACGCAGCCTCTTATTCCTGTCTCACATCGATGTGGTAACTGCCACCAAGGGATGGAGTTTCCCTCCCTTTTCCGGAGAGATAAAGGATGGCTTCGTCTTCGGTCGCGGGGCAATAGATTGTAAGGCTCTGGTGGCTGCTCAGGCCTGTTCTGTTATTAATTCAGCACGGGAGAAAAAACTTAAAGGCAGGTTGATTTTCGCGGCTACTGCTGACGAGGAAACGCTCGGGCCGCTCGGCGCCAAGTATTTGGTTGATAATCACATAGACAAGATAAAAGCGGATTTCGCCATCAACGAAGGCGCTGAAGCACCGGCTCAAGTAGCTGATAAGGTATGTCACTTCATCGCTGTGGGGGAAAAAGCCCCTTCCTGGATTAAGCTATCAACGAGAGGGACTTCGGCCCACGGAGCACTCCCCATGCTTGGGGATAACGCCATAGTGAAAATGGCCGATATATTAAGAAATCTGGCAAATTACAAGCCCAGGCCAGCCTTGATTCCAGTGGTGAAGGAGCTCACTAAGACGATAGTTGAGCTTGAAAGCCTGGACGGTGAAATAAATGAAAACAATATCGACCAGTATATCCAGAACCTCAAAAATAAGAACTTTGCGGCATATTTATCGGCCATAACCAGGTTTACGGTTTCGCCCAACGTTGTCCACGGTGGACTGAAGACGAATATAGTGCCCGATGGTTGCGAAGCGGAAGTTGATATCAGAATCCTGCCCGGGCAAAACAAGGAGCAAGTTCTAAAGGAACTCCAACCGTTATTAGGTGATGCTGAAATAGAGGTTATTAACCATACACCCCCAACCATATCCGAATACAAATCACGATATTACGAAACGATTCGCCAGGCTCTGCAAGAGTCTGTCAAAGGCGATTTGGTTTTACCGTCTATCAGCGCCGGCAGCACCGATTCCAGGCTGTTGAGGGCAGCCGGTATACCGTCCTATGGAATCAACATGCTAACCCTGAATCTTGACCCGGCATTGCGACGGTCGGTACATGGCGTGGACGAGAAGATCGATATCGATAGTCTCAAAGTTAAAACGAACTTTCTAACGGCACTGGCAAAAAGATATCTATCATAGCACTGGCTTTACCTTTTGTATGGTTCATAACCGCCGAAGCCACCGTCGACATCAAGCGCGGCCCCGGTTATGTATGATGACTCCTCCTTCAGGAAAAAGAGAACCGCTTGGGCAATCTCCTCGGGCTCGGCGAAACGCGGTACGGCAATCATACGTCGCGCGGCGTCATGAATCTCCTTGCTCCGAGCCTTGAGACGCGGGGTCAGGGTAGCGCCCGGGGAGATTGAGTTTACGGTTATACCATACTGGCCGACCTCGTAGGCAAGCGCTTTGGTGAAAATATTAATTCCGGCTTTGGCCGCAGAGTAAATGGCTCTTCCGGGCATTCCATAGCGCCCGCTAACTGAAGAGATATTGATAATCCGTCCGTTTCGTCTTTCAATCATCGACGGAAGAACGGAGCGGGTACAGTTGAACGCTCCGATAAGGGTAACCAGCTCATCTTCCTGCTCTTTTGTCGTTGTCTTATCAAATGGTATCATCTCAGCCATTGCGGCCGCGTTGTTAACCAGAATATCCACGGGACCAAATGCCTGTGCTAACTCTGCTACCATCGTGTTTACCGTATTCTGCTCGGCAACATTCCCCGGAATCGCTATTGCCTCTCCGCCGGCGTCTATAATTTCTTTGGTGACGGCAGCCGCAGTTTCCGTGTGCAGCGCGTTCACACCTACCTTTATCTTTTCCGCGGCCAGGGCCTTGGCGATTGCCTCGCCAATCCCTTTGCCGGCACCGGTTACCAGTGCAACTCTTCCCACGAATGACATGGCCCCCTCCTTACTTGCATTGAACCGTTCCGCTTGCGACTAACCGGTGGCAGTATCCAAATGGGAAAGGTATTTTTCAATGGCCGATTTCAACTCCGCAGGTTTAAAGCCAAACGGTCCCAAGCCACCGGCATAGGCCACCCACCCATCCAGTCCAATCAGGTAGAGGCGCGTCGGCATAGCTGCATACGCCTTGTTGACCGCGTCGTCGGTTCCGTCCACATACGTCCTGATGCCGTACTGCAGGGTGGCCTCGCATCGCCCGGCAACTGCCTGTCGTTCCTCGGTTGTCGTCGGGTCATACACATCGGTCGCAGCCCTGGACCTC
>SDBT01001129.1_pt1 | contig 45950 bp, 42 predicted proteins | sample 2277101 | NCBI WGS metagenome assembly SDBT01 (sample SAMN10404973, study PRJNA504765) | marine sediment metagenome | isolation source: marine sediment core GS10_PC15, 103 cmbsf | place: Arctic Ocean: Southern Knipovich Ridge | collected 2010 | reverse complement strand
CTCCATGGGAACGTTCGAGAAACAAAAGTGGAACGGGCATCGACTGGCGCTTCACCACCGCCGATGCTCGAATAAAACTGAAAAGACTATATCCAAAAATATAGCTGTTACAGAGTACTAGTCTTCCGTAGTACCCGATTTTTCAGATGGATTGTAAATCCTCTTTTCGGTCAGCAGGTATCTGGTTCCCTGGCCGGGTTGGACTATCTCCTGGACGATTCCGTCGGAGTCCAGTTTGTAGTCCGAACGGTCCAGGCCGCCAAAACCTGGCATATAGACTGTTACAGTCCCGTCGTCTTGGGGGGCGATTTGAACCTGAAAGAATCGCACCTTCTCGCCCACCAGTGCCTGTTCATTGACGATCATTGAAAAGGTGGCATCTTTGCCGCCCAGGGCTGTTAGATAAATGACCAGTTCCATCAGGCCTTCAGGAATATAGTTCCCCGGAGTTTTGGCTTGGACCCTGTATCCCCGTGACGATATGGTCAGATCCTCACCTTCCAGCGTAATCCTCATTTTGATTAAGCGGCCAATATTACTTTCAACGTCGTATTGCCCTAGAGAAGCATCTTCAGACAAAGTCCAGGTCTCGGCAGCCTTAGAGGCTGGGTTGCTCCAAAGGGTTGCGCCTCTGTAGCCGCCTTCGGTTGGCTCTCGCAAAAGATCGAGTTGGGCAATTTTCTCACCATTGGCATTTACCCGGTCATATTGCAGTTTTATTGGCTGGTCTGACCAGTAGGCCGAAAGGCCCGTCGCTCTCAGGTCGGCAAGGATTTTCTCTGCTCTTCGAATTGGCCCCCTGGTGAATTGGGTCGCCAGGTACGCACAGAAAATACTCAAGCCCAGAACGCCTGCCAGGACCGCAGCCAAAAGTTTCGCTCGCTCTTGTTGGGATCGATTGTTGTGTGCAAAAGCCATCGCCCAATGTTAAGCTGCAACAGCTGCCCGTGTAAAGCCCGGCCCGGATGGCCTTGACGTCAACAGCCTCCGTCGGCGACAATAGAGGCAAGTACTGAGCCTTTAATTTTATTGCCGAATCTGGAGAAAATGCGTTTGGCTGACCAATCTCGCTCAACTGATAAATCGTCGGCTGGGTCATCGTATGGCCCCGGCGGGGCCCCGGTTGAGATTCTTCAACCACGCATTCAGCTTCGCCGCCGATTTGTAATAGCTCTTCTGTGCCTGCTTACGGTTGTTTTGCTGAGTGTATGCTTTGCTCCTTTTGGGTGCTGGTATCTTGCATACCTGGCCCTTGTTCCATGGACGCTGGCTCTGATATGTGGCAAGGACAACCGGTGGACGATTCTGCTGGCGTACCTGGCGGGGCTTATCTATTGGGCAGGGAGTATTTACTGGCTGAGTTGGGTCACTCCATACGGGGTAGGCTATATCGCCGGCGTTATATATCTTTCGATTTACTGGCTGATAGCTGGGGTGGTGCTTCGGGTTGCGGGAAGGCGCCACTGGCCTATGTGGATTATTCTGCCCGTGGTTTGGGTAGCCTTGGAGTATCTTCGGGCCTATGTTATCGGCGGGTTCCCATGGTTCTATCTCGCCCACAGCCAGTATTTGCAGATACGCCTGATCCAGATTAGTGATCTGACGGGCCAGTATGGCGTGTCGTTTTTTGTGGCGATGGTAAACGGCGCGATCGTTGACCTGCTGGTAAGTCCGCTATTTTATAACGGGAGATCCGGCATAAGGCTGAGGCGAAAGATTATTGTTGGCCCGGTTGTGGTGGTTTTGTCGGCGGTAGGGCTTTTATCTTACGGCCAGTGGCGAATTTCTCAGGATACGACCAGCACCGGGCCTGTGATCGGAATCGTCCAGCACGCTTTTCCCATATCTTTGAAAATTCCTCCGCCGGATGAGAGCAAGGTTCTTTTCGACCATATGGTTTCGACACGCAAACTCGGTCCCGGCTGCGATCTGATTATTTGGTCGGAGTCCATGCTGCCATTTGGGATGAACGCGGAGTATCTTCGGATAGCCTCTTCATCCACTCAGCCTGACCTTGGGGTCAGTTGGCTCCAGGCCCAGTCAATTGGTGAATTGTCGACAAGGATGGGTTGCCCGATCCTTGCAGGCGGGCCTACGCTGCATTCGAATCCGAATCCGAATCCGATCGATAACAGAGACCGCTGGTTGCACCGTAACAGCGCTGTTTGGTTTAACGGTTCGCCGATTCCGTCTCGACTTTACTCTAAGGTTCACCTGGTTCCATTCGGTGAATATGTGCCTTTCCGTTATAGTTGGCTGGGTTTGTACAAACTTTTGCGGTGGTTCGTTCCACCTGAGATGCCGCAGCTTGACCCGGGCAGACACTTTTCTCAGTTTGAGTTAATTGACTCCGACGGCAGGAAATGGACATTGGCAAGCCCCATTTGTTATGAGGGCGCTTTCGCTCGTGTCTGTCGGCAGATGGTAATGCGCAATGGCACAAAGACAGTTGATTTTCTGGTCAACCTGTCAAATGACGGTTGGTTCGTCCGGCAGATTGGAAGCGGAGGGTTTAAGGCCTCGACTGAACACGTTCAGCATCTGGTCAGCTATGTCTTTCGCGCTATTGAGACGCGTTGCCCGGTTGTCAGGGCTGTTAATACAGGAATCAGTGCGTCTATCGACTCATCAGGGCGGATTGTTTCGGTATTGGAAAGTCACGGAGCTTCTACAATGGTCTCCGGAACGCTTCGTTTAGATGGCCAGGATATTCAAGGCCACGGCCCCAAAATCCTTGTTGATGATCGCGTAACAATGTACAGTCTTACAGGAGATCTATTTGCGATGTCGGTCTCATCTGTTGCTGTGATTTGTATTGTGTGGCTTAGATTGGCTGGAAGTGGTAAGAAGCTGAAAAAGGCGAATCAAGAATGAGAAGTTCGCTGTCGTCTATTTGTGTTTTAATATTCGTGGCAGTTGGCTCGGCCGGCCTGGTTGGATGCGGGCTTGGGTTCGACCCCGTTATTTTGGACCCCTCGGCCGTTTATTTGGATGCAAGAACCAAACTTCTTCAGGATGTTCATTCAAATAATGACGTGGTAAGGATGCAGGCGATCGAGGCTATTGCCGGTACCCTTGGCCAGCGGGAGGCTGCGGTTATCACCGAGGCGCTTAAAGACCCCAATCCCGGTATTCGTTTTGCAGCGGCCATGGCCATTGGCGACATTGGTTACTCCCCGGCGAAGGATTATTTATTGCGCATGGGGGGGGATAAAAATTTCGAGCCCAATAAGCTTGTTTTTTGTGCCGTGATTTATTCGCTGTTCCAGTTCGGCAATACCGACTATACGTATGAACTTGGAAATCTGCTGTTTGATTCGGAAAAGGAAGTTCGCGCGACGGCGGCATTGGCGATGGGTAAAATTGGGGAAATCTCCGCACTGGTTCCCTTGCAAAGACAATACGCTCAGGAGCAAGACCCAACGGTCAGGCTACGTCTTGTTGAGGCGATGACGATTCTGGGCGATGAACGCAGCGCCAGCCTGTTAGAAGCTTATACAAAATCACAGTTTATGGATGAAAGGCTCGACGCGATCCGGGCGATGGAGCAAGCGCCTCCCTCCCGTGCGGCATTTGCATTGAGAAATATGCTCAAAGACCGCCAGCCTCCATTCGTTCGCGTAGCCGCTGCCGGGGCTCTGGCGAAACATGGAGAGTTAACCAAAACTAATTTCATTATGTGTGTCGATGCGGTACTTGAACCGGAAAAAGTGATTGCACGGCATGCAGGTGGGGCCGAGCAGGTTACATCTGCCCAGGCCTCGGCGCTTAAGCAGCTTGCAGCTCGGTCATTGGGGCAGATGGATCTGGACCCGGCTTTGGCTGTGTTAGAGCCTTTGCTGGAGGATAGTAACGGTGGTGTTCGGGTGGCTGCGGCAATGAGTATTATGAAGATTCTGGATGACTATCACGAAGATATCAGATCACCAACCTTACAGGTAACACCGGTTGGAACTGTGGAACCACCAACCCCAAGCAAGGATGATCTTTTCACCGCAGGGGGAAAAGACTGAATTTGTATTGTAGGGCCCCAGGAATTTTCCTTGACTGAGATTGTGAGAAAAATACAATCATTTTGCGTATGAACCGACAAACGGTTGTCCGGCCCGAGCCTGCCAGCGGGTTGGTATTGAGTTGGTCTTACCACACGCATTCTTGTTCGTGCCTAAGTAGTACGTTAAGGAGATAGAGGCTTGGATATCCTGACAAAGATCTGTGTCGTTGTGTTAGTGGTGCTGAACCTCCTGGCCGTGCCTGTATTCCTGAAGGGAATCCTGGTGCCCGAGAACTACAAGTTCATGTATGAACAGGCCCAGGAACAGTCAGATGCCAATGCTCTTACCGCCACTTCGGCCAAGCGCGACTATCAGAGCGCTACCGAAGAGAAACTTACTTTGCAAAAGGTTCTCCAAGCCAGCGAAGCTAAGTACCGAGAGCAGATATTGGACCTGACCAACCAACTGGAGTCCGAGCAGCTTAAAAGCGGGGATCTTGGCGCGAAGTTTGCGAGCATCAATCTCCAGATGGTTGACCTGAACTCCAACTATCAGAGATACATCGACCGGGCCAAGCTGTTCTCGGATCGTATTTCTCAGCAGCAGTCTATGATTGACCGCTTGACCAGCGAGAGCGTTGATCTATACGATCAGCTCATGCAGAAGACGGCTGACTATGAGCGTATTGGGTTGATTGCCAAAGGCCTGCGCGAGCAGATTAGCGAGTTGCAGGAGACGGTCGACGAGCAGGCCAGGCAGATCGAGGGCATGCGAGTTGGTGGCCCGGGCGTACCTACCGTAACCCGCACCCCCCAGCCGATTAAAGCTGAACCCATTATCAACGGGACCATCACAGCCGTCATCACTGACGACAATCTGGCCAGCATCAATATCGGCTCGGCCAATGGCGTAAAGCGCGGCATGGAGATGGTGGTCATGCGAGGCAGCGAGTTTGTTGGTTACCTTCGTATCGAGGAAGTTGACCTCACCACCTCTGCCGGAATTATTGTTGAAAAAATCCTTGCACCCGCTCAGGGCGATAAGGTTGTAACCAAAACCAGTTTGTACAGGTAAGAAAGCCGGAGGTCTTAGATATGACACAACTTCCGACCAACGGCTTGGTCGAGACCAGGCCTCAGCCGAACGTTTTCACCGTCTTGCTTATAGTAGCTATTTTAGTGATGCTGGTTGGGGTTGCTATAGTGGCCTATAAGTTGACGGCCGATTCTGGATATGGACTTTCATTCGGGGAGCTCTTCAAGCCGTTCCAGGGCGTCATGAAGCCCTAGAGTACCCCATAACTAACCACGGGTAAAGCACCTCGGTCGGTTCCGGCGTCATTCTTGCGCCGGCAGGGATGCCCGTAAAGGGATAGCAGATGATCTTCGATTCGGTCCTTGGGCTGTTTTCGCTTGATATGGGTATCGACCTGGGTACCTGCAATACCCTTGTTTGTGTAAGAGGGCAGGGCATCGTATTGGACGAGCCTTCGGTCGTCGCTGTGAAGCGCGGCACGAATCGGGTTCTCCAGAACGGCAACGCCGTTGGGATAGTGGCCAAGGAAATGCTCGGCAAGACCCCGGGCTCGATCAGTGCCATCCGTCCCATGAAAGACGGCGTTATAGCCGATTTCGATATCACAGAAGCGATGCTGGGTTATTTCATTCGCAAAGTCCATCTCCGTCGCTCCCTGGTTAAGCCCCGCGTCGTCATTGCCGTACCTAGCGGAATAACCGTTGTTGAAAAAAGAGCGGTTTATAATTCCGCCCTGCGAGCGGGGGCCAGGAAAGTCTACCTTGTCGATGAACCCATGGCCTGTGGGATCGGGGCAGAGCTTCCCATTACTGAAGCTACAGCTTCGATGATCGTTGATATCGGTGGCGGGACGACGGAAGTGGCCATCATGTCGCTGGCGGATATTTCTGTTTGCGAGTCGATCCGCGTTGCCGGCGATGATATGGACGAAGCGATCGTCGCATATATGAAGCGGACCTACAACCTGATGATTGGCGAGCAGACGTCTGAGAAAATTAAAATCCAGATCGGCTCGGCCTCTCCTCCCGAGCAGGAAATGAACCTCGAAGTCCGCGGGCGGGATATGATCTCAGGCCTGCCTCGTAAGACCGTCATCTCCTCCGAAGAAGTCCGAGAAGCCCTCAAAGAGCCTCTCGGCGCAATAATCGATTGTGTGACCCGCACTTTGGAAAAGGCGGAACCTGAACTTGCCGCTGACCTGGTCGATAACGGCATTACACTGGCCGGTGGTGGGGCACTGCTGCGGGGTATCGATACGGTTCTGGCAAATGCGACAGGCCTGGAGGTTCGCATTGCTGAAGAACCTTTAACCTGCGTTGCCCGAGGCACGGCTGTGTATTTGGAGAATCTCGAAGTCTGGAAAGACACGATGGAATCCGACGAGGGTTTTTAGTCCCGCTCGACAATCAAGTCTGAATGAAATTTGGATGAATGGATGGGGGGATGTTTGTATCATTTCAGTATAGAACTTCCGTTAATTTACAATGAGGAGCTTTGCAAATGCTTTCCATTTTCCGTCTCGCACTGATCGCGGTTATCGTTTCTGTCGGTTTTATTCCCGCTGTTGCTGTTGGGGGCGAAACTTCTCACGACGAAAAGGCTATTGAGCTTTTGCGAGAGTTTTCCAAAACGCTAACTGACGCCAAGACCATCAAAACAACTTTTGATTTAGAGATGGTTTTGGAGGTTAACGGTCAAATCCGGCGTAATTCAAGCAGAAGTTCCTTTGACTTTCGTCGTCCAAATCTGCTTGCCTGGGTATTGAGGGGTGGCAATGGTGGAACAGTAAAATGCGATGGTGACAAGCTATTCGTCCTGATTCCCAATTTTAAGCAGTATACCCAAGAACAGGCCCCCGCCAATTTTGACAACCTTTCTGATACTAATGTTTTGTCGTTTGGAGTCGGCAAAGATGGGATTGTTGAAGTAATCCTCTCAGGCGATCCCTTTGGCATGATAATGCAGGATGTTAATAAGGCCAGCTATCAGGGCATCGAGGAGATCGAAGGGGTAAGTTGCCACGTGATAAAGCTTTCTACAGATGAGATAGACCGCTACATCTACCTGCCAATAGAAGGTAAGCCGCTGCCAGTCTTCGTTAGGTACGATGTGAGTAGATTATTTGCCAAAAATTTTACAAGGGGCTCAGAGGTACCAGAGGTCAAGGCTGAGTTTTCATTCACTATTGGCAAGTGGACTTTGGATGCCGAGATTCCGGATTCGATATTCAAATTCAAGCCACCAGCCGATGCAAAGAAGGTAGATACTTTTGGAAGTTCGGGTGAGGGAGAGCATCCAATGGTAGGCAAGGCTGCGCCTGATTTTGAATTGGATTTGCTGGACGGCGGGAAGGTTAAATTGTCCGACCATAAGGGCAAGGATATTGTCATTCTGGATTTCTGGGCTACTTGGTGCGGACCTTGCCGTCGAGCAATGCCGATTCTGGTTGACGTTGCCAGCCGGTATGCAAAGCGGGGAGTAGTCTTCTATGCGGTTAATCTGAGAGAGGCCCCTGACGTAATAAAATCGTTTATGCAACAGAACAAGGTGAAGATGCCCGTAGCCCTTGATACAACCTCCGAGGTGGCTGAACTATATGGAGTAGAGGGTATCCCGCAAACTGTCATCATAGATACTAACGGAAAAATCCAAGCCATCCATTCCGGTTTCAGTCTGGATATGAAGGCGAGATTGGAAAAAGAGTTGAATGCCATTCTTGATGGGGAAGGTCCGGCGGGCGAGAAGTGAAAACAAATCCACCAGTGTTGGACTGGTTAGGCGAGCAATTCCAAGCGGAGATAGTTCAGTCCGGTAAGGGCTGACCGAAGGCGGATTATCTGGCGATCTCCGCTGAAGATGTGGCGGTAGGTTTTGGTCCCAGCCGAACCTGCCAGCCCAATGAAAATCAAACCCACGGGCTTTTCGTCTGTCCCGCCGGTGGGCCCGGCAATACCTGTAACAGCAATTGCCCAGTCGGTTCCCAATATCTGGCGAGCCCCCTGGGCCATGGCTGATGCGACTTGGGAACTAACTGCACCATGTGTTTCCAGTATCTCGGCCGGGACGTTCAGTAGCTGCTGTTTTACTGCGTTTGCATAACAGATGAACCCGCCCGGATAATAGTCGCTTGCCCCCGATACGCTTGTTATCAGCTGGCCAATCATGCCTCCGGTGCAGCTTTCTGCCGTTGAGACGGTCTGCTGGGTGTCTCGCAGCAACTTCCCGACAATCGAGGCCATGGTCGTATCGACCCCTTCGCCGATTACCAGATCCCCAAGCCGGTTACGGATTTCGTCTATTACCTCAGATGCTTGGAGTCGGGCCTTGTCGATATCAGTTCCCCGCGAGGTAATCCGGATAGAGACCATCCCTGCTGCGACGGTAGTACCGACGGTGACATCGCCCCCTTGACGCATGAGATCACTAATGGCTGAGCCTGTGGTAGATTCCCCCTGGCCGAAGGTGTGGATGATATGGTGGTAAATCGTGCCCTTGCCCTGAATCAACATCGGGGCAATTTGTTCGTCGAACATCCGTCGCATTTCATGGGGAACCCCTGGAGTGACGAATATCCTGGCCGAGCCAATTTTAGCGGTAAGGCCTGGGGCTGTACCGGCTTTATTTTCGATAGGCTCAGCGCCTTTTGGGACCATCGCCTGAATGCGATTGATAGCCGACATTTCCCAGCCACGGCTCTTGAAATAATTAGTGATGGTTTGCAGGCAGTCTTCGTTTAGTTCTAACGATGTTGCCATCGCATCGGCGAGACCTTGGCGGGTCTGGTCATCTTCAGTTGGTCCCAATCCACCGGAGACAATAACTAAGTCCGCTTTGGATGCGGCGGTCTTGATTGCTGATGCAATTGCCGAATGGCCGTCACTTACGGTCCAGTGCTCGGGCGTTTCAATTCCACGCTCGCCAAGGCGCATTGCAAGGTAAGAGCTATTGGTATCGACGGTCTGACCACTGGTCAGTTCATTGCCGATGGAAATGATAATTGCGTCCATAGTCGAGTAGTTTACACATTGGTCAACCTAAGCCAACGCGAAAAAAAATCCGGTCAGATTAAATGGATAAATTGATCAACCTGAGCGGATCATTTTTCCCTTCATCGCAATGAGTTTCTTGGACAGTGTGAACCGCTCCCAGCTATGGCCTCCACATTTGGGGCATATTCCGCTATCAGGTATTATTGTGGGGCTGAAGCTGCAATAATGGCAGTTAACGAACACAGCCTTTGGCCCGGCCAGACTGGGTGGGACATTAAAGTCACACTCAGAAAGCTTTCTTTTGGGCCCGGTAGTGTTCAGGTGAGCCTTGGAGCGAGTTTGTTTCGTCCGACGGGGTTTCCCGATTGAATCCACCATCGTATAATACCTCACTAAAAACGTCCTCTAAGCAATATTACGCGGTGGCCAATGGAATGTTTGGATTGATATTAACTTTGACGAGGGAATAAACTTCCGCCAGAATTGTCCTAGTTGGAAATTTGGGGCCAGACACTTATCGAAGAAAGTGTTTTTTGTAAAGGTAGCTTTATGTGAAAGATTGGCGCACGTTAGCTTTGCTGTTGACCTTGGCAGTAGGATCGACCGCCGGATGTGTAGGAAACCTCTACGATAACAGTGGCGCCGGGATTCTGGCCGAGTCGGTTACTTCTGTCCAGCAATGGAGCGCCAGTGGCAATCTTTCTGATCTTCAAAACGCCATAGATGGCAACGTTTTGACAGCTGCAGTTGGGACCGATTCCGGAAACGATTTGATCACAATAGATCTGGGTAAGGTCTGCTATTTCAATATGGTTGCGATTGATCACGGCCTATTGGAACAGGGCTTTGCCAAAAGAGTAGCGGTCCTGACAAGCCTGGGTGGGAATCAGTTCGTATATCGAAAGTCCGGTCCGGGCAATCGGCGGGTTACGGTGCTGCTGTTAGATCAGGCGGTCCTGGCCAGGTATGTCAGATTCCAGGTTGTCATGGCCCGGGCTGAGCCCTGGTCGGTCGCGGAAGTTTACTTCCAGTAAATCCCTATCCAGCCGCTAAGTTGGGTCAGCCCTTGTCGGCGAAGTGCGTTTGTGGTTGTCTATAGGAACTAGAGCAACTCAAGATATTACGTGGCCGGAGGGACGTAGCGAATTGATCTTGGCCAAGGATGGCGAAACAGGCAACCCTACTGGGTTGTCGATGCAGCCGGAGGCCGGCCAAGGGCAATGTAGTTGTCAAAACGGCTACGTGATTTCTTGAGTTGCTCTAAAGCCGACAAAGCAAAGCGCATCATGGATCAAAGCACACAAACGCCAGCGGATGAGACTCAGATTGACCAGCGATATAACGTTGTTGTGGCTTTTCTACTGGTATTGATACTGGCCTGCCTTTCCACGTTGTGGCTGAGGGAGCGGAATCGACGTATTGAGTTTGAGGCTCGGGCAACCCAGTTGGTCCGGGAAAATCTCCAGTTGCGAGCAACAGTTGAGCAGTTGATTTTGAATCGACCAGCCGTGCAGGGCGGCGATGCCCGCAAGGCCTGGCCTCCAGCTCAGGCCGAGACAGCCCCGGCTAGTCAACCAACTACAGATCGCGGGCAATAGGTTGAGTTTATGGCCCCCAGAAGAAGGTTACAAAAAACACGAAAAAATTGGGTGCTGACCGGCATGATGGCCGGGTCGGTCTTGTGCTATCTGTTGGGCCCTGGTTTTTCGGATAGCTTTAGAAGTGTGGCCCAGTTCGCGTTCGTTCCGTTGGGGGATTTAGGCATGGGTGTAGTCACGGCAATCAATGCCGATTCTACCTACGATATTGACGATATCGAGGGCCTGTCGAAAGTTCAGATCGCGCGTCTAATCGAGCAGAATCGGCTGCTGAGAACGCAGCTTAATGCCATCTCGCAACGATATGTTAACAATCTTGCCCAAGCCCGGCTGATTGACCAGTTGTACGATAGGTATAGCGGCTTTGAGTGTCGATTGATCCCCGCCCGTGTGGTTGGCATGGATGCGTTGGGATACAGCCAGGCAAGGTTGGTCAACGTAGGTCGAGCAGCCGGAGCCTCCGGAGGTTCGGCCGTTACAACGCGCGAGCTGCTGACAGATCGGGCAAAAGCCTTGCCTCGAGATCTTGCCGCAATTACATCGACCGCCCTGGTCGGCAGGCTCTCTGGCGGTGGAGCATTTTCATCCCGGCTGATACTTATTTCTGATTCGGGTTTTTCTATCCGCGCTCAACTGCGAAGGGTGATCAATCCGGATGACCCGAGAAAGATTCTTATTTCAAACGATGGCGGCGCTTCATACGAGTCGCTTTCTCAGGGCAATAACAAGCTTCTTGACGTCCAGGCCGATGGCGATGGTAGGTCCGGTTTGGTAATACCTCATGTAAGTTCTCAGCATAACGTCAGGCCGGGCGACTGGCTGTGGACCAGGCCCGATGACCCATTCCTGCCGGCCAGGATTATGATCGGCCGGGTAGATAGTGTTGTTGAAGCTCCCGACAAACCGCATTTTGTAACTGTGCACGTTAAGCCAGAGGCGAATCTGGATGCACTGCGGGAAGTCTTTGTGGTCGTTCCGCTAGGCCGGTTGGCCGGAGGGAGAGGTTAACAATCCGATGCGTTGGATTCCGCTGACAATTACGGCTTATCTGCTGGTATTGTGCCAGGCTACTTTAGCCAAGGTATTTACCTTTTCAGGCCTGGCCATTGGCCCGGTAGGCCCGGATCTGCTGGCGATAACAGCCGTTTTCGTTGCATTGGTCGCTGCCGACATAACCGACGCAATGATAGCGGGCTGGATTTTTGGGCTGTGTTTGGATCTGGCCGCTTATGGCGGACTTGGCCTGTCTACGGTTATCGGCACGATGAGCATTGTCTACGCTCTTGGGGCAGGGGGCGTTTTTTCCATTAGAGGGGCATTTTTTAGAGACCGATCGGGCCCACAGGTTGTAATTGCTCTGATCTTCTGCGTGTTTTCACATCTGCTTTGGGTTACCCTGCAGTATCTCCGCAGCGGCGGGCTGTCAGGCGGTTACGGCCGAATGGTTCTTCAGGTATTTGCGATCAGTGCCTACACAGCCGTGTTAATGCCGTTTGGCTATCGCATGCTGGGGCGCATTCGTAACTGGTTGTTCGTGCCCGTAGCCGGCAGGCCCAGGCGCTAGCGAGAATATGGAATCGCGGTTCATCAAGTTTTATCACTGAGAGCGTATGTACTTCAGGCGGGTCAAGTTCTTCCTGGGATTTGTATTGATCATTCTGGGCGTGTTGATTGTGCGCCTGGGTCATCTTCAGCTTATGAGGGCTGTTGACTATCGCGATCAGTTCGAGCAAAGGCTGCAGGGTTGGCGGCCCCTTCCTGTCAAGCGGGGCAGTATCCTTGATCGTAGCGGAAAACGGCCTCTGGCTTTCGACGAGCCCTGCTTTGATTTAAGCCTGAACTATAAATTCCTCTCACTTTCTCGCTTGGAAGCTGAGGAAAAATACGGCCTCGCACCGACGCTCAAAACCTGGGCTCTGGTTGAAACCATCGCCGTGGCCAACGGAGTAGACCTCAAAAAAAAGCTCGCACAAATCCGTCGCCGGGTAGAGGCGATAGATAAGTCAGTGAGGGCCAGGTCCGGGTATCCAGCCGCCGAGACTCGCTGGCCTCACGTCGTTATTCGAGGGCTAACCGACACCCAGGCGGTCGAAATCCGTGGCCAACTGGACGGGATAGACAAATGGACTCACCTTCAGCCAAGCCATAAGCGCAGCTATCCTTACGGCCGATTGTCAGCCCATTTAATTGGCGTCCTTGGTGAAATCAGTGCCCCGCAGTACAAGTCCCAAGTGCTCCCTGAAGATCAGCTCACCCAGCTCACCCAGGAACTGACCGACGGGGCTAACCTTCGGCCCCAGCGGGCGGCAGCTATCTCTGATCGGCTGTTACGATATCACCCTGGCGATCTTCTCGGTAGAAGCGGCGTTGAGAAAATGTGCGAAGATCAACTTCGCGGCAGGCGCGGATATCAGTGCTTCAGGCGCAGCGGCCGGGGAAGGAATTTGGTCGCTGACAGTCCCGCCCAGCACGGCAGCGATATAAGACTGACGGTCGATCTTGATCTTCAGCAATACCTGACGAGGCTTTTTGAAGCCAAGGGCTACTCCGGCAGCGCTGTAGTGCTTTCATTGCCCAAAGGGGAAGTTCTCTCGCTTGTCTCTGTGCCGACTTACGATCTGAACGACTACTATCAGGACTACACAAGGTTGGTTCGTGATGAAGTGAATCTGCCTCTAATACATCGCGCGGTCGCAAGGCGGTATCCACCCGGCTCGCCAGCCAAGATCATCGCAGCCCTTGCCGGGCTTAGCGGCGGAAGGATCGACTCACAGACGCAGTTTGTTTGCGAGGGGAAGCTCAGGCCCGGCAGGCCAGGCTTTGGCTGCACCAGCTCTCATGGGCCGATTAGCCTGATCGAGGCCATCAAGAGAAGCTGCAATATCTACTTTTATAAAGTTGGCGACGCGCTTGGACCACGTCAGCTTGCAATGTGGTTTTCGATGTTCGGCTACGATCAACCGCCTGGGACAAGTCTGCCCGAAGAACGAGCGGGACTTGTTCCGACGTCTCGCTGGCTGGCCAAGACCGGCAATAGGCTTTACAGGGCTGATTCCTGGCTGATGGCGATCGGTCAGGGCAAGCTTGAGGCGACACCGCTGCACGTAGCCAATGCAATGGCCACGATTGCAAGGGGCGGTGAATTTCTTTCCCCAACGGTACTATTGGGAGGTAACGATGAAGTCCAGCCCAAACCGCTTCCAGTTCGTCAAAGTGATATTGATTTGATCAAAACCGGAATGCGCAAAGTTGTTTCCGAACGGGGTGGAACTGCCTACTCGGCATTTCACCAGGACGGGGCCTTCGTTTCGAATGTAAGCGTTTGCGGTAAGACCGGAACCGCCCAGACATCTCCCCATCGTGTTGGAGGTCAGGTGGTACGATCCGGGGACACCGCCTGGTTTGTAGGGTTCGCTCCATACGATAAGCCTAAAATAGCCTTTGCCGTTGCGGTGGAATATATTACCGACGGCGGTGGTGGTAGTGTGGCTGGGCCTATCGGACGGGATCTGATTTCGATGTGTGAGAAGTTGGGTTACTTCGACGGTTCAGCGGAAAGTTATGCCAGAGACGATTAAAAGAAAACTTCGCTACACCTCTTGGCCAATAGTGATAGCGGTCTTTGCATTGCTGGCTATGGGCGTAACCACCATACGCGCACTTGAAGCGGGCGGCGCGGCCATGCCGGCTCGAACACTTTTCAAGCAGGTGCTCTTTGCTTGTGTTGGTGCGACGGTTTTTTGGGCTGCGACTTTTGTTCCATATCGTCGGTGGGGCAGGCTTGCCTATCCGATGTTCGCGCTTATAATTCCGCTGCTTGTGGTTGTGTTTTTTCTCCCAGCCGTCAATGCCTCACATAGGTGGATCGACCTTAAACTATTTAAGGTCCAGCCGTCCGAGCTGGCTAAGTTGACCTATGTAATTATGCTCGCATGGTACCTGCAGTACCGCAGCAACTACCGTCGATTTGGCGGACTGATTGTTCCGTTCGTTCTGACGTTCGTGCCCATGGCGCTTATTCTTTTCGAGCCTGATCTTGGTACGTCTATGATATTTCTGCCGACCCTTTATGTGATGTTATTCGTCGCAGGGGCCAAATTGAAACATCTGCTGGGAATCGTAGCTGTTGCGACGGTATTGATCTTGCTGCCAGTTCCGCACAAACCAGCGCCCGAAAGGGCAAGGGATCTCAGCCAGCTTGCTTATGGGGCGATTGGAGATTATCTGATCGTACCTGCTCCGGTTGCCAAGATGCCTTCCCACCAGATTAGTCGGATTCGCGGTTGGCTCAGACAAGAGGATGCCAGCTTCACCGGTGACGAGGTTTATCAGTTACGCCGCGCTAAGATGACCCTGGGAGCCGGCGGCCTGACCGGCCGAAGCAGTTGGAACGACGATAAGGACTATTACGGTGCGATGAAATTACCTGAAGAACACACAGACTTTGTTTTCAGTGTAATTGGCGGCCAGTGGGGTTTTATGGGTGGGGTGTTCGTTCTATCTCTTTACGGCGTTATTTTTCTGTTCGGCCTGGAGATCGCCACCGCCACCCAGGATCCATTTGGGAGGCTGTTGGCGGTGGGAGTCGTTGCGCTGCTGTTCTGGCAGGTGGTGATAAATGTGGGTATGACGATGGGGGTCCTTCCGATTACAGGAATGACGCTGCCGCTGGTCAGCTATGGTGGCTCATCACTGGTGGTTAACTGCTTTGGGCTTGGCCTGCTGGTAAACGTCGGCCAGTGCAGGGAAATTTCACTGGCACCGAGGCCCTTTGAATATGACGACTGATTCGCACGATACCATGACTGATCCTAACACCCAACGAATGACACTGCAGCTACCTGACGGGTATCGGACAGATGTCGTTGTCCACAGCCCGGTTGACCAGGCCAGCAAGCTTCCTGTTGTTTACCTCCATGGTCTCCAGTCGCATCCGGGCTGGTTTGGGGGCTCGGGAGCATACCTGGCCAGGGCCGGTCATGAAGTTTTTCAGGTAACCAGACGCGGCAGCGGCGAGAATCAACATGATCGCGGCCATGCCAAGTCACCCAATCAACTGTTGGCCGATATCGCCGCAGCGGTGGACTTCGTAAAAAAAACAACACATTCAAAACGTGTACATTTGTTGGGAGTCAGTTGGGGCGGAAAGCTGGCCGGGCGTTTCGCCTTTTCTCCAGATGCTGGGAATTTAGCGTCGTTGGTTCTGGTCGCCCCCGGAATCGCTTCAAAAGTTGACGTTTCAATGGCGACGAAAATCAAGATCGGCCTGTCGTTGATATTTGACGGGAAAGCTAAATTCCCCATCCCCTTGAACGAGCCACCACTTTTTACCGACAATCCGACCTGGCGGGAGTATATAAGTGCCGACCCCTTGCGTCTGAATCGAGCGACGGCATCTTTCCTGTTTACCAGCAGGCAAATTGATCGCCAGATAAATGCAGCCCCAACTGGTGCGATTTCACTGCCTACCAGCCTGATCCTGGCCAGTCGCGATCGAATCGTCGATAACAAGGCGACCGCAAATCAGGTGAAACGGTTAACCGGCGGAAGGGCGAAAGTAATCGAACTTGAAGCTTCTCACACTCTGGAGTTTGAATCAAACCCTCAACCGTTTTTTGAGATCCTCGCCGATTGCCTCGCCGGCGCGGAATCAGGGCTAGCTTCTAGAGCGGTTTAAGTAATGATTGTCGTAGCAAGGATGCGACAAGAATTGCTTAAATCGCTCTAATCTGGCCTTGAATAAGCAGTATCACGCCAGATTAATTTAGCTCCGTCACGGTACATCAACATAGCCCGTATGACAGCAATCATTGCCATCACGCAGCCGAGGGGGTATAGCCAGCCAAAGTAAACTCGCGAGCCAAGCAGCTTGTAAAATCTTCCACATACGGTCAATTGCATCAAAGCAGATGTAGCTCCGGCGATTCCGCACGCCCACCAGGCCCAGCTCGCCCCGCCTGAAGAGCCGGCCAGCCCCAGCCCCAGCCCAGCGGCCAGCCAGGGCACCAGTCCCATCGTAACTAGCACGATCAGCGATACCCTCAGCCGCCTGAATGTACTGAAAGTCCCGTAGAAAATTCTCGTCCAGCCGTTAAGCATCTGGCCGAGTGTTTCGTACATTCGGACGGAGTATAGATTGTGATTGCGGACTACACGCAGGTTCAGGCCGCTGGATTTGATTTTATGGGCCATGTGCATGTCTTCATTGATACAGCCTTTGATCGCCTCGTGCTGGCCGACCGCGTCATAGGCCTGCCGTTTAATCAGCATGAACGCCCCGTTTGCGTATGCGTTAGATTTATTGGGGTTGTTCACTTTTTCCGGCAGGAACCAGATCATCATCACGCCGCTGCAAACCGGCTGGACGATTTTCTCCCATGTCGTTTCCATCTCCATTTCAGGCAGGACGCTCAGCAGGTCGGCCTGATTGTCAATAGCGTATTGGACCGCCGCAGCGAGAGACAGTTGCGAGGTCTGCTTACAGTCGGCATCGATCATGCATATCCAGTCGTGCTTTGCCGCAGCGACGCCATGTTGCATCGCATTGTTCTTGCCGCACCAACCATCGGGAAGCTCAGTGATATTGATCAGGCTAAGCCGCTTATCTTCGAGCAATATCGATTCGACTATCTGCTGCGTTTTGTCAGTGGATCGATCATTGCAGACGACCATCTCAAAATCGCCGTAGTCCTGGGATAGCATCGAACGAATACAGGTTTCGATATTGTCCTGCTCGTCCTTTGCAGCCACTACAACACTGACCGGTGGAAGCTTGTCCGCTTCGATGGTGTATTTTTCGCCCAGAACGAACCCATCGCGATGTTCGCGCGAGATCAGGAAATGTCGAGACCCCCAAACCACAGCAGTAACTGAAGCTATAAGAGCCAGGACGATCGGAAAAGCTATCATGTAAGTTATTTGCTTTCGTTTTGGCTTGGCTGTTGAGAGATTCGCCATGCCGTCTGTGCCGCTGCCAATACTTCCCTTGCCGATACATTGTGTGCATCCGCCGCTGACTGACAGTCTGCGAATTCCGGTGATGCGGTTATGTCCTGCCCTGCATCTGAGCCGACTTTAACGCGCACGGGGCCGAAAGGAGTCTCAACAGTTTCGAAACGACGGATAAGCTTTCTCCGTTGGCAAAAGCGCTTCCTCAGGCCGAAAGTGGTGGTAGACCGCAGCAGAATATCCTCCGCCGTTTTAACCTGCGCGGGCCTGGCCAGCACCGAAAGCATCCACCCCGGTCGGGACTTTTTCATAACTATTGGGCTTGCCCAGGCATCGACGCACCCAGCATCGAGCAGGGCCTCCAACGTCGCCCCGATTACCTCTCCGGTCGTGTCGTCGAGATTTGCTGAAAGTTCGACGATAGTGTCAACGTGACCTTCGCTGTCAGGTTCGCCGAGGAAAACTCGCAGCAGGTTCGGTAGGGGGCCATCTTCGCGAGTACCAGCGCCGTAACCGACGGCCGAGACGGTCATCTCGCCTATCGGGCCGAATTCGTCAGCCAGTGTAGTTAGTATCGCAGCTGCCGTGGGTGTTGTAGCTTCCGACTGGAAGGGTCCGGCGTAACTGGGAACTCCCGCCAGCAGCTCAGCCGTAGCGGGTGCCGGCACTGGAAGCAGGCCGTGGGCGCACTTAACCGTGCCGCTGCCTGTGGGTATGGCAGAACAGGCGATGGATTTAATGCCAAGATTCTCCAGGGCGACGCACGCACATACAATATCTGCGATTGCGTCGGCGGCACCGACTTCGTGAAAGTGGACCTCTTCGATATCAATTCCATGAACCTTGGCTTCAGCTTGTCCGAGGCGGGTGAAAATCTTCTTCGACTTTTCAGTTACTTCCTGCGAAAGCCCGGCGCTTTCGATAATCGAAAGGATTGTACTGAGAGATCGGTGTTGGGGGTCGGCCTCGTCGGCCTCGACAACAAACAAAGTCGCTGCGATTCCTTGCCGTTGCACAGGTTCGGTTCTAACGGACAGGCCTGGCAGCTTAAGCTTGGCCAGCTCAGCCGCTATTACCTTCTCGTCGGCACCGGCATCGATAAGAGATGCAACAATCATATCCCCGGCCCCGCCGGCGAAACAGTCGAAGTATGCCAAGCTCATAACCACGTTCCTTCCAGAGGCTTCTCGCCGGTCGGAGTTTATTCCCTGGAGGTACCGATTGCAAGAGATGTGGTTATCGTTGGGAAAAACCGCCTGATTACTATGATCTTTGAAAAAAGGTCTGTTCTTAATGAAGTTACGGTTTTTGGGGCCCGATATTTCTCATAGACGACGTAAATCAAAAGGCTTAGCCGCCGCAAAGCCAAGGACTGACAATCTTTTTATAAGTCAAGGAAGATTTGATGGTTACCATTCAAGATACCAAGGCAGAGTTCAAGTTTTATCGTCCCGATGCCAGCTCCGTTTGCCTGGTTGGAGATTTCAACGATTGGGATCAGTCCAGTTTGCAGATGGTTAAAACTTCTGACGGCTATTGGACAGCGAATCTGCGTCTGGGGGCGGGTGAATTCAAGTTCCGTTACCTTGCCGATGGCCAATGGTTCACCGACTTTGCAGCATTCGGCGTCGAGCCCGGGCCGTTTGGCCTGGACAGCCTCCTACGAATGCCCGAAAGAGCGATCAAGGTTCCGCTGCTCATTCCGACCGCCCCGGCAGCTACGACAGCTCCACCAGCAGTGGCGGCAGCATAAAACCAAAGGCTATTCAGTCAGTTTTTTCTACAACCTCATCGTCGGCCTGTTCAGCTTTTTCTGGCTGGGGGGCCTGCTTTTCCGTAGCTGGGCTTCTTAGTTCCTGAGCCTTTGGCAGATCGGACAGGACTGCCAGGCCGAAGATTTCCAGGAATCGTTTGGTGGTCCCGTAAAGCATGGGCCTGCCGAGGACCTCAGCTCTACCTACGATTTTAACCAGTTGCTTTTCCAGCAGATTTCGCAATACCTCCCCGCAAGCAACTCCCCGGATCGCTTCGATATCTGCCCTTAAAATGGGCTGGCGGTATGCGACAATGGAGAGCGTCTCCAAAGAAGCCTGTGATAGTTTAGTCTCAGCTCGGGCGGATAAAAGCCTGGACAATACCTCGTGGTATTGAGGCTGGGTTAACATCTGGAATCCGCCGGCGATGGCTTCGATTCGAAACGCCGAGCCGAATTGTTCATATCGCTCGTTTAGAGCGGATATGGCTTGTTTGATAGCTCGCTGGCCTTCAATCTGGGCTACCTGTGCGATCTTGGCGGCGGTAAGCGGCGAGTCGGTCGCGAAAAGGATAGCCTCAACTGTCGCAAGAGGCACGTCGAACTCGGATTGGTCAGTCATAAAAAAACCTTCAGCTGTCGGGTAGGCTGGAATCATATTTTTTGCTAGAGGCACATCGAACACCGCAGGGACAATCATTAATAACAACTTCATCTGCTGTGCAGACTGGTACCATAAGGTATCTGCCTACACAGCATAAGTATCCCCCGCCAGATCGCAAGTCTCGGCGCGTTGGGATTGCCCGGCGATCCCAGAGTCGATAGGATCACAGGTGCGAAAGGTCGAAAAAAAAGCCACGTATGAGGATCAAGAAAAGTGGATGTAAATGCAGCGGTCGCAGCAAAACTAGATGAGGCGGTAGAGTTTCTTTGCCGAATGATAGAGATCCCGTCACTTCCGGGCGCCGAAGCCGACGCGATGGCCCTGGCGGGCGAAGCTTTCGCTCAAATTGGCTCCGTCCAGCAGGTCCCGATGGATAACTCGCTTCGCGATGACCCCGATTACTCCGATCCGATTCCGGGTATCGAATACCAGGGCCGATACAACTTGCGAATTTGCGCTCCAGGCAGCGGCGGGGGTAAGTCTTTAATCCTCAATTCGCATATGGATATCGTCCCTGCCGGGGCGAACCAGGTTGACCCGTTCAACCCGCAGGTAAAAGACGGCGCTGTTTTTGGCAGGGGGGCCTGCGATGCCAAGGGCCAGATAGCAACGATTTACCTGGCGATGGCTGCACTTGACCAGATGGGTATCAAACTTGCCGGCGATGTGATTGCTCATGTCGTGGTAGAGGAAGAAAACGGCGGGAACGGTTCGCTGGCAATGGTCCGCAATGGCGAAACCGCCGACGCGGCTGTCGTACTCGAACCGACCGAACTTACTGTCATGCCATCGGTGCGAGGGGCTGTGTGGTTCCGGATTAATTGTAAAGGCAAGCCCGGCCACCCCGGACGCGCCGGTAAGACCACAAGCGCACTTACTATGGCTATGCAGATTATCGATATCCTCGAAAGCTACCATGACAAGCTGCTGGCCGGGTCACGCGGATTGGAGTTTTTCGACAAGTTCCCCGATCCCATGCCGATCGTGATAGGCCAGCTTCATGGGGGTAACTGGGGGGCCGCTGCTCCCGGCGAGGCGATGCTCGAAGGTATTCTCGGCATACTTCCCAATAAAACCTGCGCTGATGTTATGGCTGAGATGGCCGCAGAAATCCGCAATGCCGGCGGCGATGAACTGGCCAATAATAGCGAGCTTCGGTTCCTTTACCGTCACGACCCGATGGTAACGCCGACGGATCATCCGCTGGTTACTGCCCTTGCCGCTGGATGCACCGCAGCCGGGGTTCAGTCAAAAATCGACGGCATGACAGCTTCGTGTGACTCCTGGCTGTATAACAATCGCCTCGGCGTGCCGACGGTGGTCTTCGGCGGCGGGAGCCTGACGGAAGCCCATGGGGATACCGAGTACATGCCGATCGATCAGCTGGCCTCGGCGGCCAAGGCACTGGTCCATATGATCGTCGATTGGTGCCGATAACCATCGCTGGTTAAATCAACCCACTACACGAAGGTTGAAAAGGTACTAAACAGGCCAGTCAGTAGTTAATTTGCCTTCGGATCCTGCCGAAGGAATACGAGACGACCCCTCATGCCGGTTAGCCAGGGAGGCAGTGAATTGACAGTTCAAACTCAGGTCCAGGTATATGATCAGGAGCTTCTTCAATCGCTTCTTCACGTGGGGATCGGTCTGTCTGTTGAGCCTGATAGGCATAAGATGCTCGATACGATTCTTACTGAGGCCCGTAAATTAGCCTCAGCGGAAGCGGGCAGTCTGTACGTCCTCCAGGCAGGGCAATTGAGGTTTGAAGCCGCCCAGAACGACCGTCTGGACAACCAGCAGATTTCCCAGCACATACTTGACAGGGAAATCGCCATCTCGTGCGAGTCCCTGGCCGGCTTTGCCGCCTTTACCAAACAGATGATTAACCTCAAAGACAGCTATGTCCTTCCCGAGGGCTCTCCGTTCAGCATTAACCGAGAGTTTGAAGCAGCCACCGGCTATAGGGTGCAGTCCATTTTGGCTATTCCGCTGACCTGTCCTGACGACCATTGCATTGGCGTGCTGGAACTACTGAACCGCCTCGACGGGCAGGGCAATGTTGAACCGTTCCCCGAACCCGACGAGACGGGCCTTCTGTCATTGGCATCCATGGCTGCGGTTACGATCCAAAACGCTCAGCTTCAGGATCAACTAAAGCGGGCGCACATGGATACCATTATGCGTCTTGCATCAGCCGCTGAGTTCCGTGACCAGGAAGCAACGTCGCACATTTCCCGGGTTTCACGAAGTTCAAACCTGATCGCCAAGGCTATGGGCCTGCCCCGACGCCAGGTCGAGTTGATTAAATGGGCCAGCCCGATGCACGATATAGGCAAGATCGGCATCCCCGATGCTATCCTGCTAAAGCAAGGCCCGCTAACTGCCCCCCAGCGTGAGGTTGTCGAAAACCACACCGTCATGGGAGCGGAGATTCTCAGTGCCCCGCACTGTGAAATTCACGTCGTTGCCCGTCAGATTGCCCTTACCCATCATGAGCGTTGGGATGGAAGTGGTTATCCTTACCGTATAAGGGGCAAGGAAATTCCCCTCGAGGGTCAGATTGTAGGCCTTGCCGACATCTTTGACACCTTACTTTCCAAGCGGTGTTATAAAGAGGCCTTTTCGGTCAACCAGGCGGTGGCAATTATCCGCAACGAAGAGTTAGGCCGATTCGATCCGGACGTTTTTTCAGCCTTCTTTGATACCTTGGCTGACATAACCGCCCCTTACACCGGCGAGACGTCAATTAAAACCTCTCAGCAAGAATTGGTATAACCACACCCCAGCCGGCGAGATGATAAAAAAAGCATCTGAACAAGAATAGACGTTTTTCTCTTGTCCCTGCCCCCAAGCCCTGCACAATAACCTTCCAAGAGGTAGCAATGCGTATAGTCTTTTGTGGAAGCGGTCTGTTTGCGGTCTCCTCGTTAAGGGCCATTATCTCAGCCGGCCATCAGGTGGTCGCCGTTGTAACCCAACCTGCGCGCCCACGCGGCAGGGGCGGAAAAATAAGCGTTACTCTGGTTGAGCAAGTTGCAAACGAAATGGATTTGTCGGTTTTTGAAGCCCAGGACATTAACCAGGCCCTGTCGGTTCAAACCATTTCGTCGCTGAATCCTGATATAATCTGCGTGGTGGATTTCGGCCAATTTATCCGTCAGCATGTTTGTAAGCTGGCAAAGCTGGGCACATTTAATCTACATGGATCTCTGCTGCCGGAGTTGCGAGGAGCAGCTCCGATAAACTGGGCTATTATTCGAGGGCATACCATCACGGGCGTGACGACCTTCGAGCTCGTGGATAAAATGGATGCAGGCCCGATCTACCTGAAAAAGGAGCTGGCCATCCAACCTTGTGAGACGGCCGAAGAGCTTCGGCTGACGATGGCTGAGTTGGGCGGACAAACAGTCCTGGAGACGATAGACTTACTGGCAACAGGAGATGCCGTGTCCGTTGCCCAGGACGACTCCAAGGCGACCTTTGCGCCCCTTTTAACCAAGGCTGACGGGTGGATCGATTGGTCCAACTCAGCCGAAAACTGCAGGGGACTTATCCATGGTACCTGGCCCTGGCCTGGAGGGCACACGCTGTTTAGCCGTTCAGATGGTAAGGATATCTCTGTGGGTATCGCCCGTGTTGAGGTAGATCAGACGCCTGCAAGTACCTCGCCGGGCACGTTAGATGATGAACTGCTGGTCGGTACAGGCACAGGCAGAGTAAGAATCCTTCAGATCAAACCCGCAGGTGGAAGACTCATGACCTGGAAGGATTTCGTAAACGGATACCGTCTATCACCGGGCGATAGATTTATTAGTCCAGTTTAATCTACACTGCGTTTTCAATCGTACCTCACCGGGCGATAGTAAAAAAACCCGGTCTGATCGACAAGATTTTTTCAACTAGTGAAACTTAGTTAAGCACATGGCCAAGAAACAACAACAATCCGGCAACCAGAGCCCAAGGGTTTCCAACCGCAAGGCAAGGCACGACTACGAAATCCTCGAGGTGGTCGAAGCCGGTATCGAATTGTTGGGCACGGAGGTAAAGTCCATCCGCGCAGGCCATGCGAGGCTCGACGAAGCTTACGCCCGGCTTATTGGCGATGAGGTTTTTCTGGTCGGTGCCAACATCGCCATGTATGCCAACGCTTCCGGGGCGGTCCAGCACGACCCCACCCGTGATCGCAAGCTGCTGCTGCATCGCAGGCAGATAGAACTGATCGCCGCCCACGTCAGGCAAAAGGGTAAGACGGTGGTCCCTTTGGCTATCTACTTCAAACGCGGCTGGGCCAAGTGCGAACTCGGCATCGCCGTCGGTAAGCGGCAGTACGACAAACGCGATGCGATTAGAAAACGCGACCAGCAGAGGGATATCGCCCGGGAGATGCGCCGGCGCCGCTGAGAGCGCCTCCCGCAAAAAAAGCGGCAGGCGATTTTTTTCACCTGCCGCGCGTTATTACATATCAACTTTCGATCAGTCTTCGACGCCCTCTGAAAGTTAGGCTTCCATATTAATAAATCACCTGCCGAGTTATTGCATATCAACTTTCGATTAGTCTTCGACGCCCTCAGAGAGCTGAGTCTCTACGATCTTACTGGAACCGGCGGCTTTGATAGCCCGCAGGAAGCACCAGCTCAGGCCGACCACCAGGATACTCAGCATCACCGCCAGCACCACATACGATGGCGCGGTCAGGCTGTCCAGTTCGGGCCTGGGTACGGAGGGGGCAGCTTCGATCTTGTTTATTACTCTATGTGTCAGCATTATCATCGGCAGGGCAAGACCCGCAGCAGCTCCGATCGTTATCACGCCTCCGCCGGCGGCAAGTCTTGCAAGCCCGCTAGGCCGGTGGTCGTGAGTTTCCCCAAAGCGGACGACGAACGCGCCAAGGATTAACCCGATCAACCCGCAGATAGCTCCGCCTGCAAGGATGATAAGGCCCAGGGGCACTTCACAGCCGCCTACGGTTTTCAATCCCATGCCATCAAGGATGATCTCTCTAGTATTTCCAGCATTGTCTAACTGCATTGCCAGGGTAACTATGTAGAAACCCAAGCATACCAATACGATGCCCGCAATTGTCATCAGAGTGCCCAGAAGTCCTACGCCCCGGCCTGTTCGTTCCTGGCCGACGTGTTGGGCATGAGTGTCAGCGCCTGGTGAGTGGATGCAACTCAGGAAAATGGCGATCACCGGAGCCAGCGCACCGATAATCAGGCCAATGAGTTTCGGGGTTTGGAAGATCGCGTCATCTCCCCATTTATCGTAAAGCAATCCGCCGGGGCTTGAGGCCTGGTCAACCAGCGACCAGCTAGCCAGTGCGCTAAGCAGCACCGGGGCTACATAGCGGATGATGATGTCCCAGGCTGGGCCGATTTTCCAATCGCTTCGTTCGTTGGCATGTTCGCGAAGCCGGGCCAGTCGATAGGCCCAGCCGACGACCACACATTCAAGCAGGCCCAGCAGAGCAATTCCACCCCACTGGTTGATGAATTCGTCGATTTCGGTAACCCAGACGACCCCGCCTCGTGTGCAGTAGAACAGCCCCAATCCCAAGCCCGCAAGGCTCATTCCGATAAGCGTCCAGCTGCGGGACCATTTTGTCTTGTCGACCAGGCTCGCAAGGACCGATTCGGTGATCGAAAAGCCCGAGTCGATACCCAGCGTAAGTAGTGCGATAAAGAACACCGCACCGAACCAGGCGGAGTAGGGCAGTTGTGCCAGTACGTAAGGGAAGGCTACAAACACCAACCCAGGCCCGTCCGTTACTACTTCGGTAACCGGGATAGCTTCACCGGCTTGACGGGTAACAAAAGCCATCGCGCCGATTGTCGCAAAGACGGCTATCCCGGCGATGAAACTCGTACCTATATCGGCCAGGCCGATGATTGTGGCGTTATTGTTGATGTCGGATTTGCGGTGAAGGAAGCTGGCGTAGGTTATCATCACCCCAAAGGCGAGTGACATTGAAAAGAACATCTGTCCGAACGCCCACCGCCATGTCTCGGGCTTGGCCAGTTCTGAAAAGTCCGGGTCAAGATAGAAGTTCAGCCCCGTGGCAGCTCCATCGAGCGTCAGGCCTCGAACGGTAAGAATCCCCAGCATGATCCACGGCAGGGGAACGGTGAAAAAAACAACCTTCGATACCAACCGAACGCCGCGGCAGATGCAAAGGTACATCAATGTCCAGATAATGACCAGGCTGATTGAAATCGGGTTTATAAGTTTACCAAAGGCCCACGGCTTCGTGCCGGCCTCGATCTCAGAATCCGTCCAGACATTGAGGAAGCTGTTCTCGAAGAACTGGCCGGCCTTTTGTACACCTTCGATGCCAGTTCCCGCCCAGGGAAGCTCGCCGCCGTTGAAGATACCCTTGATGCAGTAAAAAAGGTAATTGCCGCACCAGGCCAGGATCACCGGGTAGTAAGTTATGATCACAAAGCCAAGGATGATGCCCCACCAGCCGATGGGCTCGGTTCGGCGGTTGATTCCACGCAACGCATCAGGGGCAGCCCGCTGGGTCATGTGGCCAAGCGAGAATTCGAGAATCAGCAGTGGTATGCCGATCAGCAGCATCGCCAGGACATACGGAATCAGGAAGGCTCCCCCGCCGTGAGCGTAAACCTTGTACGGGAACCCCCACAAATTTCCCAGTCCCACGGCCGAGCCTATGGCGGCAAGGACAAATCCCGATCGTGACCCCCAATTCTCACGCCGTGGTTCTATAAGTTGCTCTGGCATCGATATCTTTCCTTCGTCTGTAGCTCAGATTCGAGAGTTTTCAATGATTTGCGCTGGTTTTTGTCAATAAATGCCGAAAGTAATGGAATATGACCGATATCAGCGCAGATATATGTAATGATCGTATCGGCCGGTTTTCGGTAGTTTCATGAGCGGGTTTATCGGCTAAAAACCGACCCCGAGGGCGTTTTCAGATAGCCCGCAAACTGAATTTGACGTATAATTAAGTGACACGACGCCCAGAGCGTTTTCCGGGGGCGAATTGGATTCGACCGGACGACTTGAGGCGTTGGTGGCGTGCCCAGGTTCCAAGGAGGCCTGGTTAAACACCTTGGAAACAACTTTTATGTGCCAATACTAATTTGGCCATGGCTGCCTAAATAAGGCAACCCGTCCTCCGTTGCTGTGCCCGTCGGCGGCGGAAGGGCGCCACTCAGCGGGCTTGCTGACGGCGAGTTGTCTGGTTACTCCGTTGGGACATTTGTCAGGCTGGCTGCGAACGGACCGTGTTGCTTCGGGCCCGAGCAGTGAGATTTAAATAAGCAACTACGCACGTAGAGGCCAGCGTTGAAACGTCACGGGACCGGGGTTCGATTCCCCGCGCCTCCAGTCTTCGTTCGCCGCATGGCGAGCGAAGACTGCCACGTCGAAGCGGATCTTGCCGCGAAGACGGGGTCTCCAAGTCATCTCATTGCTGTGATCACGTCCGTCATCCACTCTTGTGCCGTAGTCTCGAGGGGTATGATTTGCTGGATGAGAGAGATGAGTCGTTCCCTGCCGTCGGGTGTCGCGAATCGATCTTTGCTCGTATCCGCTTGACAAAGTTGTTTCACCACCGAATTGTATACCTCCGCGGCTTTCAGCAAGGGCCGCGAGGCCGAGCCCGGATGACGACCGCTCATCGTTCGCAAGTAGGAAGCAGCTGCCGTTCGGTGCAGGCGAAGGTTCCAAACGACGTTAGCGTGATAGAAGTTGGGGCCACAGAGATTGTCGTCGGCAAGTTGACGGGCCCACAGATCCCAGGAGTGTCGGCCAGACGACTTGCCAGGCAGGTACGACAGGTCCACTTCGTCACGTCCGAGGCGGATTGCGTAGTCGATGGAGTTGACGTCTGCCTGCCGACGGTCGATAGATGCTCCAGGCGCATCGAGGACGAAGGTGAGCCAGGGATAGTGTGTCGCCCGAGCAAGCTGTGGCTCGGGGACGCAAGACGTCTGTACCAGCAGAGGCGGATTGCCATCATCCAAACCGAATATGACACAGATCTCCATTCCGACCGCAGCCACAACCGGTCGACCGGCTCTCAGACACGCGGTCACTTCTGCCTCGTAATGTTCGCGGTAATGCCGCTCGGGATCGGTTCTGTACTCCTCCATCACAGTTGGCAGCTGACGCACCGGCATGCCAGACACATGACCGAGGAAGTCGAGGCGTAGCGCCACTCCCCATGCGTCCAGTGGCCACCAACCGATGTCGAGGTTCCTCACGTCTGCTCCGTAGGGACGGTGAAGGGCGTCGGCTTGAAAGATGAATGCCAAACCGGCGTCCCCTATGACAGTTTCGTAGTCAGCGGGAGCTTCGAGATAGGATAGCGCCATGCTGAACGCGGCGGCAAACCGATTGGCATTGTCGATCCCTCCCGGTGGATCGGGCAGAATCAAAGCATTCTTCTGGGCATCGGCCACATAGTCAGCTGAGGGCTTCTGGCTGACCACGATGCTCCGCAGTTCCGGCCAACTGACGAAACCGTACTCCAAGGCCAGTGCGAACTGCACCTCGGCCAACGACACCTTGGCAGAAAGGATTTCTTCGTCGCTGGCATTGTGAAATCGATACACGTGTTGGAGCACGGCGCACACGTTGGGATCACGCCTCCGCTGTGCCTTGTGAAGCGCCTTTGCTTCATTCTTGAGGTGCTCGAGATTCGCTTCAGGGGGAAGAAACCTGACCATGGTTGTCTCCTCATGTTATGACAGGATCGGTTCTGGCAAGACAAGCAAGGGACAGGCGCCCGAGTCGAAACACGGACACGACGCCTGCCCCTCCGGTGTCTTCGTCGTCGTCAGCGAATGGTCTTGGTGGCTTGCTCTAGTTGCCGGGCCGCTTCTGCTTCAATCTTGGCGAGACGTTCGGCAAGCAGAGCCAGGGCTTCACGCCCACCGATGGAGGTCATGGCCTTACGACTAGTGTCGGCTGTCTTCAGCACCTCGAGGACTTCCTTGTATCGGTCAACAGCGGCAAGCAGGTAAGCACGAGTGGGCTCTTCTTGCCGGCGTGACATCACTTCGAGATAGGTAACGGCGGCACGCCGGCGAAGGGTGAGAAAATTGCACACGTTCGTGTGCCATCGTGGTTGGCCCGGCGGGTCCATCTGGCGCAGTTCGCTTGCCCACAGCGCATAGGCGCGTTGCCCGGTGAGGTAGTCGCTGGGCATCTTGACCTCGTCTCGTGCCAACGCGACGGCATGCCGAAGCGCCTCTCGGTCGGCCAGGCGACGATCCATCTTCTCGACCTTGTTACCAAGAATGACCGCGACCATTGCGTTGTCCCTACGCTCGGCCAGGGCGTCAGGCCCTCCCAGCGGACAGAACGACAGCAAAGCCATGTTACCCTTGTCGTAGCCAGCATCCACGCTCCAAAAGCAACAACCGGATGGGCAACGAGCGCCGACCACGACGGGTCGGCCACTGTCGATAGACGCGACTATCTCGCTATGCATTTTCTTGTGGCGAACAGCTAAGGTCTTTGGATCTGGATAATCCCTCGACGGCCAGAGCACATGTAATTCCCGGCCAGCTGCTTGACCGACGAACTGCACATATGTCGGCGCACATTCCAATGCGAGCGGCCACCAGCCCACGTCGCGCCGGCCAACGACTTTGCCGAGATCCTTTGGCGCATCGCCCACCTTCCTGCCATTTGGTCCCAGGATCGGCACGACCTGGCTGGCTTGCATAACGAAAGCCATTCCACTGTCGCCCATCACGGTCTCATAGTCGGTCGGATGACCAGCGGACGTCAGTGCCAGCGCTATGCTCTGGGCGAACGGATCGGCCCATTTGGTTTCGAGCCGTGTAATACCTTCGATGCGGACGCGGTTGCCATCGTGCTGCACAGTTACCTCGGCGGCCGATGGCCCGACCACGCAAGACAGGAGGACCATTGAAGCAATGCAAGCTGTTGCCAGCCAGGGGACACCATCCCTAAAAGAGGAAGCACCAAGGAGAAGAGAGGAGAATACAGACATCGTAGACCTTCCTTTCGCATGTGTCCGGGACCTGCTCTCACGGACAGAAAAGAAGGCTTGCCTTCATTGTTTGATCGTGGAGGTGGGCTAAGTCCTTTCCGCAGGCCGGGAGGCGTCCTTCCAACGCCGATAACTATCTTATGAGCGTTGTTGGGATTTGCAAGCAGAATCTTGATCGATTGACCTGCCCGTTGCGAACCCTATCGGTTCCCTCCAGTCTTCGTTCGCCGCAAGGCGAGCGAAGACTGCCACGTCGAAGCGCCGGCCTTTGGGCCAGATTCGGCTAACGCAGGCCGGTGAGACTAACTGCTGCTGACTTGGTGACGTTGTAGTTCCACCACCCAGGGCTGGGTCTCCACCAGGTAAGCTTGCAGCAGTCGGGCGCGAGTGAAGTAGTAACGCGAGTTAAGTCCCTGAAAGATGATCGTGCCGACGATCAACGCCCCGTACATCGTCACTGACAGCGTCTTGTAGAGGCTGCCGACGTCCCCCAGTACCTGTGCCGTCATCGGCTCACTTCGCATTGCTTCCTCATACGGATTTACCCCAAATATCGCCACGCCTAACATCCAGGCGGCGTAGACGACAATCAGCCCCAGCAGCGCCACCTGATTCCAGCCCAGTATGGCAGTTGATCGCGGGTTGAACAGCAGGAGTAGCTTGCGGCCGCGAAGCTCGTTCCATGCAAGGGCTCCCAGGCCCACGCACATTATCACGCCAAGCCAGTCGAATTCGCCGAATATCGCCCCGCCGGCTACAAACAGCAATGACAAGCCGCTGAACGTGCCCAGCAATATCCCGTTGAACATTGCTACCCTCGCGGCTGATCGAAGCTTCTTGGCACGCTGATTGGCCAGCGTCACTGCCTGCATCTGCTCCGGTGAGAGCGGCCAGTCGCCCGCAGCTGCGGTGCGATCCGGCTCGTCTCCCTCGCCCCCCTGTGCAGACAGGGGCGCCCCGGGCGTCGACATCGGCCTACGTGGTGGCTGGATGTTCATAGCCGTCATCGTACTCGCTTCTTGAGAATCAACCAACATAAACCTCTCTGTGGACCTCCCATCTTACCGGCAGGTGCTTTCGGAGCTTGCGTTGACTGGTGCCATCGTTGCAAGTCCAACCGCCGCTTCTGGTGAGCTACCCTTCTACCGTCTAAAACTCCCCCTTGTCGCACTCAACACCTGCCGCTATCCTGATGAGCCAGGTTAAGGTCAATTATGAACGGCAGAACAAATATGCCCCGGCCTAACATTGTTATCTTCAATCCCGATCAGTGGCGCGGTGATGTTATGGGGCATATGGGTAACCCTGCAGCCGTTACGCCGAATCTCGATCGCCTGGTAGAAACCGATGCCGTCTCATTCGCCAACGCCTACTGCCAGAACCCCGTCTGCACGCCGAGCCGCTGCTCGTTCATGACCGGCTGGTATCCTCACACACGCGGCCATCGCTCGATGGGCCGGATGCTACGACTGCCGGATGAGACCAACTTGCTGAAGGTCTTAAAAGACAGCGGCTACTTCGTATGGTGGGGCGGAAAGAATGATCTTGTCCCCGGCCAACATGGCTTCGACGCCCACTGCGACGTGAAATACACCACCGGTTACAACCAGGTAAATGACCCCAACGTCGCCCCACCAAAACGGCTTTATATGAACGACAAGGCAAGTAAGTGGCGGGGCGATCCTGAAGGCGATAACTATTATTCTTTCTTCGTCGGGCAGATTCCCACCGATGAAGGCGCCGATTACTACCGCGACTGGGATTGGGCGTGCGTCGAAGGTGCAATTAAGCAGATCCACAACCGCCCGGCCGACAAGCCGTTGTGTATCTATCTATCGCTGGCCTATCCGCACCCGCCATATGGTGTGGAGGATCCGTGGTTTTCAATGATCGACCGCGACAAGCTCCCACCGCGCATCATGCCGCCGCAGTGGGATCAAAAGTGCGAGTTCCTAGCCGCCTATCACGAGCGGTTGCGCCTTGCCGGCTGGAGTGAAGATCGCTGGGATGAGCTACGCGCGGTCTACTACGGAATGTGCGCCCGCGTCGATCACCAGTTCGGCCTCGTGGTCGAAGCGCTGCGGGAGGCGGGCATCTACGATGAGACTGCCCTGTTCATGTTCCCCGATCACGGCGACTATACGGGCGATTACGGCCTGGTCGAAAAGCACCAGACATGCTTCGAGGATTGTCTTACGCGCGTGCCGTTTGTAATCAAGCCGCCGGCAGATGTGCCGGTAAAACCGCGCGTCTCCGATGCGATGGTTGAACTTGTCGATTTCCCCGCGACGGTCGAGGCGCTGACTGGAGTTGATATGCCGCACGTCCACTTCGGCCGATCGCTCTTACCGGTCATCGCCGGGGAGACCGACGAACATCGCGATGCAGTTTTCTGCGAGGGCGGTGGCCTGGAAGCTGAGGCTGGCTTCGCACGAGCAGAATCTGCTGGCAAGCCGCCATCAAAGAAGGGGCTGTACTGGCCTAAGCAATCCATCCAGGATGAGGGCATCGTCTATTACGGTAAATCTGCGATGGTTCGCACGCAGACGCACAAGTATGTGTACCGGCTTTACGAGCGGGACGAACTTTATGACCTGTCGGCCGACCCTGCAGAACTGCATAACGTAATTGACGATCCAGCCTATGCCGATGTGCTAACCGAATTGCAGCGGCGCATGCTCCGCTGGCAGATGGAAACCGGGGACTTCACCCCGGCCGACCTCGACCGGCGGTGAGTGTAGCAGGGGCGACACTCCACACAAAAAAGGGCAGATTCCAACCGACCACCCTCGTTACCTATTCAGTTGTTTCGCCAGATCAAGAAGCAGCTGGTCAACTTCGAATTTCAGGTAAATGCTCACTCGCCGGCATCTGGAGAGAGATTGCAATCATCCGAGGCTGTGATAACATAATCAAAAGGCCCGGGATGGGCGAGCGTTCTGGCTGGGAATGTCGGAATAAAGGATACACAGATGGCAAGGTGCTACGCCACATCGGTTCAGCATACGTCCAAAGGCGTCGTCATTCAGTTTCAGCAGGTCGACGCTAATGCGCTTGCCCAGGACGTGTCGAGTTTCTTCAGCGTCCACCTGTATCGCCTAGAAAGCGGGACGCCTCTGAATGGCGTGTGGGGCGCGGGCAGCGCCGTGCGGCGGTTACTGTTCGGCGGATTCGTCAAGCGGAGCAAGTTCCGCATCACATTCCAGCAGAACGGCGATTTCCAGACGCTGGCGTTCGATAAGGCAATGACTGGGTGGATAGGCGGATTGTACGGTGTTCTCCGCACCAGCCAAGAGACCAAAAAACTGGTTGGCCAGTTGCACAGCTACTTCCTCCCCTTTCCCCACCAACTCTCCACAGAATAGCTGAAGCTGCCCTCGTCGCCGGCTGCTCAACCTGCCAGGGCGAAGCTAAGTGCCGCTCTTGCGAGCAGGCGAGTGCTATCGAGCGTCGGTAGGGGGCAGTCGTCCGGGTCGATAAGCAGCGGGATCTCCGTGCAGCCCATCACGGCTGCGTCGCAGCCACGGCCGGCCAGTTTGGAATAAACCTCGTTAAAGAACAGGCGAGAATCTTCAGGGAAGTTGCCGTAAACCAGCTGCGTGAAGATGATCTCGTCGATCCGGCTGCGGTCTTGCTGGTCGGGGATTTCCCACTCGATGCCCAGCTCTCTCAAAGCGTCGGGGTAGACCGGGCCGGTCATCAGGTATTTCGTTCCAGTGATGGCCAGCTTGCGATAGCCGCGCGTCTGTGCGACCTTGCCAACTTCCTCGGCGATATGTAGCCACGGCAGGGGCGATTCGGGCAAAACAAACTCCATCGCTTCATGGATTGTATTGTCCGGGCATAGAAGAAAGTCCGCGCCGCCGGCTGCGAGCTTGCGGGCCGATGCCAGCATGAGATCAGCCACCGCCTGCCAATCGCCCGCGCGAATGCCCTTCATATAGTCATCCAGGCAGAACGTGTGCATGCTGATTTCCGGGTGTGCATGCGGGCCCATCTTTTGAGGCGCTTCGGAGCAGATGGTGCGATAGCAAAGGGCAGCACCTTCTGCGCTACAGGCTACGATTCCGATGTGTTTAGTCATGATGCCGGTTCTCCCCTTACCCGTCGGATTCGATCTCGCCACTCGTTCAGTGATCGGAGCATGTCATCTTGAAAAGCCGGATCGATTTTTCCGGCGAGATTATCAAGCTCGAATGGGTCTCGCTCCAGGTCGAAAAGGTGCGTAACTTCGTTGCTGTCTCGATTGGTTACCAATTTCAAATGCCGACGAATGATGCAGTCTTGCCGGTGTTCGATGAAAACATCAGCGGGGGGTGAGCTTGTCGGGCCGTCTGTTAACTCGGGGGCGAAGCTTATTCCCTCCGCTGTTTCGGGGATATCTATCCCTGCGAAATCGAGTATCGTGGGTAGCAGGTCGATTGACGAAACGGGCCGTTCGATGGCATCGGCATCATTGATGCCTGGGACACGCAGAAGCAGTGGAACGCGGACAGCTTCATCGAACATCAGGCCTTTTCCGAATCGGCCGTGGCAGCCGCACATCTCGCCATGGTCGGAAGTGAAAATGACTATCGTATTCTCTGCAAGGCCGGTCGCTTCAAGCGCATCAAGAACGCGTCCCATCGCGGCATCGAGATGAGATATCTCGCCGAAATACCTTTTTCGGAACTCCTCGATTCCATAGTCAGCATTCCATCCGGGTTTCCTGAACCATGCATCGCGGTCGGTATTATCAGGTCCATCCAGGACGGATGAGTCGTACTTTTTTAGGTATTCATTCGGTGGGGTGCAGGGGGCATGTGGGGCCTGGTAGGAAACCGCCATGAAAAAAGGCGAGTCACTGGAGGCGAGGGCTTGAAGTTCGCTGCAGACGATGTCCGTCAGGCCGTCAGTTTCGTGGCCTGGAAGTTTAACCGGCTCGGTCTGGTCATCAGTCCAGATCAATCCGTCGTAATGGTCGACATGATGGCTTTCCCAGCCGATGAAGCTTTTGAACCCGCCTCGCTTGTTGGGCGGAACTGCTCTTAGTGCGTGCGGTTCGCCGCTGATATGCCATTTGCCGATGTAGTGGGTGTCATAGCCGGCATCGTTGAGGAAATCAGCAAGTGTTTTGCAGCCATCGGGAAGGCAATCGCCGTTTTCGGTAATGCCGGTCTGGCTGGGGTACTTGCCCGTAAGAAGACAGCCTCTAAAGGGAGTGCAAAGTGGAACGTTGGTATACGCACGGTCGAACTTGACTGCCTTCGTAGCGAATCGATCGAGACAAGGCGTCTGTACGATATCATTGCCATAACAACCCATCCAGCGAGCACTGAGCTGGTCGGGGAAAATAAACAGAATGTTGGGTCTGTCAGGCATCGATTTACTTGACTCGTTGTGTAATTTCAGTGCAGCTTGAATTTGCCGGTCAGTCTTTCAGTAGAAGGTCGCCCCAGAGGTTCGGCTCGTAGCCGGGGTATATTTCCCGCAGGCCCGGCCAATCGAAACTGACACTTGCACCCGGGTCACGGTCGAGGCATGAAAGGAACAGTCCCATTCGCTTGCCCGGGGCAGGCTTTGCCTTCATCGCTTCCCAGCTTACGGCAATTTCCATCGTGTAACCGCCTTCGATGGGGGCGGAGGCTACTTCTATCCCGGGTGGCTTGTGCTTGCCCTTGGCTGTGGCGATCAGTTTGTAGTCGTCGCCGTCGATAACCGAACCCCCGTCATGGTCGATATCGAGGCGGACCTCGGCTCCATCGTCGGCCGAGAGGCTCTCGCCGGTGGCTGTGTAATAATCATCCAGCACAGTGTAACTGAAGTAGAGGTGCGTATCAGTCCACACCGCCGAGACGGTCGCGGTATTGTCGGATCGCCAGGGAACGCGGAAGGTAACAGTATGCGCTCGTGGCCATTCGGGTTCGTCGAGACGCCCGTCAAGTTTGATCGAACCGGCGGCTTTTTGTGCTTGGAGTTCGTTGGCGTCGTTTGTGTTGGCTGAGATGATGACCGCGTCCAGCTTGCTGGTTTGTGCTCCATCGGTGACGGATAGCGTTGCCAGGTAGGTTCCCGGCTTTCGGTAAACATGCGATACCGTCTCGCCCGTGGCGGATGCGTCATCGCCGAAGTCCCAGTTGTATTTAAGTGGCTGGCTTTCGGGGTCGGTTGAATCGCAGCCGGAAAAGGCGACTTGGATCGGCGCTTGGCCCGAGCAGGGGCCGGCCTGGATAACGGCTTTCGGCCGTCCGTTGGGAGGCGTTTGAGACTTTCGTAGCGTTACTTCGCCATGGCCTGGGACGGTATCGAACTGCACCGTCCCGTCGGGCTTGACGGCGACAACGGTGGAGTTATCTCCCTGTGTAACTGTGCAGTTTTTCCAGTCGGCCGGGACGCTGGTGATAAGCGTGAGCGGCTGGTCATAGATCACATGATCGAGATCTGAGCTAAGCTTTAGCCTTATAGAATCATCGCTCGCTTGGAGAACTTCGATTGCGGTTGAGTCCCGCTGCTTGTCGTATTTAAGCACGGCTGTGTATCCAGCTACCCAAATTTTCTCCCGAACGGAAACCAGGTGATCCAGCAACGCCAGAAAATCAGGCAGCTCCACCGATAGGCCCTGCCCGCCGATTCCATGGAAGTGGACCGACACCCAGGAACCTTTATCGAGGGCCTGGGTAACCATCGAAATCATCTTCGTGCTATCGGCATTCGTCATCGACCAAGAGCTGCGCCTTATGCAATGGTACTTTTCCAGTAGCTGTTGCCACTGCTGGCGGGTGATATCCCACGAAGTTCCCCCGCCACCTGCGAAGGCCAACAACGGGCTGGCGCCTTCGGGCCTGGCTTGCCAGATTGTCCGGGCACACTCGCCGATCTCGTAGTCGGCTTCGGTGAAGTTGCGGGCTCCGATGTGATGCATCGTATGGTTGGCAAGCTCCTGGCCAGTGGCGGGGCAGATTTCCTCCCAAATCCTCCGGCGAGAGTGGTATTGCGAACCGCCAGGGTTGACAAAGAAAGTACCAATCAGGTCCCGCTGTATCAGAGCGGGCACGGCGTGGTCGGCCTGGGTTACCTTGCTGTCGTCAAAGATCATGCAAAACGCAGCTTGCTTATCACCTTGCCACTTTGCGATTCTGGTTTGGCCGATCGCCAGGCCAGGTGCGACAGTATCTCCAATCGCTGAGGAGGAAATGGTGAACCCACACACTAACGCCGCGATCAAAAGATAAGAGTTCCGCACGACAGAGCTCCTTCGCTAAAAGTTCATTTCTTATTACGGCCGATCACGATCTTCGTGGCCTTTGAGATGATCGTATCTTTACCCCAGGAGTTCGTAAAGACGGTTGTTCTTGTATCGTGGAACTTTGTCCCAGTAAGATATGTCAAAAGATTGATTGAAGGTAGGATATTGAGGTATGGCTAATACACCTTCGGACATCTCGCAAGATACTCACGTCAAGGATGAGACAATCCCCGCTAAGGATCGCGAGATTCTTCGGGCTCTGGCAGGTCGTGTAGCTGAACTCGCTGCCCGCGATATCGAGCACCAAAAGAAGCAGCTTTGGACCGATCACAACGACCTTAAGGGTAAGACTCGCCCGCTGGTTTTCTGTGACCCGGAAAACGGGTGGAAGGAAATCATCACCCAAGACAAAATCGAATGTCAGGGCCAGCTGTCGAGGCAGTGGGAATTCATCCTCCGCAAAGAGATTTTCTGGGGCGAATCGATGTGCGATGACCGTGTGATTCAAGGCTATTTCAACATGCCGGATGTCTATACCCGCACGGGCTGGGGGCTGAGTGAGGTTTATTCAGGCGGTGAAAATGGCGGTGCAAAAAGATGGGACTCGCCGATTACGGATATAAACGATTTAACCGGCCTGAAGTTTCAGGCTATCACCGTAGACCCGGCCGCTACGAAGCGCTACACGGAATTAGCTGACGGCATCTTTGGCGATCTGCTTCCCGTTCGGCGCAGAAACACATGGTACTGGACGCTCGGGTTGACCTGGGAGCTTATCAAGCTTCGCGGCCTTGGAAACATGATGCTGGATATGTACGACAATCCGGAAGGCTTGCATCGTCTAATGGCCTTCCTTCGCGACGGGACGATGGACAAGATAGATTTTCTCGCCAGGGAAAATCTCTACACGCTCAATAATGAGGGCGATTATGTCGGTTCGGGTGGATTTGGTTGGACGGATCAGTTGCCTGCTTCTGATTATGACGGCCAGGTCCGAACCAACGATCTATGGTGCCTAAGTGAAAGCCAGGAAACGGTCGGCGTTTCTCCTGAAATGTTTGCCGAGTTCATTTTTCCATATCAGCTGCCGATCATGGAACGGTTTGGCCGGGTGTGTTACGGCTGTTGCGAGCCGGTCGAGACACGTTGGCACATTATAAAACAGATTCCCAACCTGCGTCGCGTGAGTGTATCTCCGTGGTGCGACCGGGCGAAGATGGCTGAGTATCTTGGCGGCGATTACGTATATTCTCTCAAGCCTCATCCGGGGTTGCTGGCTGGGCAGGGCTTTGATGCCGATGCCGTCAGGGCTGACATTCAGGATGCACTAATTAAAACCAAGGGTTGCCGGCTTGAGATCATCATGAAAGACAATCATACGATCGGCAACGACCCGGCACGTGTCTCTAGATGGGTACAAATCGCCCGCCAGGAAATCGACAAGGCTTTTTAAAGAATAGAGATGATCTCTTGGCCATAGACGCTTTCAACGGTTTCGCTAGAATAGCTGCATGTCGAAATCAATCCAGCGTCTAACTTATCTCAAACGCACGTTGACTGAGGTCGCGCGCGATTCAATCCGGACCAGTTTCGATCTGTTCAAGATCATGGTTCCGGTGATTGTTTTGATGCGGCTGTTGGATCAGGCGGGGGTTGTAAAGCATCTGGGAAACGCCCTTGGGCCCGTGATGGAACTTATCGGCCTGCCGGGGGAGACGGGGCTTATCTGGGCGACTGCGATGATAACTAATCTCTATGGCGGAGCGGCGGTGTTCGTCTCGCTTGATCTGTCGCTGACGGTCGCCCAGGCTACAGTGCTTACGACGATAATGCTGATCGCTCACGGCCTGGCCGTCGAACTGCGTATCGCACAAAAGGCCGGGGTGCGATTCCGTGTCATGGGGCTACTGCGCGCGGGTGGGGGCTTCCTGGCTGGGTGGATTCTCTACCACGCATACCGTATCACCGGAAGCCTTGAAGGGCCAAGTCGGGCGGTTTTCAAATCCGCCGGGATAGACCCGACCTGGGTTGGGTGGGGCAAATCTCAGGCAATCTTTCTGGTTAAAGTTTTGTTGATAATCTTCTGCCTGATGCTGGTGGTGCGGGTCTTAAAGGCCATCGGTTTGATGAGCCTGTTTGCAAGGCTGCTGGAACTGCCTTTGAGGCTGCTTGGCATGAGCCCGGCTGCGGCCCCGGTAACGGTTATCGGAATGGTTCTCGGCCTGACCTATGGCGGGGGGCTGATAATCCAGGAGGCCCGTTCGGGGATATTATCCAAGCGCGATGTGTTCTTTTCGATTGCCCTGATGAGCCTGTCTCACAGCCTCATTGAAGACACCATATTAATGATGCTACTTGGCGGGCATATCTCGGGCATTCTCATCTGGCGGGTTGTCTTCTCGCTGGCGGTTATAGTTCTGCTTGTGCGAGCAATGGCGCATTTGTCTGACAAAAACTTCATCAAATTCTTCTGCAGGCCTACCTAGCTCGCTTGCCCGGCTGCGCAAGAAAATGTGCCCCGAATTTTCATTCGAGGCACTGATAGTTTTTGAATAACTGTCGGCGTTTCGCCTATCGGCTTCGTCGTCTCAAGACTTGTGCTGAGCGTCGTCGAAGCAGTGCAATTCCGCCGATGGCTAGCAGGGAAATCGTCGCGGGCTCGGGAATGGTGAATTCCGCGAAATCAACTTCATCAATGCCGATCATAACCGACCCGGTCATGGAGACCGTATTGCCGTCGGCAATTACCAGTTGGGCGATTGCTACCGTTGGTATTGGGATGTGCACCATGGCGTCAAAGGCGAAGGCCGCTGTCAGGCTGGTGCCGCTTTCTGACGAAACCGCAACATTAAGACCGGATTCCGTAAATAGAAAGCACGAGTCAAGAAGGGGGTTGGATGGTGCAACGGGAAGGAACACACCATAAGGAAAGGTTCCCTGGATCATCGACCCATCGAAATCGATATCGAAGCCGAACATGTCACCTGAGTCTGAGGTCAGGTTAACAATGTATGTCGTGTAGCCTGAAAATGGGCTTGGTGTTGGTGAACTTGTAAAGCTGGCCGTGACGGCTGCTTGTGCAGCAATAGATAAACCGAGAACGACCGCAACTGAAACTATGCCCCTCAGCATGTTACAACCTCCAGAAAATGCGTCACGAATTTTCATTCGAGGCACTGATAAATTATGAATAACTGTCGGCCGTCTTCGCCAATCGGCTTCGTCGTCTCAAGACTTGTGCTGAGCGTCGTCGAAGCAGAGCAATTCCGCCGAAAGCCAGCAGGGAAATCGTCGCGGGCCTGCCTCGCCGTAGCATTATAGTTAACAGGTAATCACTTCCTCCGACGCCTTAGCATGAGGCCTAACGACCCAATTGCCAACAACGCCGCAGAGGCGGGCTCGGGAATGGTGAAATCGGAGAGCGAAACTTCTGTAATGCCGACCGTAACCTTGCCGGTCATCTCAACCGTATTACCGTCGGCAATGACAATCTGAGCGATATATATCGAAGCAGCCGCATTCGGGTCGCTTAGTCCGCCGGAAAAAGCGAAGGTAGCTGCCAGGTGTGTGCTGCTTTCTGATTCGCCCACAGATATAACATCTGATTCCGGGAACAGAAAATGCGAGTCCTGATCCATAAATGGATCAGGCAGAGGTGGGTAGATAGCTGGACGGTACACACCATAATCACCAGAAGGGCTGACTTGGTTCATCGGCCCATCGAAGCGGATCTCGAAGCCGGTCAATAGACCTGAGTCTGTGGTCAGGTTAACAAGATATGTCGTGTAGCCTGAAAGGCTCGGTGTTGGTGAACTTGCAAAGCTGGCCGTAATGGCTGCTTGTGCAGCAATAGATAAACCGAGAACGACCGCAACTGAAACTATGCCCCTCAGCATGTTAAACCTCCTTGACCAAGCTCCTCGTGGATTACCTTCGATAATCCTAAGACTCAATATATAACCACTTCTTCTGCTTGTCAAAGACTATTTATAAAAGAATCGTCAAAATAAGTGGTTACGCTGCTAGCGGGGAACGGATTCGGCGAGAAACAGGCCAGAAACGCCGCACACACGAAAAGATATTTCTAACTAGCCGTAAGTTATTCCATGTGCAATGCAACCTTTAGCCGCCTAAGTGGGGCCATGCGGAATCGCCTCCGCCGGCCTCGGCGCATATCCTGCCAGCAGTTTTCCCTGACGTGTTGGCAAATGCGCGAAAGTGGCAGTGACCGGCTTTGGAAGTGCGGAACGGTTTGATATTGACGGTTCACCAGTGGCAGGTGGCGGGACGGCTCATAAAATGGCCGGTTCCAGGAGAAGTTCTCCGGCAGGCATCCCTCTGCCCGGCCGAGGGCCTCAAGCTGGGTACCCGGATAAATCAGCGGCAACTGGCCGATCGATGTAGTTAGCTGCCATGCCTCGCCCAGCAGCGGGCGCAGTGACCGGACAAACCTTGCAGACCTGTCGATCGTCTCGATCGTCTCGCCCGGCAGGCCGAGAATGAGACACAGGTTACCCTTGGCGAAATTGATCTGCCCGACGATTTCCATCGCTTCGTAGACCTGTTCGGTGGTGAAATTCTTGCGAATGGCTTTGAGTACTTCGTTGGTTCCGTTCTCCAGGCCGAAGGATATGCTGGCACATCCTGCCCGCTTCATAAGTTTGAGCAGTTCCGGATCAAGGTTCCAGGGCCGGGCACCGCACCACCAGGTGATCCGGCAGTTGCGTTTCAGCAATTCCTCGCAGAAAGCGGCGGCGTGTTTTCGATTCGTCAGAAAATCGTCGTCGTAGATATTCACCGCCGTTACGCCATAGCGTTTCTGTAAGAGAAGCAACTGATCCACAGCCAGTTCGGGGTCGAGGTACCGCATCTTTTTGTTAAGGCTGTTGGCACAGAATACACACGATTGAGGACAGCCTCGCGTGGTCATCACGCCGACTGCCACATCGGCCCCGGGGCCGCCCCGGCCCAGCTTTCCCACGCCGTGCGAGTGGAAGGAGTATTTATCGATCTGGAAGATGTCCCACGCCGGCATGGGCAGATGGTTAATCTGCGGCATTGGCTGGCGGGGGGAATTGAGGACGATCTGTCCGTCACTGTCGCGATAGACGAGCCCTTTTATATCGCCGAGGCTGTCGCGTTCGGGAAGATGCTCCAGCAGCTCAAGGAACGTTACCTCGCCCTCGCCGACTACGACTGCATCGATTTGCGGGATCGATTCGACAGCGTCAACGGCCGAGTGCGTAAAGTGTGATCCGCCAACAACGATGAATGCTTCCGGCAATTTATTTCTTATCTGGCGGATCGTTTTGAAACAGGCAAGGCGGTCGGTTGTGGGGGTGTTCAGGCCGACCACCTCAGCCCCGGCCGCGGCCACACGCGAAGCGACCTCACTTGGATTGCCGATAAGGACCCCATCAACGCCAACAACCGCATGTCCTGCATCCCGAGCGACCGCTGCGATGATCGCCAGGCCTGGCGGGACAAGGGAATTGGCTAACGGCCTGCAGTTGAAACGCGGGCTGGATACCAGGCATACGCGCATCTTTTACCCCTTGTTAGAAATCACCCCCTACAAAAGCTCCGGCATTGCAACCAGAGCAGACGTGTCAAATTATTCTATGGAATGTCGCAACGTTTTAACAAGTCAGTTCTTGAAGCTTTTTTTATCTTAAAAGGCGGTGCCTGCCGTCGAAGCATTTATCCTGAGCGCCGTCGAAGCACTTGTGGTGAGGGTCGTCGAAGCAATTGTGGTGAGCGTCGCCGAAGCAGTTGCCAGAACCCGCCCATCGTCAGCAGGGCCAGCGCTTGCGGCTCGGGCAGGATTGTAAAATCCACCTCGGAGATGTCTTCCCATGTCCCACCCAGCCCGTCTCGAACAATTTTCACACTTGCCTGGGTTGTGTGCCGATCCGGTATGGTCCAATCATACCAGAGCGTGCAGCCGGCCGATGAGACGTCGCCGGGATACAGATCAAGTGCAAGGTCCAGCCATTCACCTTCCGGGCCGGTTATCGAGTAGTACAAATCCCAATCCTTCACCGGCTGATACTGAAGCACAGCCCATTCGATTCGGAAGACATTTCCGTAGCGGAGAATTTCCCCTCCGATTGGGTCAAGAAGGCGAACTTCGCCGCCGGCTGAGTGAGCGAAAAGCGCACAGACACCCACCATTACCCAAAGGCACGCATGCCGTTGAGGCTGCATTGGAAAACCCCCTAAATTGAGCGAGCAGAACTGAACCGGCGACTAAGCCGGCGTGAATGAATTCTAGGCAACTCGAAGTGCAGGATCAATTCGAGCCATGGGCCTGCGGTTCTTTCTGGGCGGTTTCTATGTTCCGAGCGGTTGTGCGGCCCCACACGGCCTTAAAGTTCCATGGCATCGTGCCGGGGGCCTGTCCGCCGTAGCTTCAGCGAAGGCGGGTCAGCCCGCGCGTCGCTCGGTTCGGTTGTCTGGGTGCATTCTTAGGGTGGACGGGTACGTCGTTCAAGGCCAATCCGAACGGACGGCCAAGGTTGTTACGCATGTAGAGCTACAGGCCTATTCTCTCGCGAAATCGTGTCAGGATTGGGAAGATAGAAGGATTTATGCGAGCAATTTTCTCTGCCACTTCCATAGCCTGCGCAGCAGAAAGATGTTTCATTTCCACTAGAATAGCCATTGCCTCCATGCCCTACATATTATGGAATGCTTGATTCTTGGCATATTTTCCGTAACGCCTTGTCGTTCGTCAGAAGGTGCCAGCCACCATCCCGGGCAACCACGAAACAAAGTCGATCCTCAAAGGAAGTCGGGCCATCCCCTGCTTCTGCCTCCAAGACCTGATCCAGTGTCGGCTCCACAACATTAATGCCGAGGCGGGCTACCTCCTTTTCGGACAGCTTGTTGACCTCTTCGAATACAGGCGATGGGACATAAATTGAGGCCACATGGCACGAGATTAGTGCCAAGACAGACCTTTCAGATTGGGCATAATCGATCAGCACATTAGCATCGGCTATCAAGCCAGTTGGCTTGTCGTGTGGCGAACTCACGCAGAGACTTCCCATGATGTAATAATTTCACGCATAGTGCTTAAATCGAAACCAAGAATTTCGGCACCTCTACTGAGTGTGATCTTAGCAGACTCGACAGCTTTGCGAACCAGACGGCTGAGGCGATCTTCCAGGAAGTCAACATCCGCCAAGGGTATAGGCTCTACTTTTTTAGGTAATACTTTTTTAGTTCTTCGTTTCCATTCAGCATTGAAGATCATCCAAACTCTGGAGTCAACGCACCCCATTTCCAAAAGCCGGTGGAGAACAGTCTTGTAGCTGACACGAAAAATTCGCTTGACGTGCAGGGCTCTGTCCACAAATGACAAGCCATAGGTATCCTGCCACTCATCTCGAAAGAATTTATCGGGCATCAGAAAATGTGCAGCAAACCTATCCGCTTCGCCTTCCTCTTGATCGTCCTCTTCGACCTTTTTCACATCAAAGGCCCGTGGATGGAGCAGAAGGTGTCCAAGTTCATGAGCTGCGGTAAAAATACGACGTTCCACAGGAATATCTTCTCGAACGTTCACCACAATCGCCGGTCCACCGTCACTGTCGGCTATGGATAAGCCATAAAGCTTTTCAATATCCAGTTCCAAGACCTGTACCTTCACGCCAGCTGACTCAAGAAGACCGCATATATCACGAATCGGTTCATCTGGTCTGATACCAAGGGTTTTTCTGGCTAAGTTAGCCATTTTGACAACTTGAGACATATCAGATGGTACTGGCGCGAGACCCACTACCCCTTCCAATACAAAAGACTTCTTCAAACCCAGTGATTCTTCAAGCTCATTAAAGTCATTTAGCCATCGAGCCACATCAAAGACCACCTGGTCGCGTGTTGCTTGCGATTTGGAGCTTTGGAGCTTGCTAGACCGGAACCGCACATTCGAAAGGTGGGGCGGCTCAGCCAGCAGTTCGGGCAACGCAATGCTCAAGGCTCTTGCAATTCGCTGTAGGTTGCTTACACGAGGCTCAGCCTGGCCGGTCTCGATATTCCGGAAGGCGTTCCGAGAGATTCCTGCCTTGCTTGCCACATCTCCCTGTGACAGACCACGGCTGGTCCGGATCCGTTTAATATTCTGTGGTATGGGATTGGCAACTGCCATGACCGGCTCCTTTCGCTTGTCATTATTATACACAAATAAACAGAAAGACAAGTTCACTTGTCATATTGTATATCGGACTTCTTATATGTCAAGCTTGATTATTGATGTTTTTAACATCGCAGATTGGTCTTTCCCAGATCGTCGTGCGACGACCGCAGTGATGGTACTTACGTTGTCACATGATGCGGCGGCTCCAAGCAGGGCGTGTGTAGTTCGTAGCGTCGGCAACTGGTTCGACTCCTTCGACCCGTTCGACAGGCTCACGGTAAAAGGCTCAGGACAAGAAGCTCACCACAGGCAGGCAGGTATGTTGCCGACGGCGAAATAGAGACTCCAATCGTCGGCAATGAAATTGCCGACCCTACTTCTGTCGAGCACAGGAAGTGCTTGCCGATCACGCGATCGGTGGTTAGGCTCGTCAGAAAGGCCGAGGATGGCCGTCGGCCGGAGGCCATCCGTGAAATACCAGTTTAACAGGAATAGCTTTATGAACCAAGGATATGAACTAAGAATTGCAGAAGGCAAAGGAGAGGGCATGGTTGCCTGTAGAGATTTCCAACGCGGGCAGCTGGTCATGAAGGGCAAAATAGAGAAAGAGCTGAG
>SDBT01001128.1_pt1 | contig 45952 bp, 81 predicted proteins | sample 2277101 | NCBI WGS metagenome assembly SDBT01 (sample SAMN10404973, study PRJNA504765) | marine sediment metagenome | isolation source: marine sediment core GS10_PC15, 103 cmbsf | place: Arctic Ocean: Southern Knipovich Ridge | collected 2010 | reverse complement strand
CTTTAAATTGACCTTTACCCGCCGCCATAATTTCAGTTAAAGTTTCCTCACCGATGATATCGAATGCCGCCAGCCAGGGGTTCGCCCTCCAGTAGAGATACTTTTCCTCCTGGGACATCTCGGAATGGTGTCGGATATGCGTTACATCTTTTATAGATTTGTACCTTGTATTGATAGATAATCTGTAGGGGTCTAAAACTGTGGGGTCGTCGTATACCTGTTGCGCCATCTTCCGCGCAACTGACAAGTACAAGTTTATCGACTCGTCGGACTCGCCAACGCCGGTTACGTTCTCCCGGTGCTGTTTAACGCTTTCCGTGAATAACGGGTTCGTGTCCGCGCCGGTGGCGTCGGTAGTTGGCATATTATCCTTTTATCCAACCGCAGTTTCCACAATGGAGACCGCTACGTTTTCCGGGGGTTTTTCTTCTTCGTCTGGCTTTAGGACAACCGCAGTTCGGGCAATTCATAAAACCGCCGTTCTTAATCGCTAAGTATCGTTTATTATGTGGATTGAGTCCTCCTTCAAGTTTATGGGTCTTCATCCAATCCTGTAAACCCGTAAGGAATCCTGATTTTGCGTCTACTTTTGGTAATGCCATTTTATGTCTCCTTTTCTTTTTCTTTGTTTTCCACTTTCTCCAGGCTATCCTTCCATTGGACATACTGGATCTGCTCATCCTCAGACAGCATTGAAAACAGCTCGTCCTCCTCGTCCTGTTCCAAGTTGCCGAGCATAAACTTCGATTTCAAGGTGTTCACGTCCTTGTAGTTGTCAATATACTTATGGAGGTTCATTGATGTGTTGTCCCCACCTAACGTATACTTGCCCTTCGTGTGTCTCCAGTTCTTATCCTTTTCAACAACGTTTCCGTCGTCATCGATCTCGGAGGCGTTCACGTCAATGGGTTTGACCTTTCCCATTGCCCGGTCTTGAACAAACTTCTTCCAGTCAGTGAACGGTATCCCGTGGATGAACAAGAACTCTTCAAATAATCCGGCGGACTGTTTCCAGGCCGGAGAGTCCTGGACCTCATCGTGGGTTATCTCACGTTTTTCCTTTTTCACATAAAGGCCGCACAATGAGAAAAGTTTATCCTGCGCCTCCTGTGCACGCCTAACACTTTCGTATACCCGTTGCCGGTCCTCCGTCGATTTGGCATTACGCAGGTCGCGCATTGCCTCCCCCATTAATATCTCATACGTCGCAGAGGATTTCCTGATGAGAATGTCAACATCCCGGCTGGTAACAGCGTCCATTTTATTGGCGATTATCTGCCCTATCAAACGGCTGGCCGCGTCTTCACGGATTCCCATGTGGGCGGCTATTTCTTCAACGCCGGTCATTCCGGAATCCAAACAATCGAGAACGTCCATAAGGCGCTGCTGTTTCTTTGTCAGGCTTCGTGACATATCAGACTCGCTCCATAGCTTTACCGCATCTCGGGCATAGAACGCCAATCAGGTCCGAGGCGAACCAGCCGTTATGACCGCAGAACGAACACTCGTATAGAGCGTCCTTTACTTTTGGTTCAATAGCGATTATGGAGCCAACCTTGGCAAACGGGTATACCATCTGTTTCCTCCTACTTTTTTTCTTTTACGAATCTTATTATTTTAATTTTATCTCCGTGTTCGAGAAGTAACACAGGATGTTTAGAATTATCCCGTATTTGTGTAGTGAAATGCTTCCAAGCTCTGAACAACCGTTCTGATCTTCCATCTTTGTTTTTAGTTATAACTAAACAATCCCCTTCTTTAAATGTGAAATTATTTCCTTTGATAATTTTTCCATCCTTATCGATGATCTTTATCCTACCTTCCATTTCATTCCTCCTTCTTTTTTCCAAATACCGAATCGAATAACTTTTTAGCTTTATCTCGTAATCGTTCTCCTTTTTCCATAGGAGACTCACGGCCCCTGTTACCTTCCTTCCATTTTGCGGAGTCGAACTTGGAGGTTCTTTTCTTTTGTTTTTCTGTCCGTCTATCTCGATAACCGCCTAGCCCCATATGACGCCGGTACCGTTTGTTACTGACAAATACTGTTTTACTGTACCCTCCTGGTGTAGCGGATTCTACACAGTTCAAATCGTTCTTGGCCAATGTTATTCCTCCTTTTCAGGTCCTTTTAATGATTTGGATGATACTGGAAGAACCTTTATATGGCCGCCGTGTTTTTTTGTCTCAGGGTCATCAGCCGTAGGTGGTGTGTCTTTATCCTTGATCGGTGGCAGGGTCACCGCGCTTGAATTTGTGTCGATAATAACATCCTCCCCGGGCATCGGAGCCATATTATCGGGTGGGGTGGTGTCCATCACGATCGGTTTACTGGATGACATCGGTTTACCGTCGGGTCCGAGTATTCCGGAATCGGTGTGCTTGTCAATGTCGCCCTGGGTTTGTTGGATCATCATCTTCTGCATTTGTTCCTGGGCGTCGCCCATCCTCTTTTCCCGGAGTTTAACATAACCCTCCTGGGTACCTCCGAGTGAGATGGAGTATTCCTGGAGTATCATAAAGTTCATATTCATCTCCGCGAACTGTTTATCATAGCCTTGTATGGCCCTCTCCTGTCTGCCTATCGCTTCGAGGACGGCTTTGGGGTCGTTCAGCTTGATAACTTCCTTCTGTTTCGGGTCTGAATGATTATGTGTATTGGGTTTCTTATCCTTACGTGACAAATGATTCACCTACCATGTAGATTATAATATTTGTTATATATATCTTTCTGTATTTCTATGGGGTAACGGGGTGGAACTGCCCGTAAGGGCCTGAGTGGTGTGCCATAGGCGCAGCGCGAAAATACAAGGGTAGTACCCGTAGGGTGGTCGAGCACCGCAGGCGCGCAGCGCAAAAATTCATAGGCTCTGGGGACCACTCCTAAAGACACACACAACTCAAAACCAAGGGTGAGGGAGTTTGAGGGAGAGGGAGTATAAAATTTCTATCGTATGGGAAATATCCTGTGGGTAATTCCCCTTGGGAAACGTATCAGCCCTCGATCCCTAAGCGAACCTGGATTGGGCAACCCCCACGGTATTTAAGAGTCTTGTTCATTTACACATACTGATTACCTTGTAATAATAGAATACACTTATATATTAGTATAAGGGGGATATATAGGGGGGCCGTATGTGGTGGGGTATATGATGGTATGTGTGCTTTACATAAGTAGTGATAATGTCAATAATAGCAAAGGTTTATATAGTAGAACAGGTGGGATTACTGCCTATGGCAGTGAGTAGATATAAGACTCAATGATGTTAGGTATGGTAATTACTAACCCCGTGGCTCACCGCAGCCTTTACACTGTTTAAGGTCTACATTATTCTCCAGTGTGAGTGTGTGGATACGGCCACAGGCAGGGCATCTCCATTTAGCAGCTTCGTATCCTTCGTCATTTGGTAGATCCCGTAGCTTATCCTTGGATGGCAACGCTTTATCTATGGCCTCTTTGGTAGGCTCAACAGCATCCTTATCATAATGAACAAGGTCTCGAATGTTAAAAGCGCTTCCACAACCAGAACAATAATAATATTCAACTCCGGTAAACACACGATTAATCCGTACATACATACGGTGGAGGATAAATGTACAGTGTATACACTTCTTTCTCTTAGCCATACTAATGGTATACACTTGCAGGTATATAATGGTATACACTATGCCCCAATGGTATACACTCTATATATGGAAAGGTATACACTTAGAAGAGGATAATAGTACATATTAGATTGATATGGTCCCAAGGAACACGCTCTCTATATCTCGAATAGGGGGAGGTAGTTGTGAGGGAATAGCCTTGGATAGTGTGGGTGTAGCGTTGAAAAAGAATAAATATTAGTTATTTGGAAGTGTGTAGATTGCTGTGTGGTATGCTATTGAGTGTGCTGTAGGGCTCGTTATAGTATATATTGTCTTTATCTTGTCCCTCACCGCTGGCTGCGACTTGACCTATGCCGTTGGTACCTCACAAGTCTGGCGCGGGAACAAGAAGACTTTACAAATATGAGTGAATTTGTAAAATGTAGTGGCCTTTATATGCTATCACTGGTTTGTAGTATTGGAATCAGGTGAAATAAATGGAAAACAAATACAAAATAGTTTACAACTGCTATCAGAGCCCCATCAAGTTCGAAGTGGACCCTGGATACGATGTGTATGCGACAACGGATGATCCCAAAGAGGCTTTGCTTCTATTAATTGAACTACGGGAAAAAATACGTGCGGGAGAGATTATGAACACCGTGGGTAAAGATATCGTAATTACCAACGAGCAAATCTGTCTGCGAAGTCTAATGATGATGAGGTAGAGGTGAATAAGATGAAAACGGATGCAATAATAAATGAGGTTAATAAGCTCAAAAATATGGGTAGGGTGCGAGCGGTTGTTACCAGGGAACACAGCGGATACATAGTAAGCGTTATGGCGTCATACTCATACACTGATGATAGTACTGGGGCAATTGGATCGTTTGGAATGAAAACCGCTCTTGAAATATCATACAACTCTGAGTATTCTGCAAACAAGCTGAAGGATATGATAAACAACTAATAGTGGAGGGTTTCTGAATGAAAAAGAAGGTGTTATATATCACAGATGACCTTTCTGAATGGGGCAAGGAACAATGTTTACGATATATGGAGGATGATTACAACCTTACTATTTGTGACACTCCTATGTGGCGTGATTTAGATTTTACATTATACGATGCAATAGTGATGGATTATGGATTCATGGGTGAAGATATATATCATTGGAAGAGGATGGCCCAGAGTGGAGCAATGCTCGGATGGTGTGGGGCTATGGCGAATAGATACAATGAAGATGCAAAACGACTCTTTCCTAAACTTAAGTTCTTGCATAATTTGCCGTGGGCCCCTTTGAATGATTTGGGATGGTTGGTGGACTATATGTTTGAAAAGAATTAACGATTACTGTATTATTGTTCTTCTTATTGATGTTCTTTATCTTGTCCTATCCGGCCACTTACGAGAAGCCAGTGCCGTTGGTGCTGCGCTACGCTGCTTCTCTTGCGCCGGTCCAAGATTAATATCTGTCCTTGAACGCTTCCCAAGCCTTGCTAGTGATATCGGCTAATACCTCCTCGGTAATATGGTCCCGAATGTGCTTCTTGATTTGTTCCTTGTACTCAGTATGAATGAATTTATGAATAGTATTGGAAACTTCCTTCTCAATCGCGGCTTTCAGGGGATTGGACCCATAAAGTCCCCCACCACAGGTTTCTGTGACGACTTCCTTCAATGCCTTCTCTATCTCAGCTCCAAGGGCTGATTCCAGTATGGCCTTAGCCACGTATTCGTTCACGTTCTGAGCGTCTATTTTCACTTTGATATCTATCTCACTATTATTTTTATCATCTTTTGACATATTCATTATCTCCATTCAATTGAACTTATACTTGAGAAACGTAAGCGTCCTATCTATCTTATCTATGTCTTCCTGGTGTCGTGCCTTCTCCTGTTCTAAGAAGCCGATGAATACTCGGGCTTGTTCTTCATTGAGTTGATCGTGAATCACATATCCTTTCTTATCGTAGTTGATTGCCATATTCAATCCCATTCCTTCTTCCAAACGCCCTTCTCCTTACAGATGGCGGTTAAGCATTCCTGAACGTTATCATATCCAAGTGCATCTAATAAATCTACAATGGTCGGACCTTCGTAACTCTGAATACACATCTTGATATCTATTTCATTTGCCATAAGCCATCCTCCGCTTCTTTGGTGGATCCATCCGTTGGTGTTCGCTGTGGGACGTGCAATAGTACACCTTATCACTCTCATACTTACTCTTGCAGTTACTTGTATTACATGTTGAGCAGTACTCGCTTACTATCGCTGGCTTCGAGTTGACCTGTTCCTTTGGTCCCATACAACTCTCGCGCGGTCGCTCGGTCATTTGAATAACCTCTTTTGAATAGTCATAGATTTGTAAGGCATTCCACCCATCGCAGGGTCATGATCAATTTCATTATCATAAGGCCAAGGTGGGTCCGCATAGATGATTTGATACTTCATATCTTTCACTTACTCCTTTGGTATTAGAGACTTCCCACATTCGGGGCAGTATTTCATATCTCGATGGTCATAATAGGTAAGGGCCACATCACAATTAGGACACCTGCAATATGGGAGATTATCAGTTATTGGATTGAATTTCTCCTTTACGTCCCCGTTACACTTTGGACACTTACCGTCCTTGAGTAGATAGCTTTCCTTATTACATACTGAGCACTTCTTCCATACCGCTGGCTTCGGATTTCCTTGTTCATTTGGTACCCCGCAATCCTCCCGCGTAATCTGTTGGTTTCCTTCCCATGTCATGAATATCTGGTCATCCCCATCCCCATACATATTCTTAGAATAACCTGTTATTTCAAAGGAGACTCTTTGATAAAATCCGATATTGTAATTGCCATACCCCGTCCAAGTGCATAGTACCAAATGGCCATCTTTCGCAATTGATTTCCAATATTCTATGAGTTTCGTTCCGATTCCCTTTTTCCTATGTTTCGGATGAACAACCAAAAAATCTAAATGGGTAGCATGAGGATAATCGATCCCGCAAGAATAACCGACAATCGTTTCATCCATTATTGCGATGTGGGACTTTACCTTTTCACTTTCAATGGATAGTTCAAACATTTGGATATGAGCATCCCCCCAATCTCCAAATCCATCATGCCGGTTTGAGTGAAGTATCAGACTTCGGATTTCGTCGTTCCACCCTTTACCGGGTATTATCTTCACTTCTTTTTCATTCATTATCCATCACCATCCTCTTCTGAGTCTAACACTTTATCTATCAGGGTAACACACCCCGTAGAGCTCCGAGCACTTGGACGGTTTCCTTGTTAGGATACAGTACAATACACCCGTTGTTGTATATCTTGACTATTAGTAGTTTATCTTGATCATGAATGTGTACGCTTCCCTCATCGTCTGAGTGTACTTGGTTGGTAGGGAATAGTTTGATGAATTGCTGTTGTTCGTACGGTGTTATACCATGTAGTATTATTATCATTCTATTCACCTGGCTGGCATCGACTTGACTGTACCGTTGGTCCCTAACAAGTCTCGCGCCATAATATTAATACCCGTAAGGCAACTTATCCGTTCTCTTACCAAAACAAGCCTCCGCCATTTCCTGAGAGACTTTTGTACCGTGGTCTACCACTATCATATATTCATCAGCGTGGCATATACCAGGAACAGCACCAATGTAAACCCTCCAATCGATTCCAACGGTTACACTCCGTACCATCACCACTCTTGCGTCCAGCGCACGATAATCATATTTCCTTGAACCTAATTTATCATCTTCCATACTAATCAACATCCTCATCGGCCTGGTGCCTTTTCATTCTTGCAACAAATTCAGCATAAGACATCCATCCAGTTCCATAATCACAAACATCAATAATCTGGTCATCGTCAAAGTCAGAATAATGACAGCCAAACACTTCCTCCACCGTTCTATCAAAATCTCTTTTTGTTTCGGAATGTTCACGGGCAGATTTTACCATCTTATTCCATATCCTTTTTGGAAATTTCTTCCCCATATTCTTCACCTTTATACATATAAAAACAACAGCTTCTATAAAAGTATGTCGATATTTTGCATTTTCATAGGTATTTGTAAATCGTACTTGAATATATATAATCGCCACCGGATTGTTTAATTATGGAATCAAGTGAGAATACCATCTGGGTGAAACAACTATCTGAGATGGAAGAGGGATTTAATATTGATAAGGAAGATGAATGTTCCTTTTTGGGTAGAGACAAATATTGCAAATTAATAAAGATGGATTCCAGTCCTTGTTGGAAAGAGGGTTGTACATTCTGGAAGATGTGGAAAATCCTTAATTCACCGGCGCAAGGTTCGCGGGGTACCAACCTAACTGGAGAACCGAAGCCAGCGAAAGGTGATATAAATGAATAATACTGATAGAACTATGTGCTTCATATCCCTGTTATTGGGGTCTGTGTGTATCTTAATAGCGTCTGTGGCTACTGCGTTAGAGGGGTTCATGACTATCTATCTACTGCCTTTCTGTCTTGCTACGGTGCTTTGGATCGTTCTGGCTGTGCTGATAGCTGTTGATTGGTCGAGGGAGGATACTATGGCAAGCTACGGAAAAGAATCCAATGCCGTTGGTACCGCCTTTTCCTTGCGCCAGAAGAGGGGAGAAAAATGATGCAATTAGAGGAATGGCTATCTACTGATAGATGTGGAAACATACGGGGACTTGTCAAGATATATGAAACCCCCGTCTTAGTATCGGGTAAAGCGCGGGTTTATACTTATGAGGATGGAGAATACAACCCACCAGCACAAGTTCAACTTACATTTACGGAGATAATAGAATGAAATACATCAAAATGGATAAGATTTACAAAATATGGTATGACCCCAGTGATACCAAGTTTTCTTTCACCATCATATGCTGTGAGGATTACGAGGTTATATCAGAGGAGGTGTACAATAAAGTTACGCGCAAGGAACGTGGGGTACCAACTGAACAGGTCGTTCCGAAGCCAGCGGAGGAGAAGTAAGATGTCAGGAGGAGGGGTAGGATACTGTCCCAAGTGTAATTTAAAATTACTTGAATGGACTGAGCGCGGCGGGATCCTGAGACGGCTACCGACGTGTCCTGACTGTGGAAAGATACATCAGATGATCGTGAGAGCAAAACCGAAGGAGACGGGAGTTTTAGAGGCGTTTTTACAAAACTGTTAAGATTTGTAAAATAGCAAATCCTTTATATGTAAGTATCAGTTGTTATACTTGGAATCAGGTGAAATAGATGGAAACCGACATAATAGACGTGAACCCGATGGATGGCTCCTACGTTGTGGAGAGGATAACTACTACGAGAAGGGCCAAGTGTCCCAAGTGCAAAAGGCATATGAACAGGGCAGACGAAAGGGAGAGGACCGAGAGACACGCTTGGTTCTGGTGCGAACTGTGCAAAGAGATGTTTAATGTCCCGATAATGTTTCTCTAAGGTGATTCTGATGTCACAACTAACCCGATACAGAAAAACCGTGGACTACTATATGGATAACCACAAGACCATGTCAGTAGAGGAAAAGAACGATTACGAGGGAACTATCAGGCGCATGGAAGATTCGCTTAGAAGGTCAGGAGTGGATTTCTAATGGAGTGCAGATTCAGGGTTTACGGGCCTTGGGGCATCTTCTCAAAGGTCCACTATTGCAAGCTATCTAACAGCCTGTGCGGTGATGTGGATATGTGCGAGGTTGAGCACAAGTGTACCCATATGCATCACGAATGCTTACATTTTGACCACGCGGGAACTGACTGTAGCGATTGCGGACCCCGTGACTGTGACGATTACGAGGAGTGATTTATTTGACCGAATTGGCAGACAAACTACAAAACTATCTTACGAACCGGGTAAACGGTATACGGATAGTCCAAAAGAAGTTCACACCGAAGGAAGGACCGACACATAGCCTTTTCAATGCCAAGATTAACGCTTTCGAGGAAGTTATGCAGGTGATTGACGATATGGAGGGGAATTAGATGGTAAAAGATGATATGAGATGTCCCAAGTGCGGGGCCATGATGGAAATAGGTGCGAATGGTTTTATAATTTGCAGATGCGGATGGTTTGAATCATCCAGAGACAACACCCCTTTCAGGAGAACGGATACATCCGAACTGGATTGGGTTGTAAATTTAAAGGGTGAGTAAAAATGGTTGAGTATTCAGATATGGAGCCGAACATTCCAGACAATATGGGGTTCTATTGCCACTCAAAGGTAAACGGCACAACCTTCAGAGAGAAGGGCCTGGGCCATCCGTTGCCTTGGGATCAATTCCAGGTAGGAGATAGGCTTATCCTCATCAGGGAGCCTGAGAACGCCTTTGACTCTAACGCGGTTAAAGTTATGTGGGTTGTCCTGAAGGATGATGATAGCCGTCAACTTATGCACATCGGCTACATTCCCAAGGACACCGCTATAAGCCTCTCTACGCTGATTAAGGACGGAGAGGGTAAGGTAAACTACTACGCCACCATAAACGAGGTTACAGGCGGCGTTGAGGGAAAGGAACAGCACGGCATCAACATCAAGATATGGTTCGAGAAAACGGGAGAGTTAAAATATGGACATACATGTTAAAGATAGTGAGATAGATAAATATATAGAAATTGATTTGAGTGAGAAAGATTGGGAGAATATAAAAAGGGGAAGATATCCATCTAAACTTGAAATTGTGCTTGGAAGCCCTGTTACCATAAGCGTGGGATACAAGAGGCAATAAACATGTTCATATGGCGGGGCTTTGAGACTTTTCATTACATCATGTATTGTCCGTCTCTCCTGGTTCCAACCTGGCCCCGCCACCCTTTCACTTTACGGAGTTAATGATATGGTCTGCGATAAGTGTTTAAAGTTCTATTTGGAGGACGACTACCCGAACGGCGAATGCCCGCACTGTAAGGAGGTCTAAATCTGATGTCCCAACAAACTATTGACTTTTTCACGTATAATGAGATAGTCGAGCCGTCCAGATCCGAACCGGGTACTAATCATGTCGTAGGTAAGGAGTTTGGTAAGTATTTCTGTAGTTGTAAAGGCTTTCAGTATCATGGGGATTGTTACCATATTAGGGGTGAGAAGATAAAGGAGTTGTCCGCAAGGTTGAGGTTCCAGATAGAGAAGGATGTTCCTATATCACGTTCACATTTTAAATCATTGAAACAGATAATAGATTGGGTGGAGTTTAAAAGTAGTCCTGAGCATGAGTTGTTCTGTAATACCGCTTTACAATATGCACGTAGTAACGGTCAGGTGAGCGCTGATGACGTCCATGCGATTCTCGGTGAGGAACTATGTTGGGGGCGGCGCGGTATAGGTAGTGCTTTGAAAAGTCTTCAGACCCGGGAGTATCTTGAGGCGTTGTTCACGTTCAAGTCAAAACGAAAGGTTACACATGGTAGACCTATTGTACAATATGGTATTACACAACGGGGTAGGGAGTTGGTAGGGTGACATCGGCAGGCTACGAAACGACCTGTGCCTTTGGTCCCATACGTTTCTTGCGCCGGAAGAGAATATTTGGAGGGTACGAATTGAGAAGAATAGTTAAGGGTTTGGTAGGGTGAGGGTGTTATTGGTGGATGTGGATAGTAAGATACCTAATCTGGCTCTAATGAAGCTGTCTGCATTTCATAAGGCTAAAGGGGATGAGGTTGGGTTTGGTGTTGAGGATCCACATAAGGTATATGCTTCCATATTATTCACAAAAAATAAGTTTGAAATTTCTTTATTACCATTCCAATATCCAAAGGCAGAAATTATCAGGGGGGGGCCAGGTTATGATCCAAGTCTTAAGTTGCCCAGAGAGATTGAAATTTATTCACCAGATTATTCTATTTATCCTGATTATAAAGATAGCATTGGTAGGGTTACAATAGGATGTATACGAAATTGCTATTTCTGCTTAGTTCCAAAGATGGGTAATATTAGATTCATACAACACCCAAGAGAAATATACCAAGGCGGTAAATTAAGATTACTTGATGATAATCTTTTAGCTAAACCGAAGGCATGGAAGAAAACCGTAAAGTTTCTGATTGATAATAATATAACGGCTATCTTTGAGACATTCGATATTCTATTGATAACTAAAGAAATTGCAAATGATCTATCAAAAATTAAACATGATGGTATGATACATTTTTCTTATGACATAACAGATAAGAACTATGAAAAGAAGATAATTAATAATATCAAGTTATTGAATAATTCAGGTATACCTAATAGTAAACTTACGTTTTTTATTTATTGTCATGATGAGAATCATATTCCGGATGCTTTGCATAGATGGAAATTCATCAGGGAAATTCCTGGAGTGAATCCGTTTCTTATGGTAAACCCCGAAAATAAAACGAAAAGATTGAAGAGAATACAAAAGAAAGCCGTGAGGCCAATGATTTGGAGATATTTAACACCAGAGGAAGTGTTCCAATGAGAGTGAGAGAATTAAACAATTGGCTGAGACTCCTTGAAAAGCTGGGACATGATGTGGATCTAAAATGGTTCAGAACTGATGATGATAAACCTGGGCGTAGATATACTATTGATAGAGCTTACTATGTAGAGGTCGTGTCTGGGAATGTTAGAATGCCTAGATCTGTTGTAGGTGATGAATAATTGAGTGTGAATACTATGGCAGGCTACGAAACACCTATGCGGTTGGATATGCGCGTACGCTGTGTTTCTTGCGCCAAGAAGAAAAGGAGAATATAGAATGGTGGATGATAAATTCATTCTTGATGCTTGTTGCGGGGGCCGTATGATGTGGTTCAATCCAGAACATCCGAACGCATTATATATTGACATCAGGAAAGAAGATAAAGGATGCATTCCGACCCACGCTGGATTTAATATTTCTCCAGATATGATTATGGATTTTCGTAAGTTGGATTTTCCAGACAAATCATTCAAGCTCGTAGTTTGGGACCCACCCCATTTAAAAACGATGGGTCCTAAATCTTATATGAGAAAGAAGTACGGTGCGTTACATCCAGAGACTTGGCAGGCAGACCTTACAAAAGGATTCAAGGAATGCTGGCGGGTGCTTGAAGATTATGGTGTATTGATATTCAAATGGAACGACCATGAGATTTCACACAAAGATGTTTTAAAACGATTTCCGGTTGAGCCTCTTTTTGGACAGACTGGCCGCGGCACTAAAACGTTTTGGTTTTGTTTTATGAAGATATTAAAGGAGAAAGGGGTATGAGCAGAGTAGGTAAACATAGAAAAATTGTCTGGTATTGTATGGGTTGCCAGAGTAAAAGCTATAGATATGAACATGAAGGTAAACCGGAAGAATGTACTCTATGTGGTGGATATGGTCCTTTTGAGAAGGCGGTATAATGGCAGGCTTCGATTCTCCAATACCGTTGGTACCCCGCGAATCTTCGCGCCATAAGAGGGAAGAAATATGAATCTGAAGGTTTTGAACCTGTATCCTGGAATCGGGGGAAACCGTAAGTTGTGGGTTGGGGTGGATGTAACGGCGGTTGAAATAGACCCCGTGATTGCCGGCATTTATCAGGACTTCTATCCCAAGGACAATGTTATCACGGCAGACGCACACCAGTATCTTTTAGACCATTACAACGAAGGGTGGGATTTCATCTGGAGTTCTCCCCCGTGTCCCACACATAGCGATATAAGGCGATTGGGCGTTGAAATTGGAACTATGGAGCCCCTATATCCCGATATGCAGCTCTATCAAGAAATAATATTTCTGCGACGCTTCTTTCATGGGATATATTGTGTTGAGAATGTTCGCTCGTATTATGAACCTTTAATAATCCCACAAGTAATCGGAAGACATTATTTCTGGGCTAATTTTGTCATCGGAGAACATAAAGACAATACGCCGCATTTGATTAAATACGGCACAATAACAAGCCTTCAAAAACTTCATGATATTAACTTGTCATCTTATAAAATTAAAAACAAAAGAAAGATTCTTAGAAACTGTGTTAAGCCGAATCTTGGCCAACACATTTTCAATTGCGCCTTCAAAGTCAAACAAACAACCTTCGAGGGGGGAAACTTATAAATAACATTCATTCCCATTATGTTAGTATGCGAAACTCCGGTACGTATGCTACGCAAGAACCTTCCCAACGGCGGGGAGCCTCATTTGATACGGAAATGTCGGGGTTTCGCAGCTTAGACTTTTTCCCTTCCCGCTGTTCACCTAACCTATCTCACTTAGGACACAACACAAACCCGAACAAACGAGGGGGCCGACAAAACCGAATAAACCATTATCTCCTCTCCAGAGAAAATCCCCTATTTTCCTGTGTGAAGTTGGCCCCCTCACCCTTTACTTTTACATCAATCATAATGGAGCTGTCCGGTAGCGGTCTATCCGGCGAGAGGGTACCCTTCCGTAAGGAAACAGGAGAACTCGCATTCGGAGGTTCGAATCCTCCCGGCTCCACCATTTACGATACCAGGGACGTTGATGAGGGTAGAGCGGTGCGCTATGAAACCCTCGGAGTCCCGCCATCACAATCACCAAATAATGACAAGGAGGATAGCCCGTATCACGAAAGTATCACGGCTGTTGGTATCACTGAAGTATCACGTCGTGATACAAATATGGTTCCGAAGGTGTAAAGCGGTCGTGAATTAGCGGATTATTCTATTGTTTAGAATAATAGGAAGAATAGTAAGTAAAGCATTAGTGTAACGGAAAAAATGGAGAGTTAAAATGAAGATAATCTTTAAGGGTTTTACGGGGTATCACTGTCATTTTCTCAATCCCGTATCATGTCGTGATACTTTGGTGATACTATGAAGGAAAGGCCCAACTCCAAACAGTTCACCGTTACCGGAAAACCTATGGATAGTTTGATTCTGATGTACAAGACAAAACACGATGCTGATTCTAATTATTCGTACACTGACCTCATGCGTGAGCTTATTGAACATTACCCCGACCCCGAGGAGCGGGTATCGGAAGCATTCAAAAAAATAATGATAGTATTCTGGGAAGCGGGGTTCAAGGGTGATGATATCAATTCCGTCCAACAAATCGAGACATTATTATTATACTTATTAGATGAAGATTTTAAGGATAAGGTTCAGAAAGGAATAAACGACACGATAAAAAACATATCAAAAGGAGGGAAATAGAATGGTAAAGACACCGCAGATGAAGAAGTTTGAATACGAAGCCTTGGGGTTTGGGACTCCCAAAGGAACCTATCCAGGCCAGTTCTCACCAAGATTCACAAAAAGAAATTGAGTTGAATTAAATGAAAGAAACGTACGTAATTCAGATTTCCCTCGATACCGCCCACTTCAAGACATGGAACGGAGATCTAGATCCAAAGACAATGAAACCCCGAACTTACAGTAAAGCTGAAGCAGAAGCCAGGGTAAAACATTTCCAACATGTCCAGAATGAGAATAACAATAAAGAACCCAGAATAGACGAGAGAACACATGAACCTATACGCTCTATTAGAATGAACTACACTTTCAAGGTATGGGATACTACCAAATCAGTAAAACAATGGAGAGACGGAGAATGACGAATGAATGTGATGTTAGTAAGTCTAAGGAACACCATTGGATTAAATTTGGAAAATTCACAGTGGTCTGCTTGTGGTGCGGAGACAAGAAAAGGGTAAAGATGGAGGTTCTAAATGCCGTGTGATGAAAAGTTCTTGAAAGGAATATTGCTCGGAACCCGAATGGCCAAGTTCCTTGGAATGTCTGAGACGGAGATACGAAAGATGGTTACGGAATGCATCAAGGCAGAAATAGAGTACGATAAAGAGAGAGGGATAGAATGAGCAAATTAGGCGACGGGGTAGAAATGGAGCTAAAATTCTTCTGTAGGGAGTATGCCAACTGTCCACGGGACCATATGTGCAAGGAGGACGCTCCGGGGTATGTTGAGTATTATCTATGGTTGAATGGCGGTTACAAAACGGTGATGAAGTCGTACCGCTGGTGTCCACATCTGGAGGCAAGGGGTGAGAGGAAATGAACCCGATCGTTGAACTACGGTATGACTGCGTGGAGGAGTCCCATATACGAGTTCATATAGATGCTAAGTATCTCCACACAATAGGACTGAAGGGGTTTGAATGACCAGTTTAGGACTACGTTCGAGTGGAAATTTGTATCACGATTTCCTGAAGTGGTGTATAGCAAGATGGGCGGAGAAACGGTATAAGGAGGTTGTTATGGAGTCAACGGAGAACAATGTAAAAACGGATGTTGTAATGCGGTATCCGAAAGGTAGAGACAAAAATAAGCGCGCGCAAGCGGTATTTTTCGAAGTTCAGTCCGATATGGAAGGGGGCGCATACCTTAAACGGAAAGCAATAGATTACAAGGGTAAGACCTGGGGTTGCATCGAGGTTGAAAAGTTTGATTTATGTTCTGAACCAGAGGACGGTTACAGCATAGAAGCCTCCTGCTATGTCTCAATGGTGTATGATGAGGTTGCCAAGCAATTAAACAACGAGACCCGACGCCACATACCCATAAAGAAGAACATCCTTATAATCCCTAAGAGTAAGCCTGACGATTCATATTACATTGAGTATAAAGGACACCATATCAAGAACCAACATTCAAGTAAAAGACGGATTGACTTTATAGAAGATAAGAAGGAAAAGAATAAATACTAATAATACATAACGTAATACGGTGAGTAATATGCTATGTGATAAATGTAAAAATGTAATATGTAGTGAAAATGAATTATGGATTCGATTTGACATAGAAGCAGAGGAATATACGCTCTGTGAGGAATGCAGAACCTTGTTACTTAAATGGATTTCTGGTGAGTAATATGCCACAAATACAAGCAAGGGTTAGCGAAGGAATGAAAGCCGAAATCGAGTACCTTATCCCAGAGGTCGGTGCATGGGAGAGCGAGTCTTACTTCATTAGGGAAGCTCTCAACGAATACATCAAGAAGCACTGGAAGGGCGAGAGATTCTGCAAGAATCTCCATCCTAAGAAGGGATTTTGATGACAAGAAATCCCCTCAAAAATATATTTCGTAATAGATGGAAAAGAACCGTGCGAAATAGATTTAACAGAGGATTGCGGGGTAAAGATTTAATTGCCCCAGTCAAAAAGAGAATAGATTATCTAATAGATAAAAAGGAGAGGATGAAATGAAAACCAAAGAAGAAATAGAGGAAACGATTGAGGAATTGAAGAAGTCCATAGAGGAAAGCCGTTCCGCTATGCCTTTGATGAAAGGCGATGAGGGGAAAGCCATTCTAATCAAATTGATGTGGGGAGAGAAGGGACAGATAGATATTCTTAAATGGGTCTTGAAAGAGGACAATCTTAACCCGCGCAAGGTTTGCGGGGTACCAAATGCACAGGGAAAACCGAAGCCAGCCAATAAATGTAAAAGGAGGATGAGAAATTGAAATGGATACGCTGTAATGATTTGAAACTATGGGCCGAACCCAATCATATAATCGGGAAGGCATACATGAAATTCATCCGTGAGAAGAAATGGTATAAAAACTATACCCGGAAAGACTACGAGATATACCTGCCCGAAATAGACGGCAAACTACTCAAATTCAATCATACGTACATCAGAGGGGAGTTTCTGACAGACATTATAATTGACCAGGACATAGACGATGAGCACGTTTCAATGGAGATAGAACACCCCGCTAAACCGTTCTCAGGACCCATTATAATCAGAACCATCCAGGAAAAGAAACTTAGGATCGTGTACTTGATCGCGGAGTACGGACGTAATACGTCTGAGATTGAGTCATGTTATTATGAGAAGTTGGATATGATACCCGTGGAGTGATGAAATGAACGCTGAACCGGATTCTGCATTCTGGGATGAGCCCGGTACCGATCAGATTGAAACTACGCGCGAGGATTGTGGGGTACCAACCGAACAGGTCAATCCGAACCCAGCGATAGAACCCCCAGAGTCTACCAGTGAACAGGAAAGTGAGTTTAGCAGAAAGTTCGGAACCTGTGGGGGATGCAACAAGGTTGATGTTAGGATTAAGAAAGCAGAGCCGATGGGCTGGTTCTGTGAGGATTGTTGGTGGGACTTGGAGCAACAGACCCCTTTGGGAAGTGAACATGAAGGTGAGGAATGATGAGTATAATGTGGGTACAACAGGACAAGGATGGTGTTTATCACATACGCCATGCCACGATAAAGGAGATAGTTCGTGAGCTTCATACAAGAATGATATATAATGAGGATAAGGAGCCTGATTACATAATCAAAGATTTGGTCAAGAGAGAAAATCCTGAGATTAATCTTCCCGCGCAAGAGAAAGGTGGTACCAACGATACAGGGTCCCTTTCTCGTAGCCAGCGGTGCGCCCCCTCAGTAACGGATACGGAAGTGGAGAAGGATAAGTAAATGAACGGACCATCAAGAACGTGCCCATCGTGCGGTGAAAGGATCGTGACAAAGAAACGCGGAAGCTATAAACGGTACTCTACCTATGAATGCGAAGGGTGTAAAAAGGAGTTCCTACCCGGAGATACGGTAATGTTAAAGTTCACTGGAGACCGCCGGACAACGCATTCCAAGAATCATCCTTAGTTTTATCGAACCTGTCAGCCGGAGTTCCAGCATCACCGTATCCGTCTATACCTACTATATCGCCCTGGTCGTCGTATATCTCTATTCGTCCTATGGTATAAATAACGGTGTCAGTGTGTAGTGAATGAACGGCTCTATGTATAACGTATAATGTATTGTAAACGGTTGTAAAGACCTCCTCTGTCGTGGGGTCCAGGAACGCATTTTTAGCCTCTATCTTATCCATTGGACGGAACCATTGTTTTGAGCCCAATAGAGTAAATTCAAATAGTTCATTTTTATGGGAGGCACTGAGCAGTATCGAATCACCCCAGGACTGGAGCATGGTCGTAGGATCAACGGCGGCGGTCCCGGGCGGTCCCTGTGCGCCTATCGTGGCCTCTATCTTGTCAGAGCCCGCGTACCCGGTTGTTGTCGTTAGATTGCCTGTGCGTTCTACTGCGGGCCAATCAGTAGGCCGTGGGTCCGCGTGTGCGGCTCCCAGACTACCCCATACCTGGTCACGATCACCAGCTCCGCCCTGGAACGGGTCCTGGAATGACGCGCCATGCAGGTTCGTCTCGCCTACGCGGTGGTCCAGGGTTGCATCGTCTACCCGTGTTACCTTCATTATCCGGTTGGTCTGGGACTTGTTATAATTATCCAGGGTCGAACTGTCCATGTACAATCCTTCCGGTGTGAACGTACTCAACTCCAGTATATCATCGTCCCAGAAGTTGCGGTAATAATCCGTGTACAGGAACTGCATCTCCGGCGTGGTCTGCCAGTTAAGCCCCGAATAGTCCGCTATATGATTGAATATATCGAACACCGACCATCCCCGTCTACGGTGAGGTATCCAGGTACCGGGTAGTAGAGTAACGTTAAAGTTCCAGAAATGGAACCACCGCCAGAAATCGTCGCCGCCCTCAGTGATCCAGTTCTTCAATAATGCTTCGTCGGAAACGGAGGTTTCTATCAGGTAATCCAAGGGGCCGGTATCAAAAGACCTCATCAGCTTCATACGATACGACATGGGGTACGCTATCAGCGTGAACAGCCCGTTATCATCCTCTGGTATTATCTTTCTGACCTCGCCGTGGAACACGGGTACTTCTACTATCTCGGTCGGTACAACCGGGGTTTCAAAGAACGTCGCTATCCCGAAGTATGGGGACTCGCAACCGTCCGCCGTCTCCGCCTCTATTTCAAGCCTCATGCTACCCGGGTACGGTTCGGTAATTCCGGTATACTCGCCCAACAGCCTACCGTCATGGCCTGAATAAACCGCTACCTGGATGATATCGTTCGGAGCACCTTCGACTATGCTCCACCATATCTGGTATTTATGTTCGGAGTATCCAAAATTAACTGTAGGCAGATCGTCATCCAAGGTTATCGCCTTACTGGTACCTGAGTCGTGATACAGCGTCAACGCCTTGGTAGCCGTCGCGTCCGTGTACGTGAACTGTAGACCCAACCACTTAGTACCGTCGGCTCCGTTGTCATAGTGTAGCTTGATAAAGAACTCACCGTCCGCGTCGCCCTCATCGAACGCCTCCCAGACAGTAACCTCTACGAACCCGCCATCCTGGGATCCGGCAACAGCTTGGAAGATATCCCCCTGCGTAGCGGTCGATAACGCGCCATTGAACATGTAGGCGTAACTGTTGGAGAACGGTGATTTAACACGGATGGAACTGAATAATGCGGTATTGTTCAAAGACTTATCTATGGTAAGCCGTGACGTGGAGCATGTCAGGTTACCCAGGGTTTCAGCGATTACTAAATCACCGTCCAGGTATATCTTTATGTATGCTCCTATCCTGATTACCTTGAACTTATGCTTACCCGTCGTGTCGGAACCTGTGTAGTCAACCAACGGAGTTAGACCGGGCCGGTATTCAGCGAGTATGATATGCCCATCCGATATCGCTATTATGATATCACCGGCGGCTCCGCCAACAAGACCGAACGATAACGTATTTGCAACCGCGCCGGAGTATGTGAACGTGAACTCTGTATCAAAAACAAAATCCGTGTCAACATCACCGTCTATGTATATGGTAGAGGCCGCGCCAGTGCTCCAGAGGTTCCGAGCCGTGGTAATGGTGTCCCAAGCACCAGCGGTAATCGTCCAGTCGGGGTCGTTACCCTTGTTCGTGTAGGCATTATTGAACTTGTCCGTAAACCCGGTGATGGGTGTTACCTCGTTGCCCCAGGCTCCGACTACGTTGTTCACGGTCCAACTACCGGCAAGAGCGTTAACGAAATCATCCGCCAGTAACGCTTTCTGTGACCACGGTATTACCTCGCACTTACTCCAGAGTTCTATCTGATTGAACGCCCGGTCAGTCGTGAAGAAAGCCGGTATCGTTTTGGATGTGCTGGCCGCGTCGTGCGTCTGTTCCTGGGAATCCTTCTGGTATGACAGGGTAAGGCTGCCAACGCCGTTCTTTTTCATGTCCGCCGTTCCCTCGTATGTGGGTAACGCCTGGGAGCCTACCACCGTTTCATCAAACTGTACTAGCGTCCAGAAATATTCCTCATCGGGCGCTATCTCCTCCAGATCGGAGTAAAAGTTAAACGTGAACAGGGCGATATAATCCTTGGGTGATGTATAAGTATAATCTATCAATCCTATCTCACCAACAAGTTTTTGCGGGAGCTGTTTCTTGTCGGAGGTCATGTATATCCGTAACCGTCTGTCCAGGTTGGGTCCGTCGTCGTTGTCCAGATTGTAATTTTTTAATGTTTTACTCTCGGGCCAGTATTCGGCTCTTAGGAAGTATTCGGTATCCGGTGAAATGGCGAACGCGTCCCCGTTATTGTATGCTCCGAACTCCGTAACCACCGTGAACACCGGGGGAACACCGCCGATGTTATGCGGGTCGTCAATGGTTCCTATGCATACGAGTATCTTTCCGGTTGCACCTCCCGTGTGGGTTGTCGGTACGCCGTCGGTGTTGAATAACGTTATTTCCGTTCCGATGGGTAGTATGATTATATGTATCCCGTCCGTGTCGTTACCGGCTCCGCCGTTGTAGTATATGGATATCCCGAATGGTGCGTATTGTGTTGCAGGCATTCCCGGTACCGGTGTCGTGGGTATCCATACCTCTCCACCAGTATCCCAAGCCCCGGACTGGTATGCGAACGCGAACTCATACATCGTTCCCGTGTGCTCCAACGCCGTTGTTTTCCCGAACTGACCATTGAACCCCGGCCGTACCGCTCCACCACTGGCCGACGGTGGTTCTTCGTGTGCTGATTCTATTATGTTGGTCGGTGTTACAGTGTCGCCATCCGTTAAACACCAGGTCCCAAACTTCTTCGTATATGGTCCCACGGTTGCATATTCATGGTTGGTCGTGGCGTAGAACTTCGTGGAGTGGAGTACTTCTGCCCTATGCCAAGGCGATGCTCCGGCTACCCAGCGGTAGTCCCACCAGTAGTACTTATCGTCATAGCCGTTATCAAAATCGTTCGTTCCCGGAACTATGACCATCCCGCCGAGATCGTAGTATGCATGGTCCCCGACCGCGCCCGGAAAGAAATAATCCTTGAAGTAGTTACGCCGTATCCAATAGCTCATTCTTATTCTATAAGGATTTTGCGTATAATATAGTTTTTGTAAAAATTGTAAATATATATATAGTAAACATTGTTTGTTATATAAAGAAGGAGATAGAATGATTAGTTTAGTATGTAGACAATGTGGGGGGCATGTTTTCAAGGAACACCCCAAGGAACCTTTAAACATATCAAATGCAGTAATATTCGGATGTGTCGATTGCCCTCAAAGATATATAATTCAAATCAAGGAGGAATAGAATGGCACATCACAAGGCTTGTATTGGGGGAATTCATTTTGTTGAGGATGTAAGACTATTAGAGGATTGTTGTCGGTGTTCCGATTATGATAATTGCAACAATTCAAGATGGACACCGGATGGTTTAGAATTGGAGAATGGAACAATTTTATTTCCAAATATTCAGGCGCAAGGTTCGCGGGGCTCCAAATGCACAGGGAGAACCGCAGCCAGCCGAGAAGAAATCATATCGGTATCACTATCCCGACCTGCCAAGTGAGGGACAGTTGAATACTACCGTCGCCAGCCTCGAAGTCCGTTAATTGAAGGTTTGACGGTACGCCTCTCCAGCCAAGACCGGGTATACTTCCTAATGGTATCCGTTGCGGGTCGAACTTAACCTGCGGGTCATCGTCATCATCAGCGTTCGTTACAAAGAACTGGAGATATAACTTATTGGTCGATACCAACCGGGCATGCTGTAGCCATTCCCGTATCTGTGAGAAATACGTCATGCACTCTATGAACTTATCGCCCTCTGAGGAACCTACCCCTACATGAACGAAGCTGAACGGTATCTTTTCGTCCACCTGTCCGAAGTCTACTATTATCGTGGGGAACCTCTGAGCCTCTATGTGTCCCGTGTCGTCGGATACTGTCAGGATGGTTGAGATAGACCGGAGTATCATCGGGTGGAACACCTTATCCGAGTCCTGGGCGTTATAGCCTACCTTGCGGAGGTCCAGAACCTTGTATTCCCAACTACCGTCCACCTTGAGCTTTGCTATCCGGCAATGATACGTTGCAGCCATTAATCAAACACCCCTGATATGAACTTTCCAGCCGTGTCCTTGATACCGCTTGCACCGTCGCCGCCCAGAATACCGCCCGTAAGTTTCTCAATGAACTTCGTTGCGTCCGAGAAGTCCAGGTCAAACAGTTTCGTGAACCCGCCAAAGTCCAGAGAGAAAATGTCCGTGAACCCGCTAAAGTCCAGGCTGGTCAAAGTGTCCAGTGAAGGGAAGGTAAAGTCCGAGAGCTTCCCGATCCAGGGGAATTCAAAACTCGTTAGGTCATCTATTCCCGGAAAGCTCCAATCCTCCATGTAATTGAAAAACTTTTTGCCAACATCGAACGCGGTGGATATTCCTGTTACGTCCATATAAAAATCGACAGCATCTTCTACTTTTTCTTTGATAGCGCTCGCAATCTTTCCAGGCAACTCATCCATAGCGTCGGTAATGCCCTTCTTTACGCCGTCTTTAATATCGTCTTTTAAGGCTTTCCAGTCTATACTATCCCATTTATCTTTAACGGACTGTACTAACTCGCCGATCTTATCTTTAATGGCCGTCTTTATACCTTCCCATTTATCTAAAAGATATGCCTTTAAATTTTCCCATTTATCTGCAAGATACTTCTTCAATTTTGTAATCAGCTTATCATAAACCTCTTTTGCGGCGTCAGATACGATCTCCCATACGCGTATCATTAACCCCTCTAAATCGCCATCCTTGACGTACTTATATAACTCCCCAAAGTCTGTCTTGAGCGCGTCCACCACCTTATTTAATATATCGAAATGGTCCAGTATCATGAACAACGACATGAATATCATATCCCCGATCATGCCGAATGTGGCGTTAAATATGGTCATTATAGCCTTTACCGCCTCGGAGTTATCCATTATCTTTTTCAGGAACAGAACGATGATGGCTATCCCGGCTGCTATCGCCATCAACGGAGCAGCCGCCGCCATGCCTCCCATGCCACCGCCTCCGCCGCCTACCGCCTTGGTCGTAGTTCCTCCGCCCTTCGCCATGAAACCCGCACCGCCTCCGCCGCCTCCGCCACCAGACATCTTTGAACCCATACGAACGCCCAGACGTAACCCTGCAATGTTCTTGAAACCTATGCCCATGACCCTGAGCAGGTCGTATAACGGCTGTGTGAACGCACCCTCCAGCTTCTTAAAGAAGTTCTGTTGCGGCTTCTGAACCGCCGTAGGCGTCCCCTTACGCTTTAACGCTGCATATTCGGGTGAGTATGGCCCCGGTGGTGCGAAACCGCCTCCTCCGCCTCCTCTGCCCCCTCCGCCACCAAATCCGCCAGAGGTTCCTCCGCCTTTTGCAGTATATGTACCTTCTACTTGTATCTTGACTACGGGCATCTACATCATCCTTGCGTTCAGTAGTGCGTGAATTCCAGCCGCTATCATTCGTATCCTGACACTGTAGTACTCCATCTTGCTTAACGGAATACCAGATTCATATCCAGTGTTTACCAGATGAACCTCGTCCAGGGCTTCTTGTAATGCTGGTGAGAGTGAAGGGGGAGGTCCACGGGGGGCCTTGTTCTTTTTCCCGTCCGCCTTTCGGAAGAGCAGGATATAGTCCTTGTAGGCTTCCGCCTCCCCTATCATTTTTTTAGGGCGTTGTCCTTCTTGGCTACGTGGCCGTCCTCCAGGAGGTACCCGTTATCGTCGAACAGTGATTCAATTATCTGTTTAAGGACCATCAGACCTTCCTCGTCTATCCCGAGCTGTTGTACTATCTCGCCCGTGTTCCTGAAGAACTCAATGCGTAAAGCCTCGCCTATGGGCGCTGGCAACTTGGACCAGTTGGATTCTATCGGTTCGTGTAATGCCGTGTCGTCCCGCATTTTCATACCGGCGAACTCCCAGATTATCTCCCTTATCATAAGCTCCTGTTTGGCCCTCTCATATTTCATAGAGTTCTTGGATATTCCGGGGATGGTTGAGAGTTTTTCGGTGATCTGGTTCATTCTGGGCCATGTAACCATCGTAAACTTGAAAGGAAAGCGTTTACTATTGTAGTCTATGTATCCGTCCTGAAGTGTTCCCGTAATCTCTTCCAAGTCCTTCCAGGTTCCCTCGGTCGGAGTGAGTGCTTTCTCAAGCCCTTTTTTTATATCGTCTTTCTTGGTGTCTTTCTTTTTTCTTCCTGCCAAAGTGTTTTCCTCCTTCAGTAAAATTGAGTTTTATCTTTGATGACCAGCCCCATGCTTTTAGGTGGTCCGGATACGTTCTGGGATTCCGTGGCCTCGTTCGGGAGTTGAGTACCTCCTTCTTTGGGTGCTATGCTTCCGAGGCTGAATACCCAGGTTTCCGTGAACGTGCTGCTTCTCAACATCTCGAAGCCTATGGCAACATCGAACTTTGTCCTGGCCCGTATGAGATCCCGTAATCGTTTGGACGTAAGCGGCATCATGAAACTCTGGTCGTAGTTCGTCCGTCCCGTGGCGTGGAACATCGGCTCATGCCCGCCCTTCAGACCGTCGCCCTCCGTCCCTGCGGACTTCTCAATGAACGTGTGCGTGTAGAACGTCTTGAGTGTTCGGGTGAGACTCCAGTTAAGCTCCTCCGGTAAATGCCATCTTACGGTATCAATGAGCATATAACTTCGTGAGAAATGGAGTGGTTGTAACGCTACCCCGGTGGAGTCGGTCAGGAACGTATCCAGTACGGAAGCGGGAGTATAGCCGGACGGGTCGAAGTCTGCGTATAGCCCTGCGGATTTCATATCAACCATTAGTTCCTTGTTTGTCGTGGTGCTGAATGATATCTCCGAGAATACGTGCCCCAGGTAAATCGCTTTCCAGTCCTGAACGGTTATGTCGTCATGTTCTCCATGTTTTGTAACGCCTATGCAGTAGTACGGAATGGAATCAACGGTGTCAAGGGTATGCTGGATGTATTCGGCACTGGCAAACGCCCTCTCGTAACAGTTGGGGTCAACTTCGGATACAACCATGCCCGCGGCAACGGCGTGAAGGCGTCTGAACGGTCTGTCAACCACGATGTAATCAGGTCCGACTCCGGTGACGGGTATGTTAATTATCTCTCGTATCTCCGAGTCCGTCCCAGCCAGGGCAACGTCGTTATGGTTCCCGAGTTCGATGTAATCCCCTACAAGCAGGTCGGCGGCGTCGGCTATCTCTACTACCCTCTCGCCCGGATAAACATCGGCGGTGATGGGGTCCGTGGCAGTACCAAAAGCGGAGGCGTTGTCTCTCACGTAGCCCATTGCCTGAAACATATAACGGCCCCAGATAACGGACATTGGCCAGGTTACGGCGTCGTAGGTGGTCCGGTTGTACACTTCCAGGAAACGCTCGGGCATGGACGATGAACCGTGTGTCCAGAGTTCTTCCAGTTCGTGAACGGGGTCCGGTAAGGTGGACTGGTCAATGACTCCCCACATCTTGTCAAGGGTGATACGTTCAAAGTCCCCGGTCCCGGTTGCGCCCAGTGTGCCCAGGTAATCGTACATGGTGAGGTCCACTTTACCGGGTCTGATTCCCTGTTGTGTAACTGCCAATCGCTCAAGTGCCGCGTCGCCAAGGTCGGTCCCGAGTGCTACGAACGCAGCGTCGATACTGGTTCCCTCAACAGATTCCCGGACGGTTATAGTGTTGGCCGTGTTCGATACGATGTTTAATGTGACTCCTTTCCAGAGTGTCGTATGAGCGAAGTTATCCAGAACCAACACCTGTTGTCCCGCCAGCATGTTCACTGTTATTCCTGGATTGGATAGTGAGGTTGCCGCAAACGAGATTACGTTCCCTACTACACCCGTTAACTGAGGTAGTGGTATCGACCATTCCTCTTCCATAACGATGTCGTTCCGTGTCCCGGCGTATGCCTTGTCTCCTGTAGTGGACATTATTCATCACCTTTTTTCTTCTTGGATTTGTTCTTTATAGGGGGTTTTTTGTTTATTATCTTTTCCCACGTAGGACTTTTAAACTGTTCATCCCTCGTATCCGGGATTTTAATTGTATCATCACGCTTGACCAGAACCGCCTTCGGTCCGATCTTGACCGTTGTATGGGGTTCGCCCTTGAGCTTGAATTTTGACATATGCTAATTCCTCCTTTTGCTTTTCCTATTATATCGGTGCGGGTGCTTCCGGTGTTCCGGCCCTTCCTCTAAGGGTTCCTACGATCTTAAAGTTCCATCTCCATTCAAACTTGCCAGCCATCTCCACGGACATGTTCTGAGCGTCATCGGGTAGGAACTCAACGAAGTCCAGGCCGTCCGCATAGATTTGGTTCCAGTACGTTTCTATCAGTTCCTTGGTGTGCGCCATCAATTTTTTGGCATCATCCTTTGAGGATTCCAGACCCTCGGAACGGCAGGTTATCTCAATCGGATATCTATTCGTTTTGTAGTTGCCTTGGCCGTGTACTTCCGTTTCTACCTTACCCTCTTTTATCTCGATTACCTTTATCAAGTCCTGCTTATCAAGTGCCTTTCTTTCATAGGGGTAGATGATTCTCGGAGTGTCGATGAAGGATGTGTCCCAGTAGGTGCTCAACGTGTCCTTAACCCATTCGTCAGGTGCTACCAGGTAGGGTTCCGTGGACTCTGCTACCGTGAGCGATATCGGGGTTCCATAGGTGACAGTGCCGTCATCGTCTATCATGATGAGCTTTACAACGCCGGTCGTTCTCCTGCCTACGCGTCCACCCCATAGGAGCGCCTTGTATTTTTTGGCGGATTGCTTCAGGATTTCAATCACGGCTGGGAACAAGGTAGAATCTGAATCGTCTATTATGACCGCGCCGAATGCGTCGCCGTTGGGGACATTGGTCAGGTTGATCTCCATAATCGCCGTCTGTCTCAGGGTTATGGAGTTAGAGGACATTGTTACGGATGAAAAGGCAATGGTCAGATGAAGCCCTCCTTTTTATCTTTGGTGTCAACCTCTCCGGTACCGTTACATACCGGGCATTTATTATCCAGGTCGAACTTCCCTGTGCCTTTGCAATCCGGGCATACCTTTTTCATTTATAATTCATCCGTGAATATGAACAGTTCTACGTGCGGAGCCAGCAACCGTGTAACAGTGGCCGCCCATCTGGTGTACAGGTCCAGCGGTCCTATCCGTCCAGCCTCATCACCACCCGGCATAGTAACCCTATATTGTTCTGATGATATCAAGTCCATGCAAACCAGTAGACGGCAAGCCTTGGATATGTTCCGTTTCGCGGAGCCCGTTGTGGAATCATTGAACAGCGTTTCACCGTGTCGGTATCTTATACGAATGTTCCAGGCCCCTTTTGCGGGTCGTGAATCTACGAAAAATAAATAGCCGTCGGTGAGGTTAATCCAGAAGTCCTTGTCCCTGCCAACCGTTTTTATGTTGGTATCGCCGGTCCCGAACGGGTCTGCGGCGTTGAACCATTCCTCGTAATTATCGCCGTTCCATACTGCTAAAGCGTCGCCCGTGTACCCGGCGTATGCGGTGTCGGCCGTTGCTGCGAACGTCTTTATCATGTCGTGCATCAGTTTAATTTGAAACATTGTTCCCCGGGATCCGTAGCGGTATGACGTGATATAAGGGTAAGAACCGTACCTGCGCTGCGTCATGAACTCGAAGTATTGCTCATACACTTCCCCTCCGGACTTGAAAGTTGTGTGGCAGCGGTTGTCTATCTCGTCCTCCGCCTCGTATATGGCCTCCTCTACGTCTTCCCAGGAAGGTGTTGTAAAAGTATTCCAGCTTGCCATTACACGAACAGCGGCGTTGTTAGCGGTAGTGTAGTCATCCCCGAGGTCCGAGGATACGGTTATGTAGGTCAGTCCGGCTGTTACTACGGATACGGTTGCCAGTTCAGAACGGGTTATCGTTGTCTCGTTTCCGGCTGTCGTCATCTCCGCTACTTGGACTACTGCGCCAACGGGGAATCGTTTTATTTTATCGGCGTCCATGTTGATTCTGTCCTTGTTGGCCTCGGATGCTCCGGAGTCTCCGTCCAACGTAATCCATTTATCATTAGGCAGACCGAGTTTTCTGGATACCTTCTCAACGGTGGTGTAGGACGTTGTTATCAGACTACCCCCAACACTTTTAGAATGAATCCGGCTATGGTTATAATGGTACCGAGTGATACTGTTCCTACGGCTACTCCGGTTTTAACGGGGTTCCTCTGGAGTATGTTTTTCTGGACGGCATCGGACCTCTCAAGTGTTCTAATACGCTTGGAGTGGTCGCCTATCTTCTTGAATGCTCGGGTGAGTGCCTTATCCTGGTTTTCTTGGCTCTCCTTGATACCGCCTAAGTCTTCCGAGATAGATATGAACTTGTCCGCAAACCATTTATCATCCAGGTTATCCGTCATCCTCTACCCACCTTAAGCTCCTTATCGTAATCCATCTGGATTCCCATTTCCTTCTTTACTATCCACTGAGCCAGTTTACGGATGTACATTAAGTACATTAGAAGTATCCAGCAGTAGACCATAGCTACGTACTTCTGAGGGGATGCGTAGAACAGGTGATGATTGAGAAACAATAGGAATCCTATGACTGACATGCCAGCGGTTACAAGGCCGACTATGGCCAGTTCCTTTACCTGTTGTTCCAATACCATTTATACACCGAACTTGTCACGGTCACGCTCGAACAGTTCCAGCATCTCTGATGCAGATAATAGTCTGCCCCAGATACGGGGTTGCCCCATCTGACCATCGAAACCGGAAGCTATTGTGTCCCTAACGCCTATAACCATGTCTCGGGGGGCAGTTACTGGGTCCGCGTGAGATGCTGAAACCGTCGTGACATCCACCCCATTCTTATACACCTTTCCAGAAGTTCCAGAACGGGTGAAGCCGATGAAATACCAGACACCGGTTGTTACTTCAGAATCACCACTTTCTGATTCATCTAAACTGGGACCACTGGTTAAAAAATCAATCGCAGACGAACTACTTATTGTGAGGCCCCAACCATCTGTGTTAGGGAGTCCACGGCTGAAAATCCAGACGTTTGTATTGTCGTCAAATTTAACCCATACGGCCCCACTGAAATCGCCTGATATGAAATTCAAATCTGCTGAATCTGCTTGCAATACTTTCACATAATCTGGGGTTGCACTGTTAAAGTCCAGTATCGGTAGGTCGTCCACATCACCCCAAGCGGGAGCCCCGGTCAGTGTAACAGGTTCGTGGTGCGGTTTAGCCCAGTCGTTAGTAACAGTTCCAGTTCCCTCTTTCATTTGCAAGTCCAGTAAAATACCCTGCATGATCGGGTCGTTATCATATCCTTTTGCCATGTCTTTTCACCTCAGTATGTATGTAAGTACACTTTTATTGCTGCCGAATTCGCCCCGGCTCCGTCCGCTATCTTAGCCTGTATCTGTGTTCCCGCCGGAACGATAGGAGTGGTAACGGTTACGTGAATGGAGCTTGTGAAGTTCCCGGTCCGTGTGAAGGTCAACCGTGCTATCTCAACCTCTATGGCATACAGGACGATAACATAATCCTCGTTAGCAGTTGGGCCGGATACATCGACACCGTGTATGTCGAAGTCTTCACCAATGTCCGCGTTCGCAATTATCTCCGTGAACGCCGCGCTCAGGTTCCAAGCACCCGCCGCTGATGTCAGTGCAATGGGGTCCGCCAGAGTGGGCCTTACTAACTGCTCACCATGGAAATGGTCGTCGAATATATCCTTCCAATGTCTCAAAAATTCCATAGGATCAATTGCCATCTTTAAGCCTCCTCAAAGTATTCCCAAACATAGTCCCTTGTCCCGGCCACCGTTTCGTCCAGCGTGATTTTAAACCCGAACCGATTCTCAGGAATGTTGATTATAATCACCGTCTTACCGTTAAGAAGTCCGCCATCTGCACCCACATATGGTGCGTAGTCTTCTATCTCCATAGCCCCGCCGGATGACAGTCTGGAGTATTGCCGTATGACCGTCGTATCGCCAGCCAGCATACCGCCAAGTGAAATTTTCAGTCTAAGGGGTTTGAACACACCCGCCGGAGCGTCCTGGATTACGATGTTTTGCTCTCCACCGCCAGCACCAGTCAGAGTCCCGCCTGTCTCCTGCAAGGTCGGAATTGCGTTTACCTGGTTGTATGTGAAGTTGGCCACGTTGTATATCTCTCTGATAGCCTCTGCGAAGGATACGCCATCACCGGGGGCAACACCAACGGGCCAAGTCGTGATACCGTTAGCACCCGCAAGCATCATGCCCAGGTCTTCCCATAGGGTCTCTATGTCAACCCTTGTAGTCCCACCGGGGTCTATCGTCGCGGAGATAGCCGCACCACCAGCCGCGAAGTAAGCCGCGATATTGGTTAACGCAAGTTCCAGGTCCGTCTGTGCCGCGCCCTGTATGGTCGGGTTGAACACGTTAGCTCCATCCGCCGCGAATAATGCGGCCAAGGCCTGTCTCCAGTCGTCATCAGTCTCCAGGGCGGAGTTATTAAAGTCGGTGTAGTTCGAGAAGTTACCCGAGATGTCCGTGGAAGTCCCTGCGTCCGCTATGTTGTCCAACACGTCGTTGAAGTGGTTGCCCACGATAATGGTATGTCCTACTCCAGCACCTATGTTAACACCGACGGCCATACCGCCATTGATCCCGCCGAATATGTTATCCCATATGACGTTCTGGGTCCCGGTCCCTGTCAGTTCTACACCCTTGTCAGTATTATCTATGAAGTTCCTGGAAACCCTATTACTCCGAGAACTACCGTCTATGGTGATACCCTCGTCACCACCGCCGCCCATCTCCGCTATGTGGTTTCCAAATATCTGGTTCCAATCAGAGTCGTTTAACTTGATACCAGTCTCCATGTCGCCCCAGATAATGTTATCCGTGATCGTGTTGTAGTCCACGCCATTGATATAGATACCCCATATCTCTGAACCCTCATCGATGTTGAAGCCCTTTACAAGATTCCTGCCACCTGTTACCGTAATGACCGCAGTAGCCGCACCGTTCGAGTTCTCCACTACGGGTCTACCCAACCCTACCAGGGCCGTCTTGGCTGTGTCCAATTCTACACCAGCCGTATTAGCGTCCTCGTCGAAGGTCGAACCGTCAGATGAAAAGGCGAATACTACGTCACCCGCATTAGCAGTCGTCAAGTTGACCGCCGCGTCTATGGTCTTCTTGGCAGTAGCCAGGGTAAGACCGTCACCGGAATCATCGGCCTGTGCGTAGTCTGCAAAGAAACTCTGTCCTGTGAACCCTAAGGCTGCCAGTTCAGCTTTCATTTCCTCAAGCCGTTCAAGGATAGAGCCGTCCCTGTTAGCCAGGGTTCCACTTGAATCGTAGCCAGTCACCAGTGTATCGTAAACGTCCGGTGAACCGTCGAACTCTGCGCCAAAGGCCGTTCCCAGTGCGGTGAATGCCGCCTCTTGGGTTGCCGGGGTTGCCCCGAACATTGCAGGGGCAAAAGTGTTAGCCCCATCGATACCTATCTGCGTAGCGAACTTCTGCCATACCGCGTCGAACGTTAAGTTTGCGGTATTATTGATATTGGTCAACTGGTTAGCACCATCAACACCGACAACCCTGGTGTACTCCTCCCAGGTTTCCTCAAGGGATGCGTCCGCAGTAGCGTTATTCATTTGAACAGACCACGCGGCCCCTGCAGGACTAAAGTAAATAGCCAGGTTGGACAGGGCCAGTTCTAATGTAGCCCGTGTACCTCCGAATATCGTTGGTAAAAAGGTATTAGCTCCGTCCGCACCCCATAGGGCCGCCATTGCCTGAAAGATAGCGTCCATAGAACCGGGAGTTACGTTATTGATATCCGACCATACGTTAGCGCCGTCTACGCCAAGAGTTGTAAGGTACTGCTCCCAAGTGGTTTCCAGGTTAACGTCTGCCACCTGATTCATTGATTGGACTGACCAGGCTGCTCCAGCCGGTGAGAAGTATGTAGCCAAAGCACTCATCATGCCCTCTATGTCCGTAGCGGCTGCTCCCTGAATAGTAGATGAAAACGCATTAGCAGAGAAACGGAGTAGTAACCTACCAAGTTTAGCATGAGCTGAGGTAGTTGCAATGTCTGAAAGGTCGTCGGCTGTTGCGGCGTCTGCCACATCTCCTAAGTCAGCCTGGATAGCGTCTATCTTGGCCTCCACATTTACAAGTTCAGTTATCAGGTTAGACCAAACAACGTCCTTGACGTATGCGGTGTCTCCTGCTACCGTGCAAGTGATCCCGGATACCTGTAACCTGTAAGTATCGCCTATTTCCCACTCAGCCGCCAGGAACCGGTTATCATCAGACACCAGCCCGTTAGCCTTAGTAAATGTAGGCTGTGTGATACCCGCCGCATTGAACGCGGCGCCACCAGTGGACTTCTCCAGTACGGCTGCAATACCGGTAATATCAATGTCTGCAACCTGTACCGCACCAGTATCAATATCGAACAATGAGATAGCAAACGCCATAAAAGCGTCTTCCTCTACTGCCCCGGACTTGGACTGTTCCACGCGGAGCTGTATGGCCCCGCCTCCAAGAGCTACCTGAACCCATTCCAGACGTTCCATAATGCTGCCGTCCTCATTAGATGCTATGTGTGTAGAATTGTAACCCTCAGTAATCATCTGGACTATTCCGCCCATATTATCATAGAACTTGAAGTTGTCAAAGTCAACATTCAGAGACTCAGCATCTAAGACACCGGGAGAGCTTGCTCCAAGGGCTATTGATACCTCATCAGTCATAAAGTTGCTTGTGTCCTCAAAGTAACCTACCAACACCCAGTTATAGTCAGGTGCTTGTGTGAGTGAGTAATAGAATCTCCACTGGTCGTCCCAGCGTTCTATCTTGAAAGCAACAGCATCGGAGGTTATGGCCGCAGTAGCCTCAGTTAGACCAACCCCGTTCAAGGCTCCATCAATGGCGATTATGTCCAGGGGTCCGGTTGTGGACTTTCTCCTTACCAGATACATATGATTGTTAGCGTCGTATGCTGCGCCCTTGGTAATCCAGACACCACCATCGAGGTTCCCGGCGTCGGGTGTTCCCCAGGTGAAATCAGCATCGACGATAACCGTGAAAAATGGAGAGTTCCGGGTCGCGTTCTTCCTCAACCAGTAACCAGTAGCAACAGGAGTCCCGTCAGGATCCGCCATCACGTAAGCCTTTCCAGCCGTGGTCGTGTTGATATCGGCATCTGAAGCCTCAGCCGCGCCAACGAAAACCTCTCCGGTCCAATGTTCAGAGGCAACAGCAGACGCTATCGCAAACTCGAACGGGTCGTAGTAAGCTCTTACCGCAGCATCCAGAATGCCCTCTATACCTCCGCTGGCGGCCAGTATTGCCCCCCAACGTCCGTAACCGTCTGCCATCTCTTAACCCTCCACGGTCATGATCTTGAAGTCCGGGGCCGGAAGTGCAGAACACTTTAGAGATATATCTACAATCATTCTCGGGGGTGCTCCAACTGCGTGAATCTCTACGTGGTCTTGGGGGTCTACTTCTCCATTCTCTAACGTCCCGTCTCTGGAGTATATAAGGTAGGGTCCTCCAAGTGGGGCCTTGCTCAAAATAATAATGCTTCTCACAGGCGTTTTAAACGTGAATTTAACGTATGTAGTCGCGTTTATTGCATTGTCCGTTTGTTTGTACAGATATTGTCCTACTATTGCCATATTTAGCCACCATCCATCCATTAAATATGTCGTTGTTTGCGAATGATTTTGAAATGTTACGTCTTGTATGTTGATTACTGGCCCCATGCTATCCAGAAGCCGTCAGCATCGCTAGTACAAACGATGGTGATTGCGCTACCGGGAGCTGGTAGGGTTTCGTTTACTGCGGCCTGGTCTGCGGATACAGCCGCCCCGGAGGTTTGAAGGACTATCCCTTCGCAACTTCCCAGGCCCGTATCGATGTTCCCGCCTGTCGTGTCGGTCGTCCAGGTCCCGAAATGGACGCGCTTGTTTCCCATTACCGTCTTGATGTCTACCGTATTTGTAAATGCCATATCTTTTTCCTCCTTATGTTCCCCAGGCTATCCAGAAGCCGTCTACGCCTGCCGTTGTTACAATGGTAACGGCCCTGCCGTTGAATGGTAAGGTCTCGTTAACGGAGCATTGGTCCGCTGCTACGGAGGCCCCCGGTTGGAGGAATACCGCCTCGCATACTACGAGTTCAGTATCCAAATTTCCTCCGGTTGTCACAGCCGTATTGGTGAACGTGCCCATGTGGACACGCTTGTTACCCATTACCCCTTTGACGGATACTGTGCTGGAAAATACCATGTGTACACCTCAGAAACCTATGGCCCACCAAGTGCCGGTGTTGTTCGTGTCGTCCTCGAAGTCCTGTAGACCGATAACGCCCTCTGATGTCGCCGCGTCCTCGTCCTCGTTCCATGCCCATGCCGGCGTTGCGCTAACCGCCTCGTCCACATTGATACCGGCTGCGATTATGTAGGTCATCCCAGTATCGTCCGTGTCTATGTTGCCCTTGGTCGCTCCGTTGGCGTCCCAGGTCCCGCTTGCCGTTTTCAGGTTCGGGTTCATGCTGGTTACGTTCGTGAGTAATCCTGTGCTTGGAGCGTCATCCGTGGTTATAGTTACTGCCATTTTTCATCCCTCACTCGTATCCTATTGCCCACCACTGACCGTTTATATCATCAGTGTGGAGTATTCCTATCGCTCCGTTCGATGTGGTTCCGGTTCCGTCGTCGTTCGGGGCCAGCGTAGGTTTGCTGGATTTCGTGTCAATGCTGACATCACAGGTGATTATCTTCGTAAGGCCCGTTACTATGAACCCCTCTGTTGCCGCGTTCGCGTCCCAGGTCCCGGATACTATCTTGTAGTTGGAGTTGGGTTTACCGAGAGTGGATGTGTTCGCTCTAACACTGGTCACTGGGACCGTATATACCGTATACAATATTGCCATATTTCAGTCCTCCTAATATCCAAAGGCGTACCAAATGCCGGTGTTGTTCGTCGCGTCTGCCATTCCGGTTATCCCGATTGAGCCGTCCGCCGCCGCACCTGCGCCGGTCTTGTTTGGTTCGGCCTTGGGAGCTTCGTTCTGTATCTCGTTGACGGTAACTCCAAAGAATATTACCTTTGCAAGTCCGGTTACGATGGTTCCGTTCGCGGCTGCTCCGCCGATGAATGTTCCGGTCTCCAATCGCCACGCACCGTCAAAGTTCTCGATGTTGTCGATTATGGTCCCGTCGGTCAGAGGCCCGGTATTTGTGTAAGAGAATACCATTTCTTAGGCCCCCTTACTTCCCCGTCTTGCTCTCTTTTTCCTTTTTCGATTCCGCCAGTTCCTTCTTGAGAGCTTTAACCTCATCCTGGAGTTTCTTTTTCTCCTTGTCGGGGAACACCTTGTCCTTCACCTTCTCGATAATGGTCTTATCCGGCTTGGGGTTGTTGCGTTTCTCCATGTGCGTCTCCCTGAGCCTTCGGACCTCTTTGTGTGTAGGGACGCCCTTGATGTTCCTCTTCAGGATCGTGAGTCGGGGTTCCCGTTCCAGGTATTCTATGTTATAAGCGGTCTGTTCCAAGGTCGTCGCCTTGTCGTTCTGGAACATGTGGACGAAAACACCCATCTTGGCCTCTATCTGGTGCTGGAAAGGTTCTGCGGTCTCGGAAAAGACGATAACGGATCTGCTGAACGCTACCCTTTTCTTCGGGGTTACATTAACATCAAAGACCTCTAAGGGTCTTGCCGGTTCTTCTACTTCTGACATATTTTTTCACTCCAGTCAGGCTTATGCCTTGAGGTCCCTCAGCTTTCCGTGCGCCTTGAAGAAGTTGGTCCAGGTCTCATACGATGTGTTGTAGAGAGCTTCCTGATTGAACTTTCCGAGCAGGATAGGTCCGGTGTTGGACAGGATACCCGCTTCAAAGAACATGGTCGGGTGGTCCATCCAGAGTCGGAGATGCTTCTTGTTGATTAGGAATATCGGAGATATCCCGCCGCTCTGGTCGTCGATGTCGTCGCAAGGTATGATCGGTACGTTCCTGTAGTGGTTCGCATAGATACCGACGTTCTGGCCTTCATAGGTTTTTGCGCCGTTGACGGCTTTCACGCCATACTCTATCATCATGTGCCTCTCAATCGGCTGGAATAGCCTGTTGATGACCTCGGAGGTATGATGAGAACATAGCATGAAATAGTCGATGCTCTGGTATATGCCGCACGCCTTGGCTACGGTCCTGATGAGCTGGTCCAGAAGTGTCAGGGTGAAGGTCCGAACCGTTCCGTTGTTGTCCAGAACATTGGAGTCGAACCATCCTGCGGCGGATGATCGGTCGATACCGTAAACGTCCGGTGTGGTCGCGTCGGTGGAGTATGCAACGGCTGTGTAGTCGTTGGTGCAGGTCGTAACCTCGTCATACGAGGAAATAATACGGTCGAACGGGATTGCCTTGACCCCGGGTAGTGCCGCGCCGCCAAGAGCCTGGTTCTCGGAAAGACCCTTTTTGTGCGTGACGGCCATCTCTGCGACGACTTCCTGCCAGGATATACCCTGTCCCCTGTTGCCTACGCGAATGGATTTCTTGGATTCCTCGAATCCGGTTGTTGCGTCCTGGGGAGTGAGGAACACCTGCGCGTAGGAATTCTTTACAGTGTCGGGCTTTGCTCCGCCCTCTGCTACCCAAGTAACCTTCGTTGTGGGAAATCCCGTGATAACACGGAAACCGTCCTCTTGGTTGGGTCCGCCCCACTTGTCCTTGTCGAACACCGCAAAGCAGTTCGCTTCCGTGTTAACCTGCCACCATAGAACTCCACCGTAATGAACGGCCCTGTTTCCCGTGGTCCCCATCAGTAAGGGAGCGTCGGCCTTGTACAGTTCCTTCGCGGCCCTGTATGCCTCTCCGCCCCACATGTCGCTGCCGTATCCGGCTATGAAATCCTCAACTGTGAATATGTCTCCTGTCATGATGTTCCTCTCCTTTAGACGTACTGCGGTACTCCGTTACCGTCGTGCTTGGCCATTCCTTTCGAGGGGTGCGGGATGTTGCTCTCCTTCTTCTTTCCACCCGTCTTGGCTATCTCGATGATGTCCTGGCCCACGGTCGTTTCCTGGAGTGCCGGTGAATCTTCCTTCTTCACGTCCTCGGTCTTGATGGAGGTCGAGCCGGTTCCAGGCTTGTCGCTCTGTGATGTTCCAGTTCCATCGTAAACCTTCGCTATCTCCTCGGATACCGCCGTTTTTATCATGGGTGGGAATACTTCTGCAAGTATACTCTTCATGACCTCTTCGGTGATGGGTCCGGCCCCTGCGGTTGAATCGGGAACGACATCTTTCTTGACATCCTTCTTCTTGTCCTTGTCATCGTCATCGTCCTTTTTCTTCTTCTCGCTGTAATCGCCCATTTTCTTGATGTCCTCGCAAGCCTTTTCGACTACGGTCATTCTCTCGTCGAACTTGGTCAGCTTGTCATCAATCGATTTGGCGATTCCTTTTACAACCTCTTCGGTTGTTTTTTCTGGTTTGTCTGCCATAGTGTTGTTCTCCCGGACATTTATGAAAGATTTTGCGATGTTGATGACTTTGTTGGTGTCGTATCCCGCCAAGGTCAACTCATCGACTATCTTTCTGAATTGTGATTTTGTAATGTTTCTGGCCAACTCGTTCACGGGTACCCGGGCCAAGGTCCATTCGTGGTCCTCGACATCCTTAAGTATCTCCGCGCACTGGCCGGGCTTATCACGTGAACAAACCGTCCCTCCGCCGTATGCCTCCCCGCCTAATGAGAGTCCGTTTATCCCGTCGGGTTCCCCTCTGTCTGCTTTCTCTAAAAGTTCCCAGGCTTCGTCATCTATCCTGTAATCCTTGAAAATCTCGTAAACAACGATAACACCGGGTAATATTTTCCCATCCTTTTCAAGTCGCCAAGGGATTTGGTCTATCGTTTTTCCTACCCGCTTGTTACCGTGTCCGCCTTTCCTGTCATAGTGGATGGGTGCTGAACCTCCGCCCCTAACCTCCATTGTTTTCAAATGCTTGGTAACGTCCTGCACAACGAGTATCTGGCCCTCGGCATCCCGTATTTGAACGGTTCCCCAACTGGCAACGATTCTCTTATCCTTATCCAAAATAATAGTATTACGATCATTGTCGGCGTCTACTCCGAGGTCAAAATCCATTATATCTAAATTGTGAATATGCACTATATAAATGGATAGGGAAAGCGATAGGTAAACAACTTGTCCTATTTTTTACACAATGGTTTAAATATCAGATAGTAGTTTCTTGTCAGTATGTTGCTAAAACCCCTCAGAAACAAGGTATTAATTAAACCCGTGAAGACCTCGAAGAAAAGTAAAGGCAGAATATTCCTACCGGAGAGCTCTACTAAGCTGACCCCGTATGCTGTTGTTGTCTCCATTGGTGATAAGGTCGATGGTGATTCTATAAAGATCGGGGCTAAGATATGTTACGCATCCCGTAATCCTATTGCTGTAGAATCCGAGGGTGGTAAGATGTTCATCATTGACGATAATGAGATAGTTGCCGTTATTGAAGAGGACGGGGAATAGGACGACACGAGTTAAACACGAATGTAATGGAGAATATAACGATTGTGAGCTTATTGACCACACGCAGAAATGGATTTGGATATTCCAGTGCACGGTTTGTGAATTTAAAATCTTTCTTGATTTGGAATATTACGAATACGAATAGGTGAGGAATAATGGATTTGGAAATAGTAATAGAAAAAATAGATAATGGTTGGATACTTAGATTTGAAAATAGAACAGAGTATTATAAGACTATTAAAGACCTGACAGTGGACCTTCTTATTCTGGAGGAATAGAATGGCATATCCTGTTAGAGATTGTTGCCGTTATTGAAGAGGATGGAAAATAGAATGACCTGGAATGAAATCAAGGAACGTATGAAAATCGACCCCCAATATATTCCTATTACAGAAGAGTCGAAAACGCTTCCTCTTCCTCTAAGTATATTTATGAAGAAGTAGTTAAGACGTAATCGCCTACGCTCATTCTCCAGCCTCTATACTTACCGCCAGTAGTCTCACCCGTCTTTTTAATGCGTTCCTCCAGATTAGTAGCCAACGGTTTCCAGAACAAGTACTCAGTCAATCCGGATAAAGCAAAGTTTCTGATAGCATCATGTAGGAACCAGTTGGGTTTATAGCCGTGTTTATTGATCTTATTAATGATACTGTGGACCATCTGTTCAAAGGATTGGCCCGCGTTCGGAGTTACACCGTACCTGTGACACCAGTCGGCTATCGCTCCGTACGGTATTGTTTTACCGGGTTTTGTTTTTGATCTACCCATGTCCCTCATGAAACCGTAGGCCCACATATGGAGTCTAACACCAGTTCTTATTTTAAATTTTGATCGGCTGCCTTTCAACTGTCGTATCTCGCTGGTTATCATAGGGGTAACGTTCAAGTCCCGGAGTAGATAGGAGTTGCCAAGGCCGTTAATGGTTAATTCCGACCTGATGTTCATAAGTAATTCATCGGCTATGCTCCGGTTGATATCGTCCAGGTTCTCCTTCTGGGCTAACGCCACGTCCTTGGACAGTACATACCCGTATAAGGTGAACAGACAGGTTTCCAAGCGTGGTACTTCCTCTGTGAAGTTTCTGGTCAATCTCTCAAAATATTTTACCTTGTTAGTTTGGGATACGCGGACTCCTTGTTTTGCCTTGCGGTACGCACTCGTTACCATTTTACGGTCGGTGATTATCCTTTCCATCTGTTTGGCGGTCATATCACGCCAGCTGTTCACGTAGTAGTTGGCGTTCAGCTTACGCAGTTTCGGGTCTAATTCTATTGGTATCTCAAATATCAGTTCGGAAGTAGAGTACCCGTTCGAGTTTACCTGCGGCCTTTTGAGTAACTTTAAATTTTCGGCTTGAAAGGGATATAATGAAAGTTTTGAGTGGATGTCCTTGGACGTTATCGGCATTCTACCGCCTGATATTTTTCTTGTTAATGGCGTTTGACGGTCTGTGGCTCGCCGCCATGCTGGTCAGGAACGCTTGTAAAAGTAGTTCTACCTTCTGCTGTGCCTGTTCTGGGCTAAACATCTCTCCTGCGTCCTCTCCTTCTTTTCCTTTGGAGTTCGGGTTCTCCGGGCACTTCTGCTGGTGTCCACCCAGTTCTTCCTTGCTCTGGAACGTTTTACCGCAATGTTTACAGGTGTATTGACCCGACTGGCCGGGAGTATAAGCTGAACCGCTTTTCGGGGTCTGGTCGATATCGGTTTTCGTTCTTCCCTCCGCCCTTGTAGTTTTCGGGATCTGGTCAGGCTCGGATTTACCGTCTGCCTTGGCTATCCCTATCATCCCGGACTGGAACGCCTTTGATATTTCAGTATCCCTCCAGTGGTTCCATATGAAATGTAAAAGTGGTTGTGTAGCTCCCAGGTTGTTATTGAGACTATCCTTCATCCAATCATCAGGCGGCATTTCCTTGGTGAACTCGCCCCTGCGTTTCTGTGACGTTGTTATGGCGTAATGTAGTGATTGTGCGGTTTCCAGTTGGTCATAGAATCTTATCGCTGTTCCTTTTGGTGCGTCAATTTCTGTACCTGATTTATGGGTGTGCCCTGTTATGACGTTGTATCTGTCCCCGCGCTTGATTACAGACTTTTGGAAGTCGATAACGCCGTTCTCATCCTCTATCGTGTAGATGGGTATGCTTTTCATGAAGCATTGCATAACGAAGTCCCAATCTCCTACCTGTAGGTTTTCACATAGCGGACAGCTTTTAGTAATATCCTTTTTATCGTAATATACATGAGACCATAATCCGTCTTTGGGATATTCCTTCGTGATGTCCTTGTTTGAAGGGTCCTGTTTGTTCTTTTCAGGGTCGCCGGACGGTTCGGTGTCGGAGGTTTCATAGGATTGCATCATTTCCTGGGATTGCTCCGCCATTTTTATGGAGTTCTCTAACTGCATTTTGGCGGTAATGAGTTCCTTTAACATTGCCTGTTGTTCCTTTGAAACTGCGGGCTTCCAGAATATCCATTCGCCGTTAGCGTTAACGTCTACCTCGAAACCCATTGCGTAGTTCATCTGCATACGCTGGCTTTTCTTAGTCTCGATATCCTCTTCCTTCATAATGTCCCGGTCCTCAGTAGGGACGGGGGATAGGTCGTAATTCCGTATGCCTAACATGGGTATGAACTCATCGAGCACTGATTGGATTATTTGCTGTTCCGTTTCTATCGTACGGTTGCTTACCACCAGTGTCATGCCGTCGTTCTTGTTTGCGCCCGTCTGACCGCTGGAACTTGATATGAACTTGGATGATACGCCGTAGAAGAACGATATTCTTTCTCTACACTCTTCTCTGGCCTTGGTCCATTCCATGTCTGCCAACGTCTGCATTATCGGGACCCATTTTACCTGGCCTGTTCCGCCTAAGCCCGTAGCCTCGGGTTCGATGAACATAACGGGGATGTGCTGTTTATCCTCTTGTCGTTTCCTGGCCTCTTCAGCCCACCGTTTCATACCCTTGGTAACGTTCGCCGTAACGATCTGGATAATACCCTGTGGAGCCTTACGCTGTTCGAGGAAATCCCGGATATACGTGATCCCGTAAATTAGAGACGCCTGATAGGGGTAATTCGATAAGGTCGGCGGTTCACCGTATCCTGTTGACGTGGACCACTTATGGCGGTGTATTACCTCCCCGGCAATGAAGAACTTTCTAACATCACCATACTCGGTCAGCATTTCAAAGTATAGTACGTCATGCATAATGTGATCGCAACGCGGACATACCCACAGACCCCGTTCATCAGGTTCAGCCCGTGGCATATCATTTACCGATAAGTAGTCCTGGCCCCAGGTGGTGTTCTCCACGATCATCCCGCAATGGATACACTTGTACCATCTGTCACCCATGTTGTTGTTCTGGTCAATGACCTTTCTCAGTATCTTGGGTGAGCCCCTGAACGCCTCTAGTACGTTTGCCCTCAGTATGGTACCGGGTAGTAATCCTAAAGCCTGTTGTTTGGGGTTGGCGTAGATAAATTCTTTGGTGTCCTTGTCCGTGCATCCGGTTACGTAGTCGTATTCCTTCCTGACGACGAAGAATCCCTCATCGACGATGTTCAGGTCCTCATCGAACTGTTTTAGAACGTCTATCAATGAGAGTCCGGCGGAGTTGATCTTTTTAATGAACTTATCGTATCGCTCGTATTCGTGCGGGTCGGGTTGTAGCATCTCACGGGTTGCGGAGGCTCCCTCTAACAGTTTCTTTTCTATTTCCTTTATGTCTCCGTCCTCTAATGATATCTCACCGAGCAGGGTGAAAAAGTTATCGGGCTCAGGGTCGCATTCCGGGCAACGGTCCAATGGAGTTTTTCCGGTGTACGTGGTGTTGCACTCAGGACATTTACTGGTCCATTTGGATTTCCATTCCAACCCTCTGCGGAACGTTTCATTTTTGATGTTGTTAGTGCAGGTCCGCGATACCGTTTCCATCTGGTGAATAGCGTACATAGAGGTGTACGACATCGGGAACGGTGGTATCTTCAGGAAGGTTTCGGAGTCGAAAAGTGATGAAAGTCTCTCGTCTCTGCGTGGTCTGTCAGAACGTGCGTTCGATGTCTGGTGTCTGTTCCAGGGCGGCATCCGTTCCTTAACCCACGTTACGGTTTTTCCAAAAATTGACATAGGGCCTCGGATATTCTATATTCATTCTGCGGTATAAAATATTATCTATTATAGTAATATTATCAAAATACCCCAAAGGATAATGCTCAGGATCGTAAATAGTATTGAACCGACAACTGCAACGCCAACGCCGAAGAATACGTATGTCGGGTCCTTATCCTTCTGGAACAGGTCTATGAAAAAGCCTATTCCAATGGCTACGAAATCGAATAATAAGATAACCCCGATGTTGACCAGAACCATTCCGATTATACTCCATATCATATCATAACCCCCTCAGTATGCCCTCGGTTGATGGTCCCGAGCGTATTGGTTGTAATGCGGTTTACCTTTCTTGTCTACTGTCGGAGGCATATACACGTATCCCGGATATTTGGATGTTCTGCAACCCTCGCACGCTTCCTTTTCGTCTGTTGGTATTCTTATGTCTTCAGTAGTTCCTTCTAAGAATTTCCAGCCCAGTTTTATCCAGCCCCGTCCTTCACAGTTGGGACATGGGTAATAATCTTCTTCTACGATAGTATCAACTCCTTTTTTTATGGCATATCTTTTTTCTTAATCTCCACTCACAAAAAAATATCTTTTTTATACCTAAATCTTCGCCCATTACGATATCACTGTCATCATTTTTTATAGCTATTAAACAAAGTTGACTATCAAACGGTCCTTCTTTCCTCTCATCACAATCTGGTAGTTTCATTTTTAATCACCTATAAAGTTATCATCACTCATTTTAACCCCTCAGTGGTATTTCACTTCCCGCAATTCCGGCGTTCATTTTCTCACGATAAAATTCTTCACACTTGCTCCTATCTGTAATAAACCAATAGCAAAAAACACAGCTCGTTGAGAAACATTCTTCTTTTGTTTCTGGTGCATTATACTCAATTGATTTGGTTTTCATTTTTCATCATTCCTTTAATTTAATCTCTTACTCGGTTTTCCTTTCTTATTAGATCCGGTCCGTTTCCTTCCACCATTCCGATAATATGTCTTTGGTATTGATATGAATTTCATTTGTCCATCCACTGGGTCTCTGGTCCACACTTTTCTAACTGTTTTGATTATTGTCATTTTTAATCACCTGTACATATCGAACTCGTTTGAACTCTCGCTGTTATAGCCGAACATATCCGTAGCAGACGGGAAGTCCATATCCTCATCACTGAGGTCGGTCTCGCCTATCCTAAGCGGGTAAGCGGCAATAAGTAAAGCGTCAATGTAATCGTCGTTTCCTTTCTCCGGCAGGTCTGAAGCGATACCGTCCATACCTTCGTGATACTGGTAAGCAAACAATTGTTCTATCAACTCGTCTATTTCCTCCAGACCGCAATACAGTTTAATCATTCTCTTTTCGAATCTGGCTCTTAGGGCGCTTATCATAACTTGTTTATAACTTTTGAACGCGCGTTTCCTGACACCGTGGCCAAGCGGTTCTAACGAATCGTCTAAATTCCTGTTCTGGAACGCGTGTGATGAGTCGGCCCCTACCTCGGACGGGTCGTACTTCTTAACAACTGCCGGGATGATATTATCGTACCAGACGGTATCCTTTATCCGGCTGGCGGCTTTGGCATACACGACATGAAGTACATCGTCCGAATCGACACCGCAAGCATTAACCCCGGTTTTATGCGCGTATCCCCAATCGACCCCGACGGCTTTATCTATGAGTGACTTTAATAAATTCTCAATGAAATTCTTATTATCGTCAGTATCCCACTCGTCTACCTTGGCCTTTATGATATCGTCATGATCGAATACGCTTCCCGTTGCGCTCCCGAACTCGCCCAACATTTGAATCCTGAAATTGTTATCATCAAGTTCTTTCTTAGCGGCTTCTATGGCTTCCTCTGATATCCAGGGGCATTCATAACAGGTAGAGTGATAGATATAATACTCTGCCTTTGAAATTGTCCGGCCGTGGTCGTGCCGGGTCTCATCGTCTATCTTTATCGGCGCTCGTTGTATGTCGAAAAATTTATGATTCATTTTGTCCGGGGTCCCTATCATGATAATTTTGATAGCAGCTGCCGTCCACGTCCCGCCTAATGCGTCGGCTATCAATTGCCTTGAGATTTCGCAGACCTCGTCAAACACGATGATATCCGGGCGCTTACCCTTCACCGACTTGGGCGAAGCCGTAAGAGCCTTTACCCATCCTCGATGTTTGAACTTCGTTTGCTTTTTCAACGGGATTCCGAGAACGAGTTTAGACAGTATATCCGAACCTTCTATGAAATCCTTGAAGTATGAGTACAAGGTATCAGACTGTTCCATCGAGCCGGAGTTGATCGTGATGCGTATCCCGGGAACGAAGTATTCCATCAGGGCAATACAAACAGCTACGTCGTGTGTTTTTGAACCGCCCCTGTTACGTCGGGACGCCATCTTATGATATCGCGGGTCGCAGAAATCACGCATAAAGAGTTTTTGTAAAGATGTGAATTCTTTAAATTGACCTTTACCCGCCGCCATAATTTCAGTTAAAGTTTCCTCACCGATGATATCGAATGCCGCCAGCCAGGGGTTCGCCCTCCAGTAGAGATACTTTTCCTCCTGGGACATCTCGG
>SDBT01001127.1_pt1 | contig 45996 bp, 70 predicted proteins | sample 2277101 | NCBI WGS metagenome assembly SDBT01 (sample SAMN10404973, study PRJNA504765) | marine sediment metagenome | isolation source: marine sediment core GS10_PC15, 103 cmbsf | place: Arctic Ocean: Southern Knipovich Ridge | collected 2010 | reverse complement strand
GGGAATTAACTTCAGAAAGGAATGGAACATGATTGAAATATTAAACAGATACACAAAGGCGTCTATTTACAAATCTAAGGACGCGAATACAACAAAAGATGTATTGGTTGAAGCTGTGATTGCGGACGCTAACCTGACGGGCGCTAACCTGACGGACGCTAACCTGACGGGCGCTAACCTGACGGGCGCTAACCTGAGGGGCGCTAACCTGGTGGGCGCTAACCTGGTGGGCGCTAACCTGGTGGGCGCTAACCTGGTGGGCGCTAACCTGGTGGGCGCTAACCTGAGGGACGCTTACCTGAGGGGCGCTAACCTGGTGGGCGCTAACCTGGCGGGCGCTAACCTGACGGGCGCTAACCTGAGGGACGCTTACCTGGTGGGCGCTAACCTGAGGGACGCTAACCTGAGGGACGCTAACCTGAGGGACGCTTACCTGAGGGACGCTTACCTGAGGGGCGCTAACCTGGTGGGCGCTAACCTGGTGGGCGCTAACCTGGCGGGCGCTAACCTGACGGGCGCTAACCTGAGGGACGCTAACCTGACGGGCGCTAACCTGACGGGCGCTAACCTGACGGGCGCTAACCTGGTGGGCGCTAAAGGGATTAATCCCTATTTGATCTGCCCGCTTAAAATTTTGAGAGATCAAATAGGCAAAATCCGCGCCTATAAACTGGTTAATAAGGTCGGCGAGGGGCCATATCGTGGCGGAATCATCTATGAGATAGGCAAAGAATATTCAGTCGATGTATGGGATGATAATGAATTTAACGACTGTGGTGGCGGGATCAATCTAGCGACCCTCGATTGGTGCATGAAAGAATGGAGAGATGATTATCGTATCCTTGTGGCCGAATTTACATCTAGGGACATCGTGGCCATACCTCACAACAGCGATGGAAAATTTAGGGTAAGCAGATGCCGTATTGTCAGAGAAAAGGATTTAACTGAGATAGGATTAGTAACCGAAAAAACAGAAGGAGAATTATCATGATAAAGATGAGATTTGGATTCGTTAAGAAAATTGAATTCACGCCCATCCAGAAATACGACGGGGCAGGATGCTGCATGCGGACCATGCGGGTCATCAGTGAAAGCGTCGTTGATGGAGAGGTCGTGACCTATGCTCAAGAATTAGAATTTTACGCACAAGAAGATCTGAGAATCCATGTTGACGATTTCAATGCACCGACAAAGACCGATTATTCCACCATTTAACGCTTTACAAAAAACATCATTTAATCTATAATGAATCCTCAAGGACGACACCGGCAACTCTGCCACCGATCAAGACGATCCCCAACATCCCGAACGGCGAATGCGCCCAACCGAAAGGCCATGACCATGACCAGCGAAGCTATAGAGATCGCAGAGATCCCCAAACAGGACACCGCCATCGAGGCCCTAAAGCCCTATTCTAAAGAAGAGATAAGGAGACAGGTAAACCGCATCCAAGAGATTCTGAAGGACATCATGATAGAAGGTGAACACTACGGGAAGATCCCAGGATGTGGACCCAAACCAGCCCTGCTGAAACCAGGAGCTGAAAAGATCTGTTTAGCTTTTAGGCTGGTGGCAAGGTTCGAATGGACAATGACGGAACACAAGAACGACCATCGTGAATACGATATGACTTGTCGCCTCTATGGTGGTAACGATGGCCCCCTACTTGGCGAGGGTGTCGGGGTCTGTTCAACTCTTGAATCCAAACACCGCTACAGGAATGCGGCCAAGAAGTGCCCTGACTGTGGAAAGGAAACTATCATAAAGGGCAAGGCCGAATATGGTGGCGGGTGGATCTGCTTTGCCAAGAAGGGCGGGTGTGGCGCAAAGTGGCAAGATGGCGATCGTGTAATAGAGGGTCAGGACGTCGGCAAGGTGGAGAATCAAGATCCGGCTGACCAATGGAACACCGTAAAGAAGCTGTCCAAGAAGCGGGCATACGTGGACGCGGTCCTGACCGTCACGGCCGCCAGCGATATCTTCACCCAGGACATCGAGGACATCAACCCTAGCGATCGCAACGATGAACCAACCCATCAAAGAGATGAACCGGCCAGGAAAGATGAGCCATCGCACGAGCCAGAATACCAGGAGACAATCTACAAGATCAATAATGCCAACCGTGAGCAGCTAGACGAGATCACTAACTGGATGAGGGCGAACCACAAGGGAATCCCGGAACATTCATTCCAGGCCATCAGGGAAGCGTGGGCATTAAGATCCAATCTACTCAAGGAACAGGAAAGCGAACGGCCAGTCGATGAGGCGGAAGGACAACCGCCTGAATCAAGCCAGGCACCACCGGAGAAAGTCCCGTCTCCGTTCGAGGGCTTCCAGGACAAGATCCGGTTCTGTATTGATATTGCAGATGAACAAGGGGTCATTGATGTATTCAATGCCGCGGCCGCTGATGATGCCCTGACGGATGAAGAAAAGAAACGGATCGAACGCATGGCAAAGAATGCCTGTGAGGCACTACGGAAAAGCGAACCGGCAACGTAAAGCCGGCCCAACGCCACCCCGTCCAGTTTTAGGTAGGCTGGGCGGGGAATTTTTACTATCAACCGAAAGGAACGAACGATGACAAGACATGACCCCACGACAGCACAGATGAGAAGAGATCAAGAAGTATGGGTACCCAGCCCTACAGGCCGTCAATGTGACAAGTGCCAATCCGATATGCTTACCAGCACGCCTGAACCAGACCGAATCAGCAAAGACGGAAAACGAGCAATCACCAGGCGGATCCATTGCTCGAATAAGGAATGTAATTTCACCAACGTGATCCATGTGGGCGGTATGTCGCTCGATGCTCAACCGAAGGAACAATCGATTGCCGTCCAGGACTTCAGAAACATCGAGATCTCATTCCCTGAATCGTCCGCAAAAGAGATCGAAGCCATGGCGGAGGAATACGGCAAACTGTCCATCGAGGGCGTTGAAGATAAGATCGGGTATGCCAACGTCCACAGTGCCAGGATGGTAGTCAAGAAGCATAGAGTAGCGGTAGATGCCACAAGGAAGAATCTGAAGCGGGCCGCACTCGACTATAACATTAAAGTGGAGACCGAAGCCAAGAGGATCACAGCATTGCTTGATCCAATATTCGATCATCTACAGGCTGAAGAGGATCGAATCGATAAAGAGAAGGCAAGTATCAAGCTGGCGAAAGAAAATGCAGCACGAGCTAAAGTCCAGAAGAGACATGACTCCCTACGGGCTGTTAACGCCAACCACTATAAGATCGAAGACGTCAGGGTATGGAAGGACAAATACTTTGACAACATCCTGGAGATAGAGACCAAACGTCACGAAGCCACCAAGGCGAAGGAAGCCGAAGAGGCACGCCTGAAGGTTGCACGCGAGGCCGCGGTCAGGATTAAGCAAGAAGCCGAAGCCAAGAAGCTGAAGGAGGAACGAGCAGAGCTTGATCGCATCAAGGCAGAACAGGAGGAACTGGCGAAAGAACACAAAATCTTTTTAGCTAGGGAAAGAGAGAAGGACGAAGCCGCCAAGCGTGAACAAGACAAACGGATTGCTGAAGAAAGGGCAGAGCTGGATCGGGTGGAAGCCAAACGCCAGGAGGACAACCGTATCCTGTTGGTCAGACAGAAGGAAAAGGATGATGCGATCGAAAGAGAAAGGACTGAGGCAATCGATAAACAGAAGGCTGAATTCGATGCCGAGATGAAACGATTCGATGCCGAGCGTGATCAGTTCCATAAGGAACAGGAAGCCGTTGAGGAAAAGAGACAGATTGAACAGGCCGAACAGCAGGAAAAAGAGGCACGTATAGCGAAAGAGAATGCAGAGGCGGCCGATGACGTCACGGCTCAACGTGAACTGGATGAACATGAAGCTGTATTTAATTATGTAGACAATCCTCAATCGGAGCCCCAGGAAGACCCCCCCGGCGAAGAAGTAAACATTCCTGAACTGGTAAACGAATGGGAAAAAACTATAGGATTTGCCAGTAGCCGTGGTGATAATATTCTGAAAATAGAACTTAAACCATTGATGATATTGGTCACCACGTTGGCACATCTTAACGATGAAGTTTCGAGCCTGAGTGAAACGATAGAGGAATATGATCGACAGCATTCCATCCTTCACGTAGAAGTCAATAGGGTAGGCAAAGAGTGTGCCGAATGGAAACAACGATTCCACGATGCGGAGTATCCAGTATGATCAGAGTGATAGGAATAGATCCCGGTACCAACGTGCTCGGTGTCGGGATCTTGGATTATGAGGATATGGGATTCCGGCTGGCTGATGTCAGGATGCCATACCAGGCAAGGAAGAAGACTGGATCGATCTCGACAAAACTGCAAAGCATATACGACTATGTTCACTTTCTCATTGGTAAGTATGAGTGCAACGTCCTGGCTGTGGAGACTCAGTTCATTGACAAGAATCCACAAGGATCATTGAGGTTAGCTCAAGCCACCGGGGCAATAATAGCCGCGGCTGGATTCTATGGCCTTGAGGTATTCGAATATGCACCAGCATCAGCCAAACAGGCCGCCACCGGGAATGGCAACGCCACCAAGGAGACAGTAAACTTGATGGTCAGGCAACAGCTTGGTATAAAGGATGACGTTCCCCTCGATGCCTCAGACGCACTATCGATCGCTATGGCTCATTGTCGGTATCTTAAAATGCAGGAGTTGAAGGCGAGATGAAGTGGCCACAGACAGAAGTTGAATTGGCTAAACCATTGATTGCCTGGCTTATTGATCAGAAGTGGGAAGTCTATCAGGAAGTGCAGATAGCGTCCTATGGTGCCGTTGCCGATATCGTGGCCGTGATGAAGCCAATCGTCTGGGTAATTGAATGCAAAAAGTCTTTGAGCCTTGACGTAATGGGTCAGGCACATAGATGGTCGTGGAAGGCTAACCATACATCTATTGCTATTCCGAATCGGGAAAGAGAGTCAAATGGTGCAATCTTCGCCAAGACAGTTTTGAGGAATCTAGGCATTGGACTACTAGAGGTGAGCGATCCAGAAAGATATGGTGACCCAGTCAACGAAAGGATAAGTCCAAGACTTGACAGAAAATCAAAGACCCACTGGATAACTGATTGCTTGACAGATGATCATAAGACATGGGCAGAGGCCGGAAATCCTGATGGCAAAAGATATACACCATTCCAGAAGACTAAGCGAGATATAATCAATAGGGTAAGGCACAACCCAGGGATAGGATTGAAAGAGTTGTTAGAATCAATGGATCATCATTACGCAAGCAATGCAAGTGCACGAGGTTCGATCAGTTGTTATATTCAGACAGGAGTTATCGAAGGGATAGAGATTAGAAGAGACGGAAACAGAATTCATTTATACCTTGAGGAGAAACAGAAATGAAACATTCATTCAGGACAATCTATTTTGCATACGCGCTGGCGTTATCGGTACCGTTCATATTGGCCGGATGCGACAAATACAATCAAGCGGTCAAGATGGGTGAAGTGTCGAAGGAGCTTTACGATGCCGTATGTGATCCGGTCGTGGATGAGATCGCCAGACTGGTGCATAAATCGCAGGACATCGGTCTGACCGGCCGGGAGATCGGCACCCTCAGACAGTTGAACGACTTCCGGCCCATGCTGGAAACTTATCATAAAGTGCATGAACAATACGTCGAGGGGTTGAAGATCTGGAAGCTCACCCAGGAAAAACCAGCCAGCCTGATCACGATTGCGACAAGGATCGAACAGTTTGTTAGGGATGCCCGAAAGATTAAACAGGAATTGAAAGGCGGTGACTGATGGAACCAGTAACAGCAGCAATAGGAATGATAAAAGTGATCAACGCACTGGCGGAACTTGCCAGGAAGCACGGAGAGACATCATACACGGTCGATGGTGTTGAGTATGACCTTGACTCGTTGAGCACACAATCACCTACCGAGAAGCTAGATGATCGCGGCGTGACCAATAAGGACATAGAAGACGCGGAAAATCAGAAACCGATTGACGAATAGGCATCTGTCGTAAGGTGTGCGAGCGACGTTAAGCGGGTTAATCCTTTCATGCTTTACTCCAAGGTGTGCCGTCCACCTTACCCTATCCACACCGGCGGCAAATATTAAGGAGGACTTATGCAAACACCAAAGACAAGGGCGGGATTCTTGACCGAAAAGATCATGTCTAAAGTAAAAGCAGTAATCTCAGACATTAACACGGCAGAATACAATCAGATCTATACTGATGTGTTGCATGTCCTGCAGGAAGCGTTACCGTCCCATTCAGATATACCACCACAACTTGATAAAAGGCTGTTAAAGAAACGTGAATAAACCAGAAGTAATTTCAGGACTGAAAGATAAACCGCCCTGGTGTCCGCATCCAGATTGCAAGATGATCGCCCACGCGCCGATCCTGTTCCGGCATGAAAATCAAAGCGGAACATGCGTAGGCAAGATGAGACAGAAGATTGAAACGGTAATAGAGGACGATTACCCGGGGACCCACATAAACGATCATTGGTGCTGTTCCCACACGCCAGTCCAGGGAACAAGAACCGAACAGATAAACGCTGGAGACATGGCCCTAGATGCGGAGGTGATGCTGGCCGGATTGAAGAGCGCGCAAGGTGGCGTGATCAGTCTGCCATTCTTTGAAGGTGCGATTAAGAAGTGGGAAGTTTTAAACGATGGACATTGAACAGAAGAAGAAAGAAGTAGAATCCCTGATCGATCTCGTGGGGGTCGTCAACTCGATGATCGAAAGGATGAATCAGGAAATCGCTGAAGAAGAATGTCCCCTAAAGGTAGGTGATAAATTCGATTTCAGAAACAAGACTCTAAGCGGATTGAATCCTGAATATTATGAATTCCTTGGAGTCTGCGAATACATTAACGGTTGGGTGGGAAGGTACCAATACCATGACCCCGTGACAGACGGGATTAAACGGGGGAAAATGGATATCCCATCAGCAGATGAGATCATCATCCTGCCAAATGATGCAAACGCAACATCCAGCCCAGACCCCTCCTAAAATCCACGCTGTGCAATAGTCCGTTCCGCATGTCTATCATGTAGGATATGCGGTCGAAATCGCCTGGCGGCTGTTTTTTGTGACGATTACAGGACGGTAAGGGGCTCTTGATCCTCAGAGATCCACACCTTGGCCTCGATATCCCATTCCGTTACACATTCACGGATGTGATCATTTATCCAATGATAGTTGGAGAATGGTTTGGTTCTGCCCCCCGCTTGACCGATCGATCCAGCATACTGGTGTTCATCTTTCGGTTGTCCATCGTGCTGTAGCTCGTGCGCCATCGAGTCAAACCCCACCATGACGATCGACCGGACGCCCCATAGGCCAAGGAGCCAGATACAGCACGCGGCAGTCGCGTAATTGGGCCGGCAATGCTTTGCCCAATCCCATATGAACTTCGTGTCATCGAATGACCGCGGCAGATTCCGGCACCCTGGCGGAACGACTGGGCTACATCCTTCAGGCAGATACAGATCCTTCCCGACATCACGATCCATGAAAAAACAATAGCTCGGTTCAGGCACCACCAGGACTGATTCATTAAGGCATACCCTTACTACACCTGCCTGATCGAAGTCAAACTGATCTAGGCTTGGACCCTTGCCGAACACCCACGCCTGGACGCCGTCCAGCTTGCCGGCAAGTTCATCAGCGCACATTTCACCGAGGCCAATTTCTGGACGCTCCACCCATTCCAGCTTTCCATGCTCGATCGGGTGGACCCTCAGATAGGCAGAGTCCAGCTTTCGTTCTTGTTCCTTGTCCATCCGTGGGATCCAGATCGTTCCATCTGGTCTATTTCTTATCAGCATGCTTTTTGGTGTGCTTCTTTACCAAGAGATTAAAGTCCTTCTCTATCATGGCGGCCTCTGTGGCTCTCTTTACGGCCTTCTTGTGCTTGTCTGGATTGTCGTGCGCCTCAATGCCCTCGATGAACCGGACAAGCAAGGCTTTATACTTCCCACCCTTTAGACGTCCGGCCATGAATGCAGTCAGGAATCCTACGATTGCAACAATAAGATCCAGGTTACTTACAAGTAGTTCAATTATTTTATCCATCATTTCCTCCGTGAAAAAATGCCCGGCACCGTTTTCGCATTACGCGTTTTCCCTCGATGCCGGGCCACTAGCGCGACCTAGATTAACCATCATATCATGTAGCCTTCACGAATCCAAGCAAGACATCCCATCGATCCACCACGATGACATCCACACTCCCCTGACTGGCCATCCCCCACCCGCGTGTAACTGAATCACTCAGACCCAATCCCGGATCAGTAGGTTTATTCTGTAGGGTTCCGTCGTCCCCAAAGAATTCACTGATTACTGTGGTATCGAAATTATCCAAAATGGTAAAAAGTAAATTCCATTTATCTTGAATCAGCCCCAGGGAATCGTCATCGAATTCGTCAATGCCCGTCCTGGCCGCGTATCCATAGAAATCATTTTGTTTCTTGATGTCATCAATGTAGGTTTCATTTGACTTCAACTTGTTTCTGGCGTTGTTGCCAGCCGCCCCGAACGATCCGCCCGAATCCCTATTTACGGTTGACGTTCTCCTGGGTAGCGCATCATCGTCTACGGTATCGAACGCTCCAGGATGTGACGTAACCAGTGCAGCAAACGCAGCGTCATATGTTGGATGAATTGAAGGCACGGCATCGGTCACGACCGTAAATGCCCCGGTGTCCTCCTTATATTGTCCTGTAGATCTACTCCATCGCATAAAATCAATAATGCGGAACATCTCATTTATCCAATCGTAGCCAGCCATATCGCAATCTTCAGCCTGTCCAAACGTCTCTACCTCGACGCTGAATGACTGATCGAATCTCAGATCAGACACGACCGACAATGCTATGTCCCGGCCTGAATCGTCAACCTGATCATCCGATAGCCTCATATCCGACACGACCGATAAAGCTATGTCCCGGCCCTGACTACCTGAACCAGATTCACCAGGTTTCTTGAATGAACGGGACCAAGTGCCAGACTCTTTTCCGATATCTGCATGGGCAGGAGAAGTTATGTCATTGAGTCCAGCGCCTCCAAACACCCAAGCTGGAGCGATATCCGAAGAGTTAGAAACCCCTGACCAGTCACCTGAAAGATCAGTATGGTCAACAAAGTCCACCGCCCTGGCCTCTATCCTGTCTTGAAACGATGCGATGTTTGAAGCCCTGAACCAGTCGCCGCATTTAATTCTATACGATGGCTCACTGGCTTGGGCCGGCCCCGTGTAGGTTGTTTCAATGGTCAGGTTTTCATCATCTGTAATGCTTGCAACAATAAAAGGGAAAAGAAATTCTCCACCTCCAGGTCCACCAATGAACACCTCACAGTAAAATATATCACCTACAGATAGCTCTGTTGTGAATTCGGTAGATGTTCCCTCGATGGTATCAAGGCCATTTACCAATTCTACCACACCGGGCATCTTGTCCATTGATGCCAATTCAGGAGCAAAATGCTGATTATCAGTCAACCCTATTGCTCGTTCTCGTTCATGTAGTGCTATCAGCAACTCATTCCAGACAAGATAATTCTGGATATCGTCATCGACCGATAGTGGAAAGAAGTCCCAAGCCATCAGTGAAGCCTCAAATAATCCCAATCAAAGTCTTGATCAGTGTTACTATTTTTAGCCAAGACTTGCTTTTTTAGTCCACCATCAGGAACACCGCCACCGCCGCCCCCAGTTATCATGACAAGTTCCTTGGTGATATTATCCCTGATGGTGAAATAGGGTCCTGTATCTATGGCCGGATCACTTGATATAGATGGAGCTAACTTGACGTCTGGTATCGTGTCGCCCAGCTCTATGATACCGTCAACATCAGTCCTCACTACAGTAAAGAGTCCAGACCCTTGATCAACCTTTACTTTAACGAGTAACTGACTGACCACAATAGCATTGATAACGTGACTGAATTGAAAGTCATGTTCAAGGCTGATATCGGCTTCGCCGTCCAGTGTCCCGCTAAACGTTTGAAGGAGTATCTGGAATGGTGCCTGTTCAACTTCCGTAACGCCCTCATCGACATCATCACAAGGCGGCGACGGTTTGACGTCCGCCGTATCATCCTGATACGCATCGGTAGCAAAGACAGACGTTCCAGCCTCGACGGGCAACCATGCCAATATGTTGATCGATTCACCATCTGGCAGATGGTTTACATTTTGAACAAAGGCCAGAATGGAATCCACCGGCATCAGTTCAGAATCAATCAGCATGGTGTCCATAAGGTCAAGCGGAAGAGCATTCAGGAAGACGTCAAAATCAAACAGAGTCCAGACCCTTGACGTTCTACCTATCCAGAAGTCTGCACTTTTCTGGACAAGTTCTTCATGCTGATAGATGAACCAGTCACGCTGTTGAACCTTTCGACCAAACTGAGAAACGTTGTTCGTCTCTACTATCTCGAATTGATGCGTGTCGTCTCCGTCCTCCATCACGACCGCCCCGCTGTCACGCCATACAGCTTGAAGCTCTGTTACAAGATCCTCAAGCTGGGTAGTGATCAACGACGATCCAGACTCTTCTAATATATCCCGATCCTCTATCCTGATATCACCGTCACCGAATGTAGGCAACTCTGACAAATATCTAAGGTATGCCTTATCGCCAATGTTGAACAGGCTACATCTAGCCAGGTAGGCGATCTCTGAGCTGATAGTCAGGGCATCGGTTTTGTCCGTTATGGCGAAGTGTGCCGGATACTTCTCTACCTTTGCGTTGACTTCAGCGAATGTGGCCGTGTCGATCTGCAGGTTAGTAAAGTTCGTTAACAGAAACTCAATGACATCAGCGACATTCTCCGATCTCTGAGATTCAACGCTGCAATAAATCTCATCCGTCCAGCCCTGGCCTCTGTCCCGTAGGGGTGTATCAAATGACACCGTTGTGCATGTCTGTCCATCGATGGTATCTGATAGATTGATGGTGTAATACTCTGTCGGGACTGGCACCACGTCTATCAGTTGCTCACCAAGATCCCCTACAGATATCTCCCGTCTGGCCGATACACGCTTGATAGAATCACTTGCGCCCAAGTTAGCAACATAGACGATCTCATCGTTGGGGGATTGCACGACAGACGATCCAGCCCTTACCACAAACCTGACATCCTTTAGTCCGTTTTCGTCATCGCCTATCTTCCATCCTTCCTTCTTGATGGGCGATGATTCCAGATCCTCTCCGGCTTCAATTAGTCTTTTGTTCCCCAGGTCATTCGTAAAAGAAGTTTGAAGCCAGCACTTGTCCCCCTCTTGCTGGACGCACCAATGAGCCTGCCCTTTTTGTTCAAATCCAGAACCGGGATCACCTTCTAGGAACATCCAGGTACCCACTACCCGCTTGGTGGCATCAGCGATCCAAATGACGTCGGCGCGCTGTTCATCTGGATCACCCACCACGCGGGCAGCTGTTATAACGGATGGAAACTTCAGGACGTTTTCTTCAACGATCGTGAATGTGCGGCCTGAGAAAGATCCCCTTGCGTAGACGTTCCCCGCCCTGATGATTATCTCTGTGGCTTGCGGGAAGTCCTCCCCAGGGTCAACGAAGATCTCCGTGTCGTTATACACCCAATCTTCTATCAGTTGACCCCTGACAGGAACAAGTAATTTCAGGCTAATGACATCAACAGGACATCCAAACACAACAGGCCAAGCCCTTCCAATCGCACTACTGGCGAGATTCGGTATCGCTCCGGCCTCAGTGCTGTGCCCCACTTCCTCAGATTCTATTACTGATACGATATCGAATCCAAGCGTTCTGTCTTGATCGCTCCACACCACCTGACCAGAGACAACGCCCTTCATCAATACAACAAGATCATCTTCATCCAGGCCCCTGAATAGATGGTATACCGTGGCCTCTTTACCGTTAAGGATCGTTTCCTTAATCTGCTGTCTTAGCGATTGATCAGAATCGTCCAGACTTACCGAGATACTGGTAACACTTCCAGCATTGTTGGCTGATATCTGTTGCTGCATGCTCGATACGTCGATCAATATGCCCTCAACCGATATAGCATCTATAAGGAATGTATCGCCGCCATAGTAGCGGGTCCCAACAGTGCCGCCCCAATCAATCTGGATGACGACTAGCGGTTCGATACCGCTCAGTTCAAGCGATTTGGCAGTAGTGGAGGCGGTCAGGACTTTGGTCATGGTTCAATAGCAATCGGGATGCCCTCGAATTCCAGCGTGACAGAACTGGCCTCGTCCCTTTTTCCCACCGAGTCAGCAACAAACTGTGGATTATTGATTATCACACCCCTCCATTGCTTCGATTCCCAGTCAAATAACCTGACATCTTCACCAGCTGAAAGGGTCAGGAATGCTTGTAGCTCCAACACCTTTAGGCGGGTAAGGTTCGTGAATCCCATGGTCAAAATCTGATACGTTGGCGTCCGCTTATACGTTCTCCGTTCTCCATTACGGGCATGCTTGTTTGTCACCTGAAGATTGAGCGCATGGGCATTGCTGAATTCCGGGGCACGGATCAGAACGCCGGTCGTCAAAGTGTCCCAGGGATGGAAGAGATAAACAGGTTCAGCCATAATCAGATCACAAAGGATGTATCAGGGGTGGGAGTTTGAATCCACCACTAGGTGGCGTAAAGGCAGTATCGATCGGTTCTGTGTAAAGCACAATGATCCCATCAGTGAACAACAGATCCGACTCAAGTTCTACCGTGTAGGCTCTACGTTGTTCATCTCCAAATTCAAGATTGTGGACTACACTGACGGCTATCTCCCCGGCCAGCAATTTGACAACATCTATCTGGTGAGAAAATTCAAGCGCGCAATCCTCATGATCCATGGACTGAGAGAAGTTCAGATTATGGATCACGTTCAGGCCGAAATCCTTTTCGACCACTATCACCTGACTGAATTGTAGATCTGAAACGACCGGAACATAATCGACAGGTTCACAAACCAGCTCAGAGAATTCTGTATTCTCCGCTTTGTCTTGACCGAATTGTAAACTGTGGATTACACCGACGCAGAAATTCTTTCCTGGTGCGTGTGCGAATTCTAAGTTATGCGATACCGATACCGCAAGTTCCGCCACTTCAGATATCGTCTGAGAGAATTCAAGATCGTTATCTTGATCTACTTCGGTGAACACTTCAGCCGATGGGGCTTGGCTGAATTCTAGATCATCCGAACCGGCAACCGAATAATCGACTACTTCGCTTGGTGTCTGGCCAAACTGTAGGTTATGAGATAACGATACATTCTTTTCTATCGTTTCGGTTATCTCGTGAGTGAAATCAAGAAAGTCTTCTTGACTAGGGAAGAAATCCATAGTGCCCCCAGTGTATCAGAACCCCTGGGACCGCGAAAGGGAACGGTGAGGTGGGAAACGCGGGCCCCAGGGGACGATTTTTAAACAGCAGAAGCGTTGATTGTATACGTCACCTTGAGGGTATCGCCTGAATCAACATCCTGATCTCCACCCGTGAATGCGCCCGTGGCCCACAATACGCCAGTCGTGCCACCCTTAGTGTTTACGCTAACGATAAACAGACCCTTTATTGACACCGTGGCATTCATGCTGAAATCAGACGTTGTGGAATTGGTTATAGACTGGCTGGCGGCCGCGTCCTCATCCCACTCGACCCTTGTGGCTTCATCGTAATCCTCATTTTCAATCCAGCCAGCATGACTGCTCATCACGTCAGAGGCATCGAAGGCCGAGAAGCTGGCCACATCAACGAGACTGAGATACCAAGTTGCCACCTTGGCGACTGCGCCCCAACCAACATCGAGGATGTGATTCAGACCCTCATTCACAATCCCGTTGCCATCTTTGTGGAGACTTAGGACTACTTTTTCAGTCCATTTCAGTTTTCCGTCTTTGCCCCAATTCTCAACAACAGCATCACCATCGAAGAGGACCCCCTGTGGTAACGGCTTACGTGAACGATCCACCATAGCTGACATCTTGTCTGTAAGTTTGAAACCGTGCATTATAAGATCCTCCGTGATCTATGTTAAAGAAATCTGTTTCCTTTGGATTCCAAGTTTAAGCCGCTTGGCAAGTTCTTGAATATCCACATCCTGGTTACCTGTTATTTCAGTCTGGATAATGATATCACCAATGTTGACGTTAGACGATGATACAGATGTAGGCACCTCACCGCCAGCTTGATTGAAATTATTGATCGTGGTCGTTGACCCTGGCAGACTGGTCGCCTCCCTGGTGTTGGGACCCCTCATTACTGCGCTCGTCTCACCTCCAGTAAGGGGTAATTGTGAGCCGCGGACCTGGCCGCCCGCCTCTTTCATGTCTTCCTGTTGTTTTCTTAATGCGTTAAGTTCAAGATTCTTATCCAACATCTTCTGAAGTTCTGCTACCCTCTCTCTGATGATATTCAGTGATTCTTTTTCGTTCACGATACCTTCAGCCAACAGGGCATTGACCTCCTTGATGGAATCGATGTTCTTGGTTAGCTCAAGGCCGCGCTCCACCGCCGCATTGATGATCGATTCACTGTTCTTGTCTATCTCTTCACGAAGAAATTTAAGCCTTTTCTTAGCCTCCGTGATCGCCTCATTGGCTTTCATCCTGGCTGATTCTTCCTCTCGGATCTTTTCTGTAGCGTCGAATCTAAGTCGTGCACGGTTAAGCCGTTGCTGTTGATCGATGTTAGATTTAAGAAGTTCCTTTTGGCTTCTGCTTATACCCCGCCTCGATTCGATCTCATCCTTGGCCTGCTTGGCATTGAGGGCTAGTTGACGACCAGACAGATTGGCCGAAGCCTTAACCCCCCTGATGGTCTGATCGAAGTCCTGGAAATCTGCCGTCAATCTCTTGACTTCTTTCTGTGCATCCTTTAGCTCAAGATTCTGAGTATCAAAGAATGATTGAACGACACGATCTAACCCTTCTTGCGTTGTGACGTTTTTCTCGATCTGTTTGAGGTATTGTTGACTCGCCGCTGTTGCTTTGCCCCAGCCTTTGACCTGACTCTCGAAGAGTCTGTTTTGTCTGCCTTCGATGAATGAATTGACACGTTCAGTCCTCCTTCTTCTTTCAGTTAAAATCTTCTGTTCCAATGATTCAAAACTACTTATAGTCTTCGAAATCTCCTTAAGCAATGCCTTTTCGGCTTTCTGTGAATCAGCGATCCGTTTCTTTGCCACCTCGTCTGAAAATCTCTTTATCTCTTCAGCAGATTCCCCATACGCTTCTGTCTCGCTCTTGGCTGACTTCCTGATTCTATCGGCCGCCCCTTCCGCGAATCGTCTCCTAGCAAGGGCAGCATCTTCTGCGGCAACGATGATCTCCGCGGCGGTTTGTTTCAACTGCTTAGAATTCTTTTCTGTTTCCCTTGACAAGGTATCGCTAAGGTTAATGACCTTCTTGTTGGCTTCATTGAAAGCCGCTAACGATTCCCTGAAACGGAACGTCATGGCAAGCCAGAAGGATTTGGCATTGAGGGCGGCGGCCGCTAGGAACTCCCTGATGATTATCAGCCCGACCTTCATGGCCCCAAAGGTAAATTCAAAACCGAATTTCAATCTAAGGAACGTTTCTCGGATAGTTAACGCTACCGCATCGACTCCGCCCATTTGGTTAATCAGTTCGCTGGTTCTCTTTATGGCACGTCCTGAGAAGTCAATGAACAGTTTACCTGACTCTACCATAAGGCGAAATGCCAACCTGACCTGATCGATGGCCTTATCCATGCCGCCCATTTCGGCTATCGTTACCAGTATGGCCTTGTTTAGCTCTTGTCCGAATATGGCCTGCAGTTCAAAGACTTCAGCTTTAAGCCGGCGCGTCTGGTTCGTGAAACTTTGTGACGTCCTGATTGCGTCACCTTGCGCCTGTGCCGTCTCCCTCATCACGATGGAATAGATCGCCAGCGTCTTTCGGGTGGCATCAAGTTCCTTCCTGGATTCAATCAGCCCCAGGTTAAAGGCTTCCTGTTCAATCTTGGCAGCGTTGAGTTGGACACCAACCCGGCGAAGCGGTTCAGCCTCTCCCACTAGGCCAGACCGCAAGGCCGTCAGGGCATCAGATTCAGCTATATCGAAGAATGATGATAGGTCAGTCGCCAACTTGGTGAAGCTACTTGATAGCGCGGCTGTTGCCCGATTGGATCCCAGCATGGGGCCAATCAGTGCCCCGATATCGGCCGCCATTCCTCTGAGTCGGATCGAAGATCTTCCCGCCGCATCAGCGAACCGTTCAAGGTTTGAAGTCACGGCCCCGGCCTCTTCACCAAACACAAACCCAAATTTGCTAGCGATCTCTTCAGCTTCGGCAGCTACACGAGACATTGAACGAAGGATAAAGGCTGAAGCCGCCCCTAATGCAGCGATCCAAAAGGTACCTATCGATCTAAATATACCTCCAGCAGTGTCCCTCAATTCTCTAAAAGCGATAATGGCCGAAACCTTGAAACTCTCAGCTGTCCGCCTCATTAACAAGAAAGCACTAGCTGCAGAAACCCTTAATGTCCTCATCGACAATATGCCTGAATCCCTGAATTGATCCGTGCCTCTCTTCATTAATCCAAGGGTTACGGCATAGTTCCTGCGCATAGCGTTAAAGTCACGATCCCAAGCAGATTTTATAGTCCTGCCAGCCGCAACACCGGCACTTTCAAAGTCCTTCGTGGCCCGCTTGGCTTCCTTGATGCTCTGAGTGTATTTTTGTGTGTTAAGAGATAGCTGTCCCTCAATCCCCTGGGTCAGTGTCGCCACTTCTTATAACCTCTTCGTGTTGTCGTATTGCATCGTAGGCCATCAGCTCACATTGTTGAATGAAATCTAGTTCACTCCAGGGCTTTCCAAAATACGAAACAGGATCGATCCTTTCAACAGCTCTCAGTATCGAATAACTTTCAGTTCGGCCAGCCTTTTCTGGATATACAAATTCAGAATACCCTACTGGCTCTCTGACAAAAAACCCTCCATCGCTTCCTCTATGGCTTTACCTTTGAGGTTATTTACTTCGGTTACTGAATTAACCATTTCCCCAAAATCACCAGAAGTCAGACCAGCCTGCTTCAATTCCTCATAGATGGCATCAGCGAACGCGTCCATGTCTTCACCCGGCTCAGCATCGAATTCTACGTTAGGATCGTTTTCTAATGACCTGTAGATGTAATAAGTGAATTGGTGCTTGACACAGATTCGATCTTTTTCTCGATATTGTTCATTATCGAAATCTTTAAACATCACAGGTTCGCCAGTCCCTTTGTCTCTGACCGCCCTGTTGTTTTTCAGTAAAGGATTTCTTGGTGGCTTTGGGGATGGGTAAATCTTTTCGATGTCCTTCTCGAACCCCATAGGCATCGCTGAAAATACGAACCGTATGCAGTTGTCAACCTCTTTGCCATCCACCATAGTGGGTGGCCTGTAGAGAACCACCTCCTTGGTTGACGACGCTTCTAAATTTTTCCCGTTCAGTTTCATTTTCCCACCTCCATGGAAAGATTAATATGGTCGGATCGGGGATGAAAAATAGCGCAAGCCATCATCCACCCCCGGCCGTTAGGATCTACTACGCGGCGTATGAACTCGCAGGTGAAGTTATCAGAGCCTTGCCGGTGAATGACAGCGTGTTGAACTCGTCGCCTTCTGCAAAGACGACGTTGTCACAGACGGCATCGGCAAACACAAGAGTCTCTGATTCATTTCCTGGACATGGATTCTGGATCTTGAATTCAAGATCGACAGAATAGACATCACAATCGGTCGTGGACTCCCACCCTGCAGCGTTGCCCTCTTTCTTCAGTGCGTCTTTCACCGATACGTCACCAGCACTTCCGGTTCGACCACTCCATTCGACAAACTTTGCCGAGAAGGTAAACGCCACCGCGACTTCATCGCCTGGCCGCATATGATCGAGCTTTCCACGATCCAGGACAACGATGTGTTCCTGTGCTACCGTGAAGTTGAGATCACCCGTATCAAGGATAATCTCCAAGGTGTTGGGACTACCAGCCCCATCCTTGATGGTGATGATTCCGTCGCGTAAATTTTTCGTAATGTTCGGGCTCGCCATGGTTGATAACCTCCGTGTTATTCTTCCGGCAAATTATGTGAAGACGTGAATGTCACGACCACCATGTGGGCATCTGACCTGTCTGGTAGACGGTCAAAATACACTGATGATCCTTCGTTCATCGATAAATATCCTATACTATCCTCCGACACCTCGCCAATTTTAGTAATCTCTATGGGCCCTTCCATGGCCTTCCTTACCCGGCCGGCAAGGTGCCAGGGTGCATCATTATTCTCATCCGTTCGCCTCTCGGCCGTCTTGGATATGCAGCTAGCTTGCCATATTGGGCGTCCGCGGAATTCTGTCCTTCTGGCCACATCCCTCACACCATCCAGGAGGAAGAACCGGACCCATTCCTCAATATCTTCTGAATCGTTGGTCTCCATGCCGGGAAACTCAATATAGACACCCGCCATCTCTGCAGATGAAGCAAGGTGATCAACAACCGATTGAACAAGCCATCGTTCCGTTTTGGCATCAAACTCAGACAACGTTTGGAGCCCTCCCGGTTATCTTGACGATCGTCTGGAATAGTTCATGAGAGAACCGCTGTAGGTTTACTCTCAGCATTCCGTTAGGTGCTTGCTTGGATGACCCCACCTCAAGCCAGATAATATACTCAACCCCGTTGAAGATACGGGCGGAGATGAAATCCTTCGTTTCAGAGAAGTCTAACCGCCAGGCTTGTTTGGCTCGTCCTGTATCGACGGGTGTGGCCTTCTTGACAGCCTCGAATAATCGAACGACCACGAATTTAAACGCCTTCTTCATGTCGGGGACGTGGCCTTCAAGTTGATCCAGTAGCTTGTTGAGCAGCTTGGCGCCCGTGGCGATCTCCGCGTCGACGGTCCCGACTTTTTCCTTTAGGGTGGCCATGTTAAACCTTCCTACAGATGCAACGCCACCAAGACCGGAACACCTTTTCTTCAGCGTCCATTATCGTCCAGGTCACCGTATCACCATCGAGTATCCGGTCACCATTGCGAAGTTGTGCCGATCCTACCTGGTCAATCGGTAACCACCACCGGACGTCACCACGCTTCAGCAGTCCGCCCGAATCTTCGATTTCCTGTATGGTTACAAACCGCTTCAGAGCATTTTCGATCGTGACATCGTCGTTGCCGGTTTCGGTTACTGTGCCATCTTTAGCCCTCGTGACAGTCCCACGATCGGTCAGCGTCACTTCCTGGATGTTGCAGAGGAATAGATAATCAAGAGTATGATCAATTACTAGGCTCATGGTACCGCCACATCGACAGAACTGACAGGACCCTCACAAGATATAATCAGCGCGTTGATGGTCTCCAGTTTGTCTATCAGCATCCTCTGATATGCCGTGAACTGATACGACACACCATCGATTGAATACGAAGGCTTCGGAGATGCAAGAATTTCTTTCAGCCTGGCAATCATGCTATCACGAATCGTTTTAAGGTCGTCCAGATTTGATGCCATGATTATCCTCCAACGAAGAGTCCCACCACCCAAGTCATAAAGGTGGCAAACATTGCCACCCACGTAACCCTCAATAACCATTTCCGGCTGGCTTCAGTTTCTTTCAGCTTTATAACATCCACCGAGATCCCGTTGCGATTATCAACACCAAACAGCGCGTCCTTGTGCAGCTTGTTTGTCTCCTTTTGCTCTCGCGTGTTCGCATCAATCGTCTTTGTCAGATTCTTGATCTCTACATTCGTGGTGGCTTGTTCCGTTTCTACATCTCCAAGCCTGTCGTATATGTCACTGAGATCGGCCATCAGTCTTCTTTCTTGTTCGTGTCTACATCTTTGGCTTTATCGAAGGCATCACTAACAGAGATCATCAGCTTCCTGAATGACTTCTTGTTGTATCTGGTTTTCAAATACATCCTGTATCGTTTTCTAAGAAAATCGAAGTCTATTTTGTCAAGCCTTACTGATCCGTTGCATAACTCGATATCATCAGCGATAGAATCAACAGCCCTCAATTCATCCTCTGTCTCTGATGGCGTGTCCTCGATACAAAGTATCAAGAATTCTTTTGCCGATATAGACCCGCCGGAATCATCGTCAATGTAAACCCTATCCGGTATTATCAATTCTTTAACTTTCGACATGTTCCCACCTTTCAAACGTCTGTTTCAGAAGTGAAGTCGATCCCACCGATCGACCTCTTCTTTATCTTATCATTATTATGCCATCGCTACCTTTTTCCAGGCCGATGCACTGAATGAGTATATGTATAAGTCGTCGTTAGATCGATCATAGACAATCGGGTACCTATCGGAACCGGATGGATTGTCTGGCGTCCCGGTTGGTACCCCGTTCATTGTAGGGATATAAAGAAACCCGCTCGTCGCCGTAGTCCCAAGACTTAACCCCTTGGTGACTACGACGTTCTGGTTCTTGTCAAATCTTAATGCTTCCTTGAACGCCCCTGATCCGTTCGACGTTTCAAATATCATTCGGCCAGCCGCGCCAAATTCCGCGTCACTTACAGAGCCGTCAGCCTCAATAGAGATCCGGCCGACTTCCTGGAATTCATTAGTAGCACCGACATATCCGAAGGCCGTGATCTGAAGAACGGCCGCAGATGTCTGAATGGCTGTCGGTGAGTCGATCGAACCGTTCGACTTGTATCCCTCAAATTTCACCTGAGTAGGCGCGGCATAGACTTCAAATATCCCGTCATTATCGAATGTAAATTGTCTTTTACCTCCAAGAGTGATGCTGATCGTTCCGCCGTCTGGCATAAAAAATCCGGTATCGGAGTTCCTGATTGCCAGATTAGGAACTGTAACCGATCCATTTACGCCACTAGTAATAAGAATCTGCGCCCCTGTCGCGGGTGCTCGCAACACTTCAGCACCTCGGGTCTTGACCAAGAGTGGAATGGCCGTGCTTGCCGCGATGGTATCTATCTGGACAATCGTAGAAGTTCCGCCAGCAGTAGAGGCAACATCCTCCGTGAACCTCATAGCTATCCTGCTATCAGTTGTCAGCTTCCAACGCCAACTCTGCGCGTTGTTTCCATTTTCGATCTCATTGCCCGCGACCGCAGCCGTTAGGTCAGACAGAACGGATCCACCGCCTCCACCCAGCGAAAGATTGTCGATGGTGTCCATGGCTTTCTGGACAGTCGTATCTGCAGCAGACAAATTATTGTTGAATGCAGACGTATCGAGCGTGATCTGTTTTCCTGATGACACTAGCGAATTCCTTAATGAAAAGCACCCAACCCATAACAGGCTGGGTGCTTTAGGTTAATGGTTAATGGTCAACCCTACTGGATGGCATTGAACACGAAGTCAATTCTGTCAGTTGCGTCAAGCTCGAAGCCTGCAGCAGATCCGACCCAGAACAGCTCATCTCCAGAAGCGATAGCCCCGACAGCCTTTGCGGTCGTGCCACTATCGTCCGTGAAGTAACACGCCTTTGCCTTGACTCCGTTTCCGACTTCGACATGGATGCCGTTGACACGAACGCCAACATAACCATCACCACCAGGGGTTGTGGTCAAGGTCGTGACGGTTGCTATAACTTCATCAGATGCAGTCACACTGGCGGTCATCTGTTTGTTGTCAGGATCGGGAACAGAAGACTTGACACCAGAAGCGGATACCGACATCGAGTCGCCATCCAGGTCAATGTCAAGATTGGCAGATCCGTCAGCCGCCAGTCCGTCTCCAGCGATGGCGGCCACATCTAGCCCTACCCCGTTGGCGGTCAGGTTGACAGGCTGGATGTCTCCACCCGTTTCTGAATCGACATCGACCGAAAGGGTTGAACCTGCCCCGCCCGCGATACCGTTGCCCTGTGCGGCAAGTCTAAGTTGCCAGCTGTTCGTTCCGTCTTCTTCAAGTCCCGTGCTAGCGATCTCTGATCCGTCGATTTCAAGATCATCTGCATTGACCTGGACACCCCTTCCGGCATCACCGACATTCAAGATGTTGCCAGTATACGAAAGGCCAGCACCATCGATGACGGCCTGAGTTCCCGTAAAGGCGATCCAGGATCCGGTCGGTACCACACCGTCGAAAACGTATCCTGTGTTCTCGTTCACCGATGCTTCACCCGCCACCATGGCGGCGTCACCGTCGGTCTGAGTCGTCAAGGATGGGGTCAGGGATGCGCCATCCCATTCAGCGACCTTTCCATCATCGGTTGCATCAGTCAGCGGACTGAACAACGTGGCATCGGTATCGACCAGTGCCCTCGTTCCGTCTGGTGGAAATCCGCCACTGTTGGTAACGATCTTCTTCCAATCGGTACCGTTGAATTCCGTGATGTCTCCGGCCGCAAGGGCGTCTGACGTGCCCTCAGTAGGAGTTCCTGCATCACTTACGACGACAGAGTCACCACTGGTGGGAGTCAAGGAATTAACTTCTGCAATCGTCCTTGTGCCAAGATACGACTTGACAGACACGGGCGCGATCCAGTTAAGGCCAGCAGAGACAGCATCAAGCTGACCCTTATTGATACCATCAGTTGCAGCAGTCCCTGCAGCAACGCCTGTGATCTTGTTACTACCGAGCGGCATATCCGCATCCATGGCAACAGATCCGTCCTGTTTCATCACTTCATCAGCGAGCTGTTTTGCTCTCACGTTTCCAGCCATAACGATACCCTCCTTGGTATTTCTATACTAAAACGTCGTAAATAAAATCAATCAAATCCGTCGCATCCAGGTTATAACCTGCTATGGATTCATTCCAGAACATCTCATCACCTGAAACGATATTTTGTATAAGTCTCGCGGTAGTTCCACCATCCCCGGAAAAATAACATGCTTTCGTCTTGTCTCCATCGCCAACACTTTCATGACCCTGATTAATGACAACAGATACCATTGAATCATTACCGGGCGTATTCGATATCGTGGAGTTGGTGGCCTTATCGCCATCATTGACCGTCACCAGGGCCACAAGATCCTTGTCGTCACGGGTGGGCGTGCTTCTGTCAGCGCCACCGCCTCCGCCACCGCCTCCAGGAGGAATAAAGCCCATCGTTTCCTCCTTATTGATCTGGTGAATGTGATTGATTGTGACTCATCAGCTAGGTGGCTCCGCTGTCCAGGTGGTCTTTTCAACTTCGGTTCTCATCTCAGGCTGGCTGTAGGTAGGATATCCGCCCGACGTTATCAATGAAGGGGTTGTCCCTTCCCACCGCAAGATCAAATGAGTGCCTGCTAGATTCTTTCTTTTCAAAGCAAGACCATCCCCCAGGAATACTCCCATGTCATCCTCGGATACATCACCGACCGGAACTACTGCAAAAGATACAGCCATCATTAAGGAACTCCATCAACAAAGCTGCCTTGAGACATTTCGATCATTGTTCCATCGTTGGCCCCGCCCAGATTCCTTATGGTGGGGTGCTGATCCGTGTCGCCCATCCGTGGATAGAAGACCAGGTTAGCCGCGGCACTGTGCAGCTTTAGGTTGTTCGGCCTTTTGGACAGATTGATCTCTGCCACTTCTCCGGCACTCAATTCTTTATCGAAAATGGCAGCATCGTCAATCGTCCCGTCGAATGAAGCTGCCCCAGTGCTGTATTTACCGACATTCAAAGACTCATTAGACACAGTAGTCGATGCCAACGTGTTCAAGGCTGGTATGGTCGCTTCAACAACATTATCGACGTAAACGGTAAAGCCACTTTCATCGCTACTGCCGTCATAAGTCCACACAACGTTATGCCATGCGCCATCGTCAAATCCTGCGGTGACCGTCTGAGTGATTATGATACTTCCGAATCCACTCGCAAGAGCTATCGATATCTGCCCAACATGGTGGACATACATGGCGTAACCCTTGAAGTCGTCATCCAGGTTTCCGATTAATTGGTTGCTTAACCCGACAGTAGTCTTAAACCAAACACTGATCGAGAACGGGTCAGTTCTCTCGAACTGCAAGGCAGGATCGACCCCGAAGTCAACGTGTTGATCGATCCCGTTGAACAGGGTGGCGAGTCGGTTGAATCGTAGGTTTAGCCGTAAGCTCATACTATCATCTCCGATTCTCTGACCACGCCCTCAATAAACGACTTGATGAATACCTTTCCACTCCCCGCAAGATCGTTGAGAATCCAGATAGAGTTTTCTCTAGGACCTACGGGATCTGCGTCTACATAGGTGTCGAGTTCAAGAATCGTGCCGCCTGGTATTCCATCCTCAACCAGTGCGCCAGAATCTTTCAGCTTATCACCATCTGGCCCATCCCAGGTCGGGATTCCGTCATCGTTGACGGGTGATGGTGTTGTAGTTATGGCGGGAGCGTCACCCCCAGGAGGAACGAAACCCATGATGTCCTCCTAGATGTGATAAAGGATTTCGACTTTTACGCCAGCCTCTTCACTGCTGAACCAGAATACAGGCGCGTCAATATTGACAGTCATTTCATCTATCGCCCCGTTGGCCTTTATGGTTCCGAAGTCTCCGAACGCTGGCTCTACATCGGCCTGAGTCTTTCCAAATTTTACAGCGAAGGCCGTCCTGCACTGGACGCTATAACCCTTGACGGTAATTCCTGGGGCCCACTCAATGCCGACATCAGCAATACTGAGATCCAATACGGTGATCTTCCAGTCTTTCGCTTTTCTATCTACTGCCATCAATTCCTCCGTAGTTCGATACGGCCCAACCCCATTGGGGCGGGCCGGTTGAGGTCATCGACAAGACGTCGATAAACTATGAACTAAAGTTTCGGTTCACGTAGCGAGGATCAAGGATGAACGCCACGCCCATTTCGGATGCCTTGACGCGGAACACGATATCCTTCTCAAAGCTGGCCTGACTGTTCATCGGTTCTTGCACAACAGTGATCGCCCACGCTTCGTCATAGCCGAACGCCTGTCGGATGTCGCCATGGATCCAGATGTCGTCAGTGTTGGTGATACCCGTCAGTTCAAGCGCAATCTGTCGCATCAGAGCAGAACTCTGTGGTGAGGGAGTGCCAAGAACAGGATTACTCGATAACGTTTGTATCGTTCCACTGGTCTGCCTGATCTCTGTGGCATTGATAATACTCAAAGCCGTTTTGGCCTTCGCTGGCATCACGAGAGTGTTACGAACACCAATCAGGATTGGCTTAGTGGTGTCGGGATCGATCCTTCGCGAGAAGAGCAGATCAGAATTTTCGATATCGGTCCAGTCAACCAATTCGTTCGAACCGTTATCGTTGTCGGGCGTGAACAGCGCAGATCCATAGGTGTTAAAAGCGGTACCATTTTCAGTGAATGTGTTCGTGACACCAAGGACGACACGCAAACATCGTTCCTCCTTCTCGGTCCCGACGTTCTGGCCAACCTTGCGCGCTCGGTCGAGCACCACGCCAGTTTCATCAAAGATGATGGTTTCACGTGTGACCGGGACAATCTTTCCGCGCTTCTCGACGCGTGGCCGTCCAGTGAACCGTTCACCATAACCAGCAGACTGATACGGCATACCTTCTTCAACGATTTCACCGTCGTGACCGTCCAGGTTTCCAACACCTGGAACAGTTCCTTCACGTTGGCGAGTTGGCCTTGTGTTCATCAGCCCAGAGCAGAAGAACGCCTCCTGCTGATAGTCAGCCAGGATTCTGTTTCTGATCAGGTTGCTCGTGATGTTGCTGAATGCAGTTGAATCGACCGCATCACCGGCCGCTTCAGTCAGGATGCTGAGACTTTCGCCTGCATGTAGAGCCCTGACGGTATCACGTCCGAGAAATTCTTCGGCACATTCCCTGACAGAGAATTCTTGTTCAGTGATGTATCCATCTACCAACATCTGCTGGAAATGTTCGTTGTATGACGCCATCCCCTCAGACTCGATAATTTTCTTGTGTTCAATCCATTTGATCATAATTAAAGCCTCCGTGCTTTAAGGTTTTAGTTTCGGTTCAGGACGTCAGTTAGGCAGGTGCTTGTGCGCCACCAACTACAACGGTGCTGAAGATATCAACGAGAACTTTTGTCGTGTTACTTCCGTAACGTTTCGCCACTCTACCGACAGCGAGATTTTCAGTCGCGACGGCAACAACCACCTGATCTTCCAGGAAGGTTCCGCCAGCTTCTTCTTTCATTCCGACCAGGTCGCCCTGCTCGAACTGTGCAGCATCACAATCATATTCATGGATACCACGAGTATTCACTCTGATAGGGTTGGTGTCACCTGCTCGGCTTCGCTGCGCCGCGATGCCTGCAAAGTTGTCGTGGAACAACTCACGGTTCGCATCACCTCCAACCTGATCGACTTGATCAGAAGCCGGTTTGACATCGTCCGTGTCCTGAAATACGAAATCGCCACGGTTGATCACGGTAGCTGAATCGACTTCAAAAACCCGTGCATGGGTTGCTTCAGCTCTCCAGGTCATCTGGTCTTTATCGGCCATGATTCTTGTCTCCTTAGTGGATTCTTGTTCTCGATAGAAGTTTAAATTTCTTTACCGGAATTTAAGCGGTCTTGACTCGTTTTCCAGTCAGCTGATGGACAACAGTATCGTAGGCGGCCGGTTCATGACTGCCATCATTGATACTTTCCTGGATATTCTGTTCCCGCGATTTTGGTTTCCCGTAACCGATGACAGCTTTACGGTCATCGATTGCAGCCTGCATCGCCTTATCGTCTTCAGCCTCCACGAGCTGGCCGATGAAATGATCCGTGATGGCCTCTTTGGGAAGGCCGGATTCTTTCAGGATCTCGTCCACCTTGACGCGCTTGGCACCAATGGCCTCCTTGACCTGAAATTCATCGTTGGTTTTTTTGAGTTGATCGCGCTCCTCCTTGAGCTTGACCAACTCGTCGGCCGCGGCCTTTGTTTCTGCCGATTCCTTGATCTCTACAAGGATCGTATCTCTGATAGATTTGATAAGGTCGGGGCGTTGCTCGGACAGGTCGTTTAATTGAGCTTCAAGTAAAGTCATCTCTTCAGAACCTCCTTGTTGTTTTGATTCGGACAGTTTTTTAATAATTTCCTTCATCTGGTCAATATCCCACTCGTCGGTATCTTCACCCTGTGATTCAAACAGGCTAGACACGGTACCGGGATCGGCCACGATATCGATACTCTTCAGGGATGTTATCCCCTCGATGATTGTCATTGATCCGGTTCTTCTTCCACGCCCTACAGCGTTATGAGAAGGACCGATAGCGTCGGGCATCTTTTCAGCAAAGAAGGCGAATGGCGCGGCGAAACTGTGTTCGGTGTTGTAGTGGAGTTCACCGTATAGTCCATCGCCCTCTTTGAATTTTACGTTTTGGAATTTACCGAATCTATCCATCACGCTTCGTGACTGATTCGGCTTCTGTGGGTCTGGATGGTTTAGGTTTACCTTCGCGCCTTCATACATCGGGACTGCCGACTTCAGGGCTTCGTTGGTGTATTCACGTCGGTGGGTAGGAGATCTTAGTCCGAGAATTTTGACATCGTGGACGATGCCAGCTTCCCGATCTACCTTGCCTTTAGCTTCAAATTGGTGGGTTTGTTCACTGAGATCGAATCTCATATCGGCCATCCTTGGCGGTTAGGAATCCTTTCCATATGCCGGAATATTACATTATCGTCAGAATCAGTGCAACATTTTATTGAAAAGGTGGGAGGGTGGCGGCACGATGTATGGATCGTTGAGGATGCCGCCACCCAGTTTGGTCGATGGCTCATTGGCCATGTAGTAAGGACATCGACAATACTATTGATTCTCTTCCGGTTCGTCAAGATCCATTTTTAATCCACGGTCAAGTATACGTGCGCCCAGCTCCGGAGCCAACGACAACGCGGCCGCTATGTTGGCCTCTCGTTCGGCAAGGAACTGTTGCACCAGCGATCGACGTGCCGCCATATCGCTGACGTTTTCCCGTTTCAAATCCTTCAGGCTCACCAGCTCACCCTTATCGTTGTGGAAGTCTTCCCACTCTGGCGTTCTGATTCCTTCAAGTTTACGTTCCACCTCTCGCCAACGCCTTGGCCCCACAATCATCCTCTTGGCTTCAAGACCATCTTCGGCAATCCTCCTGCCCGTCTTAGGGTTACGGATGAACACGGTGCCGCCCTCACCCAGACCGTTGAACCAGTTGGCGTAAGTCTTCGGATCTTGTATCGGCCCCTCGATGCTGGCCACCGGCGAATTCTTACCGATATCGGCCAGCACTTCTGATGGTGGTATCAGGACGGCCGAATAGGTGCCCCTACAATTTGGAACGTCTGGCAGTTGTGGCATCTCGGAAACGTTCGGCTGTCGGTCGCCTTTCCAGAAGATAGTTCCACTCCTGGCTTGATGTTCCGGCCGTGTCCTTTCGTCTAACGTTTCATCAAGCATAAATCCAGCGATCATGTCTTCCAGATCTTCATAAACCTTCATCTGCATTTGGTTAGCTATACGGGCTGTCTCAGTTCGTGCGATAGTCTGAGCCCTGGCGGCTGAACTATTGATAAGGGGTTGGATCTTTTTCGCTACCTTGCGCGGATTCTCACCAGCCACCATCCCGGCCGTGATGGTGTTTGCAAGATCGCCTGGGATCGTCCCATACTTCTTTTCTAAACGTTCGATCCAGTTGATACCGTCAACCGTGATAGTGTCGTTTATGGCCTGCTGTATCTCTGCTGCGCTTGGTGGATCATAGAGAGACTTTGCTCCTGCCACATCCTTTGAACCAGAGAAGTTCACCGCCTCGATTGCAGGGGTGGCGACTGACCAATATATTCGGGGCACGACATCGACAAAGATCTGATACTGTGAATCGTAAGCCCACCGGGTGAACCGTTGCATAGATAGCGACAGTGACCTGAAGATATCCGTCCTCATCTTTTCACCAATCTGGAAAGCCCTGGATCGGATAGATTCAGGATTGATAGTCTCACGGGTCAACAGCTTCATCAGTTGTATCCATACCCCTTCAACGATTATCTTGATCCTTGCCGCCGCCGCATCACGCCTGAGATTCACGGACGTCTGCCTGATGGTAGTCCTGGCGGCCATCCTTTGATTAACACGTTCATTGATGACACGGTTGGCCGCCTGCAGGGTGGTGGGTGGATTCTGTTGCTGTGGTGGGAACTGGACAGTTGTGCCAGCCATGGTGTCTCCTAAATATCCCACGGAACCAGGGAATTAGACAAACCTTGTATCCGTGGGTATGCGTTCCTAGTTGATGAAACAAGTCCCGCCTGGATTTTATTACTTCATTATATCCTGAAACGAGGACTATCAACGGGTGACGCGATTATAGATAGAGTGCTAAACAGAACAGAAACAATATAGCAATCATGAACAGAAAGAAGCACCCCAAGAAATCATCAAAATCCTGATTATGTTTCTTCAGGTCCATCGTCATCGTCATCAGGTAGCGGCAAGTCCGGTGCTTCCGGGTTACGTTCAAGATCCTCCGAGAAATTAATTTGCTCCTGGTCGTAATCAAGATCGGCCTGTTGACTCCATGTTTGCTTTGATAATATCCCGTTACGGTGCTTTGTCTCATTGGAGTCAGTCGTTGACTTCTCGTCCTTGGTTTCTAGTTCCGGGCTCTCTACCTGAAGTTCAAGAACCTCCAGGGCTTCATCCGGGAGCAGTCCCTTATCGACAGCCCACACGATGGAACAATCCCATACTACCTGCTTCTGTGCTTCTGCCGCTTCAGATTGTTCAACCTTGAAGTTCCTCAAAGCTGGACTATCTGAAACCTTTATGGATGCAAAGTTGTTGTTTGACGCGTCTGCCGTGAACATGAATTCAGGCATGTTGACCCTTACGGCCGCTGACCTCAAGAGGGCTTGAAGCACCGCAACCATCTTATCTGCCGCCACCTTGACGGCCGGATATTCATACTGAAGCCCGGCCGATTCGTTCAAGATAGTGCCAGGCAAAATCCGCTTTAGGTTGATGTCCTTGCTGAATTGGTTTTCAGCCGATCCCTGATGGGTTAACGTCCTGTCCTTTTGATCATCGATGAAACCCTCAACAGTTGCCTTCTGCATCGTGGTAGGGAACTTACGGATCAAAGCAATTGCGGCCTGGATTGTGGTCACGACAGACATGTTCTGAAGTAGTTTCTTTGCAGTCTTCAGTTCCCAATCTATAGGACAGAAGGTCGGGAATCCTCGCTTGACATTCAGATCCACGTTTACTTTCTCGTGGTAAACCTCTTCTGCCGGTACCATTTCTGATTCACCCTTGATCCAGTATCCCTCTATTGTCTCAACGTCATCCTTGGCCGTCCTTATCCCGAATGAGTTTTGATCATCTAGTTCGTTTCCTCCAGAATCGGTGGGTGGTACCACGTCTTCAGGCTCGATACTACGAACCAGTGCAACCGGTCCATCAAGGAATTTACGGAGAAACCAGTCACCGTCTCGATGTTTTCTCTTGACCAGCTCCATGGATCTTTTCTTCCAATGGTTAGCCTTGAGGAATCGATCGACTTGCTCCTGTGCATCGTCAATGAGTGTTATCAAACCATCATCGACTTCCTGATTCTTCTTTGGCGCAATCCTGAAGGTCAGCCCACTTCCCACCGTGAAATTGACAATATTCTTCATCGCCCCGATTGCAAACGTATTCATCCAGTTGAGGAGTCTGGATTGTCGTCTCGCCTCGTTCAGGCCAACGATGTTGGCCGCCCCGTTTTTGTTACCCGCTCCACGGGTATCTGAATCCAACCTTGTCCACACTTCCCCGTCTGGGCCTAGTGTCGCCTCTCGTGGATCGATGTAGTCATCAAGGAATCGGTTTCCAATAGACTCAAGCAACTTCACCTCTTGGCCAAGTCGCATCTGTTGTATCTCTAGCTCCTGAACGTCAACCCGATCCTGTAGCACTTCCTTCTTTGTTCGTCTCGCCATGGTCAGAACCTCCGTGTTCTGTTTTGGTTGTTGTGTCGATTATAAAGACGCCAATATTGCGTCGATTATCTTCAAATATTTTCCATTCATGAAAACGATAACCTTCATCCCTAACTACTCCTTCGACATCAACAAGCCTCCATACCGCCCGATGTCTTTCAGCCTCATTGTCAGCTACGATCATATTATTCATCCATCCTTCACCAAGCGGGATCGAAAGGATAATTTCCTTGCTGGAAATCTGGATCATGTCCTTGATTGCCTGTATACCGTCGTCCTTTCTGATGTGTTCAATCACGTCTCCAGCGATTATGAGATCGTATCCTTTATTTGCTGGAGTCCTTGGCTTAAGCAAATGAATCACCTTAGTCAAATCATCATTCCATACCAAATCGTAAATTGATTCTATCCATGGCAGTTCGGTATAAGGTTTAAAGATCTCTATTCCGTGAAGTAGAATCTCCCACTGGTCAGGAAAGACTCGATCCTTCCACGCTTCCAAGTATTCACGGCAAAGGAATCCCCACTTGCCGTATCCGATCCCGACATCCAGGATCGTCTTTGGCTGGATCTTCATAATGTGATCCATCACGTAGCTGATATGTTTGGGTGTTGAGCTAGGCATGGATTATCTTTTCGTATTCGGGACCAAAGACGGACTTGCATACCTTGCGAACGTGGTCCTGCGTATTGTCGTCAAAATCATTTATGTATCCACTCTTGCCCTCTCCAGGCCCCCACCCGACCGGCTTGGTGACATCGGTAAACACATCCCGCTTCCTTCTCATCCCGAAGTGTTGCTCTATCGATTGCATCACGATAACGGGATTCTTCTTCAGATTCTCATAAGCCACGATGTAGGCATCACCCAGGGCGTATCCATCAACGTGTTGCTTCCAGGCCACGAGCCTACTCTGATTAAAGAAACTCTCAAATTTCATCTGGTCACTATACTTCAACTTCCATAAAGAGAAGATGCAATCGACAGGCTGACGGTGGATGTAGATCATTCGGTTGACCGGCCAGAACCGGACAGCGTAATCGAATGGCTTATGGGACCCGAACAGACGGCCCCACGGTATAGTATCCCGTTCCTTGTTGTTAATCACGAAACCGGCTATCTGTTGTCTCTCCGGTGTATCGATCTGACAGTCGGGCATGATGAAGTTCTGATGCAGTAATGCCATCAGGTAGTGGGTCCCTGACCGCATATAGCTGTAGACCCTGAAGGGCAGATCAGAATCATCGCCCCGCCATGACTGATCGCAAACGAGACAGATTGTGTGGTCATCTGTTCCGGGCTGTGTGTGGAACGATCCACAATGTGGGCATTTAGTGTTCATCGGACATCCTCTTCATTTTCTTTAGTTGTTTTCTTCTCCATTGTCGTCCTCTGGCTTTGAGTATCCAACGACACGCGTGGCATATGTCGATATGTAATCCTTCATCAATGGTTATCCTGTCACCACTTCCCGCCCCCAGCTTCATCAGTCTTTTAAATTTAATGTGTTTCAATCCATCACCGTGTTGGAGTATGGTTTGATGTTGTCAGGATCGATACTTGCCTCAATGAAAAATCCACTGAAAAATAACTTCACGTAGAGATTAAAAGATCCGGTTGCCTCATATTCCCAAATGTTTAAGATCTCACCACTAACATCCGGTAAAACCGTGCCACCAAGTGATACTATATATTCCTCATCCCTAACGTTGAACTCATCACCCACCTTGAAATGGTGACCGTGAACGTTCGTAAATTCTTGAACTTCTTTCATGTCTGATTCACCACCTGTTTCAGTCGCCTGCTTGCCTGGAAATGCTCGATGACTGGATCGATCCCTGGGTCGTCTTCCCGCATGGTATCGAAGATGCAGCAGTATTCAGGAGGGAGATTGTAAAGCACGCCAGGCCCCCAGCATTCTCTAGATCTCAACAATGCGGCCATTAGATTTTTCTGATCCCACTCATTTGGAAACTCCTTATTAACATCAATCCATTCCCTCAAGATATGCTTGACCTTATCGCTGTTCTTCAGGTAGATTGTTCCACTCAAGAGTTCAATGCCTTTTAAATGATGAACCCCAATGTGATACTTGAAATCATCGAACAGTTCAGGGTATCGCTGCATCCTTGCATCGGCATCGATCCAGACCACATCATCCCCAGGATTACACTCTATGATCCTCAGTAAGTGATCAGCCTTGTGCTGACAATTAGCTTCCCATGATCCTAAATGTGGTTCTTTGTGTAATATCGATAAGAGTCCAAATCTCTTTAAAGACACTTCTAGGTCATCCAGTTCAACGAAGTATTCAGGAGTCGCAAAACTGGTATAGATGGGTCGATTGATGGGTGGAGGAAACCCGGTGCACTTTGGGAAGATATCCATCGTGCAGTATTCTGGAATCTCTCGAATGTGGCCCGGTTGAAATAATCCCCTACTCCATAAATTTAAAAAGTTCACCCGCATCCGGCCATAGTCGGCAACGTTATAATCAACAGGATACCCGTCATGCCAATTAGTAGGGGGGCCGTCCTGGAGGTCGAATCCGAGAAGGTATATCGGATCCGCCCCCAGGACATGCGCGAGATTGGCGGCCGCATAGCCCGATGATGCGCCATGACCTAACCCATCATCCAGGCTATCTGACCAGCCGCGTTCCCCTCTCACCTTACCCATAGAACCAACCGTCAGGACGTCGTCTCCATACTGCCAGTCGTCCTGATCGAGCCACACCTTGAAGCCTCCATAATTCTTAAAGGCAGGCTTATCTTTCTCCCATTCGTAAAACCTGTTATCCATGCTGAACATCATGGGCGCGTGTGGCAGCTGCTCGTATGCACGATTGACAGCGATCACGAGTTCACCAGATAGAAGGTCCCAGTCGAATCCCTTCAGGCTGGGACCCCCACCCACGATAAACGCCCGGCGTCCTTTCCAGATGCCATCATGGAAAATGTCAGTTATCGGTCTTGGCATTTGATTCACACAATCCAGGTAAAAATTCTTCCAACCTAATAGGCACCTTCATAATGAAATTAAAAGTTACGTCGCCACCAATCGAAATGGGACCCAGTCCTTCTATGGATTCCAAAATCTCGGCACCACCTTCATTCAACTTCTCAGAAAAACGTTCCTTGATTAAATAGAAAAGTTTTCTCTTTTCTTCGAAGGACAATGTATGAGAATTGCTGACTACTACTTCAATCATCGGTCTTGGCATTCTTTCTCTTTTCTTTTTCTGCCTATTATCTCTTTGACGTTGGCAGCCGAAAGTCTGATCTCGTAATAGATGACCATTTCATAATCGTCGAATTGTTCACCATCCCAGGAATCACCGAAGGAAGAGAAGCTAAAATCATTGACGATGTCGCGGGCTTTATCTTCAGCATCCTGATTTATAGTCTCTCTCAACCGAGACGCAATGGATTGAATCAGAGTCCGTCTTTCGCTTTCAGTTAGAACCACTGGACTTCTCTACCGACGCGCTGGCCTGATGGCCTACCCCAACGGTCTGGCCTTCCTTCTGCACAGGCGCATTCTTGGATACAAACTCCCTCCCCTGCAGTAGAGCCAACGACCTGGCGAGGTGTTCACCATTGCCCTGGTCGATAGCCTCCGACAGCTTCACGATAGGATTCTTGTCGGATAGCTTCTGACTCGTCTTCACGGTTATCTGAAATATCACAGTCCCGTCCTTTTTCGTGTTCATCTTCGAATGGCACAACACGGCATCAGTCGGTTTCAGTTCGTCCTGCGTATTCTTTTCATCCATCGTCTTCAGTCTCCTGTTTAAGTTTTTCAAAAAGTTCCTTAGCGGTTACGTTCAAACACAATTCCTGCCCGTCCCTCATATTTACCTTGCAAAATTTAACGGTTCCAGGATTCAATCCACAGTAAGTGTGAACTTCAACCTCCTTAACCGTCACCATCTCCGACATCTTTATCCATATATATTCATAGTCGAGAGTTTCAGGTTTTTGATGTTTGATTTCAGGATTAAAAATCTGAACCTTTAACCATCGTTCAAAACTGGTTTCATATTTGAACATCAAACGCCCTCGACCGTCACGATTGAAAAGATACCGATATCACATTGGTATTCGGCTTCTCGGTTTGCTCTATCTAAATCGTCATGTCCGGTCATGGGGATGAAGACCCCGCCCTCTTCACACCAGCCGCATACACGGTATAGAATTTTATTCTTGGTTTTCATAATGATTCAGAATTGAAATTCACGTATCCAGTGTTGACGTAATTCTACGGCGAGCTTGTGGGCGTGATCTCTTGATACATAAGAGACTGCACCTAGATGTTTCCATCCCGATCTGCGTTCTGCATTTTCTGTCGAGGCGTCGTATTTTTCCACTTGGGAACGTTTATTCTTTTGTATCCATTCATCACGATCATCATGATCGTATATTTCGCCTGATCGTAGAGTGATCGAACAAGAGTAAACAGTCTTCACCTCATATTCGTCAAGGTTCATTAACGACCATTCCACAGACTCGAATCTGTCAGAATACTTCTGGCCTTTAATGAATCGATCGGCTTCCTCTTCTGACGAGAATACAGCCTCGATTCCATAGTCTGAGTATTCGCCGGAAGTAACGATCCATACTTTATCCATTTAACTGCAACCCTTCAACGCTTGATAAGCCCTCATCATGGCCACGATGTCACCACTGATAACAGCCTCATCAGCATTCTTTAAATCCTGTTCAATCATAATGGCAGCAAAATTGCCTGCAGGACCAATCTCCTTGTATTGAATAAGCAATTCCCTGCACCTTGCCTGTTCTTCTGGCAACGCCTCTCCCAACGATTTGACTTCACTCATTCCCCACCTCCGTTAAAAAAGCGTTATCGGTGTAATGGAATCGAACCATTACTTTGAGTTTTATTGCCCATGTGCTCACCAGATACACCAACACCGAATCGCTAATAGCTGACCCAGGGGTTGAACCTGGCAAGCCGTGCTTATGAGACACAGCCGAGCACCGGCCCGCCAGCAGTAAAATTATCTCTCAGTCGGCATATCTCTTGGCCCACCTGGAACTTCGACCTGAACGTCCGAAGGCTTTATGAGTCCGACTATTAATACATCAAGCCTTCCTTCATCAAATGTTGCAGGTTCAAAAATGTTTCCATCCTTGTCCAATTTATTAGGACAGACACAGTATCGATCACAGCCCTCAAGGTATTGTGCGCGTGACGTCGCTATACCTTCGAAACCTGTGACCTTATCTTTGACTAACGAACCTAAAATAATCATCTCCCACCTCCGTAGAAAAACATCCTGTTTGCACTTATGCACGCTATAATACCTATTTTGTGCATAAGTGCAAACAGGATGTTGTTAAGTTGCGCAGGATGTAGGTTAAAAGTCGCTCAACAGGTTCGCCACCTGTGGTATCTGCTGCACTGGCTCATCGGTTCGGTATTTCCCGTTGAATATCTCGATCGCTATCCTCAAGGCCATCTCCAGGCCGTCGGGACCGTCGTCGTGGTCGTTGTTGGGGAAGTCCCGCAACTGGTCAACCAACAGGGCGGTACCCTTGCTGTTCTGCTTAAACCGGATCCCCTTCCTCGACAGGTAGGGACCGATGCGGCGGATCCGGATAGCCTTGCTGATGCTGTAGTTGTGAATCTCGACGATGGGCGGCTGTTGCGCCATATGCTTACCCGCTTCCTCGATGTCGGTGACAAGCAGCTGTTGGAACTGGTTAGACTCAATCGCCAGGGCGTCTGGCTTAAATTCCTCACAGTGCTTCAGGGCGTCGACCACTATCCTGGATATGTCCCTACGTTCCAAATCTGCCTCGACGTAGAGCATCCCTTCAGGGTCTCTGCCCAACTTCACGATTGCGCTGTAGTCAGTTGTCTTCGACTCCTTACCCTTTGATGGGTCAAGCCCGACCGTCTTGACGGTCATATGTTCCGGCCATTTCTCAAACCAGATGTGATCGCCAAAATATTCATCTGGCCATTCTGATCCACCCTGCGGTACCGGAGACTGCTGGAACAACGACAGCCACCAATACCGGTCAAGGTTATTCTTGATCTTGTTTAGGGCTTCCTCATCGTATCGTTCAGGCCAAAGGGCTTGGCCAGGCTCACGTCCAATAGGGTCTGGCATGCCCTCGACCGCCAGAGCAGGCAGATTGATGATGTCCCATTGATCGCCCTGCGCCTTCATCTCTCGTAACAGATGACCAGCAAGGTCATCCCTGTGCCATCTTGTTTGAATCACCACCACACAGGCACCTGGCTCTAGCCTCGTGTAGGCGGTGGATTGCCACCATTCCCAGATCTTACGCCTGATGGTAGGGCTTTCAGCGTCTTCGGCATTCTTGATAGGGTCGTCGCAGATGAGCAGGTCAGCACCCCGTCCCGTGATTGCACCGCCAGCCCCGGCCGTCTTCATCCCGCCAGAATGGCAATCCACATCCCATCGGTTCATCCGCTTGGACGTCTTCGATACCGTAAGATTAAATAAACGGGGGCATACCTCCCTGAATGTATCCCTGGCCTTTCCGCCCCACTCAGCCGCAAATTCAGATTCATAAGATGTCAGGATGACACGCTTGTCAGGGAACGTGCCAAGAAACCAGGCGGGGAAGTAGTGACTGCATAACTCACTTTTCCCGTGACGAGGTGGAGCGAAGACCATCAACCTCTTGGTCTGGCCATACACACACCGCATCAAGGCACGGTTCAGTAGGTTAAGATGGGGCGGATTCTTCCACCTTGTGCCCATTGCCTGACGGGCTAGACCCGCTGGCGTTATCGCCGGTGGCCTTATCGGTTTGTTTGTCTTCACCGTCAGATAACCTTTCCTCTAACAAACAGAGCAAATCCATAGCCGTGGGATCTTCAAGGATACTCTGATCGTAAAATGGAATCAGGGCAGCACCACCAGGCGCGCCGAGTTCGTGCACCTGTGGCGCATCGAGTCCCCATATCTTACGGATATCGGCCATCGCATCCATGGCAGTTTTTAGATATGCCGGATTACCTACTTGGCCGACGCTGATTTCCTCATCGCCCGGATACTTCCCTTTAGTGCTTGTCTTTTTGGTCTCGGCGTCTTCCTTCGACCGCTCCCAAGCATCCATCGCTTCCCGGATTATATGCTCATAGACCCTTGTCTGTTGGATCTTGATCCTGAATTGCTCTACTGAATATTCAGCAAACCATTCTTCCTCCAGCAAGGAGATCAGTTGCGAAACCCTTGCCTGACTTTTATTTATCTCAACCGCAATGTCAACTTGGTGCATGCCCTCGATGACATTCAGCCTGAAGCATTCCTCAGCCGTCGCCCTAGTCCTCTTGGTCATCATGACCGACACCTGTATAAGTTCTGATATAAGGTTTTCTTCATTCTGAAAATATCCCACCTCTAAGCCAACCATGCCAACCGCAACACCCCACACTATGGATACTAGGATTCAGGGTGGGCGACTCCTTGTTACCATCCCATTTCCAATCCTTTCCAGACCCTTCCATAGAAATAGGAATGGAAGCCACCTCACCGCATCCGGGACACTTGAAAAGAAGCCGTTTAAATTCGTTCAAGAACATAGCGGTACCGTTTTCGCCTGAAAATAGTTCTGAATGCGTCGTCGCAGATATAAGTTTAATCTTTATCGGTTTTCTTTTTTCCATTCGGCAAAGCCCCTCCAGGTCGGAACATCTTGACCCCACAATAACAACAGTTCACCGGATAGAATTCTGGTGACTGATTATTGACATAGAATACATTAGTGCATTCACGACAGCGAAACCACCTAAGATGAACGTGGACATCGTTGGGTGGACGCTTTAGACCCTCTCCGGCCAATACATTATCGTCATGATTTGTCATCAGACCCCTCGACAATATGTTCAAGGAATTCTTTCCAGAATGATTCCGTGGATGCGCTATTTCGCTCATCACTCGACCTATGTTCAAACCAATATTCACCAGACATGTGGAACATATTCCAAAACGCTGCCTTGATTTCTTCGATAGTGTAGGCTTTAGGAATCTGTGCCTTCCGTATCCTTTCTTTGTCAACTTCAAGCATGATATCATTCCACGACACCATCATGCGGCAATCGCTTCTATGACTCTCACCCTGGCGAACTCCGCAGAACTCGCAATCATGCCCATTATCTGAAATATGCTCATCCGACAGATTTATGCCAAGCACTTTCTCAAGGACTTTCTGTTCATGCTCCCTGACAATCGCGGCACCAGCGGCGTGTGCGCCCTTCAGCATCTTGCAACAGGCAACGCAATAAAGTTTGCCGTTAGACATCTTGATAACATCCTCATCGGATACGCCACAACAATAACATGGAAATAAATCACTCATCCTTCTTTACCTCACGTTCAGCCACGATCTTGAATTTGTCTCCATCGATCATCCTGATACCTCGCTTCAGCTTCGGCCCGCTACGAGTAACCCGGAATCCGTTATCGTAACAGTAATCATGTGCCTCTTTGCTGTCTTGATTATCGCCAATGATGACGATCCGCTCAATATGCTTTCGGTAGATCCTCATCGGATAAGTCCTTTAGCGGCCAATGGAATCCAAAGTCTTTTCGCTTAATCTTTACCATGCGTCCGTCGGGATGGTGCCACACCACGCCTTCATGTGGGAATGTTTCCAGCCATGCCTTCAACCCATCGAAGTCTCTAGGACAGCCAGACGGTATCGGTTCTCCATGCTCCCACAGATAATGAGAATCCAACCTATACGGATTCCCTTTAACCTTCTTTCCTACAAGTTCATACGTCCCATCTCTGACCTGATAGCTGGACTTGTCGTCGGCTTCCCGGTGATATTTATCTTCGGTACCATCACCGACAGGCACCCACCCTGGCCAATGTCCTGTATGGAGAGACGGTGAGTCTTCAGCGGGCGTCCAGTCTTCTGGTGGATCACGAAAATCATCTTCTGTGAATTCCTTCTTCTCTCCTGAACGCATAAGCCGATGCTGTTTCTCGTGCAGCTTCCTATCGTATCGTTTAAAGAGTTGGCCACCCTTGATCAGGCAGCACGTTCCATCATGCTTGACGGTTGGGACGCCTTCTTTAAGGGTGACCCAATAGGCGTCGGGCGTCACTTCATCATAGACAAGTCGATCCCCGTCATGGTTACGCTTGAATAAAGATATTATTTTCTTCATGGTTCCCACCTCTAGGAATGATGTTTAACCGTCACCAGGACTATAGCGACTCGACAGATCTGAATCAACCGCCCGGAAGATTCTTTTATTTTATGTTGTTTTATGTTGTTTTTTAATTGACGTTTAATCGTGGGTGTGTTATTCTTTGGGCATGGAAACAAACACCACCCAAACGAAAGGCGAGACCATGGAAACCATCGATCAGGCAGTAGCGAAAACCATAGCTGACCAAATGGGCGGAACTAGAAGGATCTCAATCATGACCGGCGCAAAACACTTTGTAAACCACGGAAACGCCTTGTCCTTTAAATTCCCTAACAGGCAGAGAAGCAAAGGGAATTATGTCAAGGTGACCCTTAGACCAGACGATACATACGACATGGAATTCCAGAACGTGCCAAGCACTAAAGCGATGATGAACGGCAAGGACTCGAAAGTCGTTAAGGTATTCGAGGGAGTATACAACGACATGCTGATTGAGTTGTTTGAGAATCAGACCGGCCTTTATTTTTCAATCTAATCCTTTAACCCCAAAGGTTAATAAAACCGAAAGGATCAGACATGACCATCTTGATTCAAGAGCTTGACCCCCGGCCAGAATTCTCACAGTATGAAGTATTCCGGGTAGCCGACGGGGAACCGCTGGCCAGCAGCTCAACGCTACAGTTTGCCGTAGAGGCGGCAGAAGCGTTTGAACGTATCGGCATCAGGACACGCGTCCAGGAACAGGACATCACGGTTGAGGTAGAACACTACATCCGGTTTGACGACCAGCAGAGGGGGGAGGGATGAAACTATCCAGACTCGTTCCAGCTAGGTGGAAGACGGTTAAGTTTCGCTGGTGTCGCAAATTTCTGGTCATGTCTGAGAAATACAGAAAGGCACGGGAAAGCCACATCTGAGAGTCCTGAACTTATTGAAGGATCTTGACAGGCTCAATATCGAGGCGGAAGACGGAGATGTAATGGACTACACTATCGAAGAGTTTTTGGAAGACTTTACAGCAAAGGAGAAAGACCAATATGGCACCGCGTAAGAAGAAAAAGCGAGGACGTCCGCCCGTCAAGGATCCTATGATTCAGATAGGGGTCAAGATACCCCAAACGATGGCCGAAGAATTGAAGGAGATCGCCGTAGAGAACAATTGGGGAATGAGTCAATCGGCCCTTGTCAGGCTGGCGGTGGCAAGAATGATCACTCAGCATCGTAACGGGGATCTTGAGATATGAAGACCCATTACCGATACATCTATTTCGAGTTGACAGGCGTGAAGCCTAAAACGAACGTTTGGAGTTGTCGGAATTGTAATTTCCACGACGAAATTGGCATTATCCAATGGTACCCGCGCTGGCGTCGATATTGCTTTAAACCTTCTGAACTGACTGTATTTTCTGCTGATTGCTTGGCAGATATACAGGACTTCATCGAATCAGCCACGAGGGTTCTTGAAGCAAGAAGGCAATCTGAAAGAAAACTGAAACTTTCCCCTTGACTCCACCCGCCCGATCCGTTAAGGTCACGGCACAAATTCAAGGATACGAACAGACCACCATGCACAACACAAAATCGAAAACCCGGTATCTGGAATGTCGCCTCACGGCGGCGGGCTTTGGTCGGCCTGTATCCGTTTCAGATGCCGGGTTTTTCTTTTTGGAGGACGCCACGGATGGCCGATAAACTCCCCTTCATTCAATTCTTTACAGGCGACTGGAAGAAAGACCCAGGCATACAGGCACTAGACCATGAGGCCCGCGGCGTATGGTTTGAAATGCTCATCATCATGCACGAGTCAGACAGCCGCGGAAAGCTGACCCTGAACGGCAACAAGATGCCGGACGAAGCCCTCGCCAGGCTACTTGGACTCGATGAAGCAAAAACCAAGCAAATCCTTGGCAAAATCCTATCATATGGTGTAGCAAGCGAGGAGCAAGACACTGGCATAATCTACTGTCGTAGGATGTTGAGAGACATAGAGTTAAGACAAAAGAGGGCTGATGCAGGGTCAAAAGGTGGCAAGCAAAAGTCTAGCAACCGCAAAGCAAAATCCTACCCTTCAGAATCAGAACCAGAATCAGAACCAGAATCATACAGAACACCCACACCTCCGGTACCTAACGAAGGACACCGGCGAAGATTCGATAGAGTGTGGGCGATTTATCCTAAAAAGGAATACCCCGATAAGGCCGTGCAGCAGTTCGTTATCGTCAACCCTTCTGATGCTGATGTCGATGCCATGATGGTGGCCATTGAGGAACAGAAGAAGTCTGAGTCCTGGCAACGTGATGGAGGGCGATGGATTCCCCAGCTTTCTAAGTGGCTGGCCGGTGGTGGATGGAAGAACGAAGCCAACCATGACCCTAACCACACCTTGACGGAAGCCGACATCCTGAAGATATTTGAAGACAATCCGGGTATGGAGACTGATTACAAGGTGGCCAAGATCAACCTCTTATATGCCTCCATCCCGGAAGAGATCATCGATGACACGATCAATCATATTCGAAACAATCCTGATTCCCACGTCTCGATACCGGATCGATACGCTAGGCGGATCTGCACCCTGTTGAAGCAACGCAACCGAAAGGATACGTGATGGAATTCGAGATAAATGACAATACAGAATTGATAACTTTGCCTGAATTGAGTGTTGGCCATTGGGCGGCCATGAAATCAAGAAACAAAGGATACGAGGTGATGGTCAATCGTGTAAACGAGTATCAATGCGTTTTATTTTGTGGCCAAGATTCTCACCTGGGAATTGTTCAATTAGACGACATAGATGCGCCAACCAGAGAATGGATAGACTTAGGCAAAATGGGCATCACGAAACTTATTATTACATCGCACTTCTGAAAGGAACAAGATGGAAACTAAAGAAGGCCGGGAAGGATACGAAGACCAGATCACCAAGGCGGGATGGATGTCCTCTGGAGAGGTGGAGAAACTTAGTCACCTACAAGTGATTGCCTTGTTCATGGCGAAAAAATTTAATGATGAATGGTTAAATCACAGTGAACAATTCGTCAAAAGAATGGCAGAAATAGGCATCGCTGAAGAAAAGATCTGGTGCGCCATGGTGCTATCGTTTGAACATGACGGGGACCAGATGAAGTTTGCCGCCCTTCTGTTTGGTGACAACTCGTGGAATCCCTCAGACAATGCCTACAGGGCCGGCATGGAATACAGGGCGGGGGTCCTGGGTGAAACCTACACCCACCGGACAGCCGAAGAAATCCTCAGTCACGCCAGAGAGTTCCTGCACCGTGGACCACCCCCGACCGAACAGCAGGCCGACAAACTAAAGGATCTTTGTTTCGATTGTATGAAGCCGCTCCAGGGTGAACACCACACTCACGATGGCAAATTCTTCTGTGTTGACTGTATCGAGTTTCAGAAATAGGAACCTCATGGAAAATAACATTAAATTTAAGCGACTCATAATCAATCGTGAATATTACCGAACTCCAAGCCACCCGGAAACGGCTGGAGATTCGGTAATCGTTACCCTCTCGTGTGGACATGAAAAAAGATTTAAGGGTTCCCAAGAACCTAAGTGGCACGCCTACTGTGATCAGTGCTTATGGGATAGTAGATTTGAACCAGTGTTTCAGAAATAGGAGTGATTGAAAATGACTGGATCGGATCAACCTAAATCACCAGGGAACAAACTAACAGTGATCATCAGAGATGACTCACCCATCTTTTATAGCAACGATTCACCATCATACAGGACGGTCGTTATCAGACTCACAGCAGAACAAGAACGGTTAATTATGCTTCAGAGCGTCACGCCAGTCAGCACCGAGCATGACCACCACGAATCAATTAGTCAGTTGATATTAGAGGAGGATCGATCGTGAATAACGAACCCCGTAGTGAATCGCCGTTGGTTTACTACTGCCCAAAGTGTGGAGACATCTTGCCCAGTCGAGAAAGTGGTGACAGTCCAGAATGTATGGAAAGTCGATGCCCTTGCTTGAATGAGATCACGTCCCCGACATTCAGCGAACGGTGCAAGGCTGAAGGCACACGAGACGTCGTGTTCTTGTTTCAGTATGCCACCTCGGAGTTCATAGGGCATCCATACACGGAAGACGGCGAATACGGCCACGACGGCGAGGGAATCATTCTAGGCGATACCGTCAAGGGTCACTGGACGCCGAGGCAAGACGCTGAATATCTCACCACTGAGGAAATGATGGAGATGGAAACCGTGGACGGTCATCCCTGTGTGATCAAAAACTGGAAAACGGAATTCGTCACCCTCACCCGTGAGGAAGGCGAGAAGCATGGAAAGGAAAGGTCATACAACTATCCTGATGGATGGCAGGTGTATGGCATCCCCAGTAACGGAAGACTTGCTGACCTGATTAAGACTACATAATTTTTAAGGAATAGGAGTGACCATGGATCTCAAAGATAGGCAACTAAGACGTAAGGGATTAGCCGTAGAGTTCAGCAAGACCATGCAGTGTAACTGCGATCTGGATCGTTGGGAACCGGAGAAACACACGGGTCATTCGCATGTCTGCGATATCCACAAGGCCGTAATGGAACGAGAACACAATGACCAATACCCCGTATCGAGTAGACGAATTTATAAAGTGAATCAGGAGGGATCGTGATGGCCGAGATAGGAATGCTATTCAAGGGTAGGTTGGTAAACACTATCCAGGACGGGACAAAGATTCAGACCAGACGGCCGATCTGTAGATTAAGAAAGAAAGGATACGTTACAGAATTTGGTCGAAGCGATACGAGGGGATACGACTGGCATTTCCGGGACAAGAGATCACTATGGAATGACATCTCTGACGATCGATTAAAGAACGAATATCTTCAGGTCAAGGTAGGGGATCTGATATACGTCAGGGAGACTTGGCGGTCTTGGAAGTTTTCAGATCCCCATATCGAATATAAGGCAGGCGGCATTGCTTTTGAAGGTGACGATCTTTGCTATACAGTGAAAGAATCTGATGCTGAACTACAGAGGGAATGGGATGCCGGTGGACAGGTTGCGCCTAGATGGCGACCATCGATCCACATGCCCAAGTGGGCGGCAAGGATCTGGCTTGAAGTCACGGACGTCAGGGTTGAACGGATCCAAGATATTCGATGGAGTGATATCAGGGCCGAGGGTGTTGTATGCCCCGTTCATGATTTTGATTCAGGATTTTGCTGCAGCGAATGCCCTGATTTACGGGAAACATTCATCGAATCATGGAATTCTATCTATACTGATCTCGGCTTCGGATGGAGTCAAAATCCATACGTTCAGGCCATCACATTTGAGAGAACAGAAAGGACTGACTGATGAGAATTAAATTAAACAACAATGAGCCCGAAGAATTGTTTTCAATGTCTCATATCGCGTGTGGGGAATGGGTTATATGTGGCTGTCACGTTGCATTTAAGGCCGTGTTGTTGGCCGTCATTTTTAGCCCCGACAGCATGACGGCTAAAGTTCTCCTGCCCGAAGAAGAAGGATACAAAAAGAAGGAATGGAAAAAGCTAGGCCCCGTTGAAGTCGAAACACTCGAACTGAATGTATTCAATGATGCCTGACACCATGCCCCTATTCGACTATCCGGCACCCTTCCGGGAGCCCACGATAGAGGATCGGTTCTTGATGTTCCACCGTGCCAACCCGGATGTATACAGAAGACTCAGAGACATGGCGAGACAGTTAAAAGCCAAGAATCGTAAACACTATGGAATAAAATCTCTCGTTGAGGTTTTAAGATGGGAGCATGATATCTCCACAACGGATGTGGATTTCAAGATCAACAACAACCACGCGCCATACTATGCAAGGATGATCATGGATCGGTGCGATGACCTGAAGGGCTTTTTCTCCGTGAGGGAATTAACTTCAGAAAGGAATGGAACATGATTGAAATATTAAACAGATACACAAAGGCGTCTATTTACAAATCTAAGGACGCGAATACAACAAAAGATGTATTGGTTGAAGCTGTGATTGC
>SDBT01001126.1_pt1 | contig 46010 bp, 34 predicted proteins | sample 2277101 | NCBI WGS metagenome assembly SDBT01 (sample SAMN10404973, study PRJNA504765) | marine sediment metagenome | isolation source: marine sediment core GS10_PC15, 103 cmbsf | place: Arctic Ocean: Southern Knipovich Ridge | collected 2010 | reverse complement strand
GACTCGATCATTGCGGCATAAATGGCGTTATTATGATGGGAATCTGACTTTTTATTTTTATATTTCCCGACAATCTCAGGTTTTGCCTGAAGCGGTGTGTGTACAGAGTAGTAAGGTAAATACAAGAAGAAGGGATTATTTCTGTTGTCTTTAATAAATGTCACAGCTTCTTGTGATAAACGATCGGTTAAATATTCTCCGACGGGTCCATCGCTTAAGTTATTGTTTTTATAGGGGCTAAAGTAACTCTTTGGATGACCGGTCTTATTCCCGGCAATATTGAGATGAAATCCCTGTGATAACGGACCGGATTCCGGATCATCACCCAAATGCCATTTGCCCATACTGGCGCAGATATATCCGGCATTCTTCAACACATCCGCAATGGTAATTTTATTGCGCGATAGCGTGGTTGTGTTTTTAACCGGGATGAGTTTCCTCAAACGACTCTCACCCCGTTCTGAACTATTCACGGTATAAATTTCATGCCGTGGTGTATATTGCCCCGTCATAATACTCGCCCTGCTCGGGGCACAGTTGGGTGCATTGGCATAGGCATTGGTAAAAACCATACCTTCGGCAGCCAGCCGGTCCATATTGGGCGTTTCATAGAATGTGCTGCCCATAAACCCAGCATCTCTCCAGCCCAGGTCATCAATCACAATTAAGATAATATTTGGCTTCGTATTATTAGCAGTAATGCATCCGGACATTAGCGATATCGCCAGGAAGATTAGAATCACCAGTAGATATCTGCCCTTTACCCTTTTCATCAGTATTAACCTATCCTTTACATCTCCCGGGCATAAATTTCCGGAAATGGAAATGCTTCTGATTCTGTTCGGGCAGTCTTCATGATTTCTTTAATCTGCTCAACAACTTCAGGATATTTTGCAGCAACATTCTCCGTCTCACCCACATCATTCTTTAGGTTGTATAATTGAATTGAAGTATTGCTATCCTTTTTTCTCAATCCGGTCCGTATTCCCTTCCAATCCCCCACCCGTACTGCCTGTTGGCCGCCATAAGCCGGAAATTCGAAATAAAGAAATTCATGTTTCTCCTGATCACCCCGGTTAAAAAGGGTTGGCTTTAGACTTATTCCATCAAGACTAGGGGGTAAATTTTCAGGTCCGATAGCAATGTCGACTATCGTTGGCAGGATATCCTGGAACGCCCCCACATATTCTGATACCTGGCCCGGTTTGATTTTCCCTATCCAGCGAACGATCATCGGGATTCGGATTCCTCCTTCATAAAGGTAACCTTTATGGCTTCTTAACGGACCATTCCCGTTAAAGAATTTCCGGTCATATCCGCCAAGATAACTGGCTCCGTTATCGCTGGTAAAAATTACAAAAGTTCTTTTATCTAGATCTAATTTGTTTATCAAATTTAGTATCCGACCCAGGGTAAGATCCATTCGTGTAACCATGGCAGCATAGGCTGACCGGGGATGATCATGTGGCAGATAACCATTTTTACCATCGTAGGGTGGATCATCCCATTTTCCAATATATTCCGTCAAAGATTCTTCAGGTACCTGGAGAGCCAGATGCGGTACGGGAGTAGGATAATAAAGGAAAAATGGTCGATCCTTATTTTCCCGTATGAATTGGAGCGCTTCTTTTTCCATAAGATCCGCCGCATATTGTTTTCCTGTAATTCCACGATCATTACCCTCAAGGAATATTTTTTGATCATTTTTCCATAAATATCCTGGATAATAGTTATGTGCCTGGCGCTGGCAATTATAGCCAAAAAAGAGGTCGAAACCCTGATTAAGGGGATCGCCGGTTGATCCTGGAAACCCCAGCCCCCACTTTCCTATTGCTGCGGTCGTATATCCTTCAGATTTCAGTAATTCTGCCGTCGTTATTTCATTCTCGGGAATAGGTAACTGCCCTTCCGGTTTAACTTCCTGATTGTTACGTATATAAGCATGGCCACTATGTTTTCCTGTTAGCAAAACACAACGAGACGGAGCACATACGGGACTTCCGGAATAAAATTGTGTAAACCTGATACCTTCGGCAGCCAGTCGATCGATATAAGGTGTATTAATTTTATTCTGACCATAACAACCGACCTCACCGTAGCCAAGATCATCAGCCATAAATAAAATAATATTGGGTTTATCGCTTTTTTTATTCATGCAACCAGAAATTACAATAACCGTCATCAAAAAGATTAAACCAACTTCATTAAGCCTTTTCATAGAAATCAATCTCCTGAATTTCAATTTTCAAATTTCTCTTATTAATTTTCTATCTTTATTCTTAACCCGATCTATTCTTACCGCAGCGATGCTGCAATCAAAAAAAAGAATTTATTTTTCTGAAATGATTAAGTATATCGTTTTATCCTCTTCATGTTGAAGAACTGAAAATTTTGAAGCAGCCAATAGTGAAGACAATTCTTTGACAGCGGGAAGCAGGTCGTGTTTTACGGCACCTCCCACCTGATAATGCATTTTATTTAACCTGTAATGACACATTAAATGCAGGATTACCACCCTGCCCCCTGGCTGTAATACACGATAGAACTCCTCAATCACCCGGGCTTTATCTACGAAGTGAGCAAAAGCAGCAAAACAGACAAGACTCTTGAATTGATTGTCTTTAAAGGGTAATTCATGAGAATCTGTCTGAATATAATTAATTAAGTGATCATGACCATTGTTTTCTCTGTTTTGATCGAGCATCTTCCATGAATAATCTGCTTCAACTATCGGGAAAGTTTTTGAGACACTTCTGTATAATTCCGGCAGAAGAATACCGGTGCCACTACCTATATCCAGCAGTGGCGCCTGCAAAGATGGGATTTTATCTTCGAAAATAGAACTTAAACGGATCTTCGTTTCTTTATCAATCCTGTGATGCCAGGTATCAGCTTGTTTATCAAAAAATTTCTTTTGATCCAAATTCGTATGCATCAGGTTCTTTTCTCCTCCCGTGGATGCCAGTGTGGATATTTTTTTTCAATCAAATGAACAACATAGGGTATAACTAATAATTGTAAAATGATGCCTGGTGTACCTGCCGCTAATAATCCAATAGTAAACAGCGGATGATTTATCCCTAATATGGGTGCAATGACAAGAATCAAACCCAAGAGGATCAATCGATCGATAAAAATAGCAAGCACAAGGATCATAACCACTGACAGATTGGTATAATATCTGAGCAGGCTGATCACAAGTCCTGCGCCGATTAATTCTATGGTCATGATTGGCAGAATCGGCGGGACGATTGGAGGCATGCTCGTCAATAACCAGGAGATTCCGGGACAGGCTAATCCGATCATTATAACATACTGCCAGGTTAAGAACATACTACCCAGCATGAGGGGTAAAAACATCGGCAAAAAAGTTGATCCCAATCCCAGTAAATGAAAAAATTGTGGCAAAATGATGCCCAGGGCAGCAAATAATGCTGCTAATGGAATTTGCCTGAGTTCTCTTTCTTCCACATCTACCCTTACAGATTGTATTCAAAACCTGCCAGGAAATAAAATCCCGGAGCTGTATAGTTCGGTTGGACATAATAAGTCCGATCGAGAAGATTATACAATCGGAGATTTAGTAACCAGGAGGTAAAATCGTAAGAAAAAGAGAGATTCAGCAAATTGTAATCGGGAAGGCGGGCGTTGCTATTATTAAGGGCATAAAGCTGATCGACATACTTACCATATAACGTTGATTTTAACCTGCCAATAAGATAAGAAAAGAGGTATTTCACCTGGTGTTTAGGATTATAAGCGGTTAATTCATCCGGGTCCAGATAGCTATAGGACAGCTGTGTGTCAAATCCGGCAAAAACGTTATAGTTCAACTGTATTTCCACACCGGTTTGCCTGGCCTGACCACTGTTTTCATATTTATATGCAGGTGGTGGCGGTGTATGTGCAAGAAGTTGTATAATACTCTCGACATAATTATTATAAACCGTAAGGCGTATAGTATTTCTCTTCGACCAATAATACCATATTCCACCTTCAATACTGCGTATAAATTCTTCCTGAAGATCGGGATTTGATGGAGGGAACAGATAAAGCTCATTAACTGTTGGGAACCTGAAACCTGACTGATAATTAGCATATAACTGGAGACCTGGGATAATACCATAGGTTACCCCCGCCACCGGTGAAATATTTTCCAGAGGTATAGAATTATATTGATAGCGAAAACCGAGTTTAACACTGAGGTTATAAATGGGATTGTACATCATTAATCCATACAGCCCACCTGTGCGTATGTCATGTTTCTCATCATTGACCACTCCCGGCGGAGCAATCAGATTCTCTGCCCTGCCCCCGTAGGACATATACTCTCCCCCCATCGCTACATTAATGGTGTTCGAAAGACGCAACTGCTGGTAGCTGGAAATACCATAGGTAAAATCGCGCCCTTCAAATCCATCATAGAATTGGTGGTGCCCCCAGTTTGTAAACACCTGGGTTGAACCGAAAAGATTTTCCCCTTTATTCCCTACGATAACTTCACCTGTTCCCCTCTGGATTTTTCCATATGCTCCCAGGTTGGCGGGATCTCCGTCGCGGACAGGTTCATCAAACTGAAAGGGTACGTAACGGCCCTGAATATCAACCTGCCATATATCATTGATCTGATACTGCCACCCTGCCTGTAGCCGGTATGATTCAAAAGAACTTTGGGGGATATGTCCATCTGTATGATCATGCCGGGCAGTCACAAAAAAACCTTGCTGATCAAATTTCTTTGCCACAGTTACACCTAAACTATAGGTATTAAAATTACCGGCTTCAGCAGACAACCTGACCAGATGTTTATAATTTGGACCTGTTTTTATATTTATCGCACCTCCCATCGCCTGGCTTCCAAAAACAGAAGACGTAGGGCCGGCAAGTATCTCTACCTGCTGAACATCATCGAATCCATAAACATCAGGGATGGGATGGCCAAACAATCCTGTAAAATCAGGATGGCCATTTAGCAACACAAGCATTCCTGTATTTGGTTTACCGCCCTGTCCCCTTATATTAATAGACCCGGCTGCATCCCTACCAACACCGTAACCGATTATTTTATTATCAATGGTATAGGCGGAGGGAAAAGCAATATCTATTAACTCAAGACTTGAATGTTTGCTGAAAGACCGAACTTCCTTTCCGGGAATTACCTGATAAGTATAGGTAATGTCTTTCAGGGGTAGTTTATACCGGTCTGCAATCACAACGATCGTATCCTGCAGATCATATACTTGTAGATTCTCGCTGACATCCTGTGCGGGCAGGGTTTTACAGAAAAGTGTGACAAATAATCCTGTATATAATATTATTCGATTATATCTCATCTCTATAGATCCTTATTTTGTTCTTTCTTTTCATTTGATTTATGAACCCACACTAAAAACGGGGTATTCGTCATGCCGCTCGCCTGAGGCGGATCGGCATCTGTGAGTTCAATAAAAACATTGGTTGTAGAGACGTCCCGGCGGGACGTCTCTACGCATAAACAAGTGATAGAGATCCTGAACTAAATTCTCCGGTGGAGTCCTTTGGACAGGATGACTATTTTGGTTTTTTCCCTTTTTGGAGTGGGCTCATTAATAATTTCCTCTCAGCGAGAGAGGCTATGGTTTAATTTTATTCAGCAATGGGAATTCCTGTAATCCGAGTGGTAATTCCAGGTGATATTCCTCCAGAATCTCCTGATTTGTTAGAAGATCTATTGAAGTCCCCTCTGCTTTTATCTTCCCATCTTTTATAATCATAATGCGCTGAACTGTCTCCGCAAGCATGTCAAGATCATGGGTAGCGATGAGGATAGTACGGTTTGAGCGTTTTATCCAATCGATAATTTTACGACGGTGATACGGATCAAGATTACTGGTGGGTTCATCCAGGGCAATTAATTCAGGATTTGAAGATAGAATTGTGGCGATACTCACCAGTTTTTTTTCGCCATAACTCATTTGCAGTGATGACCGTTGTTCATATCCTGACAATCCAACTTCTGACAAGGCTTTTTGAACCGTTTGAGATAAGTCCGGCTCTGAAATGCCAAAATTCATTGGTCCGAATGCAACATCTTCGAACACGCTTGGAGAAAACAGTTGATCATCAGGATTCTGGAATACAATCCCAATCTTCGATCTGATAGACTTTACAGTATTTTTATTAAGTATCTCTCCGCATATTTCGATGCTGCCTGTCGCTAATAAAACGCCATTTAACAAGGTGATCAATGTGGATTTCCCGGCACCGTTTGGTCCTATGAGAGCGACCTTTTCTCCCCGGATGACATCAAAACTCAGGCTATCGATAGCTCTGGTATGGTCCGGGTAAGTGTAGGAGACTTTCTTCAACGAAATCACCGTATCGCTATTATCCCTGGCGTCCATACGATTCTCAAATATAAACATGAATAAAAGTTAATATTCCGGTACCTGTTAATAATATCAGTGTATCATTTCTGCTCCAGTGCAGGGGAAGATTGCAGTAGACTTTACCCTGGAATCCCCTGCTGATCAAGGCTTTATACAGGCGTTCGTTGCGATCAAATATGCGTACAAAATAGATTGAGATCAGGTTTGAATACACACGCAGCCGTTGCCAGATTGGTAATCTGATATAGCGAGATCTGAAGGCTAAATAAATGCGATGGAGTTCATATGAGAGAATAAAGACAAACCGATAAATAAAAAACATCAAGGAAATAGTTTTTTCCGGCCAATGGATCTTCTTCAGGCTTTTTAAAAGCAGTGGATAAGGGGTTGAAATAATAAAGACAAGTCCAGCCATAACAATTATAATTGATTTAAGCTGAAATACAAGAAGTTTTGTCCAGTTTACAGTATCAAATTTCACTGATCCAATGCCGGAATATAACTGTTCCCCGCCCATCTGAGAAATTATTTGAAAGAGTGAAACAATGAATATCATCGGATAAATTTTAACGATTGTCTTGATTATAGGCATAAGCGGTAGCCCGGAGATCCAAACCAGAAAGAAAATTAAAAATACGAATACCAAAACCTGGGATAAATTCATAGACAACAGAACCCCCACGATAAAGAGGATCAGGAGAAGCGATTTTACCCGTGGATCAGTCTTTACGATTATTCGATCCTGATATTTTGGTATGGCCAGAATGAGATTAAACATGGAGTGTGTTATCTTTTTCAGAAATGTAACACACTTTTCAAGTAAATGCAATCAATTTCACAAGCATTTTTTGTGCAGTATCATAAACGTTTTAATCACCAGATATAATCAGTTATATTCAAATTCACCTCTAAAATAAATATAAACGCATCGATGCAAAAAAATTTATAGAACGCGGATGACGCGGATAACACCGATTCTCACAGAGCCGCAAAGACGCAGAGAAATAATTTTTAAAATATATTTTATAATTCGTGTAATTCGTGGACTTCTTTTCTTTGATTGCAGCAATATGCTGCGGTATGAATCAATCAATCTAAAATCATCTTTGTCGGGAACCAATTTTATTTATGTGAGTTAAACATAGGAACCACAAGTCTGAAGTCTGTTATTAATTATACCGTATTCAAACCATGAAAAAGATCAGCAGAGAACAGGCTGAGGAGCTATTCCTGCAGTCTGAGGTGCTTCACACACAGGTAAAGCAGGATAAAAATGAACTTCGGATTATTATGGCTTTGTCCACGAATCAATTTTGTCATGTTACCTACAACTATAAAAGCAAAGAAAAAACTTATCACCTTGATCAACAAGACAATACCAGATCGCCGGTTTCCATCCCCTAAATCTCTTTCAAGTCCGGTTTGTCGTCTCTTAGTTTGAGGCCAGTTTTGCAGCAACCGGGAATGTAATCTTTGTAACTAACCCGCCATGATCTGAAGGCCAGAGGCCCGAAGTCGTCATGTCTCGTGTTTCATCACCTAAAACGAATCCTTCTCCGATGGTTGGATTATTATCTGCTTTTACAAAAACATAATCTATACGAATACGAAAATCAGGTGTAGGATTTCTGAGGCCAGAATCATGACCATAAGTGTAGCCATTGGTATTATAAGTGAGGAGATTCTCCACCCATGTGTCTGTATATCCTTCTGAAAGCACATATTGGTAAGTCTGACCCTGAGGGGAAACAGAGTTAAAATCGCCGGCGATTATTACAGGCATAGATTCAGTGGAGAGATCGTTTAATAGCTGTTCTGCCTGCCCCATACGTATAGGGATAACATTGGCAGCCTCGAGATGTGTGTTAGCAAAGACAAATGAGGTTTCTCCTACTTTAACTTCAAGTTTCACATATCCGCGTGGTATAACAATCCCGTAATCGGGATCAACAATGAGCATGGAATCATAAACAACTGCAATAGGATCACTATAGGTAACATCATTGCGTACCAAAATCATATCATGATCAACAAGCCTCACATCATCCAGCAGAGGTTGTCCCATATTGTCAAACCCGACTAACATCGGCAGTTCCACATCTGCATTTTGAACAGTGGCCGCAATTGTATATTCTAAGCCACGCGCTTCCAGCGCATCCATCAAAATATCACTAAAATTATATAGCGGATCTGAGGCCTTCTCAAGATTTCCTAATAGGGGATCGAAATCACTAGGAGATTGGGTGAATGTATTTGACATCTCCTGTAAACCAACCACATGGGGTAATGTTTTTTCTATCTCTAATGCGATAGCTTCAGCCCTTTCATTAAAATTAGTTGAAATCATTTGTTGATAGGCAATTTGTGCAAGGAGTGGAATTTGTTTAAAATCTTCTGCATCCAGGATCAAATCCACATCCATTCCAACATACACATTCCGCGACATCACCTTGACCACTCCGTCACCCTCGTCCGCTTTAAAGGCTCTTAACTTCTCTTCTTCACCATTTGGATCATCATCAACAGTCGGCTCAGAACTGCTTGTACAGCCAAGGCTTAAGGCCAGAGTAAAAATCAGTATCATATAAAAAAGTGCTCTCATAATTTTCTCCTTCATAGTTCGTAATGTCAAAAAATTTTTAACTCTTTATGCATAAACAATAAATCGTTTTTTACGAAAATTATTTTGACTAAAATACATTCCATGTCTCAAATAGATGATCATGGTCACACAAATTATTATTCCCTTTCAGGAAATTCATTTTATCTGTAACTCAATTCACAGGGCGTTGCCCTGTGCTTTAATATTTTTCTCCTTCGGAGAAATTATACAGTCTAATCTAAGCAGAATGAAACCAATATTTATCAAAAACAAATCAATTAATTATCATAAAATGTCAGGGAGCAGGTGATCAAGCCTCTCTTGAAAAGAAGTAAAAAAAATGTGAAGGTATGATTCAGGACTCAATCTGAGGTAAAGATAGTCAATTTCATAGCTTTATAAAAGAAAAATATCTTATGTATTATTCCAAATTATGCCCAAAAAATAAATCTAAATACTTAAAGACCTGAATGATATTAGGGTTGAACAGTAAAGGAGTATAGTTTCCCCCCCTCCCCTATATTAAATTGTAATCTGATATTCGGTTCCTCTATGATAGTACTCAACTTTTGCCCATCAAATAAAACATGATGCATTAGCGCGTCTCCACTAACCGTTTGCGAGCCAAGAACTTTACCACCGGGATTAAGTACACTTACTGTTACCGGACCGATGGCATTGAGATAAAGATCGTTTCCTGAAAAAGACAACAATTTTGTCGTGAGGGTACCTGCATCCACAGAGACAAAACCATCAATCCTCAAACGGGCGCGGAAAATTCCCCCGCCGCTAATTCGAATATCATTCGGATGATTTTTACCATAAGAGGAAGACCCATAATAAAAAATCAATTCATCGCCTATTTTTAAAGGGCCCTGCGAAAATTCCGTCATATAGCCCCCGTCATTTCGGCCTCCATTGCCACCTTCTATACCGTTGGGTATAAACACTTCCGGAATCCCATCATCATTGGCAAAGGAGACTTTTTTCCAATTCAAATCGTCACGGCTGGAAACGAGTTTGAGGTAAGCACTACCGGCAGCAGACCATGGATAATCACCAAGCCTGTGCCAGATTTTTAATCCACCTAACCAGATCGATTCATAACGCCATGCGGTGGAACCGTAGTATTCATCATATCGTCCGTCATTATTTTTATCCGCCGCCGGAGGCAATAATTCAATATGATTAAGGGTTTGGATATCAAAGGGTTCTTCCAGAGGATGAGAGAAAAAAGCATAAGCACGTGAGCGTAATCTGTTTTCATTCTCAACCCGCTCAGGACTGTAAAATTTAAATATACCAAGAAAACGATTCTCAGTGGTGTCATGATAAAATATCGTCACATCCCCCGGACCGACCAGATCTCTCCCGTTCTGATGTATTTTGCGGTGAAGGGGATCTTCTTCATCGGCATATCCATTGACGACCATTCTGCCCCTCTCCCAAAAAATTCCATCTCTGGATTTGATGAAATAATGCCCTTCCCGGTCACCACCCCAATTGCCAAAATGCTGCCAACCCTTGTAAGGATATTCATTATCTTTGACGTCATAATAGTAGGAAAAAGCATCAATATTTGTGGCGCTTGTACCACTTTCCGGATCGTAAAGATCTTCTTCTGAGCGTGGAAAAACCCATTGCGGATTTCCATCATCCCCTTTGATCCAGTTCATGCCATCTACCGAAGTAAAGCGATACAAGCGGTAAAATGTCCAGCGTGGTTTTTCACCTAATGTCCGCCCGTGTGGGCAAAACCCCAGAGCGATCATGACATATTTCTTTATACGCGGGTCATAAACAATGGTACCATTCGCTTCCAGCGTCGCTCCTAAACCTTCAAATTCATCTTCCAGGGCTATAACAGGCTTATTACCGCCAAAATCTTTCGAGGGTTGGTTGAGTGTGCGCTTCAGACTTTCTGAGGCTTCAATAAGATAGTCATCCACAAAAAGTTGCGCGGTTCCCGTCTTTATATATATCGATTCAAACTCGGTGGTACATGAATAAATGATTTGGCTTATACATAAGATTAGAATAAAATAATATAAGCGTGATTTTTTCAGGATATTCAATTCTCTTAAAATCATGAGACACAGTCTCCTTTACTTATCCAATATAGATAAATGGTAAGTCTTATCATTATCCGTTTAATTTTCATTTATTACCGCTTCCTTGAGTAATAGTATATACGTTTTTTCAAGGCCAGCCTGAGTTTTTACATTCTTGAATATTTGTTCAATTTCTTGCCCTGGCTCTGCCTCCATCTTTATCATTTTATTATTTATCAGCCTAATATTTTTTTCGGGAGTATTATTATAGCGGACCGGAGGTATATCTTTGATAATGCCTAGTATATTCCTCTGAACCAGGTTAACGCCTGCTTTATGAAAACGTAAAGGTGATTTGACTGTATTGTAAATGCCATTATCCTCGATTACAATATCGGTCGTTCCTTCATCAAGAAACATGCCATTGGATTCTGCGCGACCAGCATTAAGAGGCACATCATGGATTAAATTATTCCTGAGGATACTGCCGGGTTGCAAACCCAGCGTATAGATGCCGCCCCCATCGGATAGAATCTGCATTACATCATGAATATGGTTGTACTCAATGATGTTTCCTTTGCAAGGTGTAGCACCTGGGTTCCACATCCAGCCCACACTTATGCCTGTGTAGGGTAGATTACGGACTTCGTTATGAGAAATAACCGTATTTTGCGCCAATCCAACCCATATTCCTATGGCGCCAAAATACTGGACACCACAGTTCTCAATGATACAGTTAATGATTTCATTATCTGTTGCAACCTGCTCAGGTGCAGATTGCCACCAGGATTGATCATTTACAAAACGATCTCTACTCTCACCGATCATAATCCCGTTTCCACTAATATCAGTAAGCCGGCTACCGGCGAGCACGCAATTTTTGGTACGGCTTCCAAACATGATACCAGAACCACCAATATGGCGAATCGCACCATTATTAAAACTACAATTTTCTGCAAGTTCAAATTTGATTGCCGGTGATACGAATCCCCGCCAGCCCTTCTCAAACCCGTTTTCTTCATCAACCATATGAAATGTCGCCTGGACACCTGCATATCCTTTCGATGGAAAACTAAAGGAGCAATGTTCGAATACCAATTCTTCAAAATGGAGGTTTTTGACCCGGCATCCCGTTTTTTCATCTCCCCGGACTAACAGAAGTTTTTCAGCGACAGGAATAATAAACTCTATATTATCAATCATTTCACCTTTTACAGGGTAGTAAATTAACTTTCCATCTGAATCTTGACACCATTCCCCCGGTGCGTCACATAAGACCGGATCGTTTTCCAAAAAATATCTCGGATTGGGCTCATAGCCATCGATAACCATCATCGGATGCTGACGCCCTATCTTTGAGAGGGGATAGATTCTGTTGGTATTATGATCTATACCTTCGAGACCGACTCTTGTGATCGACCAGTCATGAATAAAAACCAGTTCGGTATTTTCTGCCGAGATGGTTGAAGGAAAATCTCCGGTATTGAATGTGAAATAGGACATGCGATCTTCAGATGTTTTCACTGCCTGTAAATAACCTGTATTGGGATGCCGTGCCCTTCGGGCTCTTTTTCCGTTTACAAACATCTCCCTTATTTTAACTGATCCACCCGGGTCAGTAGACCAGCGTCCATCGCTCTCCTGCTTCCAGCCTGAAATGATTCTTCCGCCACTTATTACAACCTCCTCACGCTCGTAGGCTGTATAGGTGATATCGTATTGCCCTGTTCCCGTATCCCGGCAATCAAAAACCAATGGCTTTGTCAGCCTGTAGGTCCCAGCACGGAGATATATCCGGATTTTATCTTCTAGCCCGGCTTCAATATTTTTCCTCACAATTAACTGGGCCTGTTGTATAGTTTTGATTGGCTTGAGTTTTGAACCCGGATTATTATCATCCCCCTGTGGTGAAACGTAAACTTCGGATGCTTCAACGGTTCCTGCAAAAGCACCAAGTAGAAATATCAGCAAATACCTTTTCATTTTTCAGGCTCCATATTTTTCACTAAGTTCTTCACACAAATCTAACGCAAACATTATCCTGTCATCAGGAACATCATATTCAATATCCGGCAGCCCTACATCACAAGGCGCCAAATTTGGTTCATTTCCCTCGACCGGGGTCCTGATTGGTGGACAACCAAGATTGATATAGTATTTCAGTTGTTGTTGTTCTTCCATAATGACTGATTTTTTCTCTTTGCAAGCCTCTACATTGTTATTTTACCAACCTTTATGGTGTGGCTCGTGGTATCAAATCCAATAATTAAATGCGGCAAATCAGTTTCATCGGCGAAAGAACCGGTTTCAAACACTTTTATCTTATCAAGCAAAACATCCTCGACAAACAAGTGTCCATGACCGACAAATATGCCAATAATCCGATCAGCCTGTCCTTCAAGCAAAGAATAAAATCGTGTCTCCTCTTCCGGTACAATCATTGCTTTGAAGCCCGACCAAATTCTGAAATTATCTGTTTCTATAGGATGATGAAGAAAAAGTACAACCGGCATTTCACCCCTCAACTCCGATTCGAACCAATCGATTTGATCATCATCAAAACTGCGATGTTTATATCTGCCATGCATGCTATTCAATACAATAAATTTCCAGCCACTATAGGCAAATGAGTAAAAGGGATTAAAACCCGTCATCTGCTTCCAGATTTTTTCCATAAACAAAATCTCATCATACTCATAGGGTGCATCAGAATCTCTGTCTGAATCGATCTTATAATCATGATTGCCCATCACCCAATAATATGGAATCTGAAACCGGTTAAAAGCTGTAAGTGCCTTGAACAACCTGCTTTCCTGGGGTTGTGGATTATCTTTATTATAAGATTTATAAACACTAGAAACCACATCACCGGTATTTACAACAAATGCAACACCGGGAAATTCTCCGCGATTTATTTTGTCAGCCAGCACATTCAAGCGCTCGATCTTCGATTCATCATTGCTGATATGCGTATCAGAAATCACCATAATATGAAAATCTCCTTCCGGATATTTAGTGGCGATTGACCCACATCCCCAAGCTGCTAATGTACTTAATATCAAACATCTAAGTAGATATCGTTTAATACTATAAATCATAATTTCCAAATTCCTAATTCCTAACAATCTATTTCTCCAAATCTTTCAAAATATAATCTAAGACAATCTCTGAGATCTTATGTTCCTCATGGCTGGAGTCCAGAAACACTTCAAAACTGCCACTACCCAGATCTATCACCTTTTGAATGACTATATCTTTATAGGTCGTATAACCGGTTCCGCTAAAGCAGCAGGAATCAAATTCATTCAGAATCTGGATCTGGCGACGGCCGGACCCGGATGCACCCAGCACATATAATTCCAGGTAATTTGCGATACGATAAAGTTCCGGGGTAAATTGCTCATAGTCACCCCAGCTGCTATTCTTAGGATCGCGAATACGTAAATAAAGCGGCAGGCTGCCCGCTACCGGATAGCTGTATTTTATTCTCGTGTCCATGGCGGCACAGAGAGTTGTCGTCCAACCTCCTCCCGATATCCCGGTCATATGGACCTGATTGAATCCTTGTTTTTGCAAATAATTGATTACCCTGAAGACAGGCTCCACAAAGTATTTCACCGGATGTCCCTGCTTTGGTTCCAGAAAACCCATTCTCCCATGGGAATTCATATTCATCTTACCAAAACGCTCTAAATTTACAATGGGCTGGCTGTTCATTCCTTTTAGTGGCATGGAGAAACCAATTACATGATACCCCTTTGATAATAATCCCGAGATCGTGGAGACTCCCACTGAGAATTTGCCATTATGTCCCTGGTGATAGAGGACAACTTTTTTATTCGATTTGACGGGGATAAAGTGATAGGCGATGCTGTTTAGACCGAAATCCATCTTTATAGTTAATCTTTTGATCTCCTTGAGATTCGGCAAATCAGTAAAATCATCATCTTGAATATCCTTCTCAATCAGATCAACACCTTTTTGAAATGGGAGCCCTTTATTCCCGAACAGAAACTTGCAGAACGCTTGTCGCCTGCTTTCGACATCCGAGATTTTGTTGATTATCAGTAATGACGAAATATTGAAGGTCAATTCTTCGTCCGGTAGATCGACCTCTTTCTGATCGGTTTGTGCCAGAGCAAAAACCGAGGTATAACCAGATTTAATATCAATTGACAGTTTATCGATAAACACATCCGGGCGCCGCTGTCTCAACCGGCCGGAAACTTTCTGATCAGGTTTGATTTCAACATAGGTAATACCTTCCTGATCATTATTATTGATGATAATCTTACCGGACGGATCAATGATCAGGCTTTGCAGGGGATGGGTAAAGATGAGATAGGCGTTGCTGTCTCTGGCTCTTGTGCGCAACATTGTATCATTCCATTCACCACGTCCACCGTATGAGGGATTAAACAGAATTCTTGCGCCATCCAGGGTTAAAGCGCTGGCTACTTCAGGAATTTGTCGCTCGAAACAGATCATCATCCCAAATCTTCCATATTCTGTATTAAAAGCCTGGACACTGTCACCAGGATGATAAAATTCCGGTTTATAATAGGACTGAGCCATATGGGTCTTGCGATGTGTGTGTAATATTTCACCCCTGGAATCTATCCATACAACACTGTTGTAAAGAATATCATTGTTCCGTTCCAGTATACCAAGAATGATATCTATATTCAGTTCCCTGGAGAGTTTGGCTATTTTATTTATAGCGGGACCATCTAAAAGTTCAGCAATTTCGAAGAATTTTTTTTCAAGATTATGACCCTTATTCTCTTCCTTCAGGACTTCATTGACCAAATAACCATCGACAGCCCCTTCCGGGGTCACCAGTATTTTAGCACCATTTGCCGCGGCCTCCCTGGCCATTTCTTCAATCTTTTTAATATTTGAATCCTTATCCCACTTCACGGGAACAAACGACAAACTGGCTATTTTAATCTTCACCACTTCCTCTTTCTCATCACTCCCGGCATAGGTAAGAACTGGGAAAGTCAGGATGATTAAACCGAAAATCATGAAAACATTTTTTATCAAATCCACCTCCTAATCAAATATATTTTGCAAGTCGTTAAGTTTAATTTCTCGCAAAGCCGCAAAGAGCCCAAAGACAACAATAGAAATCAAAGATTGAAAAAAACTCAGAAATCAGATTTAATTTTTAAAAGGATATGTGATTACGGGGCCAATAGGCTCTGTTGAGAAAAGATTAATATTCTCCGGTATAGCGAAAACATCATCTTCAGAAAGTGAAGTCACATTGTCCACGTGTGAGACAATATTTTCGTTTTCATCCTTCGTTGCTGTGATAACGGTGCGAACATCAATGTGCGCTGGTTTATCATCAGTTTCGGGGAATACCTGGATCCATTTGATTTGGTTAAAGGAACCGCTTCGCAAGGTCCATGGTTTATCATCATCATTCGCGCGGGGGTTTGCTCCCCAACTGCCCTCACCCATAAACATGGTACCTTTCTCATCATCCCGAATAAAGCCCTGAGAACTACCCGGCTCATTACTGGGTCTCAAAGGAAAGGTTATTTTCGACATATGTGAGTCACCATCCATAGAAATATCAAGGCCATATTTATAGAAAAGTTGTGCCCATTGTTCTAGCTGATAATCCTGTTCACCCTTTCCCGAAGTATGCGGCCTAAACGGTTTATGGTATCCGGCCATTTTAAATGTGAAATCTTGATTTTTTATTAGATTTGCTTCCAACCAGTCACGTTGTTTACCACCTTCTTCGATCTCAGAATCGAGGGCAATAAAGTGAAAAAAGTCTCCCCCAAAAGAAGTGGTGTAATAGATGTTTTCTTCATCTCTATTCTGGTAGGGGACATCAAATAGCTTATTCAAGACAGATTTGTCCCCATTCTCATGATTACCATGTACAGGAATAATTGGATACATGCGACCATCCTCTGAGGTAGTCAGCCTGGCCCAATCATTCAGCCAGAGTTTCCATCGATCATCATCAGTACCATTTCCGCTACAGAAGTCACCGTTAAAAATGACAAATAGGGGGCGAAGTTTTGCGACCATCCTACTCGAGAGACGTCCGGCCTGCAAGGCTGTTCCACTACTTTTTGTATCACCTCCGGCTACAAATGTGAAGGCTTTGGGTTTATCCGGGGCGGTCCTGAACCAGAATCGCTGGCTCATCGATTCACTATCTTTAATAACAAAATAATATGCCTGGTCCGGTTTTAAATTTATGAGCCGGGCAAAATGCGTATTCATGCCCCTGTAACCTAAGGTCTTGCGCGTTGTTTTCTGTACATTTGGGTAATCCTCGATCTTCTGACCGGCATCCTCTGTCCCATAGTAGACAACAGGATCACTTCCCCTCAATTGATCCCACACAACAGTGATTTCCCTCGTTGGATCCCCATCCCACACTAGTCTGTATTTATCACTACTGGCAAATTCTTCACCTTGATCCGTAACTTGCTTAATTGTTGTACTACAGCCAATAACCAATAGTTGAAAAATAATTCCAAAATAAAGTATTCTATTCATACCTGGAACCTCCAATTATGTTAATATTACATTATTATCTTACCCGATTAATTCATAACGCGGCCTTTGGTTGCAAACAAACTTTTATTAACCACGGATTTTCACGGAATATAAATTAAACTGAACTAAACACAACCACTAAAACACAAAGACACAAAGTTATAATAATTAGTAGCTTAAAGAGACATTCATACAGATAAACAGAATTAATATATTTTAGTTAAAACTTCATAATTCTTAGTGTCTTCGAGTCTTGTGGTAAAAACTTTGCTAATCTCCCGAGGCGATTCGCCAGGCAGAAATAACAAAGTTTTTGGCTACAATAGCATAGCTATTCGATACTTCACTTTAAGACCGCGTCTGCCTAAGCAATTTACACTCACCAGGAAAACGACCCAACCGCATGAGGCGGTCTTGGATTATCAGTACTAAAAACTTTCATCACTTCCATTTTCTCTACTTTAACACTACCCTCATCTATTTGACCATCAGCACTTTTAACTCTCTCCAGATCTAATTTGAGATGTTTTGCCAAAAACTTATAAGCCGGGACTCTTTTTGAATAGCCATAATCATGTCCTTCATCAGGTAAATGAAAAAACTCTACTTTATCCCCTGAACCGAATAGTTTATATATATTTTGTATATACGGAAATTCAACTTCGGGCGTATTTTTAGTCCAGTCTTGACCGTCGGAAATCAACAACATAGGTCTTGGAGCCGCTAATGCTGCAATTTCTGCATTGTTTGTTTTGTGAAATTCGCTTTGATGGATTTGCATCCCGCTTTCACAGATACATCCGCCAAAAAAATGCGCCGATACCATTACTGCCGGAACCGATACTTTAATCCGATCATCTATGGCTGTTAATAAAAATACCTGTGTACCTCCCCCGGATGCACCGGTGATGCCGACACGATCTTTATCTATAACATTAAGAGATTCCAGAAAATCTAAAGCGCGGATACTATTCCAGGTCTGAAGAGCAACCGCCTTTTTAAATTGACCATGTGATTCATGATACGAGAAGTTTTCAAATTGCGTTGACTCACCCCAACCGATCATATCATAGGCAAAAACAACCGCACCCATTTTTGCCAATGTTGAGCAGCGATACTGCATATCAGGTCTGAAACGGCCTCCTCCGTTAGGTTCCGGGAAATGGCCGTGCGGGGATAGAATTCCGGCATAGGGTCCCTCTCCTTTTGCTGGTCGGTACAAATTACCTGTAACAAAAAAACCCGAAAGGCTTTCAAACGCAACATTCTCCACGGTATACCCATCAAATACCCGTTTCTCACCAATAATTGGTTTTAAATCACATTTATCCGGGCTGGGCCAAAGTTCTGCACCACGGAGTATACCCTCGCGAATCATCTCGGCACGTGAAACCCATCCATTCAAATCGTTGTACTCTTTTGAAAACAAGGCCAATTCCTTTACAGCTTCTTCCTCTGAAAGAAATTTCCCCTGTCTTAAAGATACCCCTTTTACAGAAAGTTGCGATTTGATGACCTTTTTATCTTTCTTTTTGATCATATATAAATCTCCACTATTTGTGCGATCCCAGGCAAGGCCCTGCCCGGCATTAGTCGCCGCGATAATCTCAACCAGTTCCAGAACTGATCCTTTAAACGGTATCTGCAGGGCATAAAGTTCCGGTTCGTCATGCCCTGTGCAATACAACAGCCCATCCGGGCCCCAGGAACCACCGGAATTACTCATCCTTTGAAACCGCTGAATTAATTCTGCAGGATATACCCATGCCTCAAGTTTTTGCCAGTCATCATTAAATTTTACCAGGGTTGTCCAGGCTGTTCCCTTACCTGTCTGATCCTCCAATTTATTATATTGCGCAAAAGCCCCCCACCAGTTGCCTTTGTAGCGGTCAATCCATGTACAGGATCCCCATTGAATCCCAAAACTATGAGAACCAATGTTTCGCAGAGAGGAAGCATCCCAGATTTCCACCGAACTGGTCATCGGTACCTGAGGATAATTGGAATGGGCACAATAAAGCCTACCCTTGTAAATAACGCCACTATTCAGGTGAATAATCGATTTTTTACCCGTCTCTGACCAGGAGATGACTAATTCGCCCGATTTTTTGTCATATTTTCCAATCTGATCCGTACCGATTGCATAAAAAAAGTTATTATCGACCGCAACACCCTGGCGGGCTTCGCCAGCAGAAAAAACATTTTTTTCGAGCAAAACTCGATTCTGCGCGAATCCAGGCACAAGGGATAGTAAAATCCATAAAACAATAAACATTTTAAAATATTTCATTTTTTTGTCCTTACAATTTTTTGGGTAGTAAAAAAAATAACCACAGAGTACACTGAGTATATATAGGAGTACTCAGAGTATTTCTCTGTCCCACCTAGGGTGGGGAATCTTAAAAAACATTTACGATTATAATATAAAGATAAAGTTTGTCCTCTTTCTAAAGGACTGTATTAACCACGGATTCACACGGAAATATACACGGATCTATTATTTTTATACAAAATTAAATTGGATTATTTTAATATTATTAGAATATCATAAATTCTAATTTAAACATCCGTGTTATTCCGTGGTTATATTTCTTTTTATTTATCATATATTGTAATAAGAACGGCCAGAGGCCGTCGCTCACCCGAAGGGTGAGCCCTAGGGCCTCTGTGGTTTCATTTTTTTCATCCTATTTTTTATATAACTTTTAGTTCGATCTTTATAAGGACTACAGAAATATTGACAATAGGGCAATTATGAATATTCCCGTCAGGCCCTGAAAAAAAGTCGCCATCGTATGAGTACGTAAAGCTGTTGCGGCATCCATGTCGGAGAATTGAGAAACAACCCAGAAATAACTATCATTGACATGAGAGACCGTCATGGCACCGGCTCCGATAGCCAGGACAACAAGCGCCTTGCCTGCTCCATCGACCATTCCTAATGGTTCCAGGAGAGGCGCAATCAGGGCAGCAGTCGTAATAATGGAAACGGTCGAAGATCCCTGGGCTGATTTCAGAACGGCAGCAATTAAAAAGGGAAGAAAAATCCCGATTTTCCACTGTGTCAGAACGACACCGATGGTATCCCCAATATCAGTCGCCCGTAGAACATTTCCAAAAGCTCCGCCTGCCCCGGTAATCAAAATAATAATACCTGCATTTTTCAATCCTATGACAACCCAGTCAAAATGGGTACCTTCAGTTTTTATATTTTTAAGCGCAAAACCTAAAAACACACCGATTAAAAGAGCAATTACCGGATTACCAATAAAAATAATAATTGTATACAAAACCCCATTACCAAGAGGAAATGTGGGATAATCCGCTATTGATTTCAAGGCAATCAGTATTATTGGCAAAATAATAGGAGCGAAGGAGCGCGGAATACCGGGGAGGGAGACATTTGGTTCTACATTAGAAGCCTGTTCACTATTGGCAACCGCTGTGCCTTTTCCCGCAAATCGGGCCCATATCATTCCCGCTAATGCGGAGGGAATAGCAACCACCAAACCCAGCAACAACACTAATCCAATATCGGCGCCGACCGCTGCCGCTGCCGCCAAAGGGCCAGGGGTTGGAGGAACAAAGACATGGGTGGCATATAGACCCGTAGAAAGCGCAACAGCAAGAATAACAAGAGGGATTCCTGTTTTTCTGCTCAGGGCTTTATTCAATGAGGAAAGTATAACAAAACCAGAATCGCAAAAAACAGGAATCGAGACAATAAATCCGGTTAAATTCATTGCTAAGGGTGATTTCTTTTCACCCACTATCTTTAAAATTGCATTGGCCATGGTTTTAGCGGCGCCACTTTTTTCCAGATAAGCACCAATGATGGTCCCAAAAGCAATGATAATACCGATACTCTTCAAGGTATTACCGAATCCCTCTGTCACCTTGGCAATGACTGTAGTACCATCAAGACCCGCAGCCATTCCCATCACTAACGCAGCCATTAGAAGTGATAAGAAAGGATGAACGCTATATTTGGTCGTTGCAATTACCAATAGAATCACTACAACAATTAATATCAGAATAGTTATCATAAGAGCCCCAATTTACATTTGGTCAGTTTTCTTTTTCAGTAAGGATGCAGAGAGTGATGAAAACTACCACCCCATCTTTGTTATTTTCGCATCGGCGGATCGCCTATGGAGATTAGCAAAATTTTTACAAACTGGATATATTCATCTAACGCAGAGACCGCAGAGATTTTTTTCTGCTTTCTGCTTTCCGCTCTCTGCTTTCTTTAATTTTTTTGTTTGCAGCCCTGGGCTGCGTTATGAATATATCTGGATAATTATTCCATGTAATTCCGTTGAAAATAAATTTATGAAGTTAATTCTTTTTTAAGATCGTTCACAGTTTCGAATATAGTTGTAATATTCTCATCAGGTACTTTATCATCCATATTAATACAGCAGACACCTGTCAGGTAGGGATTTTCCGATTCCTTTACAAGTTTTGTGATAGTTTCTTGAATCTCGGAAGGACTTTGACCGATAATCGCTACCGGGCTTAATCTGATATTTAAAAATGTATTTGGTAAATACTTCCGCAAAAGGCTGATATCCCCGCCCCAGCCGACGTCAAGAAAATCAAGATGCGGAATTTTCGCAAAACTTTCAACATAGCGATGAGGATCTTCGCCACAATAATGGATGCCAAAAGGACGTTGCTTCATACTCCATGCAGCATCCAGAGGGAATAAATAACTTTCATAATGCTCTACGGAAATCATCGTATGTGAACATTCTGAGTGCAAAAATACTGGTTTTTGGAAATGAGTAATATTCCGGTTAACAGAGATTGAACTGCTGCCTGTTTCAGATTCAATCCCTTTGACAAATTTATAAATGACATCACCAATATCACGAAAAAACTTCTCCAGTTCATCAGGCTTCTCCAGAAAATCCATAAGCAGTTCCTGTCCGCGCAAATCAAGAGCAATATTCAGGATACCACCCCAGTTTACATCACCGGAAAGGAATCCGTACTTCTTTTTCAGTTCTTCTGTAAGATTTATAAAGGATTTGAAGACTTCGGTCTTAAATGGTTTTTTTTCTATAAAGGAAAGTTTGTCATTTAAGGCCGGAATCACTAGTGGAGGTTCATCCTCTCTGTACTCAACCTTACAACCAAGCATTTCAGAAAGCATAAAACCAGCTGCTAAGTGCACCGCACCTATTTCCGGTCTGACTTTATCTCTATCACGGCCCAAACCAAATTTCCCCCATTTCTCATAGAGGATCTGTTCCATTTTTAGTTCAGTTTCGACACGACGGACCGGATGGAAAAAAAAATCGCGATCAAAAGATATTCCCGTATGTCTAAACCACCATGAAGGGGATAGGACGATATCAACAGGTAAGGGTTCTTGAACTTCGAGATATGGATTTTTTTGTATCATTTGGTCTCTCCGCCATGCATTTGCAATCTATTCCCTCAGGCATTATTAAAAATCTGCACGCGGTAAATTAATTCAGACTATCATTTCGTTAACTGTGGATAGGGCCGGTCATAACCTTTAACCGCGTGCCATATAATTCGATTAAATACATCCTCCTCAATCCTGTCGTAATCATCCAGATCTTGTTCTATTGATTTTTGCGCCCAGTATCTACGGTCACCTGTTAAACTTTCCAATTCCGGATTTAATTCTTCCAGAGGAATAATATTGGGTATCGCTTCATAAGGACTAAAATCCGCTGTATTACTGAAACATGATACCATTGCTTCTGCAGAGAGATCAAACTGGTTCATTGGTGGAATACCGAGGATATTCTCCATTGTACGGACCATGTTGATTTGCGAATAATAGGTTGAGACAACTTTTCCCCTCCTGGAATAGGGACTGACAACTAATCCAACCGTTCGGTGACCATCTACATGATCGAGCCCTGCTTGCGGGTCATCTTCTGTGACAAAGATACAGGTTTCTTTCCAGAACTTGCTATTAGAGATAGCTTCCACAACTTGACCCAGGGCCAGATCATTATCAGCAACTGCAGCGCGTGGTGTCGGTCGGCCCGGTCGGGTACCAGAAGTATGATCGTTTGGTAACAGCATTATAATAAAATTCGGAAAATTATCATTTTCTTCAAATTCCTTGAGTTCCTTGATAAATTCTGCAGCTCGATATACATCGGGGACACTGTTCGGAAATCCAACATAAGTGGGACAGGTATAGGGAATCAGTTGTTCTAGATTAGCTTTTGCACGGATTTTCACCTTTTCCGTTCCAATCTTATAATCATCATACATTTGAGTAAAGGTAGCATTACTGGGTTCTATGATTGCATCGACGAATTCACCATAATTGCGAAAAGTTAAGCCGTGTCTGAGCACATTATCCCAGATAAAGCCTGAACTGGCATAGGCCAGGGCATCATTCCCATCATAGGGATAACTACGTGTAAAGTCGCCAAAAAACTTCTCAATGTAATCTGTAACATAGGCTTCATCAGTCCACTGGTGACCATCTGCACTCAGGATTCCACTGCAGTAATAGTTGTCCAACAATACAAAAGTTTCTGCCAATGAATGATGATTCGGTGTAACATCACGGCCAAAATGTACCAGGCTGGTATCACCATTGCCCTGTGGGATATCACCAAAAATCTGATCATAGGTGCGGTTTTCTTTTATAATATAAACCACATGTTTAAAGAATGATGTTTGACCTGGTAACAACGGAACAGGTACTTTTTCCTCATTACGGGTATCCTGGTTCATTTTTTTTAACATCTGAATATAAGAATTGTTTTGATGTACAATATCAGTCATGGTGGCTATATTTGATTTGGCAGGCAGGGGTATTATAGATACAGTACCTAGATGGTCATGGGTATTGTATCCGGCCCTGTCTGTCCGCTGATTACGTGAACCGACACCCTTAACATTAGCCACATACATAATTTTTCCGGATTTATTTAAAATAACCGATCCAGGGTACCACCCGGTAGGTATATAGCCTAATATCTTATTGCTCGTACCAGTTTGGATAACGCAAATAGCATTATCGGTGCCATTGGCAACATATAGATACTGTCCGTCCGGTGATATCGCTAATGCGTTGGGGGCAGAGCCAAAAGGCAGATCCGGATGCATACGGACAGAAATTTCATCAATAACCTTATCCTGATCGGTATCAATAACCGAGATCATATCACTATTGGCACAAGCAACATATAAACGCGTACGATTTGGACTTAATACCATACCGCTGGGGTGAAGACCCACTTCTACAATTTTCTTCTGGGCATTCGTATTCAAATCCACTACAGAGACAGCCCCGTTATTGGCAATTCCGGTTTTTGGATCAACTAATACCTGGCTGCCCGATGAATTATAAGTGGATTCACCTGTGTGTGGTTGTCTTCCACCCCAGTTGGTCACGTATGCTTTTTGGGGCGATACCAGCAATACATCATACGGTGAGATACCTACAGAAATTTCCACAATGGACGTATCTTTCAGATCAATAACAGCCAGAGAATTATTGCGACTGAGGGTGACAAAGATTTTATCTTCGTTATCATTAAGAGTCAACCCGCCGGGTACCGGATTGCCGCCAATGGAAGGTTTTGGTAATAGTATTGGTTTTTCCCAGTGCAATATTTGATCATCAGTCATAACCGCTATGTGAATACGATCCTTGGCCTCTGTGACAAATACCTTTTGCCCGTCAGACGAAAGACACAATCCGGTAAACGATGCACCACTTCGATTATACGGCAACGACTGCAAAACCGTTCTATCGATAAGTCTTATTAGGTCAAGGGATTTTCTGTTCTTAACGAATAACAACTTTTCATCAGGACTTAGAGCCAGGTCAACCGGCCTACCCGGCAGATTTATCTGGAAACCGGCGGGACGTAACAATTGATTGGTGGGAACCAGAATGCTGCCATCCGACTGAAGACCTACTTTTTTCTCTGTCGATTCATTTTGTGCCTGTGCGGAAAAAGCTAATAAAGATAAACTTACAACATAAAATTTAACAAATGCTGCGATTGATTTTATTTCTCTCTTCATTTTTCCTTTACCTCTCTACTAAATTAGTCTTCTTTATGGAAATTTTTAAAATTTCTCCATCCCAATTAAATAAATTTCTAATTTTCATTTTGTCTACCTGATTTATCATCTTAATTAATTAAACTAATTCTCATCTAAACTCTTTTGACCATAATACGAATTTGGACCATGTTTGCGCGAATAGTGCTTTTTAAGAATGTAATCTGGAATGGAATTAATATTCGGATTCAGTTGAAGCGTACCCAAGGCCATTTTAGCAATATTTTCCAGAATTATGTTATGCTTTACAGAACTATCAGCATTCTTGCCCCAAGTAAATGGCGCATGTCCTGCAAGCAAGACTGCAGGTACCTTCAGGGGATCTATATCTGAGAATCTTTCGACAATGACTTTGCCTGTATTCAATTCAAAATCATTTTCCACCTCTTCTTGGGTGAGAAAACGAGTTGTGGGAATGGAACCGTTAAAATGATCAGCATGGGTCGTTCCCAAACACGGAAGATCAACACATGCTTGTGCAAATATTGTTGCATACATACTATGTGTATGGGTGATTCCACCAATCTCGGAGAACGCTTTATACAATTCGAGATGTGTCAAATGATCTGACGACGGTTGTAAATGACCCTCAATCAGATTACCCTCCATATCCAAGACAACCATATCATCCATGGACATTGATCCATATTCCACACCACTGGGTTTAATAACCATTAATTGTTCAGAACGTTTGATAGCGCTCACATTTCCCCAAGTCAAAGTTACCAATCCGTACTTCACCAGAGCCAAATTTGCTTCAAGTACCTTTTGCTTTAAATCATCTAAGTTCATAACGAATCCCTTTTGGCTTATTCATTGTTAATTATCTCGTTAGTATCGATCAAGATTCTGGAAAAAAATATTGACCTTTTCGAGCATAGCTATATTGCTGTTAATAATTTTTATTTGTAGTTATGTCAGACACAAGCCCTGAGGCCTCCATCAACAAACAGCACATGTCCATTCACATAATCAGAAGCTTTTGAAGACAGAAAAATAGCCGCACCGACTAATTCCTGCGGATCTCCCCAGCGATAGGCCGGCACGCGGGCGCATAACCAAGCATCAAATTTAGCATCCTCATACAAAGGTTTTGTGATCTCTGTTTTAAAATAACCCGGTGCGATACCATTTACCTGGATATTATATTTTCCCCAATCGGTGGCCATTGCTCGGGTAAGCATTTTCAGGCCACCCTTTGACGCGGTATAAGGTGCAATGGTCGGTCTGGCCAGTTCACTTTGAATCGAACAAATATTAATAATTTTTCCTTTCTGGCGTTCGATCATCCCTGAGACTAGCTTTTTTGATGTGAGAAATGTCCCGGTAAGATTAACGTCTATGATCTTTTGCCAATCTTCTCTTGAGAATTTTTCCAATGGACCCCTAATCTGAATACCAGCGTTATTTATCAAAACATCGATCGGTCCTACTTCGGATTCAATTATTTCAATCTCTCTATCGATGCTTCCCTCATCACTTACATCAAAAACTGATTCATGAACGGTTATACCGACATCCCGAAGCCTTCCTGAGGCCGCCTGCAATGTAGTGCTGTTTCTTCCATTCAGAATGATGGTTGCCCCCGCATTGCCCAAACCCTGCGCTAATGCAAACCCTATCCCCCGGCTTGAACCTGTTATCAGTATATTTTTTCCAACCAGACTAAATAATTCTTGGATCATAAAGCACTTTTCTGTTTAATTCTAACTCCAACGATTAGAGCGGTGCTAATGTTAAAATAATTTTATCTCTCAGAGTCTTGGGCGGGCATCTTTCCCGCCATCAAACTAATCATCATGAAAAGTGTGGTCGATAAAATTACTTTGTTCATAAATTCATCACCAAATAAGGCGAATCACCTCTGAGTGATGTGTTTTTTTACAATATAACCGGATAAAAATAAAGACAAAAGGAAAAAACAAAATACTTCTGTTTTAGCAGGAGTCATTGTAGATAGTCGTGAAATTTCTAATCGCTTTCTACATGATTACCGCATGACTATCGGCAATTGCATCTCTGATAATTATTATGGATAATTCCAGTGCCTATCAAATAAACATGGGTTTCAATTTCGGGGAAATGATATAGGCATTCTGCAAGGATGTGGTATAAACAGGCTTAGTTTTATCCACATAGTTAAAAAGGAAATTATCGTAACGCAATCCAAGATTGAGGGAACTTTTCCGAGAGATTGATTGTGCCACTGTAATACATACCGATATTATTTTGCCTGATCTCACCCGCGGAGAGTGTGTCAAAGGTTATATTTCGTTCATAATCGTTAAGCAGAAAAGTGAAAGGTATATCATCCCGGATCATCCGGCAGAACAGGTTTCTTCCAAAAGAGCCGGACAGAGAGATGATTAAACAATTCAACAAAAATAAGTACATGATTTTTGGGAAGGTTTTCTTTTTCGTTCACAGCCTGCAGGGCAGTGTCAATGAAATCATTATGCTTGTGATCATGGGTTCTCAAAGGAATAATTCCATCTCCGGCTGTTTCAGAATTTCCATTAACAGGCTCATCATGATGATGATGTAGATGTATGGTATATGCTAAAAGGTGATGAATTTCATGGGCTATATTCACGAGAGGCATACTTAAAATACTGCCCATGTACATCATGCTCAAAAAAATTATAACTGATCTTTTAAATGATTGAAGCACAGCAACGGCCATTTTATCCATTAATAATTCCAAGACATCATGACAGTTGGTTACCTAGTGTCGTGTCAACTCTGTAATGTCGGCTATGCTTCGACTCCTCTCAGCATGACAACACTGTCATCTTGAGCGTAGTCGAAAGATGCATAGCCATGCTGAACCTGTCGAAATACGATACTTCATAGTTGAAACGACACTAGAACAACTTAGTGTATCAACGATCCTACAGTGCACCGTTCAGGTTTTTGATATTTTGTTCCATCATTGAGATAAAATCACCCTGCGCAGGTTTGTTTGCACAAGGGTTAAAAACGGCACATTTTACACCCAGTTTCGTCAGATCTTGTTCAACTTTTGTCAGCGGCTGTGCCTCCCAGAGCATGATATTACCGGGGCTTTTTTTTAATTTATCCTTAAAGGCTCTCCACTGATCAGAAGAAGGTTCTTCACCTGGCTCCCAGTGTTCGCTCAATATATTCAGGCCGTAGCCGACAGACAGATACTGGTAAACCGGATGCGATCCAAATAAAGTAGCCGTTTTGAGGGATGAACTCAGATTGGCCATCTTTTCATCCAACGCGGTTAGTTGTTTGGCCAGGTCATTAAAATTGGTTTCTAACAATTCTTTTTGCTCAGGCATTTTTTTTACCAGGGTATTTTTAATTGCCTCCACCTGCTTCAGGGCATTCTTAAAATCAAGCCAGGTGGTAAAGGCGTAACCGTGATGAACATGCTCCCCTTCAGGACCATGGCTATGTGTGGTTCCTTCCTCCAGGACGATATATTTGCCCTTAAATGCCGCCGATGTTGTAAGGACTTTTGAGGACGGTAAACTGACTTTGCCCATCCATTTGGCATAATCAGCACCATTAGCTAATATTAAATCGGCATTCTGAAAAACGATTATAGCTTCCTGGTCTGGTTTCCAGTAGGCGGGATCTTCACCGGCCGGGATAATATAGATGGCTTCGATCTGATCACCACCAATTTTCTGCGCGAAAAAGTGCAGGGGATAATTTACTGAGATGACGGTGATTTTGGATGAAGATTCTTCTTTTTTCGCCTCATCAGATTTCTCACAGGCAAAGAAAAGGATAAAAGACAAAATACAAAAGATAAAAATAGGTTTCATGATAAACTCCAATTATTTAGTTGCTCACTCCATTTTTTTACCACGGAAACACACGGAATGACTATGAATATTAAAAAAACTCTTTTCTTTGATTGCAGCCTTTGTCTGCTCGATGATTAGATCAAACTAAAGAATATAATAATGTATAAAATCTTCTACAAAATATCCTGTAAAGTAATATAAAACTATGGCTATAAAGGCGCTGATCGCAATAATGATAAGTAATTCAATACCCAGGATTTCAAATATCTTAGACCGGCTGGAGCCAATGGTAAACATGGTATAGATCTCCTCTTTTCGTAATCGGAGAGAGAGGGTCATAATCAGGCCCAGGATCAACATCGTAGCCAGACCGACCAGGATAAAAACCGCATCAAATATTTGTTTTATTTTAAAGATACTTTGCAGAAGATTTTCTACCACATGGCTGGGTACAACAATCTGATTTGGCAACTCTTTTGCGCTAAATCTTCCTCGCAGGATCGTTGCCGATTTTTGGTCATTGGGGACAAAGATCATAGAGCTAATCGGATACTCTTTTATATCTCCATGGAAATGGAAACTATCCAGATTGTCACCGGTGATTTCGTTGTAAATATACAGTTTTGCCGTTGCCGTCACCGAATCACGGTTGCGGTCCATGACGATGGTTGGGTCATAGACATTAGCCAAATCCTGATGCCCATGCCCCAATCCCATGATAACCCAGTTTGATTTCAGATCGGTAAAAATCGCATTATCATCCGGTGTATTTGACTCCTGCAAAATTCCGACAACCGTCATTTTAAGCGGATAAACACCGGCCAGATCGAAAAAATTTTCCGGGGAGGAAATCAGGCTATCGCCCGGTGACATTTCCAACCATTCAGCAACACGTGCACCCAGGACACATTCCCCCACATAACCCATATTTCGGCCCCTGGAGATTCGCAGATCCCTGAATTCCAGATAATCCAGGTTGATACCAACAATGGGAAATCCGCGTGCTTTGAATCCAGACAAGATAGGAATCGCCTGTCCCAAACCCGTTTTGCCCAGTTCCTCCACTGTCCCGGCAGTAATGGTTTCAATCTCTTCCTGTTGAAAATACATGGTATTGATAACCAGGTCTGTGGAACTACCCTTCGCACCAATAATCAAGGGGGTAGAATCGGCCCGGGCCATCAACTGCTCTTCGCTCTCTTCGATCAATCGCTGTAATCCATTGGGCAGGAACGTGATGATTCCAATTGCTGTAATCAGTACGATTGAGCGTACTTTATGATAGATTAAATATCGATAGGCTAAATAAAGACTTTGATTCATACTATATTATTTTTATCACGAAGATTTTTTCGCATAGCGCATTGTGCAAGGAGCATAGCGAAAATCACTCCATGCGCTTTGCGTCAAGCGCTCTGCACATAACTCAGCGAATTGTTATTCCAATTATTAACTCAGTTTCCGGAAATCGATTACCCGGTCAAATCCTTTTAACAATTCATGATCATGGGTAACCGTAACCAGGGTAGATTGATAATTCTGAACGTATTTAAACAGAATATTCATTATATGTGATTTATTCTCAGGATCCAGATTTCCCGTCGGCTCATCAGCCAGGATAACCTGAGGTTGGTTCAATAAGGCCCGGCAAATGGCAACGCGTTGGCGTTCTCCATGAGATAATTTGGATGGATGTTTGTATAATTTGTTCCCAATATTCATTGAATTCGCAATATCTACCACAGAATTCTTTATTTCATTATTTACCTGCAATGATGTATTGATCCGGAACGGTAAAAGTATATTATCATATACGTTTAGATAGTCGAGCAATTTAAAGTCCTGGAATACAAAACCAATCTTGTTCACCCGGTAATTTCGACGCTCCTGATCATTAAGAATATTAATTGCCTCATCGTTTACCGAGATTTCTCCCTCGCGCGGAAGCAAAATTCCGGCAATGAGGTTTAGCAGCGTTGTTTTACCAAAACCGCTGGGACCGATAATCGCCGTTTTTTGTCCCCTATCAATCTGCATTGATTTAATTGCCAGATGAAAATCGGAATTGGGGTATGAATATTTAATGTTGCTTAATTGGATCATATTTTATCGCACATGTGTATTATATATGGCGTCCTTTTGATACCCCGGCATAAGCGTTCCCCAGCATAGGCGTTAACGCCTATGCTGGGGAACGCCTGTGCTGGGGAATGCCTGTGTTGGAATGTGCCAATTTACAACCTCACCTCTTCTATAATATCCAGACCATGCATTTTCCAGACACCATTAACCGGCACTACGTTAACGATAGCCTGGTATTGATTTGTGCGGCTGTGGATGTGGCCCCAGTGCCCAACGGTTCCCCTAACCTGCCAGCGGCAGTTATAGGATCTTCCCTGTTTGTTACTCTCAACCTCCTCCACATCCATGATCGTTACCTCTTTTACTTTTGCCCGTATCCCACCCTGGTTCTCTATAACCATACTTTTCTTCGTCTGCAGATAAACCTCCGATAACAACTCACCTTCATTGCTGATAGCTAACTTGTCATATATATCACTTTCTTCTCTGAAATCGAAGGCCCGGTAAGTATTTTTAAGTAATTCACCAATTAATATTTCCGCCTCAGGCCGTGAGAATGTTTTTTTCTCTAAAAAGGGAATTTCGAGCGTATAATGGATGGGAAAGGTAATGACTGCTATAATAAAGACCGTTATCAAAATTCCTTTCCGTTTAGTCAGCCACCCTTTAATATTATCCTTGTTTTTAATTAGCATAAAAATAGTGGATAAGATCAAAATAAGCGAGAAAATTGGCATATTTAGAGATGCATTGGTTACCTGGACTTCGGACAGTGTCGGTAATTTATAGGTTTTAAGATAATTTTTCCATTTCAGGATATGATCATCGGGAGTGAGAATATATTTCATCGGTCCGGCCGGATCAGTCGCTGTATTTGGGATATTGGTGATATTTTCACTGAACATATCCCAGTTTATCAAAATATCCTGGGGAATTCCCGGATCCGGATAGGCAAATATGACACCAATAATCGCGGAAGCATAATGCATACGTTTGGGTTGATCCACAACCTGAATCCCATACATATTGACTTCAACAAAATGAATATTATCGATTATTGGTGTTGATTGCCGGTTATCAATAGTTACAATATTTCTGTTGATTAGAAAATTCGCAACCTTATTTTTTAAATTTTCCTGATCCGCGATCTCGATATACTCATCAATCCCATATCCCAAATCGATCCAATCTTCGAGATCTTTCACCCTGGATAGAATTTCATGACGTACCTCATAAGGATCAATATACAGAAACGACATGATCGAATTGTTATGATGTCTGCGTATATTCTTATTATCATAAAATGAGTACCAGGGATCTGTCCAATTTAAATTAACCGTTTCTGTCGCCCCCAGATAGCGAATATCATTTATCGGTATTTTTTTATGATAGGTTACAAATCCGATATTGGCCATTGTAACATCATAACCATCACGCAAGGGCGGAGTAAAGGAAATGCGCTTCGGCTTATGCTTAAATGGGTACTTAACTTCAACAAATACAACATATTTGCTTGCTTTGCTTGTTGTATCCACTTTTCCTGTATAGAGAGATGTGCGCGGGATCCGCTCGATGAAATCAGTACGGATTAATTCACCATGTAGTTTACGCCCATCAACTGTCACGATAAAATCATCAGAAAAAAACTTTTGCAGACGACTTCGTTTATTTTCTTCCGAATAACCAGCATTATAATATCTGATGGGAATAATATTTTTAAACCATTGGACGTCTTCTTCTCCAATTTCATAAGTCATCAGAACGAACTGCTCTTCGACACGCATCTCAATTATCGTTTCGCATTTGTCTGCCTGGATCAGGGTAATATAATCCGCATACCCCGTACCGGTTAAGACAACAAAAAATAAAATTAATAAATATACAATAGAAGTTATTCTAAACATTTTGCATCAAATAATAGGATATAGATGAATTCTGTAATCGCATCTTAAAAAATAAAACAATAGCCTATCCTGCCAATTTTCTAATCCGGAATGAAATTATAATTAAAACAATACCGCCAACCAGGGCAAACACACCAATCAGCCAGACTAAAGTCATCGCTGAGACCAGGGGATTTGCCAAAAGGAGAACAGCAAAAATTACTGAGAGGAGCCCACCCAGAATCATTGACCATTCATTTTTTATGGTCTTTCGTAAACGAATACCGGTAATAATACTCCCGATACCGGAGGCCAATACCATAAAAGCAATCAGATATATCAAAAACGTTGCCCCAATAACCGTACTGACAAATGGTTGGATAAAAATAACAATACCTGCCAGCACAGTAATGATACCGACAAACATGCCCCATCCCCAATCTTTGTGTGATTTTCTGCCACGGATCGCTTCGACAATGGTAAGAATACCATCAAAAAACCAGTAGAATCCAAGGAACATAACCAATACCATGAGTGTGGGTAATGGTCTGGAGATAAGAAATATACCCATTAAGAGAATTAATATTCCCCTTAGTAATACCAACCACCAGATGGAAGACAAGATCTGGTTAATACTCATTTTTTCTTCTAGGGCCATGATATACCTCCTGTTTTCGATGATTCAAATATTACAATTATCTATTACATGATCTCGGACGGAAGTGGACAACGACCTATTAAATCCATCTATTTAGTCAAGCTGAAATCCCACACCCATATTAAATACCCAATACCATTTATCTTTATAAAATGATTTATCCAGCCAGAAAGGTGTAAAATTGAATCCAAGGTATACATTATCACTGACAAAGGCGTTTATTCCCAAAGGTATAGCAATAGAAAGGCTTGTCAGGGATCTTGTTCCAACAAAAACATCATCATTATCTATATCCATCAGACCACTCACAGCAAAGTCAACACCGGTTGACTGAAACCCAAATCCAAAACCAATGTATGGCGTCCAATTATTGTTTGGGGTAAAATAATACTTACTTGTCAAATAAATACTCAATGTTTTATAACTCTGCCATGATTTTGTATCGAGTGTTATATCATAGGAATCCTCGGACCAGGAATAGCCCAAATTAGCGCCAAAGGCAAATTTTGAATCGCTAACCATTCTTTCAAATGTTGTATTGAGACCATAAGTGAACAAATTATTTTCTGTTGCTGCACTTTGAGTCTCCAGAAACCCCAGATTAATTGTCCACAGAGTTACGTCGTCTTTAATCTGTGCTTCAGCATTAGTAAAACTGAATACAAAAATAAATAAACATGTTAAAATCAAAAATTTCTTAGTCATAATAATCTCCTCAAAAATTAGTTAATATTTTAGCGAACTGTAATTTGGAATTAGGAACCGGGTATTGTGAGTTCCTAATTCCTAATAACATTCTTTTTAGCAGTGGACTCATTAATATATCAAAATAAAAATGGGAAACAACTAACATAGAAATAAATATAGTGACTGTTCGCGAACGGCCACTACTATGACGCCTCTATTTGATTTCTACATCAGTAAAATGAAATTAAAATTGCGGATTGATATAATACCTAAATCTAAACCGGATAATATTAACATTATTCATAAACCCCTCCGCTGTTCCCTCTCTGGCATTTTGGCGGATATATACAATTTCAGCCCGCCATGTTTTATTGATTAACCATCCCAATCCAAAGGTAAGACGGTTGCGGTCCACATAGGTTTCCTGAATCGCTGCACCGGCATTTGCAAATATCTCAAACGAGCCGTATAGGTAAAAAACCTGATTAATCGCTGATAATCTCAGATTTGGCGTTTTAGCCATAATCCGATATCTGAGTCGAAAATTAAAATCATTTCCTCCCGATTGCGTATAAAATGTAAACCTCTCTTCTAAACGAAAATAATGAGAAAGAACCATGAAGTCAGGCCTTGGCCAAAGAATCCGTAATCCCTGCCAGGGTCTAAATTCAAAGGTGTTACTATCATTGCTTTCATGAGTATAAATAATGCGGATTCCACCTCTCAGGTTTAAGTCAAGATTAAGATCATACTGAAAAGCCGGATTAACATAGATACGCTGCCAGGCTTCCTGTGAAATCAGGCCTCTTAACCCCACTACACCATCATAGACGAGTCGATCATTTTTATAATAAAAAGTCCTGAAATCCATCCAGGTTTGAAAATCCGTATCAGTAGAATCCTGGGCCAGTAGCGTAGGTGCAGAGGTTAAGACAATCAAAAGAGCTACTAAAAAGATTGTTGCGAATCTGTATGAATGTGTCAATTTTGTCCCTGAAATTCTATATTTACAGCAATCATTTATGGTTAAAATTTTCTCGTGAATATATAGATTGTATGTAAATATTCAAAGTTAATAATTTTTGATAAATAAAAACCAGATAAATGATTGACATTGGGAATTGGTCATTTATTTAAACCCGCAACTTTCCTGCCAAATATTTCCAGAATTTTATATTGAGCAAGTAACATTTTTCCAATATATCAGTATACTCCTATTATAAATACCGGCCATATTTTGTTAAATCTAAATGATATTCATTGATCTTAAAAACAGAAAACTTTTGGGGAGGTTAAGATGTTGCGGATTTCAGATATCTATTGGATTAATGCTACTTTTATTAATGGTTTGAAAAATAAATAAAGCAAAAATAATATTAGCTTAGATAATTCATAGCGCGGCCTCTGACTACAATAAAAGAAAAGACAAAAGATTTAAGGGTAAAGGGTAAAATCAAATAATCGTATCCTCGTAGAGGATAAATTATTGTAACAAAGCATGCATAAACAAAACCTCATCCTCGGAGAGGATGCATTATTGGTGGTATTAGTAGATTTATTGTAAAAAGCAGAGATCGTAGTGAAACCTGGCTTCTTTACCCAATCATGCCCCTACTTATTTGTTAAATGTAGAATACAATGAAAAATATTTATTTGAATTTTTAGATTAAATTTTTCAAAACACGTTGACGCGTATATAATGTCACCAATTATAAATCCTCTACGAGGGTTATATGTTTTTTGGTTGCGATTCTTTTTAAATCATGAGGGGGAGGAAATCTCATGGCATTGTCATTTGATGAATTTGTAAAATCAACAATGCAAAATGGCGTTAATAGCGCTATTCGTAGAGTAAAAGAAAAAGTCAATCAATCCATCAACGTAAAATATGATGAAACAGAAATCAACGATCTTGGGTATCATTTTCTTAATGAATTAAATCGTATTGATGACGCGATTGAGATCTTTAAGTTTAATATAATTTTATTTCCCAAATCTTCAAATGCCTACGATAGCCTGGGGGAAGCCTATTTTGTTAAAGGGGTTACGGAGGAGGCCATTTTAAATTACCGAGAATCCCTGGAACTAAATCCCACAAACAAAAATGCCCATCATATGTTGAGACAACTGAGATTTATGCATTAATCAGTGTCTGTCATTAATGTCATAATAGGACCTCACCCCGACCCTCTTCTGAAAGGAGAGGGAGAAAGAAAGTCCCCCTTCTCCTTGCAAGGATTTTTAAGGGGGAACAGACCATGCTATCCGCGCTATATTATATCGAGTATCCCCGATTAAATCGTTTTCCTATAGAAAACACATCGGGACTAAATCCTCTATGATTTAGCCAGTATCGAGCATCTTGTATCTCGTATCACGTATCACATATCTCTAATCCCAGATCTCACATCACATATAAAATCGGAAATTTTATCGGTTAAATTGCTGTTACTATTCAAATATCATTAACATCCAGATTTATTAGCCTTTTTATCCATTAAGATTTTCGGATGTTTTACATGATTTTTCTGATATAAAAACGTAGATTATTGAAGAAATAATTTTCCTTAGGAACCTCTAACCTGGATAAAAAAATGCAGCAACCTGAAAATTGTAACTTAGTAATATTTGGAGGTTCCGGTGATTTAACCAGACGCAAACTGGTTCCGGCACTATATAATCTTTATTGCCAGGATCTTATGCCCCAGAAGTTTGCTATCCTGGCACTTGGCCGGAAAATTTTCAGCGATGATGCCTTTCAGGAAAGAATGATCGCAGGAATCAAAGAATTTACCAAAGTTGAATCGGGGAAAGAAAAATGTTTATCTGAATTTATTCAAAATGTTCACTATCAAAATATAGATGTATCCGAGCCAGAACATTTCGCAAAATTGAAAGAGCGTCTTAAAAGTATTGATTTAAAAAAACAAATTGATGGGAAATATCTTTTTTACCTGGCGATGCCTCCGGGCACATTTGTCCAGATTGCAAATAATCTTAAAAAGCAGGGGCTGAATAAACAAAAAAATGATAATGATTGGAAGCGAATCATATTAGAAAAACCATTTGGCCATGATTTAAACTCTGCCCGGAAACTAAACCAGGAATTACTTAAAATATTTTCCGAAGATCAGATATATCGCATTGATCATTACCTGGGAAAAGAAACCGTACAAAATATTCTCGCTTTTCGATTCGCGAATGTTATTTTTGAGTCTCTCTGGAATCAAAAATATATCCACCATATAGAAATTACGGCATCTGAAAAGATTGGTGTTGAGGAACGTGGCGGATATTACGATCAGGCGGGTGCTTTAAGAGATATGGTTCAGAATCACCTCTTGCAACTTGCGGCTGTGATAGCCATGGAACCACCCTCCCATTTTGAGTCAAACGCGATTCATAATGAAAAAGCAAAAATATTTCAGGCTCTTCGACCTTATACACAAAAAGAAATACAATCAAAGATTATTCGCGGACAATACATTGAATCGAAGATCAGAGGGGAACAGGTTGGCGGATACCGGAATGAATCCAATGTGGCTGATAATTCAAAAACAGAAACATTTGTTGCCATGAAATTTTATATCGATAACTGGCGCTGGGGGGGTGTTCCCTTTTATATCAGAACAGGAAAGCGGTTACCCACAAGGGTAACTGAAGTCGTTGTCCATTTTAAAAAGATTCCACATATCATGTTCCCGGAAAACAGTCAGGAGTCCATTCACGACAATAAGCTGATTCTCCGTATTCAACCCGATGAAGGTATCCTGTTGAAATTCGGAATGAAACTGCCCGGTGCTAAATTTATTATTAAAAACGTGGAAATGGATTTTCACTATTCTGATTTGTCTGACAATCAAATTCCCGAAGCGTATGAACGATTATTGCTTGATGCTATCTTAGGTAATAGTACACTTTATGCACGGGCAGATGAAGTAGAGGCCAGCTGGGAATTTATAACACCAATTCTCAATACATGGGAAACTGATCCTAAGATACCAGTTTATGGCTATCCGGCCGGCACCTGGGGCCCAAAGGAAGCCAGAGATTTATTCGATGATCCAGATGAAGACTGGCGCTATCCCTGTAAAAATTTAACCGGCGCGGATAATTACTGCGAACTTTAAAATCATTTTTCGCGCAGCGACGCAACGTTTTTTCCACGAATTATACGAATTTTTGCGCCACGCTTTTTGCCTACTTTATGGCCAACAAAAAGTATGTCCTGACGAAGGAAGAGTAGACCTTGCCGAAGGCAAGAAAAAATACACAGAATTCAAATATTATCATGAAAGCAAACAGCTACATCTTCCAAACATCAGATTTATTGTATCATGCCCTAGGTGAATCCTTCAAAGATTCTGTAAGCAGGGTGGAGAGGCAAGGATGGAAAATACATATCGCGCTCCCGGGTGGTTCAACCCCACACAAATTCTTTCAGTATCTCAGTGGTCCGATCAGCGACGAAATAAATTGGAATGTCATTCACTTTTACTGGGGAGATGAACGATGTGTCCCACCCGATCATCCGGATAGTAATTACGGTATGACCAATAAAGCACTATTGAATAAAATTGATATCCCAAAATATAATATTCATCGAATCTATGGAGAATCTGAACCGGAGAAGGAAGTTTTGCGCTACTCAGAAGAAATCAGGGCAAATGTTCCCTCTAATAATCAAAACTTACCCCAGTTCGATTGGATCATTCTTGGCCTGGGGACAGATGGCCACACGGCTTCGCTTTTTCCACACATATCATTATCATCGACTACAAAACAGATTTGTACCATAGCAACACAACCGCAGAGTGGGCAAAAAAGAATCTCCCTTACATTATCTATATTAAATAATGCCAAACATATTTCTTTCCTGGTTACCGGTAAATCAAAAGCTCAGGTTGTGGCATCTATCCTTAATGAAGATCCGGAGAGATATAAGTATCCAGCAGCAAATGTGGCACCATCCCGGGGAATCCTGGAGTGGTACCTCGATCAGGAAGCAGGCGCATTCCTTTAAAATGTCCATTCGCATATTCCGAATTCATCCCTGTTTACATTTTGCATTGGTGTATAAATTTGGTTAAACTATCGAAATTTTTAGCAAATCGTGGATATGATTTTTAACGCAGGATGACATTTTATATTATAAGAGGTAAATAATGAAACGCAAAATTATAGAGATAATTGAAGAAAAATGTGATGGCTGTGGTCAATGTTTACCGGAGTGCCCGGAGGGCGCCATCCAAATTATTGACGGTAAGGCCCGCCTAATCAGTGATCTGTTTTGTGATGGTTTGGGGGCCTGCATCGGACATTGTCCAACCGGAGCTATTCAGGTAATTGAACGTGAGGCTGAACCATATAGCGAGGCGCGTGTGATGGAAAATGTAACGCGTCAGGGCCAGAATACCATCAAGGCCCACCTCCAGCATCTTCAGGATCATGGGGAAGTTGATTTTTTAAAACAGGCATTAACTTTTTTGAAGGAACATGATATTGCTGTTCCGGAATGGAAGACCGAAGTTTTGGCCTGTGCACAGGGACCGAGCTGTCCGGGTTCACAAAATACTGTTTTAATTGATCAGATACAGGCACCAGATGCTTCTCCGGATGTTCCCTCTGCACTAAGTCACTGGCCAATCCAAATGCACCTGGTTTCACCGATGGCACCACAGTTTGTTGGATCAGACCTTGTATTAGCGGCTGACTGCGTGGCTTTTACTCTTGGAAATTTCCACCAGAAGTTTCTTCCTGGCAAAACCCTGGCGATTGCCTGCCCAAAACTGGATCAACAGCAGGAAATATATCTGGAAAAACTTAAGGTACTTATAGATCAGGCAGAAATTAATTCATTGACAGTCATGATTATGCAGGTACCCTGCTGCCGGGGGTTAACAATGCTTGCACAACAAGCTGCTGAGATGTCTGACAGAAAAATTCCTGTCAAACAGATTATGGTTGGTATTCAGGGCGAGATTCTTCAAGAACAAACACTGACCTAAGTATAAATAGCAATTTTCTCTCACGCAAAGTCACTAAGACGAAGAGAATAATGTATAAAGGATATAAAACGGTTTATATAAATATTCCATAGTAGTGGCCGTTCGCGAACGGCCACTACTATATTTACCATAAATCAATATATATAATAAAAATAATTCGTAAAATTCGTACCAATTCGTGTAAATTTGTGGAAGATATCTTGAAATTTGAAATTCGGAATTCGTTATGATCGATAAAATTAGAAAACAATGGGAGACTAATCCTCTCCCATTAATTATGATAGCGGCAATCATTTTTCGATTGCTGGCAGTGATTTTCTCCAAAGGCTATGCCATGTCGGACGATCACTTTGTGATCATTCGCATCGCCCAGCGTTGGCTTGACGGTTACAGTGATTGGTTCAACAAAGATCATCCCAGCGGATTCAGCCTGGTTTACCCCGGTCTTCATTATATTTTATTCTATCTTTTAAAGCTAGTCGGAATTACAGATCCTCAGATTAAAATGTTTATAGTTCGCTTTCTCCATGGTACCTATTCCCTGCTCATCGTTTATTTCGGTTATCAAATTGCCTTAAATATGGGCGACAAGAAGACGGCTAAGCATACGGGAATCTTTCTGGCTCTGTACTGGCTTCTCCCCTTTATGAGTGTACGTAATCTAGTTGAAGTCGTATGTATCCCCCCCATGATGATAGGATTTTATTTGGGTCTTAAAAGTGAAGAGGAAAAACGGTTAAAATTATGGATATTAGCAGGATTTTTATTTGGAATCACCTTTGCAATCCGCTATCAAACCCTTCTGATTACAGGAGGAATAGGATTAGTACTCTTGTTTCAAAAGAGATGGCAGCCTTTCACCTATTACTCTTTGGGAGTGATTCTGGGATTATTTTTATTGCAAGGGGTAGTTGATATCATCGCCTGGGGCTACCCGTTCGCTGCTTTTGTGCAATACACCGCTTATAATGTTGATTATCGCTATGCTTATGTGGTCGGTCCCTGGTACCGTTATCTTCTCCTGATAACAGGAGTTTTAATACCACCGATTAGTTTTTACCTTATTTTTGGTATATTTAAATCATGGAAAAAACATGCCCTTCTCTTTTGGCCTGTTTTAATATTTTTTGTTTTTCACAGTTATTATCCTAATAAGCAGGAACGTTTTATCCTGCCAATTTTGCCCTTCCTGGTAATTCTTGGATTTCTTGGCTGGAATCATTTCATGGAGCGATCACAGTTTTGGTTAAAACATCAAAAATTATTGAGGGGAACCTGGATATGGTTCTGGATGATCAATAGTATTTTATTGATTGCCTTATCATTTACCTATACAAAAAGAACCATGGTTGAACCCCTGAGTTATTTATCTCAAAAATCTGATCTTAATGCCCTTATCTTCGAATACCCGAACGACAGTATGCCCTGGTTCCCCAGGTTTTATCTGGAAAATGAAGTTCCAATATATCGATTTTACAAGGGTGCTGATGTGAATAAAATTAGAGACAGATTACTTGCTGCCGATCATGGTATACCAAATTATATCTATTTTTATGGGAATGATAAGTTGGAGAGTCGTATCGAACAGATGGAACAGATTCTTGAAAGCAGACTAGCTTTTGAGAAGAAAATCAATCCCAGCAATATTGACTGGTTAATGCACGCTCTTAATCCCCGGCACAATAAAAATCATACCGGGTATATTTATAAATTAACAACCAAATATTAGGAATTGGGAATTAGGAATTCATTGGGAATTGGTATTTTAATATTCTTAATCAATAACAATGTCCAATGACCAAGCTCGAATGCCAAATCAAATCCCAACGCTTCAACTTCAATCTATTCATATTTCATAAAACCTATCCTTCGACTCCGCTCAGGATGACCATATAGGAGAGTTTAATATGCTTGTGGTTCAATTTCATCTCTTACTAAAATTGATAGCCATCATCCAGAGTTTTTAAAAAAGCAACAATATCATCAATATCCTGCTCGCTCAATCCAAGATTTCCCATCTCCTCTTTATTGACATTCTCGGGGACTTCCGGTTCCGGCCAGGGGCCAATATCACGTGTATTATAAAATGAAATAACTTTCCGCAATGTTTGGAAAACACCGTTATGCAGATAGGGTGCTGTTTTTGCAATATTGCGCAAGGTTGGAACCCTGAATTTACCGTTTTCAGAAGCCTTGCCGACGACAGCCCCCAATCCCAAATCAACGTATTCCGCGCCATCGGGATTAAGTTCTTTATTTAGGTAATAGAAAGGATTTGCCGGATTTTTAGGAACACCAAGATTGTCATAGCTAAAATCCGTTAATAAAGGTGGTGTACCATCTTCGCCTGCATTGCCTGGATGACAGGCGGCACAATTACCCTTTGCCGGACTGTTAAAAGCGACCAAACCTCTTAGTTCCTGTTCACTCAGTTCAACTTTTCCCTTTATATAATAATCAAACTTCGAGGTAAAGGGATTTAATTCTGCCGATCGTTCGTATTCGGCGACAGCTATCGCAAAATACTCAAAGGCCTTTTCCGGATCATCAAGTGCCTTTTCTCCAAATTCTTTTCGGAACAGATCCGCATAGCCGGTTTCTCGAATGGATGCAATAATACTTTCGATATCCTTATTGGCCATCTCCAGTGGATTGAGAGGTGGTCCCTTTGCCTGCTCTTCCAGCGAATTGGCACGACCATCCCAGAAAAGACCTCCCAGATACATTTCTTCGACTTCATCATAATGCAATATCGGAATGTAGGCAGTATACATAGCTGTGAGATCATTGCGATTACCAAACCTCGCCTTATGGGCACCCTGTGAGACCGGAAGATGTGGTTTTGGATCAGCAAAGGCAAAATCGGGATGATGGCAACTGGCACAGGATTGACCGGAAGGTGTTGAAAGAGTTTCATCAAAAAATAATAGTTTGCCAAGCGCTTGCCTGGAAGTCAGTTCTATCTTCTTAATCTTTAATGAAGTATCATCTGTACAGGATGATGAAAATACGATTAAAGCGAGGATACATACGGACATCGTTAATTTCCACATTTTATCTCCCCATCTAAATTCAACTTAATTTCAGACAGTCCATTAATTTTATCAAGGATATCATTATACAACCCGTTGTGCAAATTAAAAATTTTTGAAAAAAATCAGAATAACATTGATTGAATTGGTGTACATTGGTCACCCCGAACTTGTTTCAGGGTTTTAATGTTTAGTTTATAGATTCCGACCCGCCTAGGCGGGCGGGAGAATGACAACATTTTGTCTAATTTTCTAAACTATTGTCGTAGTTCAAATAAATTCGCACCACGAGTTAATATAAATAATATTACTATTAGAGGCTTCTAAATAATACAAATTTATAACATTTTTCTATTCTACGTTCTTTGCGCTCTGCGTTTAATTTTAGCCTGGATTAATCAAAATAATTAATTTCATATTCTCATTGGTTTTGTATAAATTTAGGCAATCTTTTAGATCAATTGAATATAATCCTTTTAATAATATTATCTAAAGAGCAAAATATGAAACTTTGTGTATTAATTATTTCCGGTTTATTTATATTTAACCTTTTCTCATGTGCTGGAGAAGAACAATCTCAGCGATCCGCTCCGACAATCCCCGTATATCAAATTCAGGGATATGACATTCCAATTTATCAGGAATTTGTCGGGCAGGTATACGGCTATAAAGATATCGCCATACGGGCCAGGGTTGAAGGATTTTTAGAGGGCATCTATTTTAAAGAAGGATCCCGCCTGGTCAAAGGCGCCAAATTATATACGGTGGAAAGTCAGCCATTTGAGGCTGATGTTGCGGCAAAGATGAGCCGGGTTGCCGAAGCCAGAACTATGCTGGCCAAGGCCCAGAGTGATTTAAACCGGATACGACCTTTAGCCCAACAGAATGCAGTTAGTCAAAGCGATCTGGATGGTGCGGTTGCCCAATACGAAGCCTCTGTTGCCTCGGTTGAAGCGGCAAACGCCAATCTACGTGCGGCAAAAATACAGCTTAGCTATACGAAAATATATTCTCCCATTTCAGGAATTATCGGCAGAACAAGGGCAAAAGTCGGCGATTTTGTCGGTCGTGAACCAAATCCGGTTATACTGAATGTCGTTTCCCGGATTGACACGGCTCTTGTACAATTTTTTATTACAGAAGCGCAGTATTTAGAAGTTGCCCGGTACCTCCTGACAGTGGAGGATTCCATCAAGAATAAAAGAGACAAAGCTCAATTTAGATTAATTCTGGTAGATGGATCTATATATGAACATCCGGGCAAATTAGACTTCATTGATAGAGAGGTTGATCCAACAACCGGCGCCATGCTCGTTCAGGCCTCATTTCCCAATCCTGATGAAATATTACGTCCCGGCCAATTTGCAAAAGTTAAGGCTCGAATGGCTATAATCGACAATGGTATCATGATCCCTCAAAGATGTATCACGGAATTGCAGGGAAGATATAGTGTTTTTATCATAAATGAGGAAAATAAAGTCGAAATGAGGGAAGTTAAAGTCGGTCCTAATATTGGTGATTTTTGGGTAATTAAAGAAGGACTTGTGACCGGTGAAAAAGTGGTATATGAGGGTATTCAAAAAGTAAAAGAAGGCGGAACGGTAAATCCCATTATTCAAGATATCAAACCAACAGATCTGTAAAGGGTAATGGGCGTTGTAGTCCATCTTGAAGATGGACTACAACTTTGTTTCCGCAAGAATAGACACTATAAAAAATATTCAATTCGAGTGTAGGTAAAATTTTATGGGTAATTTTTTTGTTAATCGACCAATAGTGGCCATGGTTATTGCCATCATAATTGTTATTGTTGGTACAGTATCAATGATTGGTCTGCCTATTGAGCAATATCCAAATTTAACCCCGCCTATTGTACAGGTAAGAGCAACCTATACCGGAGCAAACGCCGTTAATGTAGAAGAATCCGTGGCCACACCTCTGGAGCAACAAATCAATGGCGTTGATAATATGATCTATATGAAATCGACCAATGCAAATGACGGTACGATGGTTGTCGATATTTCATTTGATGTTGGAACTGATCCGGACATGAACACCGTATTGTCTCAAAACCGGGTTTCTGCTGCCACAGCCAAATTACCTGAAGCCGTTAAAAAATATGGCGTTACGACTGAAAAATCATTACCTAATATTTTAATGTTGATAACCCTTACATCTGACGGAAGATATGATCAGGATTTTCTTGGAAACTATGCGCTAATCAATATTAAGGATCAAATCGCCCGTATT
>SDBT01001125.1_pt1 | contig 46019 bp, 62 predicted proteins | sample 2277101 | NCBI WGS metagenome assembly SDBT01 (sample SAMN10404973, study PRJNA504765) | marine sediment metagenome | isolation source: marine sediment core GS10_PC15, 103 cmbsf | place: Arctic Ocean: Southern Knipovich Ridge | collected 2010 | reverse complement strand
GAAGAATCATTCTGATGCTTCTTTCTGAAGAATCATTCTGATGCTTCTTTCTGAAGAATCATTCTGATGCTTCTTTCTGAAGAATCATTCTGATGCTTCTTTCTGAAGAATCATTCTGATGCTAAAAATCGTCTACCCAACTTATCGCGGCAGTCACATCAGGATTTGCTGCGTTAGGAAGGATGCTAATCGTCAAAGTTTCTCCAGGCAATAAAGCCACTTTTTCTTGAAGATTAAATGAAACCGAGTCTGTTCGCCCAATGCCTTGCGCGGTAAGGATCTCGCCGCCCGTAAGCGCCGTTGCTGATACATCTACTTCGACTGTTGAATGGCTTGATTGTGCGTCTACAAAAGATGCATCAGTCAAGGTAGCATTAAACGTGAGCAGGACCGTCGATGTCTTTACACTATCTTGAGATAAGTTCAATAGCGAAAGAAGGGTGTCAACGCGATTAACCTGCCCTTGAAACGTTTCTTTGTTTCGTATTGTGAGCACCGGGGCTTCAACGTCAACTGTAAACGTATCTACTGTCGCACTTGCTCCATGTCGGGCAGTAATTCCAGTACGTATGATGCCCTCAACAAAGCCACCCATAGAACCAATGGCAATCGAAACATCAGTTGTATTCGCCGCATTTTTTGTAACTGCACACAATGGCAATGTTGGGTTGTCAATCGAAGCAATTGTTGCCGTATTCGCATACCTAATACGATGAACCAATTGAAAATCACCAGTAAACGAATCCTGTCTAGAAAATTCTATCGCACCAAAGCCCAACCACTGATACCGGATTTGGTAAACATTGCCGTTTGTAATAATAAGATTGCTTGCAGAGTTTATATTCCAATTTGCTTGCGTTACGACTGTTTCGGTTGGGACGACCCCGGCAATGGTTTGAGCCACAGATGCAACAGCCGACGTGGCACTGCTTAAGCTAAACGTGCCTGAGTGTGCAACAGCATCAAAAGAACGAAACGTGACCTTATCTCCCGATGCTGTTGCCTTCCACCCTGCACCAAGGTCACTATAATCATGTACAGCAATTTCATTAGCCGTAAGCGTGACATTAGCCGTGTTCGTCACTGCTACCGTTGCATCAGCATCTCCGTCAAGTGTGATTGTAATATTTTCTGCATTTGAAGATCCAGTTGTGATGGTAAACGTTCTGAACTCAGGCTTTCCTCCCTGCCGACGCAAGATGGAAAAATCAGCACCATTGCATCCAAAAAAGTATCCATCGCTTACATCACCAATTCCCGCCCATTGAGTATTTCCAGCAACGCACGTTGAATACAAAGCTGTAAATCGAATCAATCCTCCCTGTCCTGGATTGTATTTAATAGTCCGGGCAGAAATCATTTGTGCGGAAGCATTTGCAGACGCACTTGTAGACAACACCGCTTTGTTGTCAGACGAAACAATACTTCCGCCGTTGTTCGTTAGGCTTTCAACAAGGTCGTCATTAATGCTGTACGGAAATTGGATTTGGGCAACTGGAGTAAGCTCCGAGACCAGCATTTCTCCAAAAGCAGAAGTCTCATCTGCTGGACGCTGTGACGTGCTTATTGAACTCCCAAACAACGGAAGACAAACCGCCACAAGCACAATGCCGAGCAATATTCTTTTCAAACTATAATTCATTTTTTGCCTGACCCATTCTTTAACTAGCGCCATCATTGCACTACTCTATTTCGCTTTTCCTACTTGATCCTCTAAGGTCTGAAACAACGTTCCGCCTGGATCAATAATAGCCATTATTGCTACATATTCGTCCGACTCAGTAAGTGGATCGGAATCGTAATATACTCTCCGGCTCGTGTCAGCTTCTCTGAATTTGGTAAATTTTGCATTCTTCATGTATCCAAAATCAAACCAAACCTCAACCTGCTTTTTTGCTGGACGAATAATAATTTGCGCGAGCTCTGCTCTATCAACCACATGAGGCGCGGCTTTTATTTCGGGCGTCACAGCAAATTCCGCAAAGGCCAGGGTGCCGCTACAACCTAACATTAAAACAATGATCATGAGTAAAAACATTTTGATGTAGTTCATTTTTGTTTCTCCCTTTTAGCTTGAGGTAATGAACGCAACGTTAATATCAACCAAATCTCCAGCGTCCATAATCGTCGTCCAATCTGATTGAACTTGCGTGCCTCTTATAAAGACCGATATAGACAAACTAGTACCAGAAACAGCGACACTCGGGACATAAAGCTCAGTAGTGGAAGAACTGTTTATATCGTGAATCCCTATTGTCGCACTAATGCTGCCGACAATATCCTCGGTGATATCCATCGTAATGATTTCACCGCCAGCACTCAGAGCAAAGCTCCCGCTTGATCCAGATTTGGCAAGATCCGTCGCAGCGTTAATAGTAGGGGCATTAAAAGATCCCCCTGCTCCACCTAATGTAATATCGATATCTGTCCCTGGCGTTGCTCCAGGTAGCACTCTAAGAGAAATGCTCCTGAGAACAGTTCTTCCAGTTGAAAGTCCTTCAAGGACATGATTCGCATTGTTCGCAATCAGCGTTCCGGTCACTGTAACGTTCGCCGGCAACCCGACCGTAATCGATCCTGCACCGTTGGTTATATCTACTTCATCTGCTGTTCCTGTAATCGTTGCCAAGACCGGATCGGTTGCCCCATCACCTATGGGAATTTGGCCATTGGCTGCTACTCCTAACGCTGTTATTGGATTTGTTCCTGACCCTAAAAGAATTCCACCATCAGTGAATGTACCCGCGCCCATGCCACCTTCAGTTACAGCAAGATCGACAGCCAAAGTCGTACTTCCATCACTATTGAATCGTGCTGCCTGAGTCGCCGCTCCATCCAGGTCGGTATAAAACGCCATGAAAGAATCATTCTCCCCCGCGCCTGGATCGTAGTCATCTTCTTTTCCAACCACGATCCGCGCCACGTCAAGATCGCCACCAAACCCAAATCGCAGTTGTGCTGTTTCATTTGTCGACGCCGCTGCATGTGGTTCGGTATTTTCTAATACTGCAAGGATGCTATCTCCATCTGTTGCTAGTTGAACCAATAATTTTCCATCGACAAGCAATCCTGCATCAAGAAAAAACCCTACATCATATTCACCAACCACATCTTGAGTTGTTCCATTAACGTAAAATTTAGTTCCATCAGGTTTAAGAAACAAACCAGCCGGATCATTTTGCTCGCTCAACACATTAAATGATTGTTCAAACACAGCCGTTGTAATATTCCATAATGTTGAAAGCGTATATTGTAAAACTCTTCTATCAGAAAGCTGAATAAAATATACTTTTGACCCGTCCGGTTTAAATGACAATCCTTGAGGTGTAAACCCCGCTGGAAGAATACTAAATACCTGTAAAAATGTTGCACTCGTTACGTCCCACGCAATTGAGAGATCGTATTCATTAATTTCGCTTCCAGCGTTTTCGGTTGCATACATCTTCGTTCCATCAGGTTTAAAAAATATACCCTTTGGTTGCAAACCTTGGGGGGCCAGACTAAAATCTTGAAGAAATGATGCCGATGTAATCAACCACGCAGTTGAAAGGTCATATTCATACACTTTATCATTTTGCCCTCCAACCATATACATCTTCGTTCCATCAGGTTTAAATGTGATGCCTTCTACAGTATTATCTTGACCTGACACGTCAAATAAAACACTAAACGATGCACTTGAAACATCCCATGCCGTTGACAACGTATATTCATTGACATCAAGTCCAGTACCACCAAGCACATACATCTTTGTTCCATCAGATTTAAAGTCAACGTCTTTTGCAGCAGTGTCTTGACCAGTAGTAGAAAACGATTGTAAAAACGCAGACGATTCAATGTTCCAAGCATTGATCGATTGCTGAACAGATGCCCCGGTTCCTATAATTGTTGCCGTTCCATTCTGGCACACCTTGATGGCTGTTTCGCTCAGGTCGGCGTAGAGGTTGTAATTACCAGCAGCGCAGGTTGGATTGGTATCGTCTTCGGTAAGTTCAAGGGCATCGAACTCAACCAGGTCGGCGGGATTTGCAGTCTTAACCGTTGTGCCGCTTTTGATCATTCCACTGAACGGATGCTCAATGGAACTTTGGGCAAATGCAGGCGCGGCAATGAACAAGACGCCAAATAGGACAAGAAGGATTCCTTTGTTATTCTTCATCAGTCTCTCCATGTGAACCCTCCACTCTATTGTTCTTCCAATCTCGTGATGCGCGTCGTGAACTCTAAAAACATCTTTGCATCATCTTTAATGTGAGTCTTGAGTTCATTGCGAATCTGCAAAAGAATTGACCCAAAAAATGTTCCGATAAGGCTTAATAGAACAGTAATGACACCAAGCAGCACTGTGTCCAGAGTGACATTCTCCACCTATTGCCACGCCGTCACATTGACAGATTGAGTGCCTGAGCATGCGATCACAGATACAGAAGCAATGTCTGCACGATCTTTCATGATGATCCGACCAATAGGGAACCTCGCGTCTCCTGCCGTATTAATTGCCGGGCATACCGCGGTGCCACCAACCCAGTCAATCGCAATAACCGCAGTATTTGTTGCATTGGCTTCGATCGCCACCGTGCTTGCCGTGAATCCAAACACCAGATTCACTGAGGCGGTAGTAATGTTGTCTCGCTCAACTGAGAACGGCACGACTTGTGCCCGAACTGTAGGCGACATCGGTTGGGCTGTTACTGACTCCGGAAGGAGGGAGGCCCCCCAAGCAAGAACAGCGGCAAAAGCAAGAACAACTAATGTCGTTCTAAAATATTCTTTCATCATGTCTCTACCCTTTCATGCAATAGGGCCTCAGTGGTCTCAGGAACCCCACCAGCCAATGTTTTTCTGAACCGAAGCCATCGCATCGATTGAGGGACGTCAATCGCTCCTTCGGCATTTGCTGCCCCACTCGTAATCGGACTGAACAGCGGCGCTTCCTGATCTGATGCTGCTGGCAACGTGAGTTTGTTGCTTATCCGAAGCTCAATCTGACCTCCAGATTCAAGCAAGCGCCAATGGATCGACTTATAGGAGCTGTCGCCGACAAACACCCAGTCACCATCTGCCGATACAGCACTTGAAAATATCTGACGAGTTTTAGGAAAAGGCATAACTATTCTCCTTCTATAGACAAGCCGGCCAAAAATGTGCGTAAAACAAAAAGAAGCTACGGGGCAATTTCTTCGAGTGGGGTATCTGGAAGAAGACGCGGAGGCGATTCATCGGTTTCCATAATGTCCATATTGGAACGATAGAAGTCTGCATTCGGTTGCAAGTCAGCATGTTCAATAGACACGCGACGGCCACGCTGCATCATCATTTCGGAGACAGGATACGTGAACCCGCTAATCGCACACGTATCCCAGTGTTCCCCGCGTTGATTATTGAAAGGGTTTGGCATTGCATTCCGTTAACCTGCAACCATCGAAACAGAACAGCCATCCTCAATCTGTTCATGCGTAATTACAGAAAGAAGATCGCCGACAGAAACGTCAAAAAAATACACCTTAAAATATGGAGGCCTTTCAAACCCATGCCATTTCCAGCCAATATTAACTTCCCGGCGATGTCGAGTAAAGATTTGGGAACGAGTACAAGAATCTTCAATCCACTTAGGAGCCTGAGTAAACCAAAGTGGAAGCCGAAGCGCCGCTATTGATCCATTCACTGGAAGATTGAAGCCAACATATGTAAGCTCGCCTTCACATCTATAGTGAACCCACCTCACACAAGCTACCTCTTCCTGCTTTTCCGCTGTGGTTTCACGTCGCCCGCGAGAGGTTGCTCCTTAGAAACCTGTCGCTTGCTTGCTGCTGATTTAGGCGAAGCCTCTCTGGTGCTTTTCTTGCCAGGCGAAGCCTCTCTGGTGCTTTTCTTGCCAGTTATTTTCCCGCGATTAAATGCCACTACACCCTCCCTTATGCCGTATTGGCATATGCGCCGGCTTCGTTATAGAAAAGAGTCAAGCGGACCTTGCCTGCCGTAGCAGCCGTTGTCCCGATGGTTGTTCCGTCAGCCTGAATCATATTAACTTGAACATCTTCAGCCGACACTGGTGCAATTGACGATAGATCAACATTTGTCGTGATCTTGCTGTTCTTTAACAAGTCAGCAGTCACCCCATATTTTACCGGCGTCCCAACTGGTCCAATGCCAACCCTTGTTGAATTGCCCCCAGCAACCACTAACGTCTGAATTTCAAGAATGGCAGCAATAACCTGGCCTGTAACGTTCCTGCCGATATCAGTTGAGATCGCAGCCAAGTTATCAAGCGTCGCTTCAAATGACTGCATCTTAAATCTGCCATCTGCATCTAACCCAAGAAAATGAGCATGCTCCCCAGCTTCTTCGCTGGACTGCCCAACCTTGCCAAGCCGATCGCCAAAGCGCTGATAAGAGGCAAGGTCATTAGGATTTAAACTCATGACATGCCCCCCTTACAGTCCCTGGCTTCCAACCCATCCGCGGGGATCGTGGACACCAACCTGGAACCGCATGAAGACCTGGAACAACGCATTCCTGGTCAGAAAGTCATCACTGGAATCAAATGACATTTCTTCGCGCATGATGAACGTAGCATAATGCCGGCGAGCCTGCATAAACCATGCAGTCGTACTCGTAAGATAATCAGAAACAAACGTTTTGAGGCCGGTGTGGTTGGTAGCGATCACGTTATCTTGAAGGTTCGCCGTTCCTGGCTCATTCCCAGGAGTTAGCGTCTGCTTCGCATCCCACTCCAGGTCAACAGGAACGACCAGCAAATTAGGACTCTGAACGATCGGGAACCCTTCAGTGTTTTTCTGCTTCCGAAGCAGGATCAACATACTCTTGACACCAGTCGGCCCAAGGTCGCTAGGCGTGGTTTGAATGTTGCTGTATGTGTTCAATGACTTCAGTTCCACATGAGCCGCACTGAACAACGCCAGCCCGTCAAACGTAGAAAACAACGACGTGCCAAACCCAGTATTCAACACGTTTGCAGAACGTACTTCCTGGGTCTGCCGAGCCGCAAGACCCAACTTGCTCGACATGTTCTTGATCTTGCCGTACTGGTCATCTGAGATCAACTCATGAGTGGCCTGAAATCCGCCAGCAAATGATTTTGATGTATAGCGCACCTTGTTGCCTTCAATCGGAGTGTCGAAGATCACTGGATCACCTTCGGCCTTCTCGGGAATTGCAGACAACCCTGACAGCTCCAGAAACTCTTCAAAGTTCCTGCTGCTTATTTCTTTGTTCAGCAACATAGGCCACTGAAGAGGCTGATCAGTAAACTCATCGTGGAACACCTTAAACAGCCCAGGCCGTAACTGCTCCGCGTGTTGTGCTCTTACTGCAAGTCCCATTGTTCAGTCCTCCTTCTAGAAGAGATTCTTTCTGAAGCTCTTATGCAACCCTAATTGCAAGTACGTAAACATCCAGCGCTGGAGAATCGCTTCCACCGCCATCAACTTGTGCCACCCGAAGATTTGCTCCAGCAGTAATTTCATGCTGCGCGTCATCAACTGAGACCGCCCTTGCAACAGACTGATCCCCAAGAAGCAAAGGTATTGCATCAGTAATGTCAGTTGTAACATTCTGAATCGTCACAGTATCCGACGCAGTTCCTATTGCTTTCAGTACAGCCCAAGCATCAACAACGCGAACCTTGTGCTTCATAGCCACATCAATATTTGCAGAAGCCCCTCCAGCCGTCAGAACCCGGAAGATCACAGGAACGCCGCCTTCAACATTGGCATCGGCAACATTTGCAATGTTCGATGCATCAACCTTCGGCACAGAGATGGTATTTAAAAACCTGAAATAAACAATGCCATTGGTATCGCCAGAGTCGCCTCTCAGCCCAACAATTTCAAGTACAGGATCGCCGCTCTCTGATTCATCAACATGCCAATTATTTCCGTCTTTGACAATCCCACGCAGGTCGCCAACATCTGTTTGATCATTTGTACCCGATCCACTTATATTGGCTTGGAAGATAACAGCAGGAAGCGGCAGCACGCCTTGGATCTCAGCATTGGTTGTTCCAGACGCATCAGACAATGCAATCGCATCAATCTTGGCTGGATCTGCACCAATCTCAGCAACCTGTCCGCCAGCATTTATTAACAGCGGAGCGCCTTTCTTAAAGGTCTGAGCAGCCGCTTCAAGAAATGTGCGAACCGGCATTGCTTTGCCATGCGAAATAGACACAGCCGCCATAGGTTGTTTTGGTATAGTCGCCATAGAAATATCCTCCTAATTATCTAAAGAATTACTACGTCGCCATTGAAACAACATGCCGAGACCCGCCATCCAATTGAGGAATGTCTCTATCGACCTGAGCCTGAAGCGCGATAGAATGATCTACAACACCTTGTTGCCTCTCGATAAATTCTTTCTTGTCGCACTTCATTAGGATGTATTCAGCAAACCGCACCACAGATCCTTCGTTTGCACCATAACGCTGCAACCCAACCTCGGCAGGAAGAACGGGAACGTATCCATTAGAATCTGCTTCGTATTCATTGCCAGACCATCCGCCGTTCGCAGTTGCCATCGTTGTTCTCACCCATCGACACTGATACTTTTCTTCGTCGTCAGGATCAACAAAACGAACTGCCGGAAATTTACCAACGACAGCACTGTTATTTTCAACGATAAGTTTCTTTGGTTTCTGTGCTGCCATACATCCTCCGGATTACACGACTTTCAATAGCCGGCCATCTTGCTCTGTAAGCATTTTATGGCTTTCTTCAACGTCCTTTTTACTCAACCCCAGCTTCCGCCCGACTTCAACTTGTTCAGCAGACGGGCCTCCTGGCTCACGAGTCACGCCAACTTCTGATACGGGCAACGCCGCAGTCGTTTTTGCTTCATGTGATTCAGTTATCCGCATTCCAACTTCCATGGCATATGCCCGCTTCCACGCTTCCGGATTGGTAAGCGTGTCTGGATTCTTTACACTCGCCATTGACGCATAAACCTTATCCTTCACATCAGCAAAATTGGGTAAATGCTCAATGCTTTTAGCGGCAATGCCAGACTCTCGTTGGAGACGAACGCCCGCAGACTCCTCATCACGTTTTTGTTTAGGCTCGACAACTGTTTTGTGATACTCATCAATCGCCGCTTTCGCAATTGCCTGTGCGCTCTTTGCTGGCCCTTGATTGTAAAACGTAGCATCATCAATTTGATCAGGCGGGGTTGCAGTAGAAGCATCCCTAGGTGGATCAGCGGGAGCAACAGCAGCGCGAGACTCTTTGACTTCCCTGAGATCACCCACGACATTCGCAAGCACTTCTCCAATAGGCTTCAATGCCTCCTGAAGAGCCGTTGGTGTTACAGCGCCTTCGCCGACCTTCGTTGAATCCTGTTGGGTTTGATCTTCAGAAGATGTGCTTGATTGATCTTGGTTTTCATTCGCCATCGCTAACCTCTTCGTCGTTAGGAGCTATTGTTTCGCTCAATAGTGCAATGAAATCATTAATAAAGTCAATACGACCAACAGTTTGCTGACACGTCTTTTCTGAATCGTCAGCTTTTAACAAGCCCGGCAACTCCAATATTGCGATCCGCCTATACTCCTCCAGAAGCTCCAGCAGCACTTCTGCATCAGCGCCAAGCATAATATTCTTAATATTCTCAAAGCGCGGATCTCCGGGTGGCCACGTAGGTTTATTGATATCAAAACTCACGTTATGCTCCTTGCTGAAGAATCATTCTGATGCTCCTTACTGAGTAGCTTGCTGATCTGCTAATTGCCGATCCTGCCCTGCTCTTTGTAGGTCTTCTTCTGTCGCCTCTTCACCAACAGTCTCTTCAGCCTGCTGCGTCGCCTGTTGCGCTGCTTGAAGGGCCACGATAGCATCCGGCAAGAACTTCTTCACATCACGGATCTTAAAGTCTCGGAAGATTTCCTCCATAAAGAAAACGGACTTCTGAAGAATCTGCGTTGCGTATTGTTGCTGTGCAAGGGGAACGTCTTGACGGCCAAGCAAGCCAATGACTTCAAGCATCTTCTGCCAATACCCGTCAAATATCTGAAAGACTTGAAGTGTCAAAGCTCGATCAGCTTCAGTGCTACCTGTTTCTGAAATTGACGACACAGTAATCCTGAACTGCCCCCGAAGCGACAATGCTGGAATCGCCAGCAATTGCTCAACCCTCTCTCCGGACTTTCCAGTCATCTGAAACGCTTTCCCTTTTGGAGAAAACTGTTGATACAGTTCAAGTGCCTGAAATGCAATCTCAGTCATTTCCCCACGCAACATACGAATAGTCCAGTTAAGCCGCTTATTCGCTTGCGCCAACAACGTCGTCGTCGTCGTCGCCGTCTCTCGACGTGAAGCCGTTCCCTGTGTCTGCTCAGTATTCCCGATCCGCAACCGAGAAAGCCCAATCAGGAAATTCATCAATTGCAATGTTGACGGATAAATATCTCCAAGTTGAAACGGCAAGAAATCATTGGCAGGATCATCAGACACAAGAATCGCCCCAGGACAAAGCGGCGTCTTTTTCACATTCAATCCACGCTTCACTTTTACAGCACGAATATTCGCAATGTGAGCATTGTCGATAGCCTGATTCACCATCGTTGAAACTGCGCTTTGAAACTGCTTGCCATACTCAGTAATTCCCATCGATTCCCAGTGCCCAGGTCGCGGAAACATCGGCATCTTTACAATGGGTCGCCGCCCGTGTCGATACGGCCACGGAAACACATTCAAAATAGATTCAGTCTCTCGCTCATAAAAGATACGAATTTTGCGCTCGCCTTGACCGTCAAGATCGTACTTCGCCCAGATTTCATGAATGGCAAATCGCTTGACGTTAATCGCTGCCTTCATATGCGCTTGCGTTGAAATCTCTTCACTTTTTGTCTGTGTAATATTTCCTTCCTGCCTCACCGACGTACTCACTTTTTCGCCACTTTGCGAAGCAACGCCTAGCTTCCTTTCAATGTCATCAAAAATGCCAGCCTTCTGAAGTTTAACCATTGTGCCCCATCGATAATGACGCACAAGACTCACCCACGGGGCTGTCTGAATTTCAAGTGCATCACCTGGGTACCACACATCATTCGGATCATGCCACCGAACTTTTACGCCTCGAAATACAGGAATGGCCAAATCAGCATTCTGTCGCCCTTCTTCGTCAATGACATCGCCGCCCCGGTCTTGTTCCCATGTAATAACAAGATACCCGTCTCCGGTCTTTGTAGCACTCTGAAGACCCTTGGTTCCCTCAACTTCAAGGTTAAGCTCAAACACATCAAGAGCGTCAAGAAATATTTGCAGGTCACTTTCAACGCCTTCAGCTTGCGCGTTCAGCCCTTCAACTTTAAAGAACGGATCGCGTTCATACAGAATCTCGCTGGTCCGCGCCGCAACAGAATCGGCGGCAATGCCCACAAGCGGAATTTCAATGTTTGATGCGTTCTGCCATGGAGCTGTTTTTACCTTTTGCCTGGGCCTGCCCTCATAGATACGCTCAAGCTCTTTCCATTCTTGGTCGCGCTGCGTGCGGATTGACTGCGCTTGGGTAAACTCAAAACTCAGGTATTCCTTGAGTTCTTTCTCTTGAGACTCTGTAAGGATTATAGGTTGGTCAAGTGCCATCAGGGCCTACCGCGCGGGGTCGTTTAAACACATCAAATTGAATGATTGCTTCCGGGTCTACGCCAAACATGAAATGAATCAAAGATATAATTGCCGCTTCACCAAATCGCTTGCATGAAACAAGATTAAGATGACAATACTCTTCTTCAGGCCAGGTATCAATCGCACAGTAGCTCTCTTGGAAGGAAACAGTTGCCGTAAAACCAATCGGATGCACCCCTTTAGATGGAAACATATCAAGATGATACGTCGACGGAATTACTTTCATTATCCCCGCACAGCCCTCAAGAAAACGCAACACAACATGAAGATCATTCACCGCTGCCGGAAACTCTAAGACCGTTTGCTGGATATTCATTCTTCTCATTATCAGTACCCCGTATCCGGATTCACGCCAGACAGCGCCGCATGTGCAACAAGATCATCTTCTATCTCCTCTTCAGGTTCACGAAATGGAAATTCACAATACTGATCGCCCATCGCAAGTGCATCCAATATATCCACCTTCCCTTTTGGGAAGCGATCAATCTGCTGCATGAGTCGTTCTTGCTCAGGGTGCACACAAAGCTCCCCTTGCCGAAGATAGTCTGATATTGCTGTCCGGATACGTGGGATCTTCACACTGGACGGGCGGTGCTCAATAATATGTTTATCACCGCCTAACAATAACAACTTTGCCTCCTTCGCAGCACGTAAAAAAATACCCTTATACAGCTTCTGAAACAACACAGCCTCAAGGACGGTCCGCTGAACTGGATACTTCTGTTGCATGTCTATCCAATGTTCAACAATCTCATCTGTTGTACGCCGACCTGCCCATACATTCAGCAAAATACGCCGATGATCAGCATCGCATCCCACAACCAAGATAGCACTATCGCACGCCTTGGCCTCAAGCGAAATCGCTGGATCAAATAAAATATAGACATTCATTTCATTGAGTGCCGGGCCTCGTATCCCGCCAACATACAGCCCATCTTCCATTACCCCGTCAACCCAGATATTGCCATGTTGATCCTTGATCCAGATTTTCAACATTCCCCTATTCCAGTCAGTTGCCTTATCGCTGATCGGGTTATTTAATTGCTGACAAGCAAAGACAGCAGGATCTTTCTTCTCAAAAAGCTGTAAAAATTCCAACGAAAACCGCTCCGGCCAAAATGATGCCAGCCCCCCACTAGGCTTTTCAACATAGGCTGCTCGCGTAAAAATCTCATACTCCGGTTCTTTGTCAGCGATATATGAATACAAGTCTTCTTCCTGGTATTCATTCGGGCACCATCGCGTCCCAACCACAACCATTCTGTCTCTCTCTGGCATCTCAAGAAGAGACTCCGTGTATTTATACCAACTAATCGTTTTCGTCATAATCGGAATCGACTCAGAACATTCCTTCTCAACCAAATCGTCTAAGATATTGGTAGTGTAATGCTTCCCAGTCACACGGCTTCCAACGCCCATCGCCTCAATACTTTCAGTCGGCGTATTGACGTTTCGAGCAATCCTCATCTTCTCGCCAGACCAGGGCACCTTCCGCGTATTAGGAATCAATTCAGGGAATAGCCATCGAAAGAAGTAGTTATGCTCATACACCATCTCAATCGCAACAAGAAACCCAGACGCAACACCAAATGAAGCGTTGGCAATGAGAATGCGTTCATCACGCCCGAACAAATAAAACCCATCAGGCTCTTGAATTTGCAGCCATATCGGAAACGCCAGCGTCACGATGGACGACTTAAGGTGAGCCCGTGGCATAAGAATGAGAAGACGAAGAATGGTTAGGTCTTGAAGTTTGCGACAGAGCTCCATATGAACATGCGGAACCATGTCTCGATTTCCGATGACCACACGCGCAAACCAATACAGCGACTTTCTAGCCTTGGCGCGATAATGCTGTCGGATAATTTCAGCTTCTTCCTTTGAAGCCGAGGCAAGTTGATCTAGCGACGGACCATCATCATCAATCTCGTCAATGTCTGCCATTCTAGGTTTCGGCGGCGACAGAATGATGCTCTCGAAGAGAATCATCAGAATGATACTCGATCTGCCGGGTTGTTTCTTGGTCCAGGTCAATCACGCTTCGATCAAGAAACGGACTGACGACAGCCGTGGCCGGTTGCGTTTGCACTCCAGCCTTATTTAATGCCTGGACTCCGGCTGCCAACTGCACAGGCAGCGGCACATCGGCCCTAGTCGCAAGATCCACAATTCTCTGTGCAATGTCCGGCGCGCTATCTTTGAAAATCTGAATCGCACGATCGACAGAACTTTGCCCACGCTGAGCTATATGAGCAAAGGCTATTCCTTTTACTCGCTCAAACACAAAGTGAAACTCTTTCAATCGCCGAATCCGAAGAATGGTCGCTACGCTCTTCTGGTTCAGGCGCGCAATCTCCTTCGTCGGCATCGTCTGCATCATCTGCCACGCAATGCGCTCCATGAGGATTTCGGTGAGATATTGGCGCTGAGGACGTATTCTCATAGCCGGGATGGTGCCACAGAAATATATTGACGTCAACACATACATGTGTCACGATGCACATGACAGCACATAACAGCACATGGAGAAATATATATGGAACTAGGCAAACCAACTATACGAATGAGTGTACTTATTACTCCTGAAATGCATCGCAGCCTCAAAAAGAAACGACATGAAGGGCTTACAATGGCATGGTACATTCGCATGGCCATCGAGAAAATTCTTGCCGCTGACGAAGGCGTCCCTAAGAGAAAGAGATCATCTGCGAAAGAAGCCGGATGACCCCAACCTTCCCAACTAGAGCATGCGCTGAATGTGGACGACGCGAGTCCAAGGATCATCTTTTTCTAGACTATGCCAACCTCTGCCTTCGATGCACAAACCGAGCCATTAAACAGAAGACTATGCAATCGCAAACAGCACGAGCCGTTCAGAAGAAACTCCTGCATGCGCGGAGTCATGGCAACGCTGTCTCACGAGGCGGCGATATCATTATCCAGATGCAGTTATTCCCAGAACCTATCAAACAAAAGGAGGAACGATAATGTCTGTCAATACCTTGAAAGACGTCTTAGATGCTTTAGTTATTGCTCCCCGAAGCGGAGCAGAAAAAGATGAGCCAGAGGGGGCGCGATATATTCAGCTATCAGACACAATCACTAGCCAAATGATCATCGTGATTGAAACGATGCTCAACAAAAAGGAGAATAATAATGGCCAAAAATAAATCAATGGCTAGGATAGATAAGCAGTTCCAAGCCGAGGACGACATGCGAACACTGCGCCGAGCTGAAGAGGTAAAGGCTAGCCCTGGCCGTATGAAGGCTGCAAAAAATGAAGCAAAAAAAAGAAGTGAAGGAATTGACGAAGGTGGCGAAAGGGAAGAGGTAATGTTCGACACAGTTACTATCAAAATGGCTCACATAGAATGCGGCAAATGTGGCATTTCTTTCTACCTTCCCGAATCACGAAAAGAAGAGCACAAAAAATTGGGAAGTATATGGTACTGCCCAAACGGACATCCCCGCGTCTACGGAGAATCTGATGTCGATAAATTTAAAAAAGAACGCGATCGCGCACAGCAGGAACGTGACACAGCCCAAGAGCTCCTCGCGGCCACAGAACGCCGAAATGAAAAACTCCTAAAAGAACAAAAACGGGTTGCTCATCGCGCCGCGAACGGTGTATGCCCATGCTGCAATTACACCTTTAGGCAGTTGGCATCGCACATGAAAACCAAACACCCTGATTACGAAAACGTTGGCCATTAAAATGATCGAATGCATCGAGACACAATTAACAAATGAGGACATGCCATGATCCGAGAATCCCGATATATGGTGATCAAGCTCAAGGATCTCGAAGCAGCATTAACGGAAACCGAAGAACAGATTTTATTCAAGTTGGCAAGTAAAGTTGAGAACATGCGAATACAACAAGGCCGCAGCACGATGAAAGCGGTTGTCGTTGAACATGACTGGCCGGAATATGAGCCTACGTGGCAGGCGCTTGAGCAACGGGTTGATGCTCTCGAAGAGAATCATCAGCATGATGCTGAACAGGCAGCCTTGGCGCAGACAAACGGAGAAGGTGCGTAGATGGAAACAGCCACAGCCACTATTCTCTTTGTTCTCCTTATCGTTTCAACACTCTACAGCCGAGGATTCGATACCAGCGTTCGTCACAACCAACATGCCGCGATTTGCGTCACGCTCATGTTCGTCTGTGCCATCTACGCTCCCAATCCTTTGACTGGGATCTTCATCGCATTCATTGGGGCTGGCATGTTCCTTATTCGCCCAGCTTCCTATATCTGCACGATGGTGGGATGGCAGGTTGTGGCCTTTGCAGGGGCCTACGTAATCATCTCCCCTCATGTGCAGCCCTGGATGGTCTATGGATTGTGCATCGCCTTACTTGGGATCGGAGTGCTTCTTGGGTTGTGGGCTGTTTACGCCACAACGAGAACTGAACCATTTGAGGCCACACTGATCCCGAAATCTCAATGGGGTCCGGCATGGACGGTTCGAGAGAAGACTCCAGCCATCCCTTCCTGCAACCAGGGCAACCCCAACCATATTCACGGGCTGGCCACCTTGAGTACGGCTTCTGGAGTGGCACTGTGGTGGGCATGGGGATCATGGCTTGCCCTTGGCCTCTCAGCTGTCGCTGCGGCTCCGATTGCGACCCATCTGTGGAACAAGGCCTCCCGGTGGCACTTCGGCCAAGGATGGGGCCATTTAGCCGTACTCAGCGTTACGGTGGCCACAATACAGTGGGGACTTCCTGCTGCCGTCACCGGAGGATCGCTCATTGTTGGGATGTTCGTATCACTGGTCCTCTGGGAACGTGGAACACAGATCCGAATGCTCTTTTGGTGGAACATTCTCTCTGAGATCCGGACAGGCTACGGCACCAGTCGTACCTTTTCATGGACCGTCTTTCTCTTTGGCACCGGCATGTGGACCTGGAAGCAATTACCGCTGAATCGAAAAGAGCAGCCAAACGGCATTGTCCTGGCCATTACCACGGCCCACAATGAGTGGGTGCAGATCCTGGTTGAATATGGCCCGTTTGCGTTAGGAGCATTGCTCTGGATGCTCTGTGATGCCGTCAGTCGAGCTTGGGGTGTTGGCGTTGAAGGGCAGATGCTGCTCATGCTCGGGATTCCACTCTGTTCGATTGCTACTGTGGGGTTTCCATGGACCTTTGTCCATTCCAATCATAAAAGCGCTACGCATGTTGAGATTATTGGGTCGACGTCGCTTCCGGTTGTGTCGCTGGTGATCTGGATTGTGCTGGATGGGATTGTATGACCATTGAGGAGCATTTTGCATTCATCACCTGGACGACAACTGAAATGAACCGCGTCCTCAACGATCAGCGCGATTATTTTTCAGGTGGACTGGATTCAATAACAACTGATCACCTCCAATCATGCATGTTCCTTCTGAGCTATGAGGTGCAGCAGCTCCGATCGATGCTTCTTCTGAAAGAAGAATCATTCTGATGGTGCGGGATCTTCAAGAACGGCCGGCGATATGAGCCGGGTTCATTCTTACAGCGCAGATGCCGCCCAGCTCAAAGGCTTTCATGGTGGGAGCATTTCGTCTATCTGGGTGCCGATTGATTTTAGCCGCATGAGTTTATGGTGGACACGCAACCCCATCAAGCGCGTTTATCAACCTGGCACTGGACATTGGGCCGTTGAAGCGGATTGCAATTTTCGCTTCTATGAAGGAGACCTCACTTGCCCTTACGCCGTGGGGGACGTGCTAGAAGCATCTCATACATCCATAATACCTCCGTGGCCTCCAGATATGGCAGCGGCTTTTCCAGATGTTCATTCTGTCCCTTCGAACCAAACAGAAGTATGGCGCTTCACCATCACCAGCGTAAAGGCAAAGACGTTGGGGGAGATGACGGAAGGTGATTTTTGTACGGTCAACCCTTCATTCAAGGGAGTGATTATGCCAGGGAGATTTTGCTGGGTGCTAGAGGTGAAGGAGACAGTGTCTCCCTGGCTCACGGAAAGCGATATGACTCTTAAGTCCCAATGATGAACGGATTAGAGCAAGAGATTATCCTGGATGTTTATCACAGGCTCGGAGAGCAGCTTCTGAAAGAATCATTTCGTTTTCATGAAGCGCGATCGTGTGCCAACATGCTCCATCAGTTGTGCGACAATATTATTCAGGCTCATACCAATGGCAGCCGGAAATGCTGCGGCTGCGATCTCTGTACTGACTCTACTGCTGCTCCAAGAGAGAGGGAATAAGTGAAAATTATCTGTGTAAGCTGTAACAAGCAAGCTGTGAATATAGAGGTTAATGATCGTGATCAACGCGTGACAACTCTGATCGGAGCTGTCGCAGGATTTAGAGATGGAGAGTGTTATTGCGGACATTGCTCAAAAGACTTAGATGAAAATGGATTATTTCCTGAAGAACGCTGACGGAGGACATATGACAGCAATGATATTCACAAGGATCTGCCCTGTAGGAACGACAGTATTGTATCAGTCAATTAAGGGGCGAAGCAGTTTCAAGCTCACCTGGATAGCAGGTCCTGCATGGGAGCTTGGCGATCGTGTTCTTGTCAACGTTGACAGCATACCAAACCCCGTCAATGTTCATCACTTGTGGCCGGTGTCTGCCGGCTTTGATGACGATGCGCTTCGTGGTCTCATGCGTGACATTGAATCTATGCACTGTCGTTGATTTACCCTTTTAACACCCCAACTCCACTACAAAACTGTCCTGTGATTCAGTTGCTAAATATCACAACTTTCTAATTCTGCATGGTCTACGGGTGGGCTCGTCCCACCCCTCGGATACCCACCCCACCCCATGGTCGCGGTACCCCCTTTGTTGTCTGGTCTGGATCGATCTGGTCCTGGTCTGTACGTCAGCAGTATGCAGCCATCTTTCACTGCTCTACCCCTATGCCCAGCCCAGTCAGTACTGTTTGTCCGGGTCTTCTCTTTCACTGCTCTACCCTACATGCCCAGCCCAATCACTGAATATGTTTTTCCGGTTCCGGGTCTGTGAGTAGGCGCTGATAGAGTGAGAGTAGTAAGTCACGTAGTGACACTGAGCTAGGCAGGTATGGATGAGCAGCAGTAGTGCTTCGCTTCGTTGTAGCTGGACTGCTATGGGCAATCCGAAAGCGATGGCACAGCGCTTCTAGATGTAGAGTACATTATGACTTGACGTTCTGGCAAGCAGGGACCTCAAGGATCACATGAGGTTGAGTGGCGTAACTCGTTGAAATCATTGCAGAAACATGACATGAAAATAAATGTGCTCACGGCCTATTGACACCTGGATTAGGGAAATTCACGTTAAGTTGCTGTAACGTGTTGATATAAGCCCATAAATAGACTTCTATCCATAGAATGCCCACAGGTTATTAACTACACGCCAAAACCCACGCCAATTGAGCTTTTTCAGTAACCACAGGTGAGATTGTGCTGGTTTGATATAGGGTTACGAGGATTTTACAATTACAAGAGCGCGGCCCTACAGTTTCATGAGCGCTCTGAGCCGCTTTGCGTCCCTTTTCAGCCGCTTCTGATAGTCAATTTCAGGCTGAAGCTTGCGTGCATCCTTGCAGTCATCACATATCCTGATACGAGACGGATCTGGCGAGACAAACATGTGATCCTTTCCTCGGCCTAAGCAGGGCCGTAGACCGGTCTTCTTATTCTCATGCGGAGGGATATATGGCTTTCGCCGATGAGCGCTCATACATCAAGACTATCACAAACCCATGCCTAATGTCACTACTTAACACTTGACACTTGATGTATGAATATGGTCTAATGAGGACATGAGATCAGCTCAAGTTTATGGGGCTGGCAACCGATAGAGTACATGAAAGCACACAGCAACCAATTAATGGAGGCCAGCCCATGACACCCCAGCACGACATTATCCCATACTGGCAGCGGCTAGGCGCAACGCACGCAGCCAGTGAATGTGGCCAAGAAGGCTCGTTATTTGCCCAGGTGGTGCAGTCCCTCAACCAGCCGCGCTACTTGCCAGTATTGGCCGCCTATCACCTGAGCTACCACCGAGCCATCACCAAGATCGAGCAGGCCATCGCCGAGCGTGAGCGCATCGCCAGGCGCCACCGGGCCGACTAGCAGCTTGTGGCGAAAACTAGCATGAAGTATCGCTTGAACTTGGGTAGCGTAAGTATATGATTATAAAGGGTAAAATTAGTTGATCCCATGGCCAACCCTGGCGTGATCTCACCTCTGATTGTCCCAACTTGAGCGGAGGTTAAACTGTCAACGTTGGAATCACTTCCGGCTGATCGCCGGGTACGCCCGTCAGAAATAGGCCTGGCGGTAGAGGCGAAAAAGGGGACGACATGAGAACACACGGATTAAACGTGAATACACACGCGATCGCACATGAAATAGGCATTATTAATGTCTTGACAATACATCAATGTCATGATACATTCAATCATCAATACAATAGATGAAAGGGGTATTTATGATCATATTGACACCAAATCTTAAAGCTGTTGCAGACTTCGCCGCCGTAGAATCTTCTGGGCGATCGAACCTAGAAAATGTACTGATTGAAAAGCGAGACGACGCTATAACGCGCCTTGTCGCTACCGATGGCAGAGCCTTAATTCAAGTTGATTCAGCGCGAAGGATTGACCATGGTGAGCTGCCAGTTATTCCCGGCTTTGATGCTTCTGTGAAGAATCATTCTGATGCATCAAGCAACGGAGCATCGTCGGCCAGAATTCCCGCAAAAAGCTACAGGCAAGCATTTAAAAGCATGCCAGGTAAGACCAAGCACATGCCCGCACTTCATTGCCTCCAAATTGCCATAGAAGCCGATCAGGTCGTGCTTGCTTCAACAAATCTCGACAAGCATGCAGTAATGTCAGTTAAAACGTCAGATGATATTTTCCCACAATATAAACTGTCTATACCTGAAAAAGCGCCAGTACTTACCGTGACCTTTAATGCGGCGATGCTTGCGTCGGCGCTCAATTCCATTGATGCCATTATTGCCCCCGAACGCGGAAAAATAACAGCATGCACCCTGGAATTTACGGGAAACAATAGCCCGGTCAAGATCACGGCACAGAACGAACACGAGAAAGTTGTAGCCGTCGTAATGCCATGGATAGATAAGAAAGCTTGTGAAGACGCCCAGGCGATCAAAGGTGAACCCTGACATACCTCAATACAGCAAATGAAGGAGCATAAAATGGACGAGAAAATCACACTAAACGAAGCCAGAGCAGCAGTTGCATTGCAGACATGTATAACGACATTGGACGCCGTAGCAAAAGAAAAATACAAAGATGCGAAGGATTATTCGGGCTATAACGAAGCCGTATTTGCACGAAATGAGATTCTGGGGTTTTCTGCAGGACACGATTTAGTCCGTGTGCTTAAAGGCGCTCAAATGGCCGAGCAGACCGAAGATGCCACCTGAACTCATCAGCAGCTACCGCGAGGCATTCACTCCGTCGATCCTGCTGGGAGGAACCTCGTTCATCCCAGGAACGATATTGCTGGTGATCCTGCTATGGGTCATGTGGCCACAGAAAGGCAGACAATGATCTCACGACAGCGAAAATGGCAACTGAACCAGAAAGCAAAAGGGCTGTGCTCGAAATGCCCATCTGAGCTTAGCGTATCTTCGAAAGTATACTGCACTTCTCATCTTGCCGATAATAACCGGCGCTCTCAGGAATCGAACCAGCGCAAGAGAGGAATTGACCATGTGTGATGGATGTGCGGAATTAGCAGAACTCACCAGCACCCCAGCCGGCTTGCTTTGTGATACTTGCCGGCTTCGTGAAGAAGGTTGTGATTCTCAGCCAAAGGACAAGGAGGGATAATCGGTAAATTTGTCAGTGAAGCGTTCAAGGCAATTTAGAAAGAATGACTGATGCGGTTGAAAATCAAAAAGAACCACAGAAAGCGATCGCATGCTAACTCTGGAAGGAAATTATGATGAAACGATACCTAGTATTTGCTTATGTCACCTACAATGGAAATGGCGGATGGAATGATTTTGTTGGGTCGTTTGATGAATTAGAGCAAGCCAGGAAAAGAAAAGAAGAAGAGGAAGAAAACTCCACTGTATGCAGTCATGTTGTTGACTCCGAAATAGGGCAAATTGTTGATGAGTAAACAAGCGACAGTGGCGGAAATAACGTTACCTAAGCCCATACACGCTCTTGGGGTATTCTTCAGTGGCAAAGGCATACCAAGCCGACTACGATGAACGAATGAGAATCCAGGAGGATTACAATGCTAGCCCTGAACCGTGAAACACACATCTACACCAACGATGGTCGTATTATCCCTCATTCAGTGTCCAGTGCGTTGGCAGATGCCGGGCTGATCGATGGTCGATTCTTTACCGAAGAAGGGCGAATCAATGGCACGAGAAGGCATCTCGCTTGTCAGTATGATGAAGAGAATGACCTTGTTGAAGCATCGGTAGCTCCGGAAGACCGGCCATTTCTCGACGCCTGGCGCTCATTCAAGCAGCACGCTGGCTGGGTATCGGCGTGTATCGAGCAGCCGATCTATTCAAAAGATCTCGACTGCGCGGGATGTCCAGACGATGTTGGGTATTTCTTGGGCGATTCCTACTACACCGTTCTTGACTGGAAGATGGGGGCAGAAGGTGCAGCAAAGGTTCAAACTGCTGGCTATGTTGTAATTTTCAATGATCACCACCGGGCAGGACTTAAAATACCATTGATGGCTTGTCCAAATACAGGACTTGTTTACATACGAACGCCTCAAGCAATTGGCCGCTGCGCTCTTCTCTTGCGGCCAGATGGCACATTTCGCTACCAGAAATATGCAGTAGCTGACCTTCGCAGAGACACCAACAAGTTTTTATGGGCCGTGAGTGAAGCCAAGAAAAAGGAGCCAAGACAATGAGCGAAGAAAATGGAGCAGCAACCCAAGAACTAATAATAATCAAAGGAGCAACAGGATTACCAGCGATCGCCAAGGCAACGATCGTGACAACGCAGACACAATATGAAGGCGCAATCACGCTCTATAAACAAGCCAACGATGGAATTAAGCAAATCGAGGCAAAGCGCGTTGAATTAAAAGAGGGCATCCTTAAGGCTGGGCGGGCTATCGACGCTAGCGCCAAGGAATCAAAGGCCCCATTTGTTGAAGCGAAAGATATTCTCTACCCACGCATTGACGCATGGGAAGTTGAACTTGCCCGAAAACAGAAACAGCTTGAAGATGAAGCAATCGCCAAAGCAAAAAAAGAGACCGATCAACTCGCCCTTGAAAATGCAGCAGCAGCAGAAGAAGCTGGAGAACTAGAGGCCATCGTAAATGCCATTCTTGATGAGCCAGTCTATGTACCACCTGCGCCTGTTGTTCAGGAAAATAAGCGCGTTCCTGGGGTAACACGGAAAGCACAGCTCCAAGTCTCAGTTGTTGACGTTCTTAAGCTTGCACAATGGGTGATTGTCAATCCTCAATATGTTCATTACTTGATAGGCAATGTCGTGGCCATGAATGCCGACCTAAAACAAATGAAAGAACGATTTAAAGTAGACGGCACGGAGGTGGTCTGATGGGATATTACGATGATCTCATCAAGAGAAAGAAATTTTTTAACATAAAGGGGACACGAATGCTCGCTTTGACTCTCGATGAAACACAAATAGACGAGAGCGTGCTTTCTATACCATGGAATCTGCGGACGGAAGTTTTCAATGAGACATTTGCACTGCAAAAGAAGGAAGTACCCTGATGCTAATCCCATGTAGGTCCAAAGTGTCTCCTGGGTTCATAGAGAATGAAGGCGTCATTGATGAAAAACATTCCTCCCTCTCGCAAATATTTGCTGAAAGACACCACGGGGAGGCAGGTGTAGTACTTTCTCATTTTGCTGGTGGGTACCATCGCATTAAGCTCGACGCTGGCGGTAAAATTATCATCCTGCATTACTCGCAATTATCTCTCATGAAAGGAGAATCACCATGAATATCGATAAAGCATTTCCAAGTAAGTATTTAAAAGCCGCTGATTTTGATGATGTTGATACACCGCTTACCATTACACGTGTCGTCATGGAGCAGATCAGCCCAGATGAGCGCGCAAAGCCTATTATTTATTTTCAAGAATTAGAAAAAGGCATGAATTGCAACTCAACAAACAAAAATACCATTAAGAAGCTTTATGGAGAGGAAACTGACAATTGGATTGGCAAGACGATTACGTTGTGGATCAATCACGACGTGCAATATAAACAGGATACTGTCAGCGCAATCCGGGTACGTTCCCGTGCTCCTGTTCCAGTGTCTGAGCCAGTGCGTCGGTCTGAACAAGCAAGCCAACGCATTGGAGATCCACAAACGCTGGCCTTTGTCTTGACAGTTGAGGGCCTGGATGCGGCTGAGCAAACCTTGAAACTGCTAGAAGATTTTGGATACGCAAGCCTCGAAGCTGTTCCAACGGCTGAGCGAGAGCAATTTATCACGTTTATACAAACTATCATGAGAAGAATTGCAGCGACCGCATGAATCCGGGAGGAAAAAAGCAGCGCACCAGGGACAAAGTTCTGCTGTTTCTTTCTGCGTGCTCCGTGGCCTCAACAGAGCAAATTAGGAAACACCTGGGCGTAGCCGGGAAAGGATCAAAAACATTAAATCTATGCCTGTCCTTGCGCGATCTGGGGCTCCTTATACAACGAAGCACTGATGGGGGCTTTGTTTTATGGATACGGGAAGAAAGCCCGCCGCATGCCAAGGTGATTGCCTACCTCAACACCAGAACTGGGACAAGCTTTCACGCATGGAGTCGTAACAAAGTAACACCATCAATGCAGGCAGACTTTATTCTCTTTCGACTAGAAGAAGGAATCACAGTTGAACAAATGATCAGCATCATCGACATGAAAGCGAAGGAGTGGCTTGGTACCAATCAGCAAATGTACCTTCGCCCACAAACGCTGTTCAATGAAACGAAGTGCGAAACGTATCTTGCCCAGCTTTCAATGCCAGCAAAGCCATCAACGGATATCGAACACCAAGCAGTGTTAGCCTGGACTGAGTGTGAACACGCACAAGTCACGAGAGGGTATAAGTCAATTAAAGATGAGCTGATCTGTAGCGTCATCACCAAAATGGGCGGCTGGAATATATTCGCCAGAATGGAGCAGCGCGATCGAGCGGCCATTCGTCGTGAATTTCTGTCGGTTTATAAAGCCCTGTGCACGGTCAAACAGAACAACAACAACAAGGAGGCGTAGAATGATGACATCGCTTGAGATCACTATTCTTCTTCATTGCCACACAAGAAACGACGAGATCCCGTATCGTGACTTGCCCGCGGTAAAGCAGGTTGTCCAAGCGCTTCTTGTTGATGAGCTTATAAAGGCAGACGGTGACCGATGTGGATTTTGCTGCACAGAAAAGGGCAAGGCTCATGTTCGTCAACTCTGCAATGTGCCGCTTCCAGTTTCTCAATGGGTTGACGTGGCAGGCAATCAAATCAAATGAAATATTTTATCGGGATCGATCCTGGTGTAACTGGCGGAATCTGTGTGATTGATGAAGCTGATCGATTGCTTCTTTTGGAGTCATGCCCGAAGACGCTGAAAGGCCAGTGGGAGGCAATTAACCGCGCACGAGCAGCAACAGGGAAATCGTACCCTAGTTTGATGTGTGCCATTGAATCGGTGCATTCCATGCCCAAACAAGGCGTCAGATCAGTCTGGACCTTTTCTGGCAACTATCATGCATGGCTTATGGCGCTGGTTGCTGCGGAAATTCCATATCAACAAATCTCACCGCAGCGATGGATGAAACATTTCAGTGTCCTGCTAAGACATTCTGGCACAGCAGCTGAGCAGAAGAAAAAAAGAAAGCACCGAATCCTGCATCTTGCAGAGGCTCGGCATCCAAGCACAAAAATTCCTCTCGCGCTTGCTGATGCAGTAATGCTGGCCGTCTACGCAAAGGAGCAGATCACGTGACTATAAAAGATAAAATAGCAGGACTATTTTCTTGTTTGTCTGCATTGTTTCGTGGCTCTTCTTCGTGTGCAAAAGAAGAATTGAAGGGTTATCGTTTTAAGAGAGACGGAAGCAAGTTTTACAGTGTTAGTATTAAAAAGCTGGAAATACTTGAATTCTTTTTGCCTATCGCGTACGACTCTTCATCAGCTAAATTTCGTGCTGCTCTTGACGTTTCTAAGCAAACTAAAACTCCTAAAGACGTGTTTCTCAGCACTGATGAAACCAAATTATGGCTTTCAGAACGGGCAAGCAAAAAAGTTTTTGAATATGTGTTTTCAACGTCATGCGAGCTATCATCAGCGACGTTCTTGCGAGTTCATCCTGATAGAGTTCATCCTGATAACGGTAATTGACAAGTCACCTATACATCTATACAATTACATCTATACAATGAATGGACATATATTATGAAAAAGCTGGATCTCACACAAACACCTGAGCAGATTGTTGCTGCAATGGGAGTAGACGAGCTTCAGGAGACCCTTGAGAGGGCACAGAAGCACGATGCAGCCATTAAAAGGCGCAACCTGAAGGCTTATCTAGGATCCGGCAAGAAGCGACAAATTGAGCTTGCCAAGTTCAGGACTGCAACATTTAAAGCAGCAAAAGAACGAGCAGCAAAAGAAGAGTTACAACGACAAAATTTAGGAGGCAATCATGGCGTTAGCAAAAAATAAACCTACTGAAGAAGCCCCAGGGCCGGCACGAGAAATGACTGTTCCGGAGTTGATGATTGAGGAATGCGGTCTGACTGGAGCAGTCAAGGCGGCCATGGATTCTGTCAAACAAGAAGTCGCTGTACTGGAAGGAATTGGGGACATTCAAACAAAGGAAGACGAAGAAAGGGTTTCTGAGCTCATCAAAACCAGCCAAGTCATCGTCAATCAATTAATCGCACTCCAGGGGCAAGTGGTCAAGCATGCCGACAGCAAAACCAAGCAGGTGCGTGATCACTTCACGAAGACCATCAACGCCATGAAGAAAATGCGGCTAGGGCTGCGATCAGCGTTGTTGAAGTAAGGAGTGAACATGGAAGTAAAATGGAAAATAGACCAAGGTGGCGGGCCGTTCATTGTCGAAGTTCCAGATAAAGATCTCGATAGCTGTGAAAGTAACGACGATAGAGAACGAATGATCCAAGAATATATTGATGTCGAGTGTCATGCAAACCTATCCGGCTCTAGGTGTGAATAAGCCATGATTGCCGTACTCGGTTCCCGCGTTCTTGTCTTAGGCGAATCACTGGATAAGCTCACATCCAGCACAATTGTTCTCCTGAACAACCAGGCTCCAATGCGGCATGGAGAAATTATTCATGCCGGGCCTGACTGTGAAAATCTCAAGCGTGGCGATGTGGCGATGTTTCACGAGAATGCCGGCCATGCCATTGTTATCGATGAGACAACCTACATTGTTATCCACGAAGATGATGTGCTGGCCTACAGCCCGAATATTACGGAGATGCACATGGCAGAAGACCTACAAGTGAAAGCATTGCGAGAAGCGACTGACGATCTTGGGCGTGAAATTGAACGGGCCAGAAATCTTGCTAACTATCTCAAGAGGCAAAACGATCTTCTGGACAATCATGTGCTTTCCAGTGCCGGCAAAGGCCTAAAAAAGACATGAGCAAGAGCGGGACAGCCGAGAAGCTGTCAGTGCAGATATGGGATTTTGTGGGTTGCGATTCCCGCCTTTCGCCCATTGACGCTCCGTAACGAGCCGGTACTTAGAATCCGGCCTCTTGCTCATTTTTAAGGAGGTAAATCATGAAATGGATCACAGCCATGATTAGCGGATGTTACACCATTGTCACCACCAAAGGGACATGCCTCATTTGTTGCGTGAATAGCGTCTGTACATTTAGTGGAGCATGCTTTTGATGCTGGCATCGCTGATAATAATTGCAGCTTTTGGAACGCTTAACGCGCTTCTTGTTAATCTTGGAGTGGGAGTCACCACATGGGAATACTGGGCAGCAATGGCATGTGGGGCAGCAATTCATTGGGCCAGTTAAAGACATGACACCACAGCTTAGACCATATCAGCAGTTAGCCGTAGATGCTGCCATCAAAACCATTGAACAAGGGAAGAATGGGATTATTGTGGCTCCTTCAGGATCGGGGAAATCTTTACTCATTGCCAGTCTTGCAACGCAACTCGACTGCTGCATAATCGTACTGCAACCATCAAAAGAAATTCTTGGGCAGAACTTTGCCAAACTGTATGAATTCGGGTGTCGTGACATGGATGTTTTTTCAGCATCATGTGGACGGAAACAACGTGCACGGATTACCTTGGGAACGATTGGGAGCCTCATAAATAGGCTGGACATGTTTGTAGGCAAAACAGACGTGGTTTTGGTTGATGAAGCGCATTTATGTGGGGCTAAACAAGGGCAATACAAAGAGTTAATTGAAGCCATTGGAAAGCCAGTAATAGGGCTTACGGCCACGCCATATCGAATGCATGCTGGGATGGGAGGCAGTCTCGTTGAGGCTAAATTCCTCCATCGTACACGGCCTCGTATCTTCAGCGAGATATGTCACATCACACAGTCCGCTGACCTTCATAGAGATGGGTGGCTTGCGTCTATTAAATATGAGACTGACGACGATTACGACCCGCGCAAGATTGCCCTGAAATCAACAGGGCTTAATTATGATGAAGCCGCACTGGCGCAGTATCATCATGTCAAAAACATTTGTCGTAAAGCTGCTGATACTGTGATCTTCAATCGTGAAGTCACTCATTTTCTGATCTTTGCTGCATCGATACAGGAATCGAAAACAATTACTGGGATGCTGCTCAGTAGAGGCATCACTGCGGCACACATTGACGGAACCACGCCGACCAACGAACGACAGCAAATCCTTTCAGACTTCAAGGCAGGCAGAATTCGCGCTGTAAGCAATATGCGCGTCTTAACCACAGGCTATGACTTCCCGGCGCTTGACGGTATCGTGCTGGCCCGTCCAACGATGAGCCTTCCCTTGCATTATCAGATGATTGGAAGAGGCGTTCGTACTGCGCCTAAAAAAGAGGCCTGCCATGTCTTTGATCTGTGTGGCAATGTAGAAAAGTTTGGCCGGCCAGATGAGTACTACATTGAATCTTGCGATAATGGACTGCACCGGCTGCGATCAGAGAATCAATACCTGACTGGTGTAAATTTCAGGACTGGACAAGACCTTGAAAAGCGACGGCTAAAACGAAGCGAAACAAAGGCTACTGCGCCCACCCCGCTATCCGTGGTTACGTTTGGAAAATATAACGGGACGCCACTAGAGGAAATTCCTGTCTCATATATGCATTGGTGCACGAATACCTTTGATGACGGAAGGTGGAAATATATATTCTTGAGAGAAATACAGCGCCGAGCTTCTTTGAAGAATCATCAGAATGATGCTTCAATGGCTGCGTGTGCAGTATGATTACACGAAAAGACATTTCAATAGAACGATGTATCCAGTGGGGAGAAAAAGGAGAAGACACGACCATTTATGGCAAGTTAGAACTACGACGTAGTGCAAGAATTAGCCATGAAGAATTAACAAAATGCGCCGACACTGAGGCGCTTCTAAGAGATCGAGAAAATAAGATACTTGCAGTCATCATCGAAAAACTTTATGGAGACATCGAAGATAGCATTCATAATTTGCGTTCAGATCACTTCGTTGATCCTGGTGTATATGAAGCGCTTGGTAAAATCCTAATGATGATTGCAACCTCCAAATCGAACACAATATCGAACACAATATCATTTGATGACCCTATGGAGGTTATGGCAGCCGACAACAAAGCGCTGGCAAGTATTCGGGGGCCAAGCAAAGGAATGAGTAGAATATTCATGAAATATGGAGGCGGAGCATGGTTTTGTGGCTCCATAAAAGACACTTACTGGGCATTGCGCGAAGGTGATGCAACTGAATTTCCGACACAAGAAGCAATTGATATTATTTCAGAACTTCGCAAAGACAAAGACATTGGAGAGATAGAACTGGTGATATCAAATGAAAAAAAATGAAAAAACAAAACACCCAAAATGGCTACAGCAATTCTGGGAGTCGAAAGTGGGCTCGGACGGAAAAGTAAAAGGCCCATTGGCTGGCACGCCAGGATTATATATCCTACCAAAATACACAGGGGAACCCCTGCCTCATGCCTGACGAACCACTCCGGACCCCAACTGAATCAGACAGTTTTCATGCCATTGCTGAACTGCTCAAGAGTGGCGCATTTACGAAAGATGCCGATCGCCGAGAAGCTGCTCGCATTGTTGAGGCCCTTCAATCTCAAACTCAGTACCTCACTCCTACTCAAAAAGACGAACTATCGGCAAGTGTTGATGACACCCTAGGCAGCGGCGAGTATCCTACTCCATCAGCCTTCTGGGCACTCTGGCCGCAACGTCCATACTTCGAAGCCTACCAGCACATCATTGAAAAGGCTGAAGCTCCACCTGTCTTTCATTTCTTTGCCGCTGCAACGGCCCTAGGCGCAGCGGCAGGCTTGCGGCTGTGGTATCCAACGCAGCCAACTCCGCTCTATGCCAACATGGCTGTCTGCCTTGTAGGGCCAACTGGGAAGGTCAAAAAAACAACAGCAACCGTTCCAGCAATGGACCTCCTTGAAGCATTAAATGCTAAGGAAGAATGCGTGGCGATCATTCGGAACAAAGCCAACCCGCGCTCACTGACAAAGTTCCTGAGTTCGCGGCAAAATGGAGACTGCTTGATCTACGCTCCAGAATTTTCAGTGTTTATGTCAAAGGACAAGGCAGCAGAGGGCATTGTGCCAACGCTTGCCGACCTTTTGGATACGCACAAAAAAGCTGGAGATCTCACGATCACACATACGCAGCAATTGATTCACAACACCTGTCTGTCCCTTTTGTCTGCTTCAAATATTGAATTATTGCTCCATTCAGCACCATACAGCATGCTCACAAGTGGGCTGATGAATCGGATTATTTTTGTGGTTCAAGATGTCCGATATCGGCGATCAACTCTTCAAGACTGGATGGCTGAATTCCCTGCCGAAGTATCAACGGATGCACTGGAATATTTGCAATGGGCCAACAATATTAAGCCGCAGCCAGTCGAAGTATCGAAAGATGCATTTGATGTCTACAACGCATGGTATCAGTCGATCAGCGACAACATTGACCCCATGCTGGCCGCATATGTTGAACGCAAGCATGTTCACGTACTACGGCTGGCACTTATTCTGGCACTTGCTGATAAACGAACAGAGATCAAGCGGCGGGATATCGAAGATTCAATCGCTATTATGGGATGGGTTCAAACCTTTATCCCTGTGATGCTCGAACGGATGCAGAACGTAGATCGAGATCTAGCTTATGATTATGTGATTCGTAAGATTACGCAGTCTCATGACCGTGACCCTGATACAAGTCAGCGAACAATAACAAAGGGAAAACTTGCACGGAGTAGCCACTGGAAACTCTCAAAGCTCAACCGCGTTCTTAGGGATCTTGTGGTTGCTGGACTCATTCGAAAGTGTTCACAGTTCCCGGAGCGATACGCACTTGTAAGGCTGAAGAAATGACGTACGAAAATGCAGCGCTGAGACAACACTGCTGGGCAATGCTAAAAAAGGAACCTATCGATTTTATTGAAACACGAGATTGGAGCAATGAACACAAAAGACGAAGAAAAGCGCATATTCAATGTTATCCCTGGGTGGAAAAAAAGGTTTCTCAGAAGCAACAAACTATTGGTGCTTATTTAGCAAAAAACTTGAGACACAGGACTCAAACAGAAGAGGATTTACTGAATTATTGAGAGTAGCTCCTGACGGCACATTGATGTTTTTACGCAAAGGCCGAGAGGTGGAAGTTATTGAACGGCTTATAGCGAGAATGGCAGAATCGGATCAAGCATTAAGAGACATACGTAATTTAACACTACAATTGCCATGAAATGGATTAACTATCGGCATGAAGGGGAATTAATTAAGACAGGTCTGACTATTCCTGTTGGTTCAGTTTATGGCGCAATAATGTTTTCTTTATTCACGCGACAATATATTGTCTTCTTTAGGTGGGCGCACGACAAACGAATGCCTCAGATTAAAATAAATGAGCCACGAACCAATCGCAGAAGAAATATTGACTGAACACTTGAAAATAAAGCTAACCAAAGGACAGCTAGCCACGGCGTTTCATGCGCTTTGGACAGAATGCGTAGGAACAAAAGCCTATAATAAAAAGGCATGGAATGATGTTCGAGAACAGTTAAACGAAGCTGGGTTTATTATATAAAGAGGGCAAATCAGTGTATATTTACCTTGTAAATGGTGAACTTACGGCAGCGGAACCAACTCAACATCCCGACGCCCCTGACGCCCAGCCTGACCCACGTCAACCCCCACCAAACTAAGCGCACGTTCACTAACAGACAGTGACTCAGGCCCAGCCTTGGGGAACCCTGTCGCCTTCCTGACAGCTTCTGCCGGCGAGTTCGCACCAAAGAATCTATAGATATCCTTTCCTGCTCCAAAGCCGGGCACTTGTTTTTCCCAGTATGTTTCAAGGACACGCCGAGCTTGTCGCTGTCGAAATGAGAGTCGGTTATTTGGCGTTTCGAGAAACTCTGCTTGCACCAATGCAATGGCAGCTTGAAGGTTTGTTCCTCCGCCATAATTGAGTGGATGCCAATAAAGCCAGTGAGATGCATCCACCCCGAATACCTCCCTCCCGGCAAGAAACATCCCTTCATTTACTGCAACAAACGTTGCAATGGCCTTCGCTTTATTGCGGGGCGTTCCGTGCTTGGTTAAGTTGACCGCATACCGCCCGAACCACGTTGGCCATGTCGAGAAATTAAAGAACACCTTGCCAATTGTTCCTCGTCCAATTCCTGCTTGGTTGCCGGCCCCGTAGATCCATTGTGTACCACCAGCGAGATTACGCCCGAGATAGGAAATGAGATCGTTGACACGCCCCTCGGCTAGCATCGCATTAGCCTGTCGCGACTGAATTGGACCGAACATATCAATGCCGATAGCTTCAGAGACCTCAGCGAGCCGCTTGTTTTCAAGAACGCTTCTTGGTTGCCCGCGCAGACCCGATGCCCTTGCCCACACATCAGGGGCAGCTTTTGTTGACGCCTGAACAAGATGCTTCATTGCATGATAGGCCGATACTCGATGAAAGCGATCCACGGCTGTAAACGGCACCAAGCCGGTGCGTGTAAATGTGTCAGTTTTCGTGAACAGCTTCCCAAGCGGGCCGCCGCCAAATTGTTTACGCGCCACTGTCTCTGCAATTTCTTCTGAGAAGGCTAAAGGCAGTGTGTCATCAATAGCTCCTGCAAGCCGAGCCTCTTCAAAGCCACCTTCTCTTAGAGCATCGCGCATTCCAAGCAGCCACGCCTTTGGGCCGACACGAGGCAAAATTGTCAACATCGATTGTGGTATGTTGCGAATGACGACACCTGGCCGATATGCCATCAAGGCTCCGTACACATTCGAGAGCCACCAGTCGAGCCATGGCCCAACAAGGTCTTGTGTCCGAACTTTTTCCAAGTGACGAGAAAATGCCTCGTCCATCTTCGTCGTTCCAATGCGCTTCACTACATTGTTCTGCACAAACTCAACGCCGCCAGCCCACACGTCACGGATGATATTCTGAAGGTCAACCCTTGACTGTGGCGGAATGGCAACTTTAGCATCAAGGTATTGCCTGACTGGACCGGCAAGGCCTTTCACTCTGTTAAGGCCACCGTCCATCATGGCTTCTGCAACGTCAATAGCCGGACGAAGGAATGTTTCTTTTGCCATCATCCGCGTCAGTCTCTGTGACAGATCTCGAATATCGATGTGCCGAGCCGATATCTCATCTTCGCGGAATGCCGAGCGGAAGAAAAGAGACTCTTTCGGTATCTCGCGTGGAAAAGCAGCATCAACTGAGCCACCACTCTCCATGATTCTTCCTAGTTGATTCTGCACAAAATCATCCATGTTGAGGCCGTGATCATTTCCAGACTCAATGAGCTTCTGACGGAACTGGTCGCCTTTAGCAACGTCATTTTCTGACATCCGGTACCATTCTTTAATTGAGCCCGCCGCACCCTTATTCTTTTGCCCAAACATCCACATCAACTGCATTCCCTTAGCCTGGTCATCACCAGTGCCACGAGAGAGCTTTGCAAGATCGCTTAGTTTCGGCGTCTGCCACTGCTGCCTTAACAATGCGCCAGCTTCGACCGGCTCCCATATCCGGGAGAACACTGGAAACTCAGGGAACTTAGCTTCAATCGACTGCATCCATGTACTGATTGGATCTACAATGCCTTGGACTCGCCTCAATAAAGGAATCTCGCCTGGAATAGCAGCGGCAAGCTCCCTTGGGCTTCCAAGGCTTCCATCCCTAGCAATGCTGAATGATCCCCACCCATCAAGCGCCCGGATATCGACTTCTGGCGGAAGAGCCGCGTTAATACCGGCATCTGGATCTGCTTCAAGTCGTCGAAGAAACTTCAGTGCAGCTGGGAAACCACGGAATACAAATCGGCTATTATTTCTTGGGTCCAAGATACTCACCCGGCTCTCACCAGTAACAATCGGCCCGGAAAGGCCATAAGCGCACGCTTTGCATCCAGCCCTTTTGTCAGCCGACTTAATATAATTTACAGCATCCCGAAGGCCATTTCCGTTGAACCCAAATGTCTGAGTCTCATTAACGGCACTGTCACGTATCACAATGGTTTTTGTTTTATCTGCCCCTAGCCTCTCAACCGTTGCTGTGATCTTATGCCCTTGTAACGGGTGCTCTGCTCGTAAGGACATGCGTGGATCTGAAATGCGGTCTGCGGTATTCTTTAACAGCCGCACAGCAGGACCAACCTCATTGACCATTTTTTGATGCTCGACAGCACTCCGCTGCTCGACAATATTGTCGGCGTATTGGCCATGTGATGCAGCTTCAAGTTCGCGCCTAGCTCCTTCCGTGACACGAGGAATCTCAGTAGGCGCTGGCCGATTACGCCCTAATGGGGACTTCTGTGTCGCAGGGTCGTCAATAAATTTCACAACGTCTATAATGTCATTGGCCACACCTTCTGCGGGGCCAAGAGTTTCCGCAACGAAAGCGAAGTCATCAGGAGGGATTTGAAGATCAAGATCCTCAACACCAAGCTTCGTCTCGCGTATCTGGTTGAGTGTTGTTCGTGCATTAGGAGAGGCCATGTCTAGATTTCGCACGATGTCCCCAGCTTGGATCAGCTCATCAACATTCGCAACTCCAAGACCGTTGGCGTTCTCGATCACATTGTCAATTGTTCTTGCGATGATTGACTGCGCCTTTAATATGCTCGGATCTAGTCTCTTTGCTTTGATCTTACCAAGGATAGAAGCTGTCTCACTAATTGCAGCAGTTACATTGGGAATAACACGATCCTTGCCGAACTCAATTCGCCGGATTGGAAAATTCTTTGTGTCTGCTATTTCGATAACGTTTGGGCCTTTATTGATTCTAAGATTGCCAGCATCTCTTGCTGAAGTTACCAGTGAAATTAAGGCTGCATTCGGCAATTCTACATCTGTCTCTGGAATCTTCGCAGAGACAACCTTCTTGCGTTTCTGGAGCTTCGGCTTAGGCGCCCTTAGTATCTTTGATGCCGTTTCTGTATTAACCGCATTGGCTTGAACTGCCGCCTGCTCCTGAACGTCAAGCCCCGCCTTTGTCCCGTCAGGCCCAGTACCTGTCGGGTCTGCTTGGCTCTTTTTAACAAGTGTTTGTGCCATTGTCGCAGCTGCTTCATTGTTTGGAATGCTCCAAATAACATGCAGCGTATTGCTTTGGTCTTGAGTTTTTGCGACCCGCGCTACGAATCCACGATTTTGCAAGTCAGAAACAACCCGCTTGGCCATGCTTTTTGTCGGAATGCGTTCAATGGTTCCAGCTCCAGTCTTTCCTGTCTTGCTTGGGTGCTGCACGGCTGGGCGACGCATTTGCTTGGCAACATCAGCAGAAAGCGTAGAAGCTTGAGCGACATTAGACAAGTCTAACTGTTGCCGTAAAACCAATGTTCCTTGTGGAGACACAGGACCCGAAAAGGCGCTTGCTCCAAGTGGCGGAATGTCCGGAAGTGACGGCAAATCTATTTCGCGTCCTATAAATGCAGCACGTATCCCTGCATCGAGTCGCTGCATCGCCAGAAGATCACGCCCTATCCACCGATCCGGTATCCAGCCTTCATCTATTCGTTTCACGACCGTTCGTATCGCAATAGCTAGCTGTTTATCAGAGCCTGGCCGAAGCGCAACCTCAGTAGTGATATCGCGAAACTTAGGCTCGTTCCCAAGTACAAACTTCACAACCTCCTCAGAGCCACCATCGGGAGATTTCAAGGTCAGGCTTTCACTGTCAGCCAACGAGTCAACTTCAAATTCAGCCTGTGTATGTTCACGCTTCGCATTGTGAGAGCCTATGACTTCTCCGGCAGGAGAATCAGCCGCCTTGCTGGATATCCCCAAAGCATCTCTAACGATTTGTGCATTGGCCGATGATGGTACTTTGGCGGTAAAAGCATCTAGCACTGCGGCGCGAGATTCCGCATTCGATAGCCCTGTCGTTTTCTGCACTTCATTCACGACAGGATCTTGCATCCCCTTGGTGACGCCAGTGGCGGCCTTTGTGCCATCTGACACTGGCCTTACTGCTGGCTTTGTGGTCCTGCCAGGGATCAGCGGTGCTGCCAATGCTCCGAATGGGGCCTCGAACGCGAATGCAGCAACTTGTTGACGTAACGTCACTTCGCCAGTTTCAGGGTCTGCTGGTCCGGCAACCTCTGCCAATTTCTGAAGTGGAGGACCTATCACGGGCACGTCTGTCACTGGAGGCGCTGTTCCAGGATCACTTAACAATGCTCCAACCCCTTGCCCCCCGGCAATCACGGAGCCACCTGCAACTCGAAGAGGAAGCCCGGCTCCGCCTGCCGAAACCCCAACCTTCTTGAGAATATCAACTCCACTTTTAGCAATGCCTAGCACCTTCGCTCCAGCCACAAATACCAGCGCCTCTCCAATAAACTGTCCGCCGATGTCTGTCAGTGCTGCTCTTACCGGGCCGATACCACCAGCCTTCTCAATGGCCTGAACAAGATCTTCCTGTGTAGCAAATCGATCTTTCAAAAGCCTCGCAATCGGAGGAGCAAGACCGCCGAGCGCGAGAGTTCTCTTCTCAACACCGAGACGTAGCCGGGCAATTGTGCCAAATACTTGCGCTACCGCTGGATCAAGCTGAGAGGCTTCGTCTTCGGTAAGCGGCTCCTGCCTGGAGAATAGATCGTCTCCGGCAATGGCCCGCGACGCTAAAGATGCACCGCCTAAGACTGGAGCAACCCCAGGAACAATGGCGGCAAGTTGGCTCGGTAGGCCCGTCACGGACTGAATAGCCACCTCAGCGGCTCTAGCTGCGGTAATGGGAGGCTTGGGGAAGGGGCGGTGAAGGAACTCGTCTCTGACTTGATTCTGGAGGTCTTCTGGTAGCTCGCTAAACGTCGCGTCTACTTCCAAAGATTCAGCGACAAACCGCTGACGCATTCCACGTTGCTCTTCTTCGGTTGAGCCCCTAAATACATCAGTCGCCTCAATCTCATTAAGTTCTTCAGCAAGAGGGCTAGCCATGTCACTTCTTCAGGCCATCTTTAAGTGCCTGGGCTTTCTGCTCTGCTGTTTTTCTTAATTGAGGCACTGCTGCTGGACGTGTCGCTGGACGTTGAGTAGCAGCAGGTTGAACAGGCCGGTTACCGCCACGCGCTTCAGAAACTAATTTGATAAATTCAGCAAGACCACGAAGCGTGGCTTCTCCTACTCGCACTGCTTGCGGGACCGGGGCTAAAGGTCGCAGGATATCCCCAGGATCAGTTATATCAAGCCGTGGACCGATGATGCCTGCAATCGCATTAATCACACCCTGGCCAAACGTTGTCTCCGGGTCTACTATTATTGGCGACGTTCCGGTTACAGCTGCCATTATATTGGCAAGTTCCTGAAGAAAGGGTTGACGCTGATCTTTAGGAAGAGCCTTGACAAAGTTAAACCGCCGATCAAGATTTGCCATGCCTTTTTTATCCTGAAGTGCCCGACTGGACATTGCCGAAGCAGTAATAGATTCAATCGCTTTATTAAATGCGAACACTGCCTTTGCTGGATTTTTTGGAAACTCAGTTTCTATAGCCTTCTGCATTCCTGGCGTTAAAAACCCGTCCTGAATAGATTGTTCAACAGGCCCTAACTGTGATGGCCCGCCAGGGACGACGCCAAACCCCTTGGGTAAGCCGTGCTTTAATGCGAGGCGCTGCATTGTTTGGAACGCAAGATTTGCACCTGCACTATCAGTGGGTTCTATATTATTAGCAACTTGAGTGACGTTAAGTTTCTTGGTTGCATCAAAGTCTTTGACCATTTGATCCAAGATCGAACCTTCTTTATCTGTTCGCGCCTTGATATCAGCTAACTTTGCAACGTTTTGCGCTGCTCGCTGATCGGCGAACTTAAACTGAATATCAAATTCCAGCTTACGTTTAGCCCGGCCACCTGCCAGTCGCCGAAGCTCAATATCCTGCTCGGCTCTTTGTTCGGCAGTAAACTTCAAAGCCTGCTCCAGAGGTTCGGCCCTTGCCTTTCGTTCTTCTACGGCAACTTTACGTTCTTCCCCTGCTGTCGCTCGCGCCCGGCTAAGCTCCTTGTCCTGAGTGGCTTGGACAGACTGGAGAAGTTTTACTCGTGGGCTCGTGGGGCCAGAAATGAATTCTTCATTAGCTGCCTGTGCTCTTCCTGCGGGTGTTGATAATTGTTTGCTTGCGCGTTCCTGTGTGCCTTCAGCTTGAACTTTTTGACCAAAGAGAAATGCCGTTGGTGGCCCAATCATTTCTTCAATAGCAAGCTCCCGTCCTTGTCTGATGTTGAAAATCACATTCAGCGCCGCCCCTGACACATCGTCAGGTATAGAATCTGCCCCTTCCGGCCCAGCAAGGAGATGTTCAGTAATTGTCTGACCTTGCTTGCCAGCCCCCTGAAATATGCTGAGCGCAAGATCGGTGTTCCCAGACTTAAATGCATTAATGCCGGCTTCAATAGTCTTGGCATTCCGTGCCTTCTTTTGCTGAACAATGGCATCAACGACTGTAAATGCCGAAAGCGCATCTCCAGCTGCGTCTCCAAACTGACCAAATGCGCCTGTGCGAACAGGTGAATTTCTAGCCATAACTTCCTATGTCAACAAAGCCTTAGACCTAACTTGCTGTGCCAGCTTTCCAGAAGCAACAATATAGAGACATTCAAAAATTGGCCTGAGTAACATTAATGCCATGCGGCTCCTTGCAAGCCGTGGACCAAATCTTTGATAAAGTCTGAGCAATGGCTTTGGAGCATCGTGTAACACCCATGATCGCAGTACAATTGTCTTATGCGCAACTTCTCCCCAAAGCGCAATCGCAATCCAGCATGCTGCAATAAGCGCGCCAGCACCACCAGCAGCACCGCCAGCTTGCTGAAGAAAAGAATCGCCAAATACAGGCTCTCCGACTCCAGTCGTTCCAGACTGTTGCAGTGAAGCGTTAATAATTTGATTGAACAGATTTTCTTGTGCTCGAGCACTAACAAGTTCGAGCTGGCCTAATGCAGCAGTCTCCCTTGTGCCGACATTTTCAAGAAAGGCTTCACCGGCCCTGACACCAGCAACCTGAGTGCCTGTGCTCACCCCAGTACCACGCGCCCCTGCACTCTCACGAATCTGAGGCAGGATATCTTCAATGAACGATCGCAGCCCCGCCTCTCGTTCTGTGGCAAATGCCTTTTTTGTTTTCTTTTTAGCCTTCTTAAATAGCTTACCTCGTCCCGCTGGATCAAAGGCTTGCGACAACAATTCGCCGGGGCCAAAGCCTGTAGGCTCACCTTCCTCATCAAATTGCTCTTCAAGAAGCAGATCTTCAAATGCACCACCAAATGCTGCCTGCGTTGGAGATTGAACTGCCTCCGGGTCTGACTTTGGCTGCTTAAGCGGACTTGGCAACGGACCTTTGCCAACCGCACCGAACGTCCCAACGTTCAGGGCGCCGCCAAGTATGCCACTAAGTGAAATGGCTACTGGCAATACAACAAAAAGCCATAACAAATGAACTATTTCGGGTAGAAGTTCTACAACCATATCTCACCTCACTTGTGCGACAGTCTATACCTATCAGCAGAATGGATCAATCTGCGTAGCTTCATTCTTATGCAATCACCCGCCACCTGAGCGTTGCATCATCATAGTAAAGGGTGGCCGAAGCAATGCCAGCTGCCGTGTCTGGCGTTAAGCTTAACGCTGCATTGGTGCCAGTAATCACACGGTTCTTAGCAATACTCAGTACGTCTTGGTTTGGCAAGCCAATATTGAACCCACCAACATTAATCACGTGAATCTTGCGATTCTTCCGGCCCGTTGCGATTCCAGTAATGTTCCAATTTGCATCTGTTGAAAGAAAGAGAACATTCACTTCGCCTTCACCGGCCCATGGATCATAGTCATTAACATTTGCTGTAATGACAGGTGGGATCAAGTCTGACAAGTCCTGAATGCGTGCAAACTCAGTCTTCTGCTTTAGATGCTGGCGTGTGAGATATTCAAACATCCTATCTTTTAAGTAGGCTTGTGGCGAAGGAAATTTTAGCATCGGAATGATTCTTCAGAAAGAAGCATCAGGTGTCATCCAGTGTCTGCGCTGAACGATGAACAACAATGGTCAACTCACGTAGATCAAGAGGTTCATTCAGTACATCATTTGTGATCCTGACACGAACAGACTTACCGCCTTTATCAAACCCAAACTTAAAGGTCTTGATCTGTTCTCGCGTGCCTACTGTCATAGTGTTAGTTTTATCAGTCTCGAAGCTAGCCCCGCCATCAGTGCTGATCGACACCTTAAGATCGCCCCCGCCTCTCGTCGCAACCAGTACATCCATGCCAAGAATATCATGGAGCGGAGGCTCAATCCGAAAGTCCTTTGACTCCCATACGCCAGTAATAATGCCTGACGATCCATCCCGTTCAAGCGTGGGATCGTAGCGAATGACATCACCTGTGGACATACCAACGAACAAAAACTCGCCACGCGCAAATCCACTAGAATCCTTTAACGCTGCCTCAGAATAGGTCGGAATTGCAACGCCGGGCTGAGGAGTAGTCCACTTTGCGCCCCATGTTTCAGTTTCAAGCTGAAACGCAATGCCCTTCATCGCAGGAGAACCTGTGCCTTGCAACCACAGAACATAACATCGCGTCTGCGGATCATAGCTGGCATGAGACGAATCAATCGTTGCAATGTCCAGAACATCATTCAAGAACCGCCTGATCGGATTTCCAATATCGCGAAGGCCGCCAAGAGACAGTTCATACACGCTGAACCCTTGTCCAGGCTCAGACCCCAAAAAGATATCCCTTCTACCAAAGCTAACAAGCGTTAACGGAGCAACGAGTCCAACGCCAGCACCAGGATTTGGAAAGTATTCTAATGGGTTGTCCACATCACCCGTCTCTGTAGCTATCTGGATTCCGGCGTCTTGATAAACAACCATGTGATCCGGCAGAAAGCTCATGCCTGTGATCTCACCTTCAATGAGCTTCAGGTCAACAGACCCAGAGCCTCGTCCGCTCCAGTCTGCTGCATCGCCACGGACAGGCCACTGAACCCGGCGAGACGATCCATCAGCAACGCCACAGAAGATTCGTTCAGCAAACCGAACCATGTATTTACATGCTGGCGCATTAGCATGAACCAGCCCGCGTATCGTTGTCCCAAATTGATGCCGCTGGATATTCTCAACGCCATTCGAGAAATAGACAAACGACCCAAAGTTTTGAGCAGCAAAGAAATCTGAGTTTGTTCCAGTAAACAGCCCTGAAGGATTCTTGAGTCTTAATGAAACAACTTCAATATCAGCCGATAGTGCAACTCCGGTAAGTTGCAAGAGTGATGGAGACGCCGATCCCGCTGTAATAGTTTCAGTGAAGTCTCCATCCACGCTCACTGCTGCTCCTGCCGTGCCTCGAACTTTTGGCGTTACTGTTCCTGCCGTGTAATTGCTGACAGTGAAACGCAGTTCATAGTCGGTCCCATCAAACAGATCAATAGCCTGCTCAAGATCAGACGATGCAGCCGCCGCAGTCGCCACACCCGCCGCAATGCTCCACCCTGCACCCTTTGTCCAGTCAGTATCAGCATCGAACCCTCCATTCGTTACAAGCTCAGGGACGGCATCCTGGTCAATGGTAATTTCAGCCCAGGCAGACGTATCCATTTTATGCATACGAAACTTATCCCACCGAAACAATTCAGTGAGATCTACGCTGCGACGGAACTTCCCAAAAAGGCCAAGAATGGCCGTTGCAAACGGCTTCGTGAAGATGACGCTGCCACCAGGACGCTTAAATACCCCACGAGGCGTACAGAGCACGTCTTGAGCGTCTGAGGCTTGGTTGTTGGCTAACTTGGTGGGGATATGCTGATCGTTGAATCCGCCTGAGAAATCATCAACGTGGATAATCTCATCAGTTGTGTCGCGTTGTTCTGGCGGCATAAAATGCCCAATTAAGGCACAATAACAGGAACCATCTGGACGTAGAGATCTTCAGATTCAATCTCAGCGGCACGAACAATCGCAGTTGCAGCGTCAGTAAATCCAGTCCGTGCCGCAGCCGCAATCTTCCCCATTCCAGGAGTCACTGACGCAAATTTTTCAATGGCTCGCTGGAGGATAGGATGATCCCATTCACGCTGGAATATTGAAACATCAGCATCTGCTGATAATGGAACCACGTTCAGATTATTTCGCACTCGAATGGTCACAATGGCATTAGGATTGGGATACAAATACAAGCAGCCACCCAGTCTCGCATACTTCCATGACTCTCCACTCTGCGCCGGCTGGCGGTTGAATTGATTCATGTCCCACTTCTTGAGTTCGTGATCGTTCGTGTCATCCCGAACATAAAGAATGCTATGAATATTTGTTGTTGTTAAATCGTATCGATCAGTTCCAGAAACAGTAGAGAACGTCTCTTCGTTCCGATTCTCTTCGTGCTGAAAGAAATGAGCAACGTCTTCATAAGACCAGTTGATATATTGTTTTGCACGGTTCCTTGCAATAGATCCAGTCCCTTGACCAGACTTCCCAGTCACATGCAAAAATTCGTCTTGAAGTTCAAGAAATGTTGACATTTTACGAACTCGGTGTTGGCCCGCTTATACCAAGAGCTGGCACGGTCCCTGGAGCACCGCGATTCACAAGCTCAGGTTGCGCTCCAATCACTTCAACGCCTTCATCTGCGCCGAGCGTCAGGCTGTGCCCCGTAATACGCATAATGCCAATATACGCCTGAAACTGTGCCTGCCATGCTTGAGCAGAATCTAGTCTGTTGGTAGCAATCGCAATGTACTGTGCGGCCAACAACAGCACAGCATGATCCCACTCCCTCCGCATGACCGGAGTGTCTGCGTCGGCACTCAATTCAACAGGCTGACTATAATATCGAACCCGCATATTCTTAATCGCATTAGGAATCGGCGCAAGGTGAAACTGATTGAGAAATCTTGCATAATAATCCGGGGATGCTGCCTCCCTATTCCCCATGGCATCAAGAGTGGCAATGCCTTTCTTCTCTAGCCGCTTTGCTCCAATCGTGTCATGGTCAAATGTAATGCTCTGAATGAACAAGCAGTCTGCCGGCAATGCATAGGCCTGTTGACTCGCCACAGAAGGAACGCTTGTGTCAGTTTTATGCAGATCAGGAAGATCAAGCGATTGACCAATCGCAAGATAAGCCCTGTTAAGATAGAACTTCACCCTGGCTCGAAAATCATCAACAGCGGACAAGTTAGGCCGGCCAAGCATCTTCAATTCTTCGTCTTGCAATTCAACGAACGTCGCCATGACTACACTCCTAACTTCAAGGCTTCATCAACGCACAATATCCGGGTTCGTGATCCATTCTTTATGTATCTTCCAACGACCAGTATCTCACGTTTATTCTGTCGCTCTGATGACGACACATGAACCCATGCCGGCTGACCATACGCAGGTCCATATTCGTGAACCACTTGATCAATGTCTAGCTTCTCAAGATTAAGGCAGATCAACGCAAAAAGATAGAAGTTTCGGTTCACGTCAGGACGAACCGGCTTCCCTATTCGCTCCATCACCCGAGTATCGACATATTGAATCACTTCCTGAAGCTCACCGCCAAGAGGAAGAGTGATATCAGCAGCCTCCCCCTTGCAGTGAGCCGAGTTTTTTGATCCTCCTACAAGGGCATTCACGTCAGAACAGCGATATCCAGACGAGACAGCCAGCGGAGACCGCATAATGTCTCGAATGGGCTGCAAGGTATGCTGACAGAGCCAGAGCAGCGACTCCAAGACTTGTTCCGAGGGATTGCATTGCTGATGCACAAACCCATCGACCCGCTCTGCTGTCTCAGACCTAACCATCTCTCCGAATGTAAAGTTTGCTGACAAGTTCTGATCAATGGATAACATTATGGACAGGCTCCTAATCCTTAATTAGCTGGAACTGCGGGGCATGGCCCGAGCCCAGAAGATGTCTGCGTTGGCCCACACGCCGCGAGGCCGCCAAATGCTGCGTTCACGGTCTTTGGGCTACTCAATGTCACAGTATCAGGATTGGTCGTTCCGGTAAGGTCCTCTGACCAGCCTTGAAACAATGACCCCACACCGGGAACGGCAGTTAATGTCACGACCGTGTTCAAATCAAAGGAAAAGACGCATGCCGCCCCACAGGAAATTCCCGCAGGACTACTGGTTACAGTCCCTGATCCTGGTCCAGTCTTCGTCACTGTCAAATTCAATGGGACAATATCGTACTGCATGATATTGCTCGTCGCGAGATCCGCAACGAACATGCGCGAGGTATCGGGTTTGACAAACACATCCTGCGGATTCGCCGCATCCGCTGAAACGTCTAGCGCTTGAACGAATGTAAGCGTCGAGATATCCCACGCCGCTGACAGAGAATATTTGATCACTTCATCGTTCGGAACATTACTCGCCAAAAACATCACTGTCCCAGTAGAATCAAACCGCATGCCCAGCGGGCTTGTCGAATTGTCCGTCAAAACAAATGATTGTAACAAGATGGCCGTCGATACATCCCAAGCTACCGAAAGATCGTATTCGCTTATTTTTTCCGCTGTCGTTTCCATGACATACATCTTCAGCCCATCCGGCTTAAAGTCGATGTACGTCGGATCGCCAACTGCCTTCGTTTGAGACGAAGTCGCTGTCGAAATGTCCCACGCTGTTGACAGGGCAAACTCTCGAACATTATCGAGGGACGTGTCGATGATGAACATCTTGAGTCCGTCCGGCTTAAAGGTAATCCCTTGAACGGCCCCACTAATCCCGCTCAGGTCAAGCGACTGAAGGAGTACAGCGGTGGACATGTCCCATGGCGTCGAAAGATCAAACTCAAGGATATCGTCGGTCGCGGCCGCATTGACATACATCTTGATCCCATCACTCCTGAAAAACACAGCAACGTGACTGGCATCCGGCCCAGGATCGAACGACAAAGAAAATGTGATGAAGAGAAACACTTATGCCTTCGCCTTTCGCTCAAGGTAGATTATTCCTGGCCCGATCTTAATTTCGCTGTCTTGCAGATCCATCTGAACAACCACTACGCGATCAAGAATGTGCCCGAAATGCTGCTCTATTGCCCCAAGGCACGATGCTGAAAATACTGTAGCAATCAATAATGGAAACATGGTCAGCCTGTCACAACGTCTTCACTCTCAAACTTCCTCATTGTTCAGCCACGTCTGTTCCTATAAGTTCAATCCCTTCATCTATTCTTTTCCAAAGATCAATCGAATCTGAACCGGCTCTGGCGCAGTTGAGTCATACTTAATATGTATCTCGTTAGATGGGCCACTTCGGTTTCCTGCGTGATCTCTGGCTGTGACCACGATAAAGTATTCCCCATCAACGGGTTCAGTCAACGTGAACGTGGCACTAACGAGAGGATGGGGAATGATTGCAAAAGCAGGCACGGCAAAGTCATGTCCTCCTGAAGTTACAGCCCCCCAAAGTTCATAGTCTTTGATGTCAGTTGCGGTACTTGCATCCCATTCTACGCCACCTTTCGGGCCTAGGATGGCCGGCTGTGCAACTGCCAAGGCAGGAACCAGCAACATTAAACATATTAATGACACTATCTTTTTCATAAGACCCCCCTTGCTTCTTTCTGAAGAATCATTCTGATGCTTCTTTCTGAAGAATCATTCTGATGCTTCTTTCTGAAGAATCATTCTGATGCTTCTTTCTGAAGAATCATTCTGATGCTTCTTTCTGAAGAATC